>Ga0172382_10002049_pt1 | contig 34540 bp, 28 predicted proteins | sample Leawel138RmetaG_FD_122245 | JGI IMG/M metagenome (GOLD analysis project Ga0172382, IMG submission 122245) | Leachate microbial communities from a municipal landfill in Southern Ontario, Canada - Leachate well 138R metaG | ecosystem: Engineered > Solid waste > Landfill > Unclassified | place...
CCCGGTGCCCGACGAGCGCGTCCTGGAAATCGAGCAGCCCCTGCTCGTCCAGGCCGCCCAGCAGCATGATGTTCTCGGCATGATAGTCGCGCAGCACGGTGACGCCGGGACGCTGGCGCGGCAGCAGCGGCGCCAGCGCCTGCTCCCAGGCGGCGGCATAGCCGGCCTCGTCTACCGCAAGGCCCTGCGCCGGGCAATACCACTCGACCAGCAGCCCGGCCTCGCGCAGGTATTCGCTCATGCCATAGTCGGGGAACGGGCCCGGCGGCAGGCGGTGGAGATCGGCGAGCACGTCGACCGCGGCGCGGTATACCTCGGCCTCGTCCGCCGGCCGCTCGTCGAGGTGATCGCGCATCCGGGCAAGCCCGAAGTCCTCCAGCAGCACGAGCCCGCGGCCGCTGTCTTCCGCCAGGATGCGCGGCGCGCGCATGCCGTTGGCGTCGAGCCACTTCGCCACGCGCAGGAACGGCCCCGGGTCCTCGTTGGGCGGCGGCGCGTCCATCAGCATGGCGGTGGCCCCGCCCCGGCGGATGCGGAAATAGCGGCGGAAGGAGGCGTCTCCGGCCAGCGGCTCGAGGCCGCCGCCGCCCCAGCCCGCGGCATCGAGGAAGGCATCGACGCCGGCGGGCGGGATCACGTTCGAGGACATCAGGGACATGGCAGCCGCCCTAGCCAATCCGCCCCCGCTTCCACAATCGCAATCCGCCCGCCGCCCACATCTTCGCCCACATCCTTAAGCGCGATCGCGAGGCAACCGGGCTCATGCGCGAAGCCGCCGGCGTGCTCGGGCCATTCGGCCAGCAGCGCGGCGCCCCGGCGATAGTCGTCGAGCCCGATCTCCGCCGCCTCGGCCGGGTGGGCGAGGCGGTAGAAGTCGGCATGGACCAGCGGCAGGCGCACCGAAGGCGGCTCGTAAAGCTCGACGATGGCGAAGCTGGGCGAGGGAATCTCGCCGCGATGGCCGAGCGCGGCGATGATCGCGCGCGCCAGCGTCGTCTTGCCCGCGCCGAGGCCGCCCGACAGCGCGACGACATCGCCCGGCCGCAGCACCGCCGCGATCGCTGCCCCGAAGCGGTCCATCGTCGGAAGGTCGGGAAGCTCCAGCCTCACGGCAGCTCGACGATCGCGGTCGTCCCCTGCCCCGGCTCGGACTGCAGCTCCAGCGTGCCGCCGTGCGCTTCGACCAACTGGCGCGCGAGCGGCAGGCCGAGGCCCTGCCGGCGCTCCACCGTCTTGCCGTCGGCGCTGACCTTGAGCCCGCCGAGCGCCCGCGCCAGCGTCGCCGCGTCCATGCCGGGGCCGTTGTCGGAAATCACCAGCCGCACCCGGTCGGCGCCCTTCGCCCGGTGCCGCGTCAGCTCGACGAGGATACGCCCGCCGCTGGCCCCGGCGGCGATGGCGTTGTCGAGCAGGTGGCCGATGGCGCGGCCCAGCCGGCGCGGATCGCCCGTGACCCGGCCGGCGCTCTTGTCGCCGCGAAGGTCGAGCGTCAGCCCGCCCTGGCGGATGCGCTGCTCGCGTTCCTCGACCAGCCGGGTGACGAAGGGCATGAGGTCTATGGGCTCGCGCGCCAGCGGCAGGATGCCGGCCTCGCTCTGCGACAGGTCGAGCACGCTCTCGATCTGCTCGCCGAGCCGCTCGACCGAGGCGAGGATCGCGGCGACGTATTCCTCGCCGGTCGCCGAGAGATCCCCGCCGAGCCCCGCCTTGAGCAGTTCGGCGAAGCCGCCGATCGACGTCAGCGGCGTGCGGAATTCATAGCTCATCGTCGCAAGGAAACGCGTCTTGACCGCATCGGCCTCGACCAGCGCGGCGTTGCGCTCGCGCAGCGCCTCTTCGGCCTTCTGCGAATCGGTGATGTCGAGCACGGTCAGCAGACCGTTGCCGTCCGGCAGCGGCACGCCGGCGAATTCCAGCGTCCGGCCATCGGCCAGATGCACGCGCCCGCCGGTCTGCTTGCGGTCGAGCGTCGCCGCGCGCACGACGTTGCCCACCGCCTTGGCCTGCGGCGGCCGCTGGAGCCGCGCGGCGATGCGCTTGAGCAGGTCCTCGATATGCGGGTGGGTGTCGAGGAAATCGCTGTCGAGCCCCCAGTCGGCGGCGAAACGGCGGTTCCAGAGCTGCATCCGGCCATCGGGCGCGAAGACGGCGATCGATTCGAACAGGCTGTCGAAAGTCGCGGTGCGGGTGCGCAGCAGCGTGTCGCGCACGGCGGAGAGGCGAAGCTGCTCGGTGCGGTCCTCGGCGACGAGCACGAGCCCGCCATCGGGCATCGGCTGCGCGACGATGCGGACATGCGTGCCGTCGGCGAGCGGCCAGGCTTCCTCCTGCGCCTCGCTGGCGGCGAACCATTCAGCCTTCTCGCGCCGCCAGGCCGGATAGTCGCGCACTTCGGGAAGCCGCCCCGCGTCGCGCGCCATGTCGAGCAGGCGGTCGAACGGCGGCGGGTTGAGCGTGACCGCGGGGCCGAGGGCGAACAGGCGCTGGAACGGCTGGTTGGCGAAAGTAAGCTGGCGCCTGGCGTCGAACTGCGCGACGCCGGCGGAGAGCTGGTCCAGCATCGAGCGCTGGGCGTCGCGGAACGCCCGGAATTCGCGGCCAAGCTCTTCCATGTCCTCGATGTCGATGGCGTAGCCGGCAACGCCCTCGTCCCCCAGCGGCAGGTCGCTGACGCGCAGCGCGCGGCGCTGGCCGTCGATCGTGGCGCTGACCATGCGTTCGATCGGCAGCCGCTGCTGCACCGCCTGCAGCGCCACCTGCGCCGCGGTCAACCCGTCGATCCTTTCGACCAGCTCGGTCCCCTCCTCGACGACGCTCTGGGCGTCCTTGCCGGCGACGGCGGCGACGTAGGCCGAGTTGACCAGCCGCAGGCGGCCGTCGGGGCCACGGAACCACATCGGGATCGGCGCCGCCTCGATCAGCGAGACGAGCGCGGCGAAATCCTCGCGCGCGCGGGCCGCCTCGGCGCGCAGCTTGACCAGCTCGCTCTCGCTGTCGCTGAAATCGAAGAACCACACCAGCGCCGCCCCGCCGGGAGAGACCTGCGGATCGGCGAGATGGCCGCGCAGGGCGAGGCTCCGCCGCGAGCCCTTGGGCGTCGCCACCATGCGAAAGGGCGCGGCGGTCTTCTGCGTGCGGCGGACTTCCTGCGAAAGCTGGGCGAGCTGATCGGCGGTCAGGCCCTTGTCGCCGGCGTCCAGCTCGGTGAGGAACTGCGGGACGTTCTCCAGCCCCAGCCAGTTGGCCAGCCGCTGCGGCGCCTCGATCCGTCCGTCGGCGCGGACGAGCAGCGGCAGCGCCGGCGATTCGTCGACCATCCGGGCGAGCCGCCGGGCCGAACGCTGCCCCGCCTCGGCGCGCCTTTGCCGCGCGCGCGCGGACACGATCGCCCAGCCTGCCGCAAGCGTCCAGGCTGCCAGCAACATTCCGATGAGGACAAGTGCGGTGGGGCTGAGGATCATCGCGCCTTGGGTATGAGGCGCGCGACAGGATTACAATGGGGTGGGCGTGATGCTCCACCGCGGCCCCCGCGAAAGCGGGGACCGCCGGCCGCATCGACGGGAATGCGCGCGGATCAAATCCCGCGCCGACGCGGCCAGCGGTCCCGGGTCACGCCCGGGACGACCGGAGTATCGGTAGCGGGGTGTCAGTAACGATAGTGGTCCGGCTTGAACGGCCCCTCGGGCGTCACGCCGATGTAGTCCGCCTGCTTCTGCGAAAGCGTGGTCAGCTTCACGCCCAGCTTTTCCAGATGCAGCGCCGCGACCTTCTCGTCGAGGTGCTTGGGCAGGACGTAGACCTTGTTGTCGTACTGCGCGCTCTTGGTGAAGAGTTCGATCTGCGCCAGCACCTGGTTGGTGAACGACGAACTCATCACGAAGCTCGGGTGGCCGGTGGCGCAGCCCAGGTTCACGAGACGGCCCTTGGCGAGAAGGATGATCTGCTTGCCGTCGGGAAACTCGACCAGGTCGGTGCCCGGCTTCACTTCGGTCCACTTGTAGTTGCTCAGCGCCGCGACCTGGATCTCCGAATCGAAGTGGCCGATGTTGCACACGATGCTCATCGGCTTCATCGCCTTCATGTGCCCGGCGGTGATGACGTCCTCGTTGCCGGTGGCGGTAACGAAGATGTCGGCACGCGTGACCGCTTCTTCCATCGTCACCACTTCATAGCCTTCCATCGCCGCCTGCAGCGCGCAGATCGGGTCGATCTCCGTGACCATGACGCGGGCGCCGCCGTTGCGCAGCGACGCGGCCGAGCCCTTGCCGACGTCGCCGAAGCCGGCGACGCAGGCGACCTTGCCGGCCAGCATCACATCGGTGGCGCGGCGGATCGCGTCGACCAGCGATTCCTTGCAGCCATAGAGGTTGTCGAACTTCGACTTGGTCACCGAATCGTTGACGTTGATCGCCGGGAAGGGAAGCTTGCCGTCTTTGGCGATCTGGTAGAGCCGGTGGACGCCGGTGGTGGTCTCCTCCGACACGCCCTTGATGGCCTCGACCGCGCGGGTGAGATAGCCCGGCTTCGCCTTGAGGAAGGCCTTGAGCGCGCGGACGAACTCGATCTCCTCGGCGTTGCCCGGCTCGAACAGCGCCTCGCCCGCTTCCACGCGCGCGCCCCAGAGCGCGAACATGGTGGCGTCGCCGCCGTCGTCGAGAATCATGTTGGGGGTCGTATCGCCGCCCCAGTCGAAGATGCGGCCGACATAATCCCAATAGTCGGCCAGGCTCTCGCCCTTGACCGCGAATACCGGGATGCCGCGCGCGGCGATGGCGGCGGCGGCGTGGTCCTGCGTCGAGAAGATGTTGCAGGTCGCCCAGCGCACCTCTGCGCCCAGCGCCACCAGCGTCTCGATCAGCACGGCGGTCTGGATGGTCATGTGCAGCGAGCCGGTGATGCGCGCGCCCCTGAGCGGCTGCGACGCCCCGAATTCCGTGCGCAGCGCCATCAGGCCGGGCATCTCGGTCTCGGCGATGGCGATCTCGGCGCGGCCGAAATCGGCGAGGCCGATGTCGGCGATGACGTAGTCGTTCTGGGCTTCGGCGACGGTGGCCACGGTGGCGAAACTCCTGCTTCCTGACGCTCGCTCCGGCCCTGCCGGATGCAAGGACGGGCGACGCACGATCGCGCCGCCCTTAACTCAAACCGCCGATATCTGGCAAATATAAAGATTGCTTTATATGCCGCTCCGGAAGCCATGCCGAACCGGATCGAAGCGGCGCGATTTCCTACATCGGCCGGATCGGATAAGCGGGAGACATGGCGCACTCCATTCCCGTCACGCAAATCCGGCCGCCCCGCGCCGCGATGCCTCGCTGCCCGCGCCGGGAAACACCCGGTTGCGGGAGGCGGTTTCCTTTTCCCCTGGACGTCGTCACTTTCGTCAACTTCGTCAACCGGGACAAGGGGGGGCGGCAGGCTGGACGCGCCTCGATCACGGCCGCGGGCGCCCTGATTCGGTGGCCAGGCGAATTTAACCGGCCGCCGCGCCCGCAGGCCGTTGCCCCGGTGGCGTCCAGGTCTATAACGGCGGCAGCCCGATCAACCCCCCTGCCGAAAGGATGCATCCCATGACCATTGCCATTGGCGACAAACTGCCCGACGTGAAGCTGTCCAAGGCCACCGAGAGCGGCCCCGAAGCCGTGCAGAGCGGCGACTATTTCAAGGGCAAGCGCGTTGCCCTGTTCTCCGTGCCGGGCGCCTTCACCCCGACCTGCTCGGCCAAGCACCTGCCCGGCTATGTCGAGAAGGCGTCGGACCTCAAGGCCAAGGGCATCGACGAGATCGTCTGCACCGCGGTCAACGACGGCTTCGTCATGGGCGCCTGGGGCCGCGCCAGCGGATCGCCCGACGTGACCATGCTGGCCGACGGCAACGGCGACTTCGCCAACGCGGTGGGCCTGCCGCTCGACCTGACCGGCGGCGGGCTGGGCAAGCGCGGCCAGCGCTTCTCGATGGTGGTGAACGACGGCGTGGTCGAGCAGCTCAACGTCGAGGCGCCGGGCGAATTCAAGGTCAGCTCGGCCGAGCACATGCTCGAACAGCTCTGAGCGATCAGGCGGTGGACCGGGGGCGGCGGCAAGCCGGCGTCCCCGCCCCGCTTCGGGCTCAGTAGCCCATCAGGCTGAGGACTTCCTTGCGGCTGCGGTCGTCCTCCAGAAACACGCCCATCATCCGGCTGGTGACCATGTTGACGCCGGGCGTGCGCACGCCGCGGGCGGTCATGCAGGCATGGCTCGCCTCGATGACGACGGCGACACCGCGCGGCTTCAGGTTGTTCCAGATGCATTGCGCGACCTCGGCGGTCAGGCGCTCCTGGATCTGCAGGCGGCGCGCGAAGCCGTGCAGCACGCGCGCGAGCTTGGAAATACCGACGACGTGATCCTGCGGCAGATAGGCGATCGCGGCCTTGCCGATGATCGGCGCCATGTGGTGTTCGCAGTGCGACTGGAAGGGAATGTCCTTGAGCAGCACGACCTCGTCGTAGCCGCCCACTTCCTCGAACACGCGCGAGAGGTGATAGGCCGGGTCTTCCTCATAGCCCACGCAGTATTCCCGCCAGGCGCGCGCCACGCGCTTGGGCGTGTCGAGCAGCCCCTCGCGCGATGGGTCGTCGCCGGCCCAGCGGATCAGCGTGCGGATGGCTTCCTGCACATTCTCGGGCACGGGCGGCTTGCCCCTGGGGTCGTCTTCGTCGGGTCCAACCAAGCTGCTCATCAATTCCTCTTCCTGATCACGCATCCTATCGCGGACGGCGCAGGATGCCGCCACGCCTGAACAATCCGCGCCTGCCGCCGATCGGCTCGAACATCTCCTCGGGCCTTTCGGGATCGAGCAGCGCGCTGTCGGCGATCGTCTTTTCAGCTTCCGTCAGCGGACGCAAGGCAAAGGGTTCGAGCCGCTTGCCCCCGGCGTCCCTGCCCTGCGGCAGCGAATCGATCGCAGCGGCCATGCCGCCGTGCCGCTCGATCGCCGCGGCGAGCTGCTCGACGGCGATACCGCAATGCTCGGCGAGCAGCGAGTGGCGCAGGCGGGTTATCGCCGGGCCGATATGGCCGTTGCCGGGCCGCGCGGCGTCGATGAACACGTCGCATTCGCTGTCGAGCCCCATCGAGCGGTTGTTCATGTTGGCCGAACCGACGCGGACGATCTCGTCGTCGACGATCATCAGCTTGGCGTGGACATAGATCTGCGCGCCGCCCGAAGTCAGCGGCACGTAGACGCGAAAGCGGCGCGCGTGATCCACTTCGGCCACGGCGTGGCGCAACCGGACGCGGGCGGTGTCCATCGCCGTCTGCTCCAGCCAGCCGTGCGCGGTGACGGGATTGATCAGCACGATCTCGGGCGGGTCGGGCTCGGCGACGCGCCGGGCGATCGCCTCGGCGATCCGGCGCGAGGCGAAATACTGGCTTTCCGCATAGATGAAGCGCCGCGCGCGGCCGATCTGCTCGATGAACAGCGCCTCGATCTCGCGAACCTCGGCATTGCCGCCGTAAGCCGCGCGGGTGCGGGCGATCCCGACCTCCACATCGGTGAACTCGGCGACGAGCTTTTCCGGCCAGGGGCTTTCCTCCTGCGGCGCGCAGGGCGCCAGGTCGCTCCGCCCCGACTGGCGCCAGCGCTCGCGGCCCAGATCGCCGAGCGCGCGGGCGACGTCGCCTTCCAGCATCATCGTGATGTCGTGCCAGGGCCCGTAGAGCCGTCCGTTCGGACGGCGGCGGCGCATGTCCTCATGCAGGTGCTCGCGCGTGTCCCAGCGGTCCGAGGTGACGTCGATCCCCCCGCAGACGGCAAAGCGATCGTCGATGACGGCGATCTTCTGGTGATGGCTGCAGCCGAGGGGATGCGCCGAATCGAGCTTCAGGTCGATCGCGCGGTGGAAGAAGAAGCGGACGACGTCGAGGATCATGGTGCCGCGCAGCAGGAACTTGAGCGCGCCGAAGTTCCATTCGAGCAGCTTGATCTCCAGCCCCGGCCGCCGCTTCGCCAGCCAGACCATGAAGGCGCCGAGCCGGGCGGGGAAGACCTCGCGGCGCGGCAGGTTCCACCAGCGCCGCCCCTGGCCGAGGCGGATGCGCGAATCGAAGTCCCAGCTGATCAGGAAGATGCGCTGCCGCGCGTGCAGCATCGCTTCCTGGATCAGCTCGAAATAGGCGGCCGCGTCGACCACCACATGCGCGCGACTGGCCCTGGCGTACCGCCAGACCGACGGGCTTGTCGCCTCCTGATCTGCCCGCGCCCCATCCATCTCCAGCACCCTGCCCGAATTTGCCGACAGGCGCAGTCACCCGTCCTCCACAGTCAAGATGGAGCCCTGCGCGCCTCTTGTCATCAGCCTTGCGGCCGGGAATCCTCCGCCGCGCAGGCATGGTGCCGCGGGAGAGACGAGAATGACCACGCCGACCAGCCAGATCCTGGGCGAACTCGCCGATCGCGAGGCGATCCGCGAATGCCTCTACCGCTATTCGCGCGGGGTCGACCGGCTCGACGCCGACATGGTGCGCAGCGCCTACTGGCCAGACTGCCAGGACAACCACATGGGGTTCGCGGGCAATGCCGAGGAATTCATCGCCTGGTCCTTTCCGATCATGGGAACGATGGACCAGTCGCAGCACTTCATCTCGAACGTCCTGATCGCGATCCACGGCGACACGGCCGACGTCGAATCCTATTTCTACGGCTTCCACCGCATCAACACGCCCGACGGCGGCAAGAACGACGTGATCGGCGCCGGCCGCTACCTCGACACGCTGGAAAAGCGCGGCGAGGAATGGCGCATCCTGAAGCGGCTCGTCGTCACCGACTGGTTCCGCCACTATCCCGATTCCGCCGACTGGTCGCAGGGCATGCTCGGCATCATGATCAAGCCGGGCGGCCGCTACCCCGACGACGAGAGCTACAAGCGCCTAAGGCTCTCCTGACGGGGCGGGGTCTGACCGGGCGGGGCGTGACCGGGCGAGGATTGCCCCGGCCAGTCGAGTCGTCTAGGCCGCCTTCCCGGCAAAGCGGGCGGAAACGGGGATTTTGCGGATGTCATCGACCAGGAGAATGGGCTCGCAGGATTCCGCGACGTCCAACGCCCTGCTCGACGCCACCGAACGGGTGCTGCGCAACGAAGGCTACGGCGCGGCCACCTCGCGCCGGATCGCCGCCGAGGCCGGCGTCAAGCAGCAGCTCGTCTACTATTATTTCCGCACGATGGACGAACTCCTGCTCGCTACGTTCAAGCGCCGCACCGGGCACGCGCTGGCCCGGCTCGCGGAAGACGTCGCGGCGGAGCGGCCGATCCAGGCGATCTGGAACAACCTGACCAGCCATGTCGACGGCAAGCTGGTCTTCGAATTCGTCGCGCTGGCCAATAACCACGAAGGCATCCGCCAGGAAGTGGAGCGCTACATCGTCGAATCGCGGCGCCTCGAGACCGAGGCGATCGCGCGGCAGTTCAAGCAGCGGGGGGCCGACACCGGCCCCGTCACGCCCAGGGCCGCGGCCTTCCTCATGTACTGCATCTCGCTGGTTCTGCGGCGCGAAGCCGCCACCGGCATCACCGAAGGCCACGAGGACGTGCTGGCGCTGATGGACTGGGCGCTGGACCGGGTTTCCTGACGAACTCCGCGTCGTCGCAAGCTCTCCCGATCCGTTCGCCAGGCCGGGACAACGGCATTGACCCTGCGCGTGCCGGACGCTAATAAAGTGATCAGCAAAATAAGACGGGAGAAGACGATGAGCGAGGCGGTGCTCGAAAGAAGCGGCCTTTCGGCCGATGAGCCGGGTCGCTGGCTGGACGACGGCTATGAGCGCCTGATGGCAATGAGCTGGCGCGACTGCCTGGACGTCCAGCTCCGCATCATGCAGCGCCGGTTCGACGAACTGGTCCCCCAGGTCGCCGCGCTCGAAAAACTGGCCCGGCGCGAGGGCATCACCGCGATCGCCAGCTTCGAGGACGCGCTGCCGCTGTTCTTCGACCACCGCGTCTACAAGAGCTATCCCCTGAGCCTGATCGAGACGCGCGACTTCCCGCGCCTGACGAGCTGGCTCAACCGCCTGACCACGCACGACCTGACGCAGATGGACCTGGCGGGCCTGACGATGATCGACGACTGGATCGACCGGCTCGACGCCTTCGGCATGTTCATCGGCCATTCGACCGGCACCACCGGCAAGCTGAGCTTCATCCCGCGATCGCAGACCGAGCTGCACGCCTTCCGCAACTGCCACAACGAGGCGAGCCGGGCGTCGAGCGGCGTGAACCCGTGGAATGACCCGATCGAGACCTTCTTCCCCGGCTACCGCTATGGTCACCAGATGGCGATCAAGATGGTCTCCACCTTCAACATTCCGGCGGCGGGCGGCGAGGCGCACTACCACACCCTCTATCCGGGGCGCATCTCGGCCGACCTCATGTCGCTGGCCGGCCGCATGCAGGCCGCCGAGGACCGGGGCGAGCTGGAGCGGCTGGGGCTCGATCCCGCCCTGCTCAAGGCGCGCGAGGAACTGATCGCGCAGGGCCAGCGGCGCGAGCAGGACATCGAGGCCTTCTTCAACACGCTGTTCGAGGATTTCCGCGGCCAGCGCGTGAAGATCGGCGGCACCTTCGGCGATCTCATCCGCACCGCCCGCAGCGGCATCGAAAAAGGCATCAAGCCCGAATTCGCGCCGGGCAGCTTCATCGGCACCGGCGGCGGCATGAAGGGCTTCAAGGACCCGCCCGCCGATTGGGAAAGCTACGTCAAGGACTTCTTCGGCATCGAGACGGTCTCCATGGTCTACGGCATGTCCGAAGGCTGCGGCTTCGCGCCGCGCTGCAGCCATGGCTACTTCCACACGATGCCCCACACCGTGCCCTTCCTGTTCGACCGCGACATGAAGCTGCTCCCGCGCGAGGGCGTGCAGACCGGCCGCTATGCCTTCTTCGACCTCCAGGCCGAGACCTACTGGGGCGGCTTCATCTCGGGCGACCAGGTGACGATCCACTGGGAAGAGGACTGCGACTGCGGCTGGAAGGGGCCGCGCGTCGGCCCGACGATCACCCGCTTCGCCGAAATGGAAGGCGGCGACGACAAGATATCGTGCGCCGGCACCGCGCAGGCGTATAACGACTTCATGGACTTCGTATCACAGGTGCAATGATGACCGACACCTATCGCATCCCGATCATCTCCCGCGGCCGGATCATCCAGCCGGGCGAGGACGCCGTCGAGTTCAAGGGCCGCGGCGGCGCCACCTTCATCGCCCCCGATCCGCACAAGCACGTGCAGGACCTCGTGCTCGGCAACCCGGTGCTGCTGTCCGACCTTCAGCAAACGCCGATGCGCGACATCATCGATTTCCTCGCCGAAGCGGGCAAGCGGCTGCGGCTGGAGGACAACCCCTACCTCCAGGAAAGCTTCGCGCTGGCGCTGCGCGCCGGGGGCCTGGCCGAGCCGATCCTGCGCGGCGTCTACGACGATCTGCCGCACATGTTCGATCCGGTGGCGATGTTCGCGCAGATCGACAGCACCGTGGGCGTCGACTACCTCGATGGCTGGGTGCCCTCCCCCACCGGCCCGCACTGCCGCGTGCGCGCGGTCGGCACGCGCCAGCTCCACATCACCGCCGGCAACGTGCCGGTGGTCGCCGCGCTCACCATCGTGCGCGGCGCGCTGACCAAGTCGGACATCCTGATCAAGTCGCCCTCCAACGACCCGCTGACCGCCAACGCGATCATGCGCACGCTGCTGGAGATCGACGCGAGCCACCCGGTCTGCAAGCACGTCGCCGTCGCCTACTGGAAAGGCGGCGACGAGTTCATGGACCAGCAGATCGTCCGCACCAGCCGAATCGACAAGATCACCGCCTGGGGCGGGATGAGTTCGGTCAAGCACATCCAGAAGTTCCTGTCACCGGGCATCGACCTCACCGCGCTGAACCCCAAGTTCTCGATGTCGGTCATCGGCAAGGAAGCGCTGGAAAGCGAGGCGGCGATGGAAGAGGCGGCGATGGGCATCGCCGTCATCGCGGGCTTCTACAACCAGACCGCCTGCGCCAACACGCGGCTGGTCTATGTCGAGAGCGACACCGACGACGCATCGCTCGACAAGCTGGCCGAACTCGGCCGCAAGGTCGTCTCCGCCTACGGACAGCTCCCGCCGGTCATGTCCACCCCGTTCGAGGCGCCCAACAAGGATCTGGAGGCCGAGCTGGAAGCGGTGGCACTGGAGGATGACTTCTATACCGTAGAGGGCGATACCCTGACCGGCGGCGTCGTCGTCTCGCGCTTCCCCGACCGCGTCGATTTCTACGACCAGCTCAACAACCGCGTGGTCAACCTCGTGCCGGTCGCCGACCTGCTCGAAGTGGTGAAGTGGTGCGACGACACGACCCAGACGGTCGGCGTCTATCCCGAATCGCTGCGCGACCGGCTGCTCGATCCTTTCGCACTGGCCGGCGTGCAGCGGCTGGTCCCGCTCCAGGGCGGCGATCCCATGCACATCTTCAGGGACATGCACACGCTGCCCCCCGGCATGCCGCACGACGGCATCGAGCCGCTGCGCCGCAACGTGCGCTGGGTGATCGACCACCGCCCGCTGGACACCGCCGCCGCGCTCGACATCGCGGCGGAGTAACCCTCGTTGCCGCAGGGGGAACGCAAGCACACGCTCCCCCTGCGGCAATGCCGGCGCGCACGGTTGACGCCGGCAACCGGCAGGGACAAGCTCGCCGCCATGCTAGAAGCCGATCCTCCCGCCCGCCTGCCGCAAGTCCGCGACGAGGACTTCACCGACGAGACGCGCGCCTTCTTCGGCCAGTGGACCGGCGGCATCTTCAAGAATGCGGACAGGAACCCGGTGCTGCGCACCTTCGCGCACCACCCGGAACTGGCAAATGCGTTCTCGCCGCTCAACATCCACCTGCTCAGCGGCAACACGCTGCCGGTGAAGCTGCGCCAGATCGCCATCATGCGCACGGCCTGGATCACCGGGGCGACCTACATGTGGTCGAGCCACCTGCAGACCAGCGTGAGCTGCGGCCTCAGCCCCGAGATGTACGGCCCGCTCCAGCACGGCGCGGACGATCCCTATTTCACGCCTTTCGAGGCGACCGTGATCCGCGCCACCGAGGACCTGGTGAACGACCGCCGGATCGGCGACGCCAACTGGCAGGCGCTGCGGGCCGAATGGGACGAGAAGCAGATGCTCGACTTCCTGTTCACCGTCGGCTGCTACGTCATGGTGGCCGGCGTCATGCGCTCGACCGGCGCGGAGCGGCAGGAGGACCTGCTGGCGCTAGCCGAGAAATACGGCGCGCCCTCGTCGTCCCGATCTTGATCGGGACGACGAGGTTACGCCGGCTCCAGCACCGTCACGTTCACCGGGACCGCCGAGAAGCGCGGCATGAAGTTGATCGGCTGGACGTGGCGCGTCAGCGAAGTGAGCTGGCCCGCGTTGGCGCCGCCATCGGCGACCGGATCGCCGCTGCCCACCAGCGGCCCGAACAGGTGGGTCATCGAGATGACCCCGCGCCGCAGCCGCGCCTCGCCCTTGGCCAGCGTGCGGATGCGGCCGAATTCCGACGCAATCTCGACCGTGGCGCCCTCGGCGATGCCGTCGGCCGCCATGTCGTCGGGATTCATGTGCGCGTAGTTCACCGGATAGCGCCGCGCCGCCTCGCGCGAATGGCGATAGGCGCCATTGAGCGTGTGGAGCGTGCGCCGGCAGGTCAGGCGGTAGCCATAGCCCCGCTCGGGCCGCTCACGCGCCACCGTGGCCAGCTCCGCCGCGACATCGGGCGGGCAAAGCTCGAGCCGGCCGGGCGCGTCGGGCGGGCCGGGCTGGACGAAGCGCGGCTCCAGGGCGGGACGCACGCCCGAAGGGTTGGCCTTGATCGCGTCGAACGGCACGGCGCTGTCCTTCGCCAGGAAGCGGCACAGCTCCTCGGGATCGGGCTTCTCGGTCGGGCTGAGCGGCAGGCCGCCGGGGATGTCCTGAAAGCGCAGGCCGTAATTCCAGTACTTGAACGTCAGCGGCACGCCCATCCGCGCCGCGATGCCCCAGAAGAACTCCCAGTCGTGGATGACGCCTTCGGGCTTTTCCACCACCGGGCCGGTATATTGCACGAAGGGCTCGGGAAACAGGCTGTCGCCGGGGATGCTGATCTCATGCCGCTCGAACGGCTGCGAGGTGGCGATGACATAGTCCGAAACCTGCGCGGTCGCATTCATCCGGCAGTCGAGCGAGACGAGCAGGTCCAGCTTGTCGAACCCCGACCGGGCGAACGCCGGATCGCCCATGGCCATCAGCGGATCGCCGCCGAACGAGATCAGCGCGCGGATGCGGTCGGGTGAATCCGCCGCGATCTCGCGCGGGATCAGCGCCGCGGGGAATTCCCCCAGCAGCGCGCCCACGTCCGCGCTGACGCACTTGGGCTCGCGCTCGAAGCTGCGCGAGGGCGAGACCGCCATCTCGAACGCGTCCTTGACCTTGAGCGTGCCGGGATTGCGCACGCGGTCGCCGGCGCGGCGATAGCCGCCGGCCAGTGCGTTCACCACCTCGATCATGTGGTCGGCGGTGTTGGAATGCGTGGCCATCGACGGGCCGGTGCCGCTGCCGGCATAGGGCTTCTTCGCCGCGCCCAGCCATTTCGCGGCAAGCTCGATCTGCTCGACCGGCACGTCGGCACGCGCCGCCGCCATCGCCGGCGTGAACGGCGCCAGCGCGGCGCGCAGTTCGTCGAGCTGGATGCACCAGCGCGCGGCGAAATCGGCGTCATAGCGCCCGTCGCGCAGCATGGCGTGGGCGATCGCGGCGAAAAGCTCGGTGTCGTGGCCGGGCAGCGGCTGGATCAGGAGATCGGCATAGCGCGCGGTCTCGGTGCGGCGCGGGTCGACGATGATGATCTTGCAGCCGCGCGCCCGCGCCGCCTCGAACGCCCGGCCCGGCGCCCCGCTTTCTGCCAGGGCGAAAGGCGCGCCCTGGTGCGTGACCACGGGGTTGCCGCCGGCCAGCAGGGCGACGTCGGTGTCGCGCAGGCTGTGCTTGCCGCTCGCCATCAGGCCGAGCCGCGCCATCGTCACCCACTTGGCCGACTGGTCGACGGTCATCGTCGAGAAGAAATTGGGCGTGTCCAGCGCCGCCACCCAGGCGCGCTCCATCAGCCCGCCGAGCACGCAGCGATAGGCGCCGGTGCCGTGATAGACAGCGATCGCGCGCGGTCCGTGTTCCTCGTAGAGCGCCTTGAGCCGGGCGCCGATCTCGTCCAGCGCCGTCTCGGCCGCGATCGGCGCGAAAGTGCCGTCGGGCCTCCGCTTCACGCTCCGCAGCAGCCGGTTCTCGGCGCCGTTGTGGAAATCGACGGCGGCCATCCCCTTGGGGCACAGGTAGGGCCCATAAGGCGAGACGCTGCCGTCCGGCCGCGCGCGCACCATGCGCCCGTTCTCCACCTCGATCTCCATCGAGCAGAGCGCGCTGCAGTTGCGACAGAACGTCTTGACCATCTCTCCCATGCGATCAGGCTAGCCCAACCGCCGCCGATGCCAAGCCGGCAATCGGCACGATGCGACGCACGATCAAGCGACACTGCCGCCAGGTATGCCACCAGATATGCCGGCAGCCGGAATTTGCGTTCAGACGCCGGCCGCCATGCCGCCGGTGACGCGCAGCACCTCGCCGGTGACGAAGCTTGCCTGCGGGGAAGTCAGGAACAGCATGGCGTCGACGATGTGCTCTTCCTTGCCGTCGTCGCCGATCAGCTGCATCGCCTTGACGCGGGCCTTGGTCTCGGGCGGCAGCTCGGCGGCGATCGTCTCGGTCAGCATCAGGCCCGGCGAGATCGCGTTGACCCGCACGCCGTCGGGGCCCAGTTCGCGCGCGAAAGTGATCGTCAGGCCCGAAACCGCCAGCTTGGTGTCGCCATAGGCAGAGCCCCCCATGTGCCCCGCCGAGGACGCGATATTGACCACGCTGGCGCCCGCACGGCCGCGCATGTGTTCGGCGGCAGCGATCGTGCAGGTGACAACGCCCATCACGTTGACGTCGAACAGGCGGCGCACCTTGACCAGCCCCATCTTGAAGATCGGCTGGCCGTATTCGTCGCTGTGCAGGCCGGCGTTGTTGATCAGGATATCGATGCCGCCGCCCAGCGCCGCGGCGCGGGTCATGACCTCGGCCATCCGCGCCTCGTCGGTGACGTCGCCGGCCAGCCCGATCGCCTTGCCGCCGCCCCGCCGGATTTCCTCCGCGGCCGCTTCGGCGACGGCGCCATCGATGTCGACCAGCACGGCTTGCGCGCCGCGCGCGGCCAGCGCCGTGCCGAACGCCTTGCCGAAGCCGCGCCCACCGCCGGTGATCACCGCCACGCGGCCCTGATAGAAGCTGTCTTCGGACATCCTGGTTCTCCCGATTGCGCGCGCCGTGATGCCACAACCGCCGCCGCCGGCAACCCGCCATGGCGATATTCGAACCCGTTGCATTCCACCACCGGTCTGTCAGCATGCCGGAAACATCGCGGAGAAGGCATGCGACGCGTCTCGCGATTCCCGCGGGTGGGCGGCGCCTGCGACGCAACGGCTTCGGCACGCGCAGCCGATTCAGCTTTGGCGGTTCAGGTTCGGCAGCGACTCATTCCAGCGTCCACAAACCGCTTGCCAGTATCTGCCGATCCGAGTTAATGAAACGCACGCGCTGCCATTAAAGCGACTCGCACAGGACATCACCGGAGGAATGCCATGAATACGCTGACCGAGCTGAGCAACCCGCCATCCGCCGATTCCGCCGGCGTCGATTCCGCCCCCTTCTTCATCCGCGGCCAGGTGGTCGAAGGCGCCGACCAGACGCACCGTTCGCGCGACCTGGGCGTCACGTTCGCCACGCCCAAGCTCGATCTCAACGCGCTGGTCCACCCGCGCACCGAGCTGCCGCCGCTGCTCAACGTGCCGCTGGCCGAAATCATCGATTTCCTCGTCGAATCGGGCCAGAGGCTGTGCGATCCCAACAACCCGCACGTCCAGGCCTGCATCGACCGCATGGCCAAGGTCAGCCTCGCCCCGCGCGCGGTGATCGAGCATCAGATGCTCCACGCCACCGAATACCTCGACAAGAAGGTGCTCACCGAAGTGGTCGAGCAGAACTTCCCCAATCCCAAGGCGCTGGACGAGTGGGTGCCGCACACCGACCACCAGGGCCGCCGCAGCTTCATCCGCGCCTATGCCCCGCGCCTGATCCACGTGCTGCCCGGCAACTCGCCCGGCATGGGCATCCGCTCGATCGCGCAGTCGGCGCTGGTCAAGTCGGTCAGCCTGTTCAAGATGGCCTCGGCCGATCCGTTCTCGACCGTCGCCTTCCTGCGCACGATGGCCGAGATCGATCCGAACCACCCCGTCGTCCAGTCGATGTCCGCGATCTACTGGCGCGGCGGCGACGATACGGTGGAGCGCATCCTCTATCGCCCGCAGTATTTCGACAAGCTGGTCGCCTGGGGCGGCGGCGATGCGATCAACAACGTGATGAAATATATCGGGCCGGGCTTCCAGCTCGTCTCGTTCGATCCCAAGACCTCGATCTCGATGGTCGGCCGCGAGGCCTTCGCCTCGGATGAAGCGCTGGCCGAGGCGGCCGAACTCAACGCCCGCGACGTCTCGATCCTCAACCAGGAAGCCTGCGTCTGCAGCCGTTTCACCTTCATCGAGGCGAGCCCCGAGGACGCCGACCGCTACTGCGAGGTCCTCTCCGAGCGCCTGCGCATCGACCGCACGGGCGAAGGCACGCCGCGCCCGCTCGACATGGAGCTGAAGGAGCAGATCGACGTGCTGCGCATGATGGACGACGAATACGGCGTGTTCGGCAAGTCCGACGGCCGCGGTATCGCCATCCGCTCGGAAGAGCCGGTCGACTTCCACCCGCTGCGCAAGACCTCGAACGTGGTCTGCGTGCCGGACCTGATGGAGGCGATGAAGTACGTCAACGTCGCGACGCAGACGGTCGGCGTCTATCCGTTCCACCGCATGGCGGGGCTGCGTGATCACCTCGCCAGCGGCGGCGCCCAGCGCGTTGTCCGATTGGGCGAGGCCGGCCCCAGCGCGATCGGCAACCCGCACGACGCGATGTATCCGCTGCACCGCTTCGTCCACTGGATGGCCAACGAGGACGGCTGCGAGGGCGACGACTGACCCCTAGAGAAGCTGAAAGGATATCGGGCGGCTGCTTCATCGTGCGGCCGCCCGAACCGTTTTCAGCGGGGGCGCCGATACCGTTCGCTTCAACCGCCTTTCCTACGCACCCTCGCCCGCCTATGCTTGCCGGGATGACCCGCAGCCGCCCACTAATCGAAAAATCCGATCGAAACGCCACCAACCATCGGATGCAAACTTTCTCCTGGACCGGGTAAACTGTATAAACCACGTGTCACCCTATGTGGTTTGCGGCCTTGCCCCGGCGTGACGAATCGCTAGAGAGGGCGCGACGACGCGGCGCTACCGCACAAGCAGACAGGGACTTCTTCCATGGCGACCTTCACCCTTCCCAGGAACAGCGTGATCAGCAAGAAGGGCAAGCATCACCGCGCGGAAGGCGCCGCCCGCGTCAAGAAATTCACCGTCTACCGCTACGATCCGGACAGCGGCGAGAACCCGCGCTACGACACTTTCGAGATCGACCTCGACAACTGCGGGCCGATGGTGCTCGACGCGCTGATCAAGATGAAGAGCGAGCAGGACGCGACGCTCACCTTCCGCCGCTCGTGCCGCGAGGGCATCTGCGGCTCGTGCGCGATGAACATGAACGGCCGCAACGGCCTGGCCTGCACCACCGCCATCGACGACCTCAAGGGCGATATCCGCATCACGCCGCTGCCGCACATGGAAGTGATCAAGGACCTGGTGCCCGACTTCACCCATTTCTATGCGCAGTACACTTCGATCCGCCCCTGGCTGCAGACGGTCTCGACCACGCCGTCGGGCAAGGAGAGGCTGCAGAGCCCAGAGCAGCGCGAGAAGCTCGATGGCCTTTACGAGTGCATCCTGTGCGCCTGCTGCTCGACCTCGTGCCCGAGCTACTGGTGGAACTCCGACAAGTACCTCGGCCCCGCGATCCTGCTGCAGGCCTACCGCTGGCTGGCCGACAGCCGCGACGAGATGACCGGCGAGCGCCTCGACGAGCTGGAGGACCCCTTCCGCCTCTACCGCTGCCACACCATCATGAACTGCTCCAACGTCTGCCCCAAGGGTCTGTCGCCGGCGCGGGCGATCGCCGAGATCAAGAAGATGCAGGCAGAACGGCACGTCTGACGTGACCGGGCAGGCGCCCCTCACTAATTTCGTCTGCGAGGCCGACCCGGACAACCCGGGCTGGCTGCGCTGGCGCATCGCCGACGCCGCGCTCTTCAACGAGGCGGTGCTGGGCAGGCAGATCGTGCGCGCCGAAGGGACGGACACCTGTCGCATGCGCATGGTCCCGCGCGATCCGGTGCATACCAATTCGGCCGGGCGGGTACACGGCGCGATCACGCTGGGACTGATCGACGTCTCGCTTTTCGCCGCCATGTACGTGCTGCGCGGGGTCGACGCCGGCCGTTCGGTGACGGTTGATCTGACGACGCAGTTCATCGGTGCCGGCGACGCGACGCGGCCGCTCGATTCGGTGGTCGAGGTGCTGCGCGAGACCTACCGGCTCGGCTTCCTGCGCGGCCTGGTCGTGCAGGGCGACGACACGGTCGCTTCCTTCACCGCCACGATTCGCAAGCCCTCGCCCGGCAAATGACCGGCCTTCTTGCACGCTACGAAGCGCTGCTCGCCTCGGGCGAGCTGCGCCCCGACCCCGCGCAGGCCGCGGCCGCCGAGCGGCTCGAACGCCTGCAGCGCGAGCTGGAGGCGAGTTTCGCACCGCGCGGTATCCTCGGCAAACTGTTCACCCGCAAGCCGCCGGCGCCGCGCGGCCTCTATCTCTGGGGCGGGGTCGGCCGCGGCAAGTCGATGCTGATGGACCTGTTCCACGACACGCTGCAGATCCGCCGCAAGCGCCGCGTACACTTCCACGCCTTCATGCTCGAGGTCCACGCGCTGCTGCGCGAGGAGCGCAAGAAGGAGGCGGGCGACCCGATCCTGCCGGTCGCCGCAGCGCTCGGCGCGGATGTGCGCTGCCTCGCCTTCGACGAGATGGTGGTGAACAATTCCGCCGACGCGATGATCATGAGCCGGCTGTTCACCTCGCTCATCGTCGAACAGGGGGTGACGATCGTCACCACCTCGAACCGCGCGCCATCCGCGCTCTACAAGAACGGCCTCAACCGTGAGCACTTCCTGCCCTTCATCGCCCTGATCGAGCGCGAGCTTGACGTGCTGCCGCTGAACGGGCCGATCGATTACCGCCTGCAACGCCTCGGCGGCATTGCCACCTGGCACATCCCGCTCGGCCCCGAAGCCACCGCACAGGTGCGCGAAGCCTTCTTCCGTCTGACCGACTACGCGCCCGAGGACGCCGCGCACGTCCCCTCGGCCGAACTGGACGTGGGCGGCCGCACGCTGCACGTCCCCAAGAGCCTCAAGGGCGTCGCGGTGTTCAGCTTCAAGCGGCTGTGCGGCGAAGCCCGCGGCGCGGCCGACTACCTCGCCATCGCCCGCACCTATCACACGGTGATCCTCGTCGGCATTCCGCGCATGGGGCCCGACAACCGCAACGAGGCGGCGCGGTTCGTCACGCTCATCGACGCGCTTTACGAGAACAAGGTGAAACTGCTGGTCACGGCCGACGCCCGCCCCGAGGACCTCTACCAGGCCGGCGACGGACGTTTCGAGTTCGAGCGGACCGTCAGCCGGCTGAACGAGATGCAGAGCGCCGACTACCTCGCGCTGGGCCACGGCGAGGAATAGCGTCGTCCCGGTTGCTCCGGGACGACGAATTGCGACGGACTACGATGCCCTTGCCAGCATCGCCTGCCGCACCTGGGCCCCGGCAAGCCGCTGCATGAGCTTCAGGTCCTGCTCACGCAACTGCAGCGCCGCGTCCGCCCAGAGATCGACGATCTCATAGTATTCGCTCATCTCGATCCGCGTCGCCACGCGCGTCGCGCGGCGTGCGTTGACCAGGCCGGCATGGCGGCGGTCCGACTTGGCGATGAATTCGCGCACCGCGGCAACGCCTTCGCCCGCCGGCGCGAGCTGGTGGACGATGCCGAGGTCGTACATCTCCTCGGCCGAATAGGTTTCGTTCGACAGGATGATGCGATCCGCCATCGCCGCGCCCAGCCGGCGCGACAGGATGGCGTGTGCGCCCATGCCGGGAAACAGGCCGAAGGTCACTTCGGGCAGACCGAAGGTGGACCCGCGCTCGGCGATGAGGAAGTCGAACGAGAGCAGGGCCTCGAACCCGCCCCCCAGCGCCTGCCCCTGCACCAGCCCGATCGTCAGCATCGGCAGGCCGAGCGCGTGCATGTTGCGATCGAGGATGTCGACACAGCGATAGCCGTAGGCGGCGAGCCCCTCGCGGTTACGCTCACGAATCAGACTGTGGAACAGCGCCAGATCGCCACCGAAGCAGAACACGCCAGGCGAACGGCTGCCGAGGATAAGATAGCGCAGCGGCAGGCGGCCGGGGCCGAAGTGCTGGCCGATCAGCGTTTGCCACTGCTCGAAATCCGAAAGCATCGCCGGGGTGAAGCTCGGCCGCTCCTTGGGCCGCATGAACGTCCAGAGCGCCCGCCTGCCGGCGTCGTAGAGCACGTCGAGTTCGTCGAGGTTCAACAACCGCTCGGGCACGGCAAGCCGCTGACCGGACTGCTCGATCAGATGCTCGACATCGGACCTAAGGGGGATGGCCGGGGCCTCCTCAAGCTCGTTCTGTCCGTCCTGGCTGTCCAGATCGCCGCTCAGCCGATCCATAGATTACCCCGTTTTCGACCCGCGCGCCGCTTTTGCAGTCTTTCGCGACACTTAAGAATCTACGCGAGGGTCGAGTCGCTTGGCAAAGGGATTTTGCACGATTGCCCCCAGACGCCGGTTTCGCGCATGCGAATTGACCGCCGTTTGACGGACTTTTCCGCTTGACTGATTCCCCCCTGCAACAGTTGCGCAACAGGAAGGCGAAGGTGCTCGGCGACAAGCCACTGCATGGGAATCCTCGACCAAATTCCGTATCTTGTATGGTTAACCTTAGAATTCCTACAACTTCTGGCACAAAACCGCACGAAAATCCCGGCGACCGAGCCGGGAAAGGTCAGTTGACCGCCCCCGGCAGGGTGCCGGCGCGCCTCACGATCGATGGCGTCTTCGGAAAAAACGTCAACCCACGACGCCCAGGCGGACGAGCGACTTTTCCAGCATCAGCAATTGCCAGAGCAACCGCGAGTGATCCGCGCGTCCGGCGATATGGGCGGAGGCCAGCGCGGCGATGCGCGGCCCGTCGAACCAGCCGGTGCGGGCGAGCGCGGCCCCCTCGCCGATGGCGCGCGCATCGCCAGCAAGCGGCCCGCGAAACCACTGCGCGATCGGCGTGACGAAGCCCTGCTTGGGGCGGTAGAGGATGTCGTCGGGCAGGTAGCGGCGCATGGTCCGCTTCATCAGCCACTTGCCCTGCCCGCCCCGCATGCGCAGCCGCTCGGGCAGGCCGGCGGCGAATTCGATCAGCCGATGGTCGAGCAGCGGCTCGCGCGCCTCCAGGCCCACCGCCATGCTGGCGCGGTCCACCTTGGTGAGGATGTCGCCCGGTAGCCAGAACTTGAGATCGGCATACTGCGCGCGGTCGAGCCCCGAACGCGCCGGCGCGCCGCGCATCACCTCCTCCAGCGGCCGTTCGGCGCGATAATCGCCGCGCAGGCGCAGGAAGTCGGGCGAGTAGATGCGATCGCGCAGCTCGGGCGGAGTCACCGACAGCGCACGCGCATAGCCTTCCTCGCTGCCGGCCGCGAGCGAGAGGAAGGTCGACTTCGCGCGCAGCACCCGCGGTGCCCAGTCGGCCTTGGGATAGAGCGCGCCGAGCGTGCCGAACACCGGACGCCGCAGCGACGCTGGCAGCAGGCCGCGCAGCCGGTCCTCGTTCCGCTGGAAGACGTGCCGGCGATAGCCGGCGAAAGCCTCGTCCGCCCCGTCGCCCGACAACGCGACGGTGACGGTCTCGCGCGCCAGTTGGCACACGCGCCAGGTCGGCAGCGCCGAGGCGTCGGCGAAAGGCTCGTCGAACATCGCCGCCAGGGTATCGATCGCGGTAAAGTCGTCGGGCGAGACGGTGCGGCTGCGGTGGTCGGTGGCGAAGCGTTCGGCGACCTGCCGGGCATAACCCGTCTCGTCGAGCGCGGCGACGTCGAACCCGATCGAGCAGGTCCGGACCGGGCTGGCGCCGGAACCGCCGCTGGCCTCCGCCATCAGCGCCACGACGCTCGAGCTGTCCACTCCGCCCGAAAGGAACGCGCCGAGCGGCACGTCGGCCGTCGTGCGCGATGTCACCGCCTGACGCAGCAGGTGCAGCAGCTCGGCCTCCAGATCGGCAGTGCTGCCGCGCCGGCGCTCGGCGAACGATACATCCCACCAGCGCACCGGCCTGGCCATCGGAGCGTCATGGCGCAGCAGCAGGTAATGCCCCGCCGGCAGCTTCTCCACGCCCTTGAGGATCGAGCGGGTATCGGGGATATAGCCCCAGGCCAGATAGTCCTCGACCGCCAGCGGATCGGCTGCGCGGCGCAGCAGCGGGTGCGCGGTCAGCGCCTTCAGCTCGGAGCCGAAGATCACGCTGCCGTCCGCCAGCGGTGCCAGGAACAGCGGTTTCACCCCCAGCCGGTCGCGCGCCAGGAACAGCGTGCGCCAGTCGAGGTCGTAGATCGCAAAGGCGAACATGCCGTGCAGCCGCGGCAGGCACTCCACGCCCCAGCGCTGCCAGGCGGCGAGGATCACCTCGCTGTCGCCATCGGTGTGGAACACGGCCCCGCCCGCGCGCAGCTCCTCGCGCAGCTCGCGGTAGTTGTAGATCTCGCCGTTGAACACGAGCATCGCGCGGCCGTCGGTCGAGGCCATCGGCTGCGGCGAGCCGGCAAGGTCGATGATCGACAGGCGGCGATGCCCCAGACCGACGCCGGGCGCGGTCCAGACACCGTGGCCGTCGGGCCCGCGATGCGCCATGGCATCGCACATGCGTTCGACCCGCGCCGGATCAACCGGCTTGGGTGTGGAAAGATGGAAGATGCCCGCAATCCCGCACATGCGCGAACGGCCTTAGTGGACGCCGGCGGCGTGGTCCATCCACCGGTCCACGGGGCCTGCCGCACGCAGGAAGGCCTTCACCGAAGCCAGCGCCGGGTGCCCCCGATGCTCCTCGGCGGAAAGGATCAGCATCGTCGTGGGCTGGGCGCGCAGCAGCAGACGGTCGGCCATGTTGGCAAGCTTGAGCCGCGCGTTGCTGCCGGTGGTAAGGTCGCCTGTGCGGTACCAGGTACCGGCCAGCCGGCCGACATGCCCTGCGGCGAGCAGACGATCGCTCCGGCCGCCCGCGATCGGCGGGCCCGGCGCCTGCCAGGCCCAGACCCCATCGGGCGGCAGCGCGCCCTGGCCGAAGCCGCCCGCCTCACGCCCTTCGTCCTGCGAGGCGTAAACGGCGAGGAACACGTCGACCTCGCGCCCGGCGGCATCGGCATAGCGGCCGAGCAGGCGGTGGTCGGCGCCCTGCGCGCGCGGCTGCCAGGCAACGGTGGGCGCATAGGCGACGCGGCGCCAGCCGGGCACCTCGGGCAGGTCGAGGGCGCGCGGCAGCGGCGCCGACAGCGCGTCGGCGGCGCGAGCCCAGGCCTGGGCACCCAGCATGATCCCGGCCAGCGCCAGCAGCGCGGATGCCGAGCCGATGCGCCGGGCGGCAAGCCGATCGAGCCGGCGCGAGCCTTCGATCCGCGCAATGTCCACCGCCGGCCAATCGGCCGGACGGTCGAAGAAGCGCCAGGACAGCGCCAGCACCAGCGCGATGACCACGGCGAAGAAGATCCAGCCGTAGACGATGTGGTCGAAGCCCGATGCCGCCTCCGCACCAACGTATTGCGCGGCGAAGATCGTGCCCCAGGCGCGCACTCCGTTCGCCAGCACCGGCACCGCCACGCACACGGCGAGGAAAGCCAGCCGCCGCCGCCAGCCGACGAAGCAGACGCCGGCGGTGAGCACGCCGAAAGCCATCATGGCGATAAGGAACTTCACGCCCGAACAGGCCTCCGCGACTTCGAAGAGGCCCGCGGGTGTGTGGATGAAGACACCGTCGATCACCGCCGGAATGCCACTGATGTGGACCAGTCCGACGGTAATCGCCGCGGTAATCATCTGTAGTGCGGGGACGAACTCGTCGCCGAATGGCACGAGGAATGCCATGTAGCCCAACGGAAAGGCTAGCACCGCGCCGACGCGCGGTCCCAATAGCGTCAGCACCGAGCAGGCGAGCAAGGCGACCGCGCCGAACTGCCGGGCGATCGACAGGCTGGCGAACGCGCCCAGCACCCATACGAACCCTGCCCCCACCGCCAGAATGAGCCCGGGCCACCAGCCATGTGGCGTCATCCGGGCAAGCTGGGGCAGCCGCTCGCGAACCAGCCAGGCGACGATCGCCGGCACCAGCAGGACATGGTTGTAGGTCGAGATATTCCACCACTGCCCGGCCATCGCCGTCCAGTCGGAAAGAAACAGCAGCAGGTTTCCGGCCCAGGCAAAGGCCAGCAGCGCCAGCGCCGGACGCCAGGCTGCGGGCAGGCGGGCCAGCAGACCCGGCCCCGCCCGGAGCCGCGCGGTGACTTCAGGCAGCATGGCGCGCGGCACTGTGCTGCCCCGCGACAATGCCGGTCAACGGCGTCAGCGCGGCCGTCCACGAGGCGTTGTCGACGACGAAGCGGCGCGCGGCCTGTCCCATGCGGTGGGCGCGATCCGGATCGGCCAGCAGCGCCAGCGTCATCCATGCCAGTTCGTGATCGCTTCCGGCCACCGCGAAATGCTCGCCATCGTGGGCGGCGATGCCCGTCGCGGCTTCGCTACTCGCTATCACCGGCAGCGCCATGGCCATGGCCTCCAGCACCTTGTTCTGTACGCCGCGCGCGATCTCCAGCGGAACCAGCGCGTGGGTCGCTCCCGCGAGCCAGGGACGGATATCGTCGACCCGGCCCCAGACGTAACAGCCGTTCTCGCCATGGCGTGCCCGCAGTTCCGCCGTCGGGTTGCGGCCGACGACGTGGAAAGTCGCGTCGGGGCGCTCGGTGCGGATGCGAGGCAGGATGCGATCGAGCACCCGCCGCACGGCATCGACGTTGGGCGCGTAGTCCATCTGGCCGGTGAAGATCAGCCGCGGACCGCGGCAAGCGATCATGCGCGGCTCGGGTACAACCGCAGCGGGATCGTAGCCGGCGCTGTCGATGCCGTTGCACAGGGCGCGAACGTCCGCGTCGCTGCCAATGGGCAGGCGCGAACGAAACAGCTCCGCTTCAGCCGGCGAGACGAGCAGGGTGATATCGGCGCGCGCCGCCAGCCGCGCCTCCTCGGCCGCGAGCAGCCGCGCCTCGCGCATCTCGACCCAGCCGGTCACGCGCCCGCTCTTGCGGGCATAGGCCTCGAACTTGGCCGAATCGACATCGACCAGATCGACAATCAGGCGGGCCGGAAAGCCCTCGGGAACGTATTGCCCCATCTGCCCCGAATAGACGTAGAGCGCTGAGATAGGCCGCGTCGCGAGCACCTCCGCGACATAATCGGCCAGGGCCCGGTCGTGGAAAGCAGCAAGGCTGACCGGCTGGCGTAGCGCCAGCGCCTGCACCGCCGCCAGCGCCAACGACTTGCTGCGGCGGACCATACGGTAACTGGCCGCGAGCGCCGCGAGATCGGCCTCCGCTGCATAGTCATCGTCATCATCGGCGAAAGTCGCGACATGGACGGGTGCCAACCCGGCAAGGTGACGCAAGATGTGATGCGAGCGGATCTTGTCGCCACGATCGGGCGGAAACGGCAGGCGGTGCGCGATGAACAGTATCTCACCCATCAGCCCAGCCCCCGCGCGATCAGGGGCCCCAGCCGATTGGCCAGCGCAAGCGGCAGCCGCTGCCAGACGGCGATCTGCAGGGCGTGCCGGGCGCTGGTGGGGTCTGCATCGCGCGCCGGCGCGCCAGGCGCGGTCCAGGTGGCGTAAGTCAGCGGCGCGGGCTCGAAACCCCAATTGCGCTTGAAGTGGTAAGCGCCGCTCCCGACCTTGGATCGGCCGAAGTCGAAATGCGTGGCGCCGCGCCGCCGGGCGTGCCGCATCAGTTCGAAATACATGCGGTCGTTGGCGCGCAACGCGCGCGCCGCCTGTGTGCCGCCGCCCCAATAGGGCATCACCGCGCCGCAGTGGTAAAGCGACAGCACGCTCGCCACCGCCGCTCCCCCATGGCGGACAGTGAGGATGTCGGCATCACCGCCGAACCGGTCGAGCACCGCATCGAACAGCGCGCGCGGGAACACCGGCGTGCCGAGGTTGCGCACGCTTTCGGCATAGACGGCGTAGTGCGCGGCCCGGTCCCGTTCGGCAGTGCCGACCTCGATCTCCAGCGGATTGGCCAGGCCCTTGCGCACTTCCGCCCGCTGTTTGCGCGGGATGGCGAGAAGCTGCGCCTCGTCATCCCCGGCGAGCGGCGTCACGAAGCCAGCGTGCGCTTCCGTCCTGAGCGTCCAGCTATCGCGACACTCCGGCAGCAGGCCGCCGCGCAATTCGATCGTCGGGCACGAGCGACGCAGGGCAAGCTCCTCGACCGAGCGGAAGACCGCCCCGGCGTCGGCGCCTTCCGCTGCCAGCAGGCCGCCATCGACGGCGAAGCCGCTGGACGCGAGCAGGCGGCCGAAGATCGGCGAATGGATTTCACTGAGCGGCAGGAAGGCGATAATCTCCCCGTGCCGCTCGGCGACCAGCGCCAGCGCGCGGTTGCCGGTGCCATCCGCGACTGCCCGCAGCCACGCGGTGCGGTGGAAAGGCGTCGCGTCCGCATGCGCGGCGACGAAGGCGTCGATCCGCACCGCTTCGAGCGGATCGGCCAGTTCGGCGAGTCGCACGCGCTGGCGCGCCGGAAGGAAAGGCGCGTTCATGATGTCAGCGTTACGGCCTTTGCCGCTTCGTGCCGGGCCAACTCGTCCATCCGTCCCCAGGCGAACTCGCCGAAGAGCTGACGCAACTTGCCGCTCATGGCGCCGAGCCTGGTGTAGTGCCGCAGCCTCGATTTCAGCGGCGCGCCGTTCACTCTCGGCTGGTCGGGATCGATCTCCCAAGGATGGAAGTAGAACACCGCCGGTCGCGCATCGCGGCGGTTGACCTGGCGGATCGCCCAGCGAGAGAAGCCATAAGGCAGCACGCGGAAGAATCCCCCGCCCCCTGCCGCCAGCCGCCGGCCGGCGAAGGTCGCCGTCGTCACCGGGATTTCGATAAGGTCCGACGAAGGCAGCGGCCTGAAGGCGAAGCGCGGCGCGGCCGCCCAGCCGTAATGGTCGTGGGTCAGCGGGGCGACGCTCGAGCTATAGGCGAAGCCCTGCTCGGCAAGCTCAGCGAAGGCCCAGGGGCTGCGCTGATCGATCGAGAAGCTTGGCGCGCGATAGCCGCTGACCTTGACGCCGGCGGCATCCTCGATGACCTCTCGCGTCTTCCTGAGGTCGAGCGCAAAGCTGGCACGATCCATGCGAAAGACGCGCTCGTGATCCCAGCCGTGGCTGGCAAGCTCGTGGCCGGCGGCGGCGATGCGCCGCATCAGGGCGGGGTGGCGCTTCGCGACCCAGCCCAGCGTGAAGAACGTCGCCCGCACGTCCGCTTCGGCGAACATTTCGAGGATCGCATCGCAATTGCGCTCGACCCGCACGGCCAGCGAATCCCAGCTTTTGCGGTCGATCACCCGCTCGAAGGCGCCAACGTGGAACCAGTCCTCGACGTCGACCGAAAGGCCATTGGTCAGGGCGGTAGGCATGGGCGCGATCTCTCTCCCGACCCGTCAGGCGGCGACGCGGGCGTCGTTTTCCGCCTCGATCCACTCGATCAGCATGGTCAAGGTGTGGCGGATCGTATGCTCCTGCTCGATCAACCGGTTCTCGAGCCCGGTGACGCGGTCCTGCAGGATGGCCTGTTCGCCCCGCGTGCCCGATTCCTGCACAGTGTTGGCAAGCTCGATGACCGCCTGCTGCAGTTCGGCGATCTGCGCGTCACGCTCGGCCAGCGCAGCCAGGAAACCAGCGTCCGGAATGCCGGGAGCCGCTTGCGCCGCCGCCTGGATGGCCACGGCTGGTTGCCCGCGCGCGGGCGCGGCGTCGCGGCCCAGTTCGCCGACGACCTGCTGCAGCATGGCTCCGTCGATGCGGCTGCGCTTGTCGACCGCGCCGAGCATGAGCAGCCGGTTGACGATCTGGTTGATCCGCCGCGGCACGCCGCCGGTCGCCGCATAGATATCGGCGAAGACGCGCTGGTCGAAGCTGGGATTGCCCTCCCAGCCAACGCGCTTCAGGCGGTGCTCGATATAGGCCTGGACCTCGTTGGCCTCCATCGCTTCGAGATGGTGCGTGGCGATGACGCGCTGACGGAGTTGCTCGAGATCGGGGTGCTCCAGCAGCGTCTCGCGGAACTCGGGCTGGCCGAGCAGCAGCGTCTGCAGAAGCGGGTGCGAGCCGAGCTGGAAGTTCGACAGCATGCGCAGCTCTTCGAGCGCCCCGATCGACAGGTTCTGCGATTCGTCGACGATCAGCAGGCAGCGGCGGCCCGCGCGCGCTTCGTCGTGGAGGAAGCCCTCGATAGCCCCCAACGCGGTGGCTTTGTCGTGGCCCTGTACCTTGAGTCCGAAGGCCTGCGCGACGACGTGGATCAGTTCCTCGCCATCGAGCTTGCTGGTGACGATCTGCGCCGCAGTGAGCCGCGCCGCGTCGACCGTCGCCATCAGGTAGGCCACCAGCGTGGACTTGCCGGCGCCCACCTCACCGGTGATCACCACGAAGCCCTCGCTCTGGGCAAGGCCGTAGGAGAGATAGGACAGCGCCTTGCGGTGCGTCACACTCTCGAAATAGAACGCCGGATCGGGCGTGAGCTGGAACGGTCTGCCGGTGAGCCCGTAGAATTCGTCATACATGCCTGGTTCCCTCCACAGGCTCAGAAGCTGTACCGCACGCCGACCAGCGCCGAGGCGATCCACTGGTCGGTCAGCGACGCGGCGCGGTCGATCCCCTCGACGCCCACCGCCGCGTTCGCGGAAAGGTGCCGGGTCAGGTTGCGATAATAGGATGCCGACGCGCCCATCGCGGTCGCGTCGCCGGTAAGGCTCGACCCGCTCCGGAACCAGTTGGCGAACAGGTCGGCGCGGATGCCCGAATGCGGGTCGAGGCGGCGGTCGAGATAACCGGCCAGCCAGTAGTTCTCGTCGATGACGCCATTCGCCACGGCGAGCACCGTCCCCGGCGCGGCGATGAACCTGCGCCGGTCGTAGCCGCCGCCGATGCCGGCGCTCGTACGCCCCAGGCCGACGGTGTAGCTCGCCATGACGCCCCGCGCGCGGAAGGTCGAGGAGCGCACCGAGCCCAGCGCGCTCGCCAGGCAGCTACCGCCCTCGAGCGAGGCGACACAGCCGCCGATGCCGCCGGACAACGGATTGCGCACCACCTCGAAATCGGTCGGCAGGTCGATCAGCGCACGGTTCACCTGGCCGCCGAATCCGGCGACATTGTCGTAGACCGAGACGTTGACGGCGCTGCGCGGGCTGGGCGCATAGGCGAAGCTGCCGTAATAGCTCGTCGCGCCGTAGCGGCGGCCGACGTGCGCTTCGAGCGCGGTGCGCCGGCTCGGCCGCCAGATCACGCCGGCGTCCCAGATCAGCCCGCTGGTATCGTAGGCCAGCAGGCGCGGCCCGCTCCTGTCGGTGACGAAGCGGCCGTCAGGGCCGATCACCGGATTGCCGCCCGCATCGCGCAGCGCGTCGCGGCCGGAAATCTCGACGTTCTCGTAACCGACGCCGCCGACCACCGCGAAGGTGTTGGTCACGGGCACCGTGACGTCGACGCGTGCCGAGAAGTCCTCGACGCGCTGGTCGAGATTGGAAATGTCCTCGCGATAATATCTGGCGCCGGCTCCGATCCCGACCGGCAGCACGTCGCCCGCCTTCAGCCCGGCGTGGACGTCGGCCAGGTGCACCTTGCTCTCGTCGAACACGTCGACCGGCGGCTGGCCCGGCGTCACGACCAGCGCATCGGGCGAGTTCACCTTGGTGTAGCCGAAGCGGTAGTTGGCATCGACCGCGACCGCGCCGAGATGGGTGGTGACCGACGGCCCGGCATAGACCGAATAGACCTGCGTCACCGTATCGCCGTCATCGAGCGGCGAAAGGACGGCGGCCCCATCGGCTTCGACCCGCGACCGCGCCGCAAGGCCGCCGGCGTGGAGCGTCACGCCCGGCATCACCGTGGCATAGCCGTTGGCAAGACCGCTGATCGTATCGGCGTCCTCGGCCCGGCCCCAGCCGAAGCGATGCTCGTAGCGCAACGAGATCGCGGCCCCGTTGTTGCGGCCCTGGATCGAGGCGTCGACGCCCGCTGCGACCATCGAGTAGGTCAGCGTGTCATCGCCCGGCGACAGCTCGCTGGTGACGATCTGCGCGGCCTCGATGTAGGGCGTGATCCTGACACCGTAGTCGCCCGACTTGCGACCGCCGCGCGATGCGCGGGCCTCCTTTTTCGGCGAGGCCGGGGAGTCGGCCGCAGCGCCCTCGCGCTCGCCGCTGCCGCCACCGACATTGCCGTAGCCGATCGTCTGCGCGGCTGCCGCCAGCGGCAGCGCGCAGACGCCGGCCGCGCTCAGCAGGGCAAGGTTGCGGAGAAGACGCGACGCCATCGTCAGGCTCCGTATCCGTAATAGGCGCCGAAGCGACGCCCGCTCGGGCTGAAATCCGTCGCGTTCAGGAGGAGCTGGATGTTGGGGCAACCGGAGAGCAGCGAGATGGCATCCTCCAGCGATTGCTGGCCGGTGCGATCCGCGCGGCAGATGACCAGCGCCTGGCCGACGTGCTTGGCCAGTTCGGCCGCCGGCGAGGCCGCCAGCGCCGGCGGCGAATCGAAAATCACCATGCGGTGCGGCGCACCCTGGGTCAGCCGGTCGAGCACCGCCGCGGTGCGCGACGAGGCCAGATATTCGCTGTCACGATTGGTCGCCTCGCCCGCCGGCAGGACCTTGAGGCCGGGGACGTCGGTGGCGAGCACGAGATCGGCCACGTCGAGCGCGGGATCGGCCAGCGCATCCATCAGCCCGCGTCCGCCCGGCAGACCAAGCGCGCTGAGTACCGAGGGCTTGGCGAAATCGGCATCGACCAGCAGGACCTCGCTTTCCTTCTCGGCGGCGATCGACAGCGCTAGATTGACCGCGCAGTAGGTCTTGCCCTCGCCGGGATGCGGCGAACAGATCAGCACACGCTGCGCCCAACCAGCCCGCGGCCCGCCCGCGCCCTGACGCTGGAGATCGGCAACCTGGAGCAGCAACTGACGCTTGACGATGCGGAACTCCTCCAGCGTCGCCGTGACGTTGCCTTCGGGCACGATGAAGCCCTGGCGGCGCAGGTGCTCGCGGTCGATCGGGTGCGCGATGCCGGCCGGGTTCGGGGCCGCCTCGATGATCTGCGCCGGTTCGAGAACGGCAGGAGCGGATTCCGGCTCGGCCGTCACGGCCGCCGGAGTGGGGTCGGCAAACTGGGGGGTAGGCTCGGGCGCGGCGGGCACCGGCGGCGGGGTGAACTGGTTCCAGCCGAAGCTCTCGACGGCGCGCTCGATCAGCGAGCCGCTTTCACCGGGCAGGGGAATTCTGGTCTGGTCGGTCATACCATTCCCCTCACGCCACCATGCCGCGCTGGATGAACTCGACCGCCATCAGCAGGACGAACAACCCGCCGAGCGCGCCGACGCCCGCCAGGAAGAACCTGAGCTGGCGCGTACGCGCGGCCTTGCCCGCCTCGGTCAGGGTGCGCGAGATCGAGCCGAGCACCGGCAGGCCGATCGTCTTTTCCAGCTTCGCCGTGGTCGCGAAGGTGGCGCGGATCTGGCCGAGCGCGAAAGCCGCGGCAACCCCGGCGCCGATGCCGATGACAAGCACGCCCAGCAGCAGGATCGGCCGGTTCGGCGCCACCGGCGCACGCGGCGTGGTGGGCGGGTCGACGACTTCGAACTTGACCGCCTCGCGCTCGGTCTTGACCTCGCCGCGCAGGCGCAGTTCCTCACGGTCGCGCAGAAGCTTGTCGTACTGCGAGCGCAGCACGTCGTAGTTGCGGCTGATGCGCTGGGCCTCGGCGGCGATCTCGGGATCGTTGATCTGGCGGGCGGTGAGTTGGGCGATATCGGCCTGGACCATCGCCCGGCGCGCCTGGAGCGCCTGCACGCTCGCCTCACGGTCGGCCCGGATCGACTGCAACGAGCCGTAGGCCGGGTTGGGCACCCCGCCCACGTCGCCGCCCGGCCCCTGCGCGGCCGCCTGCAACTGAACGATCTGGCTGCGGACCGAGATCACGTCGGGATGGCTGTCGGTCAGACCGCGTGCGCGCATGCTGGCGAGATCGGTCTGCGCCTGCGCCAGCGAGTTCCTGACGCCGCCGGTGCCGGGTACGCCGGCCAGCGTCGCCGGCGTGCCGGCAAGCTGGCCCTTGATCGCCGCGAGCGCGCTCTGCGCACCGGCAAGGTCGGCATCGATGCCGCGCAGTTCGGTCCGCGCCGCCTCGAGCCGCTGCAGGCCCGCCTGACCGCCGGCAACCATGTCCGGGTTCTGCGCCTCGAAGGCAAGCCGGCGCTGCTCGGCGGCTTCCAGCTCCTTCTCGCGCTGCGCAAGCTGGCCGTTCACGAAGGCCAGCGTCTCGGTCATCTGGCCACGGCCGCCGGAAAGGTTCTCCTCGCGAAAGATGTCGATCATCTTCTGCGCGATCGCCTGCGCCAGCCGGGCATTCTCCGCTTCGGACAGCGCGCCCTCGCGGGCCTGCGCGGTGATCTCGAAGATGTTTTCCTGGGTGCTGACGACCTTGATGTCCTTGCCCAGCTTGAGGACGGCGCCTTCCATGTCCTTGGGCGAACCGACGGAATCGCCGAACCTGGTCGAACGCACGACTTTCTCGAGATTCACCGCGCTGGTCAGCGTCTGGCGGATGCGCTCGATGTCGCGCTTGCGGTCGGCGACACCGATGCCGATCTGCTCGGCCAGTGCATCGTCGAGCTGGACGAAGATGCGCGCCTTCGATTCGTAGCTGTTGGGCACCATGGCCACCACCAGCCAGCCCAGCAGGCACACGCCCCAGGCCACCGCCAGCGCCAGCCAGCGGCGGTTCCAGACGCTGTGCAGCGCGCAAAGGGCTTCGTCGTAGAGCGAGTTCATCGCCGTGCCCGCCCCCCCGCTCAGAACATGCTCTCAGGGATGATGATGACGTCGCCGGGCATCAGCATCACATTGGCCCGGCTGTCGCCCTTCCTGAGCAGGTCGCCCAGCTTGACCGCGAATTCCTTTTGATGGCCGCTGGCCTTGTCGAAGCGAACCAGCTTGGCGCGGTTGCCGGCGGCATATTCGGACAGGCCGCCCACCGCGATCATCGCGTCGAGCAGCGTCATGTTGGCGCG
>Ga0172382_10002050_pt1 | contig 34537 bp, 25 predicted proteins | sample Leawel138RmetaG_FD_122245 | JGI IMG/M metagenome (GOLD analysis project Ga0172382, IMG submission 122245) | Leachate microbial communities from a municipal landfill in Southern Ontario, Canada - Leachate well 138R metaG | ecosystem: Engineered > Solid waste > Landfill > Unclassified | place...
CTGCGATCGAGGATCAGATCACCGTCGGGGATTGATGGACCGACAGCCGGTGTGCTGATCAGCTAGGCCTGAGCCCTGTACTCCACAGGACTCAGGCCTTGTTGTTTCTGCTGGGTTCTGCCCGGGTCGATACCCTGGAATACTGAGGTGTAACAGCGCTGAGTTATCGGGATGAGATCCAGTGCACCGCGCCGGGCCATCGCTCAAGAAGTCTATAGTCGAATCAGCCTGCGGGGCGGCGCGTCTTGCCAACCTGCTGGTTGAAAATCGATTGAAGTCCCTTGCATCTTGGTCTGCGGTTATTTTTTTAATGTCTCGTCACCCCGGTTTTGCTGGGGTTTTTCCTTGTCTGTTTTCTGTCTTTCTGACGGTCGGGTGCCTGAAACAGGCATGACAACGGCGGTCCGGTACGCGACAATGACATCTTTTCCATTGTCTATTCTCGGAACGAGTCCCCATGAACCTGCATGAATATCAGGCCAAGTCGTTGCTGTCGGAATTTGGCGTCGAGGTGCCGCCGAACCTGCTGCTGAAGCAGGCGAGTGCCAAGCAGGTCGCGACTGCTCTACCGGCAAGCGAGAGTGGGCGTTGGGTGGTGAAGGCCCAGGTACACAGTGGTGCCCGAGGCAAGGCCGGTGGCGTATTGTTGGCCGAGAGTGCCGATGAGATCGTCCAGGCAGCCGACGCGCTGATTGGCACCCGGCTCGTGACCGAGCAGGCAGGATCTGCTGGGCTGCCGGTAAACTCGGTTCTGGTTGAACCAGCCGTCACCATCGAACGTGAATTCTATCTGGCGCTGATGGTGGATAGGGCCTTGCAGCGGGTCGTGATGATCGCCTCGCCCGAGGGCGGTATGGACATCGAGGTAGTGGCCGAATCCCGGCCCGAGGCCATCTTTCGAGCCATCATCAATCCTACACTTGGCCTGGGTGCCTACCAGGCACGTCAACTGGCGTTCGCGCTGGGGCTCGATGGGAGGCAGGTCAATGCATTCGCGTCGCTGGCCCTCAAGCTTTACCGTGCCTTTGTGGGCCGTGACGCGGCGTTGATCGAGATCAACCCGCTGGCCCAGGTCGCCGACGGTGAGCTGGTCGTGGTTGATGCCAAGATATCGCTGGACGACAACGCTGGCTATCGACAGACGGAGTGGTGGCAACATCGCGACGTCACCCAGGAGGATCCGGCCGAACGTAAGGCGATCGAGCATGGGCTGAATTATGTCTCGCTGGAGGGCAATATTGCCTGCATGGTCAACGGCGCCGGGCTGGCCATGGCGACCATGGATCTGATCCAGCAGGCTGGTGGCATGCCGGCCAACTTTCTGGACGTCGGTGGTGGCACTTCGGCGGCAAAGGTAACCGAGGCATTCAAGCTGATCCTCGAGAATGAGCGCGTCGAAGCGATCTTGGTGAATATTTTCGGCGGTATTGTGCGTTGTGACCTGATCGCTGAGGGCATTATCGAGGCTGCCCGGGAGGTCGAGCTGGACGTGCCGACCGTGGTGCGTCTGGTCGGGACCAATGCCGAGCAGGGGCGACAGATGCTGGGCGACTCCGGTCTGGCCTTGATCGCCGAGGATGATCTGGCCGCGGCGGCCGAACGCGCAGTAACACTTGCCAACAGCAACCGGGAGGTGTCGCAATGAGTATTCTGGTCGATGCATCCACCCGAGTGATCTGCCAGGGATTTACCGGCAAGCAAGGCACTTTCCACTCTGAACAGGCACTTGCCTACGGCACGCAGCTGGTCGGTGGAGTGACCCCCGGCAAGGGCGGTCAGACCCACCTTGGCCTGCCGGTGTTCGACACGGTCGCCGCCGCGGTGCGAGAAACTGCGGCGACGGCGAGCATGATCTACGTGCCTGCCCCGTTCGCAGCCGACTCGATCCTGGAGGCGGCCGCCGCGGGTATCGAGGTGATCGCCTGCATTACCGAGGGCATCCCGGTGATGGACATGCTCAAGGTCAAGGCAGTGCTTGCCCAGGATTACCCCGACACCAGCCTGATCGGACCCAATTGCCCGGGGCTGATTACGCCGGATGCCTGCAAGATCGGCATCATGCCCGGGGCTATTCACACCAAGGGACGGGTCGGCATCGTCTCGCGCTCCGGCACGCTCACCTATGAGGCAGTCGCCCAGACCACGGCGGAAGGACTCGGCCAGAGCACCTGTGTCGGCATCGGTGGTGATCCGGTCGGGGGCTTGGATTTTATCGACTGCTTGAAACTCTTTGCCGACGACCCGCAGACCGAATTGGTCCTGATGGTGGGCGAAATAGGCGGCGGGGCGGAGGAAGAGGCCGCCGAGTTTATCCGCCGCGGGTATCCCAAGCCCGTGGTCGCCTACATCGCCGGGGCGACGGCGCCTGCTGGCAAACGCATGGGCCATGCCGGTGCCGTGATCGCTGGAGGCAAGGGTACAGCCGCCGTCAAGCGCGATGCCCTGCGCGCCGCCGGAGTGCATGTAGTGGAGAGTCCCGCCGAGTTGGGTGTCATGGCTGCCCGTGTCCTGGCGGGTCAGTCCCAAGACGTGAGCGCATCGTGATGGGCGAGCCGAGTCACATCGAGAGACACGAGGTTGACGGTCTGCGCATCGCGCTGGCGCAGATCAACACGCGCGTTGGCGACAGTCGGGCCAATGCCTCGCGTGTGATCGACATGGTCCGACGCGCCCGTCAGGAGGTCGATGCCAGACTGGTGGTGTTTCCTGAGCTGACCGTGTCAGGTTATCCGCCGGAAGACCTGCTCCTGCGGCGCGATTTCATTGATGCCTGCGAAGTCGAACTTGCCCGCATCGCCGAAGAGGTGGGCGACACGGCGGTATTGATCGGTACACCAGGTCGAGGCCCCGACGGCCATTTGCAGAATCAGGCGGTACTGATTGACGGCGGCCGGATCGTGGCCCGTTATGCCAAGCGGGTGCTGCCCAACTACAGTGTGTTCGATGAGAAGCGCTATTTCCGCAAGGGCCGCGAGACACTGGTAGCAGAGATTGATGGCGTGCCAGTGGGGGTCGTCATCTGTGAGGATGCCTGGCGCGAGGGTCCAGTCGAGGAGACGGCCGAAGCTGGCGCGAAAGTGATCTGCGTGCTGAATGCCTCACCGTTTCACCGGCAGAAGACCCGCGAGCGCGAGGCGCAAATTGCCGAGCGGGTGCACAGCAGCGGCTGCGCGATCATCTATGTCAATCTGGTGGGCGGCCAGGACGAGCTGATCTTCGACGGGCGCTCGTTTGTTTCCTGTCGTAGCGGTAACCACATGCACTTGCCGGGCTTTACCGAGTGCATCGGTTGGACCGAAATCTCGGCCGATGGCGAAATCCTTGCCCATGGACCGAGCCATGAGTGGCAGGAGGGCGAGGCGGAAATCTATAGCGCCTTGACGACCGGCATAGCCGACTATGTGCGCAAGAACGGCTTTTCTGGGGTAGTGCTGGGACTTTCCGGCGGGATCGACTCCTCACTGGTGCTGGTGCTCGCGGTCGACGCGCTGGGCGCCGAGAACGTACTGGCCGTGCGCATGCCCTCGCAATACACCTCACCGATGAGCCTCGAAGATGCCGAGCAGCAGTGCGAGGCACTGGGTGTGCGTTGCGAGACGATATCCATCGAACCGGTCTTCGCCCAACTGAAGGAGTCGCTCGCCCCATTGTTTGCGGGCCTGGCCGAGGATGTGGCCGAGGAGAACCTGCAGTCACGCGCTCGCGGCGTGATTCTGATGGCGCTGTCGAACAAGTTCAGTCGGATGTTGCTGACCACCGGCAACAAGTCCGAGATAGCGGTCGGCTACGCGACCCTCTACGGTGATATGGCAGGGGGCTTCGCCCCGATCAAGGATGTGCCCAAGACGGTGGTCTACCAGCTGGCACGCTACCGCAATACGCTCGGCGGCACGGTACGCCCGAACATGGACGCGGTACCAGAGCGGGTGATCACGCGTGAGCCGTCAGCAGAGCTGCGGGCCGATCAGCTCGATTCAGATTCGCTGCCGGCCTACGAGGACCTCGACCGCATCATTGAGGCCTTCGTTGAGCAGGACCTCAGCATCGACGAGATAGTCGCGATGGGGCTCGAAGAGGCGGTTGTGCGGCGCGTGGTCGGCTTGATCCTGGCGAACGAATACAAGCGTCGTCAGGGACCGCCGGGTGTGCGGATCAGTCGTCGCGCCTTCGGTCGCGACCGCCGCTACCCGATCAGCTCCGGCTTCCGCCCTGACAAGATCGAGTCCTGAGCCACCCCAGGATCCCCGAAATCCAGGATCCCTGGAATATCGATTCGTGCAGCGCCTCCCTAGTGAGTCGGCTTGCCTGTGGAGCCTGCATGGCCGTGCAGTCAGCAGGTGCGCATCCAGCCTCTGGCCGACGCAGCGTGCTGATGTTTGAGAGTGGCCTCCTTCGGCTGGCATGTCTTTGGCAGACAAAGCCCGCGTCCTTGGGCTTGCTGTCGTGTGGGATCTTGCCTTGCAAGCGAATCGCGCCGAAGGCGCGAGCCGAGGCTGGCCGATGGCAGGAATGATTACGGTGGCGGCTGACAACTGGACAGCCGCTGATGCGGCTTTCGCGGACGGGGTCCGCTCCCACAGAATTGTGCGGGCTTGCTCGAAACCTTGTGGGCCATGTGATGGCTTTGGGCCTGCAAGCGAATCGAATGGGGCGTGCGAGTTATAGGTCGGGGACTAGGAGGTTGGGTTGCGCGCCGGTACGCGGAGTACAACTCCGCGATCCAGGCGATCCAGGCGATCCAGGCGATCCAGGCGATCCGGGGGTGGATGGGCATTGCCCTTGGGGCGGCGAGTTGTACTCGCCGTAGCCGCTGTTGGATTCACGATGTTCGCGAATATTCCATCCGGCCAAGCACAAGCCCCGCTTGATGCCACCAGGCCCTGTGGGTCGGGCTTTAGCCTGACAATCCGCCCGGTAGGGCGGATGGTTTGATGTAGTAAGTCGATTGGTGCTCGACTCCTCGAGCCGAAGGCACGAGCCGCGGCATTTTCCCCAGGCCTAATGCGGTTTGCTCGATACTGATCCTGATCAGCTCAGGCCTGGCCCAAGTCGCCCCACTGATACTGCAATACGGCGATGCCGGTGATGGCTGCGGTCTCCGCGCGCAGGATGCGTGGTCCGAGGGTCAAGGCGCGAAAGCCGTGTGTTCCGGCCAGCGCAACCTCGGTTTCGGTCAGTCCGCCCTCGGGGCCGACCAGCAGGGCTACCGCGTCGGGGCGTGGCTGGTCGCGCAGTTCGGCCAGCGGCCGTTCGGCGCGCGGGTCAAGCACCAGGCGCACCGGTGCGTCGGTGGTGGTCAGCGCTTGCTCGAGCGGCCGGATCGGTTCGATGGTCGGCAGCCGATTCCGACCGCATTGCTCGCTGGCATTGATCATGATCTGGCGCCAGCGGACCAGGCGCTTTTCGGCCCGGGAGCCCGTCAACTCGAGCACACTGCGTTCGGTGTCGATGGGCATGATCGCAGTCACGCCCAGCTCGACGGCCTTCTGGATCACCAGCTCCATCTTCTCGCCCTTGGCCAGCGCGGCCAGCAACGTGATCGGCACCACGGATTCCTTGGGGCTTGCCTCGCTTGACTCGACCCGCACACGGGCTTCGCGCCGGGCCAGCTCGAGCCGGCCGTGGCCACGCCAGCCGCGGCCATTGAACAGCTCCAATGGCTGACCATCACGCAGACGCAGCACGTTGCGCAGGTAGTTGACGGTATCGGCCGGCAGCTCGATCGTGCTGCCGGCCACCAGTTCGTCATCGACGTAGATACGGCGAGTGCGCATGTTCGGTCAGCGCAGGGCGGCGCGGCTGGCATCGCGCGTGACTTCGAACACGTGCCGGTAGTCGTCCTCATCGAGGATGTAGGGTGGCATCCAGTAGAGCGTGTCCCCCAGCGGGCGGAGCAGCAGTTCGTGCTCAAGGGCGTATTGGTAGGCGCGCACGCCACGGCGGTCACTGGCTGGGAACGGCTGGCCGGTGGCGGGGTCGACCAGGTCCATCGCCGCGATCATGCCGGTGCGCCGGATGTTGGTGAGATGCGGCATCTCAGCCAGCTCGGCGAGATAATCGTCCATGATCGACTGGGCCTTTTGATTGGCATTCAGGACATCGTCGCGCTCAAACAGCTCCAGCGAGGCCAGTGCAGCGGTACAGGCCAGCGGGTTGCCGGTGAAGCTGTGACTGTGCAGGAAGGCGCGCATGGTGGCGTAGTCGTCGTAGAACGCCTGGTAGATGGTATCGCTGGTGACCACGGCCGCCAGCGGCAAGTAGCCGGCGGTCAGCCCCTTGGACAGACACATGAAGTCCGGGGTGATGTCGGCCTGTTCGCAGGCGAACAGCGTACCGGTGCGGCCGAAGCCGACCGCGATCTCGTCTGCGATCAGGTGTACGTCGAACTCGTCACACAGCATCCGCAGCCCGCGGACATAGTCCGGATGGTGCATCAGCATGCCAGCAGCGCACTGCACCAGCGGCTCGACAATGACCGCGGCGGTCCGATCGGCCTGCTCCTCGAGAATCTTGCGCATGCCATCGAGTGCTTCGGCGGCCCGTTCGCGACAGTCATCACGATCCTGCCGGCAGGCCGGCGACGGGGCGATCGCCGTGGTGCGCAGCAGTGGGCCGTAGATATCCTTGTACAGGCCGACGTCGCCGACGGACAGGGTGCCGAGCGTTTCGCCATGGTAGCTGTTGGCCACGGCGATGAACTCGCTTTTCTGTGGGCGGCCGCGGTTGCGCCAGTAGTGGAAGCTCATCTTGAGCGCCACTTCGACGCCTGAAGAGCCGTTGTCGGCGTAGAAGGCCCGATCAAGCCCACTGGGCGTGAGTTCCACCAGCTGTTCGGAGAGCTCGATTACCGGGCTGTGGGAAAAGCCGGCGAGGATCACGTGTTCCAGCCGGTCAAGCTGATCCTTGATCCGTGCGTTGATGTAGGGGTTGGCGTGGCCGAAGGTGTTGACCCACCAGGAGCTGATGATGTCGAGGTAGCGTCGGCCATCGAAGTCGTACAGCCATGGGCCCTCGCCGCGATCGATGGGTACCAGCGGGAGGGTTTCATGGTCCTTCATCTGAGTGCAGGGATGCCAAAGGACATTCAGGTCGCGGCGTTGCCAGTCCTGGTTGCGGGTCATTCCGGGCTCCTTGGGGATTAGCGTTCGAAGATGGTTTCGGTAACCCGACGACCAAAGTGGCGCCCGCCGCGCTCGGCCAGCGAAGTGCGCACCGGGTCGCCGGGTTTGAGGTCGAGCACGCTCACTGCCTGGCCCGCGGGAGTCACCAGACGGATGGTCTCGGCCTGCTGCAGGATGACTGAAAAGCAGTTGCCCTCGGCGTCGATTGCCTCGACCCGCACCATCGGGCGGCGTTCGATCTTGTTGCGGCCGACCGCCAGGGTGCGCGCGCGCCCATCGGCGCCCACCACCAGGGCGGGGTCGCCGCTGGCCATCTCGGCGAGATAGCGCAGTTGATCGCCGGGCGTGACCACATAACTGTGGACCGCGCCGGCGTTGACACGAAAAGGGCGGGCGGCACAGTGCGGGTTGTCGACGTTCTCGCTGTGAATGAGAAAGCGGGCATGATTGAAACTGCCTACCAGCAGGCCCTCGCCGGGCGCAAGCTCGCCGATCAGGTCCAGGCAGCTGCGGTCGCCCATGCCGACTGGCGTGATCGCGGTGATGCGCGCTTCATCCAGTTCGACCGGGGCGGGATGCAGCTCGGCGAGCACGCGCCCGAGCGCCTCGATAGCGGCTGTATCCGCCTGGCGCAGCCAAATGCCGGCCACGCCCTGCTCCATGATGGTCAGCGCCAGTTTGGCCTGTTCGGCCGTATCGATCACCTGGATCACCTCCAGGCCGCGGGCGATCAGATTCTCGGCCGGAATGATGCTCCACTCGGCCGGTTCGACCACGGCGAGCCGATCGCGGCGTACCGATTCCTCGTCGCTCTGACGCTGGATGCGGTAGCGCTCGAAGTCACGGGATTCCTGAAAGTCCCCGCCGGGGCCGACCCGAGGCAGGCCCGCGGTATCGGCGTCCATTGGCAGGACGAGGGCCGTCGCGCCCGCATCGGCGGCAGCTTGGGCCAGGCGGGCATCCTCGGGGCGGGCCGGCTCGATCCAGATGTGCTTGCGCGCGGGAGAGTCGCTCATGGCCGCAGTATACCGCCTCGCCGAGGTCGCCGGGCGAGGTGCTCAGTGAATGGCTGGGCGAGCTGCTGGGATTTCAGGGATCAGTCGGCGATCAGTCCAGCGTCCTGACACAGCCGAATGACCGGCTGCGAACGGTTCATGGTGTAGAAATGAATGCTCGGTGCGCCGGCCTCGACCAACTGGAGGCAGAGCTCGGTGACCACGTCGTGGCCGAAGGCGCGCAGGCTATCGAGGTCATCGCCAAAAGCCTCCAGGCGCTTTCTCAACCAGCGCGGGATATCCGCGCCGCACATGTCCGAAAAGCGGGCCAACTGCAGATAGTTGGTGATCGGCATGACGCCGGGGACGATCGGCACCTGGATATCCAGCCGCTCACAGTCATCGAGAAAGCGTCGGTAGGCCTCGATCGAGTAGAAGTACTGCGTGATCGCGCCATCCGCGCCCGCCTCGACCTTGCGTTTGAAGTTGGCCAGATCGGTCTGGGCATCGGGCGCCTGAGGATGGAATTCCGGGTAGGCGGCCACTTCGATGTGAAACCAGTCACCGCTGTGTTCGCGGATGAAGGCGACCAGCTCGTTGGCGTAGTGGAAATCACCGGGATCCTGCATGCCCATGCCGCTGGGCAGATCGCCGCGCAGGGCGACGATACGGCGGATGCCCTGTTCACGGTAGTCGTCAAGGATGGCGGCGATTCCCTCGCGTGAGGAGCCGATGCAGGACAAATGCGGTGCGGTCGGCACGCCCGAGTTGTTGTGGATCTCGCGGACGGTGTCGAAGGTGTGGGTCTGGGTGGAGCCGCCGGCGCCAAAGGTCACCGAGAAATACTCGGGCCGGATCTCGCGCGCCAAGGTCTGGTAGACCTCGCGCAGCCTGGCCTCGCCATCGGCGGACTTTGGTGGAAAAAATTCGCAGGAAACCGGGATCGGCATGATTCCTCCGGATGATGAGCGGTGATCCGGGCGGCGAGCGCCCGGGTTGGTCAAGTCAGATGGCTGCATCAGTAGCGGTAGGCGTCCGGCTTGAACGGGCCATCGGCCGAAATGCCGAGGTATTCTGCCTGCGCATCGGTCATGCGCGTGAGTACGCCACCAAAGCCTTCCACCATATAGCGGGCGACTTCTTCGTCGAGCTGCTTGGGCAGCACTTCGACATACAGGGCGTCACGCTTCTTTTCGGCGGGCAGCTCGGCGAATCGCTCACGGAACAGATGGATTTGTGCGAGCACCTGGTTGGCAAACGAGCCGTCCATGATGCGGCTCGGGTGACCGGTGGCGTTGCCCAGGTTCACCAGGCGGCCCTCGGAGAGCAGGATCAGATAGTTCTCGCTGTCCGGATCGAATGCGCCGCCAGCAGTCGCCCCACGATAGACCTTGTGTACCTGCGGCTTGATCTCCTCCCAGGCCCAGCTCTGGCGCATGTAGGCGGTGTCGATCTCGTTGTCGAAGTGGCCGATATTGCAGACCACCGCACCGTTCTTGAGCGCACGCAGCATCGGCGCGTCACAGACGTTGACGTTGCCGGTGGTGGTCACGATCAGATCGATCTTGCCCAGCAGCTGGGCGTCGACGCCGTCGTCATTGCCGGTGTTGATGCCGTCGATGTATGGCGAGACCACTTCGAAGCCATCCATCGCCGCCTGCATGGCGCAGATCGGGTCGATTTCCGAGATCTTGACGATCATGCCTTCCTGGCGAAGCGAGGCGGCCGAGCCCTTGCCGACGTCGCCGTAGCCGACCACCAGTGCCTGCTTGCCGGACAGCAGGTGGTCGGTGGCGCGCTTGATCGCATCCGAGAGCGAGTGGCGGCAGCCGTACTTGTTGTCGTTCTTTGACTTGGTGACCGCGTCGTTGACGTTGATCGCCGGGATCTGGAGTGTTCCCTCGGCGAGCATTTCGATCAGGCGATGCACACCAGTGGTGGTCTCCTCGGAGACACCATGGACGTTCTCGAGCAGGTTGGGATATTTCTCGTGCATCAGGCCGGTCAGATCACCGCCATCATCGAGCAGCATATTCGGCGTCCAGGCCTGCTGGGCGTCGCCCGGGCCGTGGATGGTCTGCTCGATGCACCACCAGTACTCTTCCTCGGTCTCACCTTTCCAGGCGAACACCGGGATGCCGGCCGCCGCAATCGCTGCGGCAGCGTGGTCCTGGGTGGAGAAGATATTGCAGGACGACCAGCGCACCTCGGCGCCGAGCGCGGTGAGTGTCTCGATCAGCACCGCGGTCTGGATGGTCATGTGGATGCAGCCGGCGATGCGCGCGCCTGCCAGCGGCTGCTCGGCACGGTATTTTTCGCGGATCTTGATCAGAGCCGGCATTTCGCGCTCGGCAATACGGATCTCGCGCCGACCCCAGTCGGCCAGATTGATGTCGGCAATCTTGTAGTCGTTGAAGGCTTGCGGTTTGGTTACGGCATTCACGGTGAGCGCGTCCTCTGTCATTCAGTTCGTGGAAATCGACTTGAACGCGAGGGCTGATCGTGGCTCTTGTCCAAGTCGAGGCTTGAAAATGAACCCGCTTTCTCGGGGCCGGGCTGGGAGCCAGGCTCGGAAGACAAGGTTCTCAAGAGCGCCGTTGATCGACCAGCCGGGAAGAGGTCCCGGTTGGTATGCCCCGATCGAGCCTGATCCGCAGGGTGCGGATTGCAGCGCTCCTCGATCGGGGCGGTAAAGTCTTGGGCGGAGAGTATAACCGCCGATCGGGCCGACTGCACGGTTGGCCCGATACGGAGTCAGAGACCGGCGTCGGCACGTAGGGCGTCGGCCCGATCGGTGCGCTCCCAGGTGAACTCCGGCTCCTCGCGGCCGAAGTGGCCGTATACCGCCGTCTTGAGGTATATCGGGCGGATCAGGTCGAGCATCTTCAGGATGCCGTAGGGGCGCAGGTCGAAATGGCGGTGGACCAGTTCGGTGATGGCCTCGTCAGCCACATGGCCGGTGCCGAAGGTATCCACACTGATCGAGGTTGGCTCGGCCACCCCAATGGCGTAGGACACCTGGATCTCGCAGCGATCGGCCAGGCCCGCGGCCACGATGTTCTTGGCCACGTAGCGGGCGGCATAAGCGGCCGAACGATCGACCTTGGAGGGGTCCTTGCCCGAGAATGCGCCGCCGCCGTGACGGGCCATGCCGCCGTAGGTATCGACGATGATCTTGCGCCCCGTCAGGCCGCAGTCTCCCACCGGGCCGCCGATGACGAACTGGCCGGTGGGGTTGATGTGGTATTTGGTGTGTTGATCAAGCCATTCGGGCGGCAATACCGGCTTGATGATTTCTTCCATCACGGCCTCAACGAGATCGGTCCGGGCGATATCCGGGTTGTGCTGTGTGGAGAGCACGACCGCATCGATGCCGACCGGCAGACCATCCTGGTAGCGGAAGGTGACCTGTGATTTCGCGTCGGGGCGCAGCCAGGGCAATGTGCCGGACTCGCGCACTTTGGCCTGACGTTGAACCAGATGATGGGCATAGGTGATCGGTGCCGGCATCAGCACATCGGTTTCGTTGCTTGCGTAACCGAACATCAGCCCCTGGTCGCCGGCGCCCTGTTCGTCAGCCACGTCGCGATCGACGCCTCGGGCAATATCGGAGGACTGTTTGCCGATCGCGTTGAGCACCCCGCAGGTGTGGCCGTCGAAGCCCAGTTCCGAGCTGGTGTAGCCAATGTCGACGATTACCTGGCGCACCAGCTCGTCGACGTCCACCCAGGCCGAGGTCGTCACCTCGCCGGCCAGGACCACGAAGCCCGTCTTTACCAACGTCTCGCAGGCCACGCGGGCCTGGGGGTCCTGTTCGAGCATCGCATCGAGGATCGCATCACTGATCTGATCGGCAATCTTGTCCGGATGGCCCTTGGAGACCGACTCGGAGGTGAACAGGTGGCCTTTCTGTATGGTTGCCCTCATGTCGTGCAGGTCTCTCTCTTGCTTACAGTGTGATCAGGACGGATTGCGTGGCACGGGCGGGGTGGGCCAGGCGTCGCGGATCATGTCGCCGGCGTCGCGGCCCGTGTTTTTAGTAGCCGTAGGTGCCCATCAGCAGCTCGGCATTACCGGTGTAATAGCTGTTGGTCGCTGGCACGATGTCGGTCAGCTGCTGATCTTTGATGATACGTTGGCCTTCTTCGGTTTCGGCGAACGACAGCAGGGCTTGCCGCAGCGCCTCCCGGAGACGCTGGTCCATGTCTGGCGAGACCGAGAAGCCGAGAAATGGCAGAGCCTCGGTGGTTACCGCCGGGTGTAGGCCCGGATACCCTCCCACTAGTGGCGTGGGGATCACGCCGGCGCGCACCTTGCCATCCAGTACGGCCTGGGCGACGTCACGGTTGGTCTTCTCGAAAACCAGCGTCGGTTGCTGGACGGGGTTCGGGAATAGCTGGTAGAGCACCAGGGCGCCGACCGAGGGAGAGGGCTGGACGGCCACGCGCTGGTTGACCAGCTCCCTGGGGGTGAAGATCAAATCGTCGTCGCGAGTGACCAGCGACTGGGTCACTTCACCATCGAAGCGGGCGATCACCTGCCAGCCCTGGCGCTGGACACGGAAATCAGTCACCGGCGCGGCATCAAGCGCGATATCGAAATCCGAGCCGCCGCGGGTCGCCTCCCAGAAAGACAGATAATTCGGAAAGAGCCGCAATTCGACGGGCTGACCCAGGCGACGACCGAGGTAGTCGGCTACTGGAGTGTAGATCTCGTTCAATTCTGTGTCGGGCAGGAACGGGGCAATGGCCATCTGCAGCGGTTCTTTCGCCTGCGCCGGCAGGGCTGCGAGCATCAGGGCGAACATGCCGGCCAGGAATGCGGCCGCATGGCGGAGCCCACTTGAAAATGGGATGGCAGCGGTGTCGAGTGTGGGTCGCGAGGATGCGCTCATGGGATGGGGTCTCCTGATCCTTGGTAGCATGATTTTTCTTATTGGTGTCCGTTGCATTGCTGTTTGCTGCTCTGTGTGGCCCGATCGCGTGCTCAAGCCTACGAGCCGAGCGAAATTACCACAATTGGCATGCGCGCGCGACGAGACGGGCTTGCTGCTCGTTGGCTTGATCGCGACTTGCCTGCCGACATGCGACACTCCTACTGGTATTTCCAACCATTCATTCTATCCAAGGAGGCAAGCCGAATGGCTCTTGAAACCCCCGTCTGTGATTTTGGCCGCCCCGCCATTGATTTTGCCCTGCCCGACACCGATGGCCGTATCTGGCGGCTGGCGGATCTGCGTGGGGAGAAGGGCACGCTGGTGATGTTCATCTGCAACCACTGCCCTTATGTGAAGGCCGTTCTTGATCGCATCGTGCGCGATGCCCGCGAATTGAAGGAGTTGGGTGTGAATTCGGTCGCGATCATGTCGAACGACCCGACTGACTATCCCGAGGACTCACCGGAGAACATGAAGCGGGTCGCCGAAGCACACAAATTCCCTTTCCCTTATCTGATTGACGAGTCCCAGGCGATCGCCAAGGCCTATGGTGCTGTCTGTACGCCGGATTTTTTCGGTTACAACGCCGACCTGGAACTGCAGTATCGGGGCCGACTGGACGCCTCCCGCAAGGAAGCCGAACCGGATGCCCCACGAGAGCTGTTCGAAGCGATGAAGCTGGTTGCTGAAACCGGCCAGGGGCCGGCTGAGCAGACCCCCTCCATGGGGTGTTCGATCAAGTGGCGAGAAAACTGAGAGGCCCGCCCGGGATCAGCTGCCGTCCGCAAGGCCCATCTGTCCAAGAGCTTCCCAAGCGATTGAAAAACCGAATGGTTGCCTTGCGCAAGGTTTTTAAGCGACAATGTCGCGCAATTTCCGCGCCTGCACTAGGCGCCGATCGTCGCGTGTGCAATGCACGCGGCGCCCGGGATCATTCTGTTTTCAACCCTTTGGAGTGTGTCATGTCAACACGTAGAGAGCTTGCCAACGCGATTCGTGCGTTGAGCATGGACGCCGTTCAGAAGGCGAACTCGGGTCACCCGGGTGCCCCCATGGGCATGGCGGATATCGCCGAGGTGTTGTGGAACGACTACATGCGCCACAACCCCAAGAACCCGGAATGGGCAAACCGAGACCGTTTCGTGCTGTCCAACGGTCACGGTTCGATGCTGATCTACTCTCTGCTCCATCTGACCGGCTACGAGCTGCCGATGGAAGAGCTGAAAAACTTTCGCCAGCTGCACTCCAAGACCCCGGGGCACCCGGAATACGGCTATGCCCCGGGCATCGAGACCACGACCGGTCCGCTTGGCCAGGGTCTCGCCAATGCCGTGGGCATGGCGATCGCGGAGAAAATGCTTGCCGGTCAGTTCAACAAGCCGAGACACAAGGTCATCGACCATTACACCTATTGCTTCCTGGGTGATGGCTGCCTGATGGAAGGCATTTCCCACGAGGCCTGCTCGCTGGCGGGCACCTTGGGGTTGGGCAAGCTGATCGCGTTCTATGACGACAACGGCATCTCCATTGATGGCCATGTCGAAGGCTGGTTCACTGACGACACGCCCAAGCGTTTCGAGGCCTATGGCTGGCACGTGGTGCGTGATGTCGACGGTCATGATGCCGATGCCATCGATGCAGCCATCCGTGAGGCGCGTTCGGTCAATGACAAGCCGACCATGATCTGCACCAAGACCGTGATCGGTTTCGGTGCGCCGAATCTCTGCGGCACCAGCGATTGCCACGGTGCGGCGCTGGGTGAGGCTGAAGTCAAGGCCACCCGCGAGAACATCGGCTGGCATCACGAGCCGTTTGTTATTCCGGACGCGGTCTATGCCGGCTGGGATGCGACCGAGAAGGGCGCCAAGGCCGAGGCCGAATGGGACGAGGCCTTCGCTGCCTACGCGAAGGCGTTCCCGACCGAGGCCGCCGAGCTCAAGCGTCGCCTTGACAGTGAGCTGCCGGCCGACTTTGATCAGCAGATCGATGCGCTGATCAAGGAGATTGACGGCAAGGGCGAGAATATCGCCTCCCGCAAGGCCTCCCAAAACGTCATCACCGGTCTGGCCAAGATGCTGCCGGAACTGGTCGGCGGCTCGGCGGATCTCGCGCCGTCCAACCTGACCGACTGGGAAGGCAGCGTCGCGTTGACCGCGACCGAGACGGATGCCAATTACATTCATTATGGCGTGCGCGAGTTCGGCATGAGCGCCATCATGAACGGCATGGTGCTGCATGGCGGACTGCTGCCATTTGCCGGCACCTTCCTGATGTTCTCGGAATATGCCCGCAATGCGCTGCGCATGGCGGCTCTGATGAAGATCGGTTCGATCTTCGTCTATACCCATGACTCCATCGGTCTGGGCGAAGATGGTCCGACCCACCAGCCAGTCGAGCAGATTGCCACCATGCGCCTGATCCCGCGCATGCAGACCTGGCGCCCCTGTGATGCGGTCGAAACGGCGGTCGCCTGGAAGCAGGCGGTCGTTCGTCGCGATGCGCCCACTTCGCTGGTCTTCTCGCGCCAGGGCCTGCCGCACCAGACCCGTACCGCCGAGCAGATCGCCGATATCGAGAAGGGTGGCTACGTCCTGCAGGATTGCGCCGGCACGCCGGATCTGATCCTGATCGCTACCGGCTCCGAGGTGAGCCTGGCGCTGGAGGCCGCCGAGAAGTTGAGCGACAAGCAGGTACGCATCGTTTCCATGCCTTGCGTCGAGGCCTTCGAGGCTCAGGATGAAGCCTACCGTGAGTCCGTGCTCCCAAGTGCCGTGACCGCACGCATGGCGATCGAGGCAGGGGTGACGTCGTGCTGGTACAAGCACGTCGGCAGCCAGGGCAAGGTGTTCGGCCTGGACACCTTCGGCGAGTCCGCCCCGGGTGGTGAGCTGTTCGAATACTTCGGCTTCACCGCCGATCGCGTCGCTGAGGAAGCCCGCAAACTGGGCTGAGCCATGGGCGCGTCAACCGTTCTCGGGCACATGTGAAGAAACATAGGCATGCGCCCTGACTGAATTGCATCCACGTAATGATTAGGAGAAAACCCATGGCTATTCGTGTCGGTATCAACGGCTTTGGCCGTATCGGTCGCATGGTCTTCCGGGCGGCTGCCCAGGAGTTTCCGGAGCTGGAAATCGTCGGCATCAACGACCTGCTGGAGCCGGACTATCTCGCCTACATGCTCAAGTACGACTCCGTCCATGGCCGCTTCGATGGTGATGTTTCGGTCGAAGGCAACAACCTGGTCGTCAATGGCAAGAAGATCCGCCTGACCGCCGAGAGGGATCCGTCCCAGCTCAAGTGGGGCGATCTGGACGTTGATGTGGTGGTCGAGGCCACTGGTCTGTTCCTGACTGAAGAGACCTGCCAGATGCACCTCGACGCTGGTGCCAAGAAGGTCGTTCAGACCGCGCCGTCCAAGGATGACACCCCGATGTTCGTCTTTGGGGTGAACCACAATGACTACGCTGGTCAGAAGATCGTCTCCGCTGCCTCTTGCACCACCAACTGCCTGGCGCCGGTTGCCAAGGTCCTGCACGACAGCTTCGGCATCAAGCGCGGCCTGATGAGCACCGTTCACGCAGCCACTGCCACCCAAAAGACCGTTGATGGCCCGTCCCAGAAGGACTGGCGCGGTGGCCGCGGCATCCTGGAGAACATCATCCCGTCCTCCACTGGTGCGGCCAAGGCCGTGGGCAAGGTCATGCCGGCCCTGAACGGCAAGCTGACCGGCATGGCGTTCCGTGTCCCGACCTCGGATGTCTCCGTGGTCGACCTGACCGTCGAGCTGGAGAAGGGCGCATCAATGGACGAGATCAAGACGGCCATGAAAAAGGCGTCCGAGGGCGAGCTCAAGGGCGTGCTTGGCTATACGGAAGATATGGTCGTTGCCACTGATTTCCGTGGTCATCCGGTGCCGTCCGTGTTCGATGCCAATGCCGGCATTGCTCTGGATGACACCTTCATCAAGGTGGTCGCCTGGTACGACAACGAGTACGGTTACACCTGCAACATGCTGCGTGTGGTCGAGCACGTCGGCAAGTAACCATGACAAGAGCGGGTGGGATGGATCCCACCCGTTTTTCTTCGATGGATCCGAATCCCGCTCAAGGAAAGTTGTAAGGAATGGGCACCGATCGCCGGTTTTCAGCCCTTACCGCTTTTATTTCTATCAAGTCTTACTGAGGAGCTTTTCATGCCTGAGGTCATCCGCATGACTGAACTCGATCTTGCCGGCAAGCGCGTGCTGATCCGCGCCGACCTGAATGTGCCGGTCAAGGACGGCAAGGTCACCTCCGACGCTCGTATCCAGGCCTCTCTGCCCACCATCAAGGCAGCTCTGGACCAGGGTGCTCGGGTGATGATCGCCTCACACCGAGGCCGTCCGACCGAGGGCGAGTTCTCCGAGGATGATTCCCTGGCCCCGGTCGCGAAGGATCTGGGCGACAAGCTCGGCCGCGAGGTGCGCCTGCTGCGTGACTACCTGGGCCAGGACATCGACATCGAGGCCGGTGAGGTGGTCATGCTGGAGAACGTCCGCTTCAACCCGGGCGAGAAAAGCGATGACGAGGCGCTGGCCAAGCAGTATGCCGCCCTCTGTGATGTGTTTGTCATGGACGCCTTCGGCACTTCACACCGCGCGCAGGCATCCACCCACGGGGTCGCCAAGTTCGCTCCGGTCGCCTGTGCCGGCACACTCCTGACCAAGGAGCTCGATGCCCTGAACAAGGCGCTGGCCAATCCGGCCCGGCCGATGGTCGCGATCGTCGGTGGCTCGAAGGTCTCCACCAAGCTGACTGTGCTCGAGGCGCTGGCCACCAAGGTCGATCAATTGGTCGTCGGTGGCGGGATCGCCAATACCTTCATCAAGGCCGCCGGTCACGGTGTGGGCAGGTCGCTGTGCGAGGATGACCTGGTGCCGACTGCCAAGGCGCTGATGGAGAAAAGCAAGAGCAGCGGCGCCAACATTCCGATCCCGACCGACGTGGTCGTCGGCAAGCAGTTCGACGAGAACGAGCCGGCCGTCCTCAAGCGCGTCGAGGAGGTGGCTGATGACGATATGATCTTCGATATCGGCCCGGACAGCGCCGAGGTGCTGGCCGACATTATTGCAAACGCCGGCACCGTCGTCTGGAATGGGCCGGTTGGCGTGTTCGAGTTCGACCAGTTTGGCGACGGCACCAAGCGCATCGCTCAAGCGATTGCCGAAACCAGCGCCTTCACCCTGGCCGGTGGTGGCGACACCATCGCGGCGATCCAGAAGTACGACATCTACGACAAGGTCAGCTACATCTCCACTGCCGGGGGGGCTTTCCTCGAGTTCCTGGAAGGCAAGACCCTGCCGGCCGTCGCGGTGCTCGAACAGCGTGCCCAACAGCGGGGTCAGGGTTGATGGTCATGCGTGAAACTGAATCCAACGAGTTCCTCCCCGCCCAGCGCCGGACCAAGATCGTTGCCACGCTTGGCCCGACCAGCGATGACCTCGCCACCATCACCAAGATGGTACGAGCCGGCATCGATGTGGTGCGCCTCAACTTCTCGCACGGCAAGGCGGCCGATCATCAGCGTCGCGCCGACCTGGTGCGTGAGGCCGCCGCTATCGAAGGGCGTTATGTCGCCATCCTGGGTGATTTGCAGGGGCCGAAGATCCGCATCGACCGGTTCAAGGGCGGCAAGGTGGAGCTGGAGTCGGGCCAGCCGTTCACCCTCGATGCCGATCTCGATGTCGATGGTGGCGACGAGACGACGGTTGGCATCACCTATAAGGCGCTGGTCTCTGACTCGCGTCCGGGCGATATCCTGCTGCTCGATGATGGCCGCATTGTGCTGAAGGTCGATCGCGTACAGGGCAACCAGATCCAGACCACCGTCAAGATCGGTGGTGCGCTGTCCGACAACAAGGGCATCAACCGCCAGGGCGGCGGCCTGTCCGCACCGGCGATCACCGACAAGGATCGGGCCGACATCAAGGCGGCAGCCGAGATCGGCGTCGACTACATTGCCGTGTCCTTCCCGCGATCGGCCGAGGACATCCACGAGGCGCGCCGGCTGCTCCAGGAGGCTGGCTGCCGGGCGCACATCGTTGCCAAGATCGAGCGGGCCGAAGCGATCGACCGTATCCGCGAAATCATCCAGGCCAGCGATGCGATCATGATCGCCCGCGGCGACCTCGGGGTGGAGATCGGTGATGCCGAGCTGCCGGCGGTGCAAAAGGCCTTCATCCGAATGGCCAAAGAACTCAACCGTCCAGTCATCACGGCCACGCAGATGATGGAGACCATGATCGACAACCCGATCCCGACGCGGGCCGAGGTGTTCGACGTGGCCAACGCGGTGCTCGACGGCACCGACGCGGTGATGCTGTCGGCCGAGACCGCCGCCGGCAAGTATCCAGTGCGCGTGGTCGAGACCATGGCGCGGGTCTGCCATCGGGCCGAGTATCAGATCGAGTCCAAGAAGACCGGGCCGCCTCTGGATGTGCCCTTCGAACGCATCGACCAGGCGATCGCCTATTCGGCGATCTATACGGCCAACCACCTCACGGTCGCCGCGATCGTGGCATTGTCCGAGTCGGGCGCCACGCCGTTATGGATGTCGCGTGTGGATACCGACACGCCGATCTATACCTTTACCCGCTCAGAGGAGACCGCGCGTCGTGTCAGTCTGTACCGTGGCGTGCAGGCGGTGCACTTCCCGATCTCGTCAACGGATCACGGCGAGGTCAACCGGAAGGTGGTCGAGGTCCTGCAGCAGATGGAGAAGCTCGACGAGGGCGATCTGGTGATCATCACCAAGGGCGACATGATGGGCCAGATGGGCGGCACCAATGCCATGACGATCGTCCGCGTCGGTGATGTACTCCCTATCGACTGACGGGCATCCGGTATGCGTCGGACCGGCTTTATCCATGTCGGTTTTGTATATCCGGGCGCGCTGCGTATCCTGTCGTACTGGTCAATTTTTGGCATCCGGGCCGGGCCTGCCCGGATGCGACAACGTTTTCACAACTACGTTTCAATTTGAGGAGAGGCAATATGGCGCTCATTTCGCTACGTCAGCTGCTGGACCATGCCGCTGAGCACAGCTACGGCATGCCGGCGTTCAACGTCAACAACATGGAGCAGATCCACGCAATCATGCAGGCGGCCGACGAGGTCGACAGTCCGGTGATCCTGCAAGGTTCCGCTGGTGCCCGCAAATACGCTGGTGAGCCGTTCCTGCGCCACCTGGTCGCGGCGGCCATCGAGGCCTACCCGCATATTCCGGTTGTCATGCACCAGGACCACGGCTCTGATCCGGGCGTTTGCCTGCGCGCGATCCAGTCGGGGTTCTCCTCGGTCATGATGGACGGCTCCCTGATGCCGGACATGAAGACCCCGTCCGAGTTCGAGTACAACGTCGATGTGACCGCCAAGGTGGCCGAGATGGCGCACTCCGTCGGGGTTTCCGTCGAGGGTGAGCTGGGTTGCCTCGGCTCGCTGGAAACCGGCGAGATGGGCGAGGAAGACGGTCACGGCGCGGAAGGCAAACTGGACCTGGACATGCTGCTGACCGACCCGGAAGAGGCGGCAGAATTTGTCAAGAAGACCGACTGCGACGCCTTGGCGATCGCCATCGGCACCAGCCATGGTGCGTACAAGTTCACGCAGAAGCCGACCGGTCAGGTGCTGCGTATCGACCGTGTCAAGGAAATCCACCAGCGGATCCCGGACACGCACCTGGTCATGCACGGCTCCTCTTCCGTCCCGGCAGAGTGGCTCGAGATCATCAACAACTACGGCGGTGACATGGGGCAGACCTATGGCGTGCCGGTTGAAGAGATCGTCGAGGGCATCAAGCACGGCGTTCGCAAGGTCAACATCGATACCGACCTGCGCATGGCGTCCACTGGCGCGGTCCGCAAGCATCTGGCCGAAAACACGGCCAACTTCGACCCGCGCAAATTCCTGCTGGAATCGACCGCGGCAATGAAGGGCATCTGCAAGGCGCGCTTCGAGGCATTCGGCTCGGCCGGCATGGCGTCCAAGATCCGTCCGATCTCGCTGGAAGAGATGTACAAGCGCTACGAGTCGGGCAGCCTGAAGCAGAAGGTCAGCTGATCCATTAGATCGATCGTTCGTCGGCATTGCCGGCGTCACGGCTCGATGCCACAGGCCCCGCCAATTCGGCGGGGCTTTTTGTTTTCTTGACGTGGTAACCATAGGCCTTGGGCGTCAAATGCGTGATAATCCCAAGCATGGGGAATGATAGACACATGGATGACTCAAAGCCCCGCCCATCCGTAGCGGCACGGCGGCCGGGGCTTCGCGGTATCTGGCTGATAGTGCTGGCCGGCTGGTTGCTGCTGGGAGTATTGGGTGGCCTGGCGATCCAGCGGGAAGGCGAGCGCGAGATTGACGAGCGAGCCGCCCGTTTGCTGGAGACCGCCAACTATGCTCTCGCCAGTCGTGAGGCGGAGTTGGCCCGTATCGCCCGCATCCTCGCCCACGACGACCGCGTACGGAGCATTCTGTCGCAGGCGCGCGCGATGGTGGCGCTCGAGGGTGGTGGCGGTGGCGGTGAGGGGGCGGCCCGGCTACGGCGAGAGCTCGCGCATGCAGTGACCCCCATTGCCACGGAGCTGATCCATGGCGACGATCGCGTGCTGCAGTTCCACCTCGGTCCGGAGGCGGTCAGTTTCCTGCGGGTGCACGCCCCGGACCGCTTCGGTGACGAGCTGGCCTCGCTGCGGCCATTGCTGACGACGGTCTATCGCAGTGGCAAGGGCGCCATGGGGTTCGAGATCGGCCGCGTCTATTCGGGGTTTCGGGCCGTCGAGCCAGTCTGGGCGCCGGACCCAGGCGGGGCCAGTCGCGTCGTGGGGACGGTCGAGGTCGGCACCGGGATCGCGCCAATTGATGCGTATCTCGCCTCCAGGCTGCAGGCACGAGCCGCCCTGTTGCTGCCGGTCGGGCTGGTCGAAGAGAACATCTGGGCGGAGATACGCGAGCAGCGCAACGTCGTGCCGGTGGGTAGTGGCGATTACTATTTGGATGGCCCTGCAATCGAGCATCCGGGGCTGGCGGCTGCCCTGAAGCGTATCGACAGTCATCCGCCCAGCTATTGGCGCTTCGCCACGGATGAGGGGCGCTGGTTAGCCGTTTCTCGGCCGGTGCCCGTGGTCGAGCAGAATGGAGATGTGGTCGCCCGGCTGGTGGCGGTCGAGTCCGTGACCGATCTGTACGACACCATGCAGACCCGGTTGCTGGCCTGGACGACGGGTGTGATCGCGGCCATTGCGTTGACCACACTGGCCCTGTGGCTGCTGTCGCGCTGGCAGCGCACTCGCTGGATGGTGGTGATCGATCAGGCCGAGACCGAACGGGATGCCCTGTTCGAACTGAGCCCCCAGCCGGTCGAGCTGACCGACATGCAGGGCCGCTCACTGCTCAGCAATGAGTCTTACCGACGGACCTTTGGCCCACGGGAGCCAGACGAGGTGGTCGGCTGGCATCGGCGTGGCCTGACGGGGCTGCAGCTGGCGGCATTCGAAGCGGCCATCACGGTGGGTGAGCGTTGGAACGGTGCGCTCAAGCTGCCGGCCCTGCATGGCGATGATGGCTGGTTTCGTGTGCAGGTGGTGCCGATTCCCGACCAGTCCGGCCAGCCGGCAAGGCTTTGGTGGTTCTACCAGGATATCGATCGCGAGCGCCGGGCCGCAGCCGTGGCCCAGGCGGGTCGGGAGCGGCTGGATGCCTTCCTCGCCGCGAGCCCGGCTGTGGTCTACACCTTCCTGGTGGACCGACCGGACCGATTGGAATATGTCAGCGCCAATATCCGCGACATTCTCGGCTACACCCCCGATACCCTGATCGACGGCCCCGACTGGTGGGAGCAGGCCCTCCATCCGGAAGACCGTGAGCGAGTGGCGGCAGAAAGGGACTTCACTCGCTGGCAAGATGACCACAAACGTAGCCGTTATCGTCTGTTGCGCCCCGATGACTCGAATGGCAGCACCCTCTGGGTGACCGATCACGCCCGGCTGCTGCGCGATGCATCCGGTCGGCCGGAGCGGGTGGTCGGTGCCCTGATCGACTCCCGCGAGGTGGTGGCGCTCGAGTCGCGGCTGGCCGAGAGCGAGGCCCTCTATCGAACGATCACTGAGGGCGTCGAGGAGTCCATTTTTCTGCTGCAGGTCGAGCCGGACGGCGGCTTTCGTTTCATTGCCAGCAATCCGGCTCACGAGCAAGGCACCGGGCTCTCGCGTCAGGCCATGGCTGGGGCGACCCCCGAGGAGCTGCTGTCCCCCGCGATGGCGAGCCAGGTGATGGCACAATATCGTCGCTGTCTTGAGGCCGGTGAGACCATCCGCTACGAGGAAACCCTTGATCTGCCGGCAGGGCGGCATGACTGGCGCACCACGCTCACGCCCCTGCGTGATGAGTCCGGCCGCATTACCCTGATGGTCGGGATCGCCACGCGCCGCAGCTCGGAGCAGTGAGCGGCGTCTTGCAAAGCACAAGGCGCTTGAGCATCATCCCGGCCCACCCTTGACCCGGCCCCCACCACTGAACGGAGTTCGTTTGACATGCCGACCGCTGAGCCCTCCTTGCCGCAGCATCCGGCCAGTCGCCCGGTGATCACGGCGCGCGGGCTGCTGAAATGTTTCGGCGAACTGCGGGCCGTCGATGAGGTGTCTTTCGATATCCCGGCCGGGCGCTGCTTCGGCTTTCTCGGGCCGAACGGCGCCGGCAAGACCACCACGCTCAAGATGCTGATGGGGTTGTCCGACTTCGATGCCGGCGAACTGTCCGTGCTCGGGCATGCCCTGCCGGCCGAGGCGCGGGTCATTCGCGCTCGGGTGGGGCTGGTGCCCCAGGCTGACAACCTCGACCCGGACTTCACCGTCCGCGAAAACCTGTTCATGTACGCGCGCTTCTTCGGCCTGTCCCGGGCGGCGGTGAGCGAGCGCGTCGACGCGCTGCTCGAGTTCGCCAATCTGACCCACAAGGCCGACGCTCGGGTCGACCAGCTCAGCGGCGGCATGCAGCGACGCCTGACCATTGCGCGCGCCCTGGTGAACGATCCCGAGATCGTGATCCTCGATGAGCCGACCTCGGGGCTTGATCCGCAGGTCCGGCATCTGATCTGGGGGCGCTTGTCCGAGCTGCGTGATCGCGGCGTGACCCTGGTGCTGACGACGCACTACATGGAAGAGGCCGAGCGGCTCTGTGACGAGCTGGTGGTGATGGATCACGGTCGCATTCTTGACCAGGGCACGCCGGCCGAGCTGATCGCACGACATGTCGAGTCGGATGTGATCGAGTTGCGTGGCACGGTCAGTGAGGAGGTCTTTGCGACGCTGTCATCGATGGCCCTGCGCGCCGAGCGGCACGGCACGGCAGTCTATGTCTACACCGGCGCACCGGCAGCCATCCTCGACTACCTTGGCCAGCCCGACGGTCTGACGGTGATTCACCGCCGCGCCGGCCTGGAGGACGTCTTTCTGCATCTTACCGGCCGGGAGCTACGCGAATGAAGCGTTCGATCTGGCAGCTGCCGCGGGCGCGGATGGTTGCGCTGGCAGTGGTTGCCCGCAACTTCCTGGTCTGGCGCAAGCTGATGGGGCCGGCGATCGTGCTCAACTTCGGCGAGCCGGTGATCTATCTGCTGGGGCTGGGCATCGGTCTGGGGACGCTGGTGGGCGACATCGGCGGGCTGCCGTATCTCGTGTTTCTCGCCTCGGGCATTGTCGCCTCGTCGGCGATGATCGCGGTGAGCTTCGAGGGCATGTACTCGGTGTACACAAGGATGGTGCCGCAGAAGACCTTCGACGCGATCCTTGCCACGCCGCTGGATATCGACGACATCATCCTCGGCGAGACGATCTGGGCCGCCTCCAAGGGGTTGTTGAGCGCCGCGGCGATCCTGATTGTCGCTGCAGTGCTGGGCGCCGTCCCGGGCGGCTGGATGGCACTGTGGGCCTTGCCGGTGGTGTTCCTGCTCGGCCTGGCCTTTGCCGGCCCGGCGATCATCATGACCACCCTTGCCGGCAACTATGACTTTTTCAACTACTACTTCGTGCTGGTGATCACGCCGATGTTCATGCTCTCCGGCGTGTTCTTCCCCATCGAGACCCTGCCCGACTGGATGCAGACCGCGGTGCAGGTGTTGCCGCTGACCCACGCCATCGAGGTGATCCGGCCGCTGATCATCGGCGAGCCGGTCGAGCGGCTGCTGACGCATCTCGCCGTACTGGCCGGCTTCGCGGTGGTGACCTACTACCTCGCGGTAGCGCTGGTGCGGCGCCGGATGTGGGATTGAGCCAAGCGTGAAGCTGCAAGCTTCTGGCTCTTGTCGTGGGAGAGTGGGCCCTGCCCGCGAAAGCCGCGCCAGCGGCTGTCCCAATAACCACCATTCCCTGTGGGTTGGACTTTAGTCCAACAGTCGGCCGCCAGGCCGACTTCAGCGCGGCTTGTCACCTCAATTCATCCACCCTGCCGGGCGGATTGTCGGGCTAAAAGCCCGACCCACAAGGGCTTCGTGGCACCGCATTATTGTGGGAGCGGGCCTCGCCCGCGAAAGCCGCGCCAGCGGCTGTCCAGTTTTCTATTGCCACTTAGATTCAACCGCGCAGCGCCCCCAAACCTCAACTCGCGCGTTCCGCGCGATTCGCTTGCAGGGCAAGCTCCCACAGGGGGCACCGCATCACTGTGGGAGCGGGCCCCGCCCGCGAAAGCCGCGCCAGCGGCTGTCCAGTTTTCTATTGCCACTTAGATTCAACCGCGCAGCGCCCCCAAACCTCAACTCGCGCGTTCCGCGCGATTCGCTTGCAAGGCAAGCTCCCACAGGGGGCACCGCATCACTGTGGGAGTGGGCCCTGCCCGCGAAAGCCGCGTCAGCGGCGGTCCAGTTTTCTATTGCCACTTAGATTCAACCGCGCAGCGCCCCCAAACCTCAACTCGCGCGTTCCGCGCGATTCGCTTGCAAGGCAAGCTCCCACAAAAGCCCGTGGCACCGCATTATTGTGGGAGCGGGCCTCGCCCGCGAAAGCCGCGCCAGCGGCTGTCCAGCCTTCCGTTGCCACGGCAATGGTTCATGCTAGATCAGGCCCAGGCTCGCGCCTGCCGGCGCGATTCGCTTGGCCCAGCAAGCTCCCACATCTCTTCCAGCTTCAAGCTTGTCAGCTTTGAGCTTGGTCAATTCCCCCACCGCCTCCCGGTATCCAGCCGGATCACGGCCTGGTTGATCAGCGGGCAGGCCATCAGGTAGTCGACTGTCTGTGCCACCGGGTCAGGGCCTGGTACGAAGGGCTGCAGCCGACGGTTCAGCCGTTTATGGCGGTAATCGGCCTCGTCCTCGGGGTGGAACATCAATAGCCCCGGGGCGATGGCGTTGACTCGCGTATGCGGGGCGTAGCGCAGCGCGAGCGAGCGGATCGAGCCTTCGACGGCGGCCTTTGAGGCGATGTAGTGGATATGCCGCGGATCACCTTCGTCGATATGCGCGTCGGTGAGGAACACCACCTGGCGGCTGGCCTGGCCGTCGTCACGTGCGCGCGCGGGCAGGGCGAGCTGCAATGCCTCGGTCAGTTCGATCGGGCTGGTGACATGCACGGTGTACATGGCGGTGGCCAGGGCGGAGTCGGCGGCGCAATCGTCGTCGTGGTGCCAGATCGAGGCGTTGTGTACGATCAGGTCGAGGCGATCGCTGCATGCGGCCACTGCCTCGGCAAAATCATTGATCCGTTCGCGCTCGAGCAGGTCGAGAGGCAGGGTAATCAGGCCGCGCTCGACCAGGGCCTTTAGGGCATCGGTCTCACGGCGGTAGCTGCCGATGACGCGATGGCCGGCCTCCAGCAGGTGGCCGGCCAGATGGGCGCCGACCCGACGCGTGACGCCGGTGATCAGGATCGTCTGCGGAGGCATGTGATCAGCCCCGCCGTCCGATCAGCTGCAGAAACTCATTGCGCGTGGCCGCGCTTGTGCGGAACTGACCGGTCATGCGCGAAGTAATCGTCTCCGACTCGACCTTCTCCACCCCGCGCATCGCCATGCACATATGCACGGCGCGCACTTGTACCGCCACCCCGGCGGCCCCGGTCGCGTCCTCCACCGCCTCGGCGATCTGCTGGGTCATGTTCTCCTGGATCTGCAGCCGACGAGCGTAGAGGTCGACGATCCGCGCCAGCTTGGAGAGCCCCAGCACCTTGCCCTGCGGCAGATAGCCGATATCGACGTGGCCGATGATCGGCAGCATGTGATGCTCGCAGAGGCTGAAGAACTCGATATTGCGTACCACCACCATTTCGTCATTGTCCGACTCGAACAGGGCGTTGCCGATGGCATTTTCCAGACGCTGCTCGAGCCCCTGATTGAGGTAGAGCAGTGCCTTGGCGACCCGCTTGGGTGTGTCGACCAGACCGGCTCGATCGGGATCCTCACCCAATGCGGCCAGGATGGTCTGCACTGCGGCAGCGATGGTGTTGATGCGCTGTTCGTCTGCGCCGACCGGTTCGGGAAAGTCATCCTCGTGCAAGGCTGCCATCGTCAGGGTATCTCCGAGTGTTTCGCTCAAATTGGAGGGAACTCTAGCAGGTTCGGGGCGGCCCTGTCCGAGCAGTGCAGAGCGGTATCGGATTCCTGCAGGGCTTCTTTGGTTGTCGAACGGGGACAGTTAATTGTGCTTGTCCATCAGATGTTGTCGAGAAACAAACAGGCAGGCGCCCGGCGAGCCGTTTGGCCGCCGGGCGCTTGTCTATTTGCTGGTACTGGTCGGGAGTGTGCCAGTGGGCATTGCTGCCACTGGCACGACCTGCTCAGCCCGCGTTCGGTCTGCGCCAGATAGCGATGCCGCCCAGCAGCAGGCTCAGCAGGGCCAGGGTCCAGGCCGATAGGGTCGGAATGGCGGCCGGTGCCGGTGCTCTTGTGCAGCCCTCGTTCCACGGCGTATTGCCTGTTGCCGTCTCCCAGGCAGTGTTGATGGCAGGATCGCCACTGAGTTCCAGGTAGTTGGGGCAGACTCGGGCATTAGTGAGCGATGTGGGCGGTACGGCTGCGGGCGCGCCGCTCAGCTGGTTTTCATCTACCCAAAATGTCGTGAGACTCGGTGAGGCAGATAGATCGGGGATGGGGCCGCTAAGTTTGTTATTGCTGGCGGTGAAGTGTGTGATCGATGCCGGCAGCGTCGGCAGCTGGCCGTCCAGATCGTTGCTGTGTACATGAAAACGCCGCAATGCTGTCAGTGCCGACAGCTCGGGGATGGAGCCGCTCAAGTCGTTGCCATGTACACGAAAATCCTCTAGCACTGTCAGTGTCGACAGCGCGGGGATGGGGCCGGTCAGGCCGTTGACGTAGCCGTGGAATTCTATGATCGATGGCGGCAGCACTGGCAGCTGGCCTTCCAGCTGGTTGCGGTGTACATGAAAACGCCGCAATGCTGTCAGTGTCGACAGCTCGGGGATGGGGCCACTCAGGTCGTTGTCATGTACCCGGAAGTCCTGCAGCGCTGTCAGTGCCGACAGGTCGGGCAGTGTTCCGGATAGGTTGTTGTAGCTTAGCTTGATCCCCGTCACATGGTCTTCAGTGGCATCACAGGTAATGCCGTACCAGTCGCACTCGGTACCCGCAGCGCCCGTCCAGCCGGAGTTGTCGTTCCAATTGGCACCATCGGTCTGGTTGTAAAGAGCATCCAGCACTGTGCGTTCGCTGGCTGGGATGGCAGCGCTGGCGGGCAGTGTCAGGCCGGCCAATGCCAGTGCGCCGAGCCCGGTCAGCGCGGCGCGCCACAGGCTTGAAAAGACGGATGGGATCAATGGGGATGATGAGCGGCGTGACATGAGTGACTCCTTTATTGAACTCCTTACTCTACTCTGTTTGGGATATCACAACAGCCAAGATTTTCCTGTCTGTTGTGTACCGGCATCATCCACTTTATCACCACTTCTCAGCCCGCGTTCTGCCTGGGCCAGATGGCGATGCCGCCCAGCAGCAGGCTCAGCAGGGCCAGGGTCCAGCCCGATAGGGTCGGAATGGCGGTGGCATCCGCCGGTGCCGGCGGCGCACTGGTGCAGCCCTCGTTCCACGGCTGATTGCCCGTTGCCGCTTCCCAGGCAGCGTTGATGGCGGGGTCGTCGCTGAGCTCTAGGTAATTAGGGCAGACTGTGGCGTAGTCGATCGATGCTGGAAGGACGGAGGCAGGCGCGCCGCTCAATTGATTGTTATGCACCCGAAACACCTTGAGGTTCGACGTAGTCAGGTCGGGGATGGGGCCGGTCAGATCGTTGTTGTAGGCGTAGAAATGCGTGATCGATGGCGACAACGCCGGCAGCGGGCCGCTTAGGTCGTTGCTGCTTACATTAATGGATATCAGCGAGACAAGCGTCGACAGATCGGGAATGGGACCACTCAGATCGTTGCGATGTACGATAAAGTATTCCAATGCGGTAAGCGTCGACAGGTCGAGGATTTGCCCGCTCAACTGGTTGTCCTGGGCCCAGAACTCCTGGATCGACGTTGGCAGCGCCGGCAGCGAGCCGTTCAGGTGGTTTTCAGCTACATCAAAGAATTCCAGTGCTGCGAGTGCCGATAGGTCGGGGATTTGTCCGTCCAGTTGGTTGGCTCGAGCCCTGAATTTTTTGATCGCCGACGGCAGCGCTGGTGGCGAGCCGTCTAGGCTATTACCAGTTACATCAAAATGCTCCAGCGCTGCAAGCGTCGACAGGTTGGGGATTTGTCCGCTTAGTTGGTTGGTCTGGGCCTGGAAGTCTTTGATCGATAGCGGCAGAGTCGGTAGTGAGTCGGTCAGGCCGTTTCTCCCTACATTAAAAACTTCCAGCGCTGTAAGGGCCGACAGGTCGGGCAGCGTTCCGGACAAGTTGTTGTTAGACAGATTGATTCCCGTGACATGATCTCCAGAGCCATTACAGGTGACGCGGTACCAGCTGCACTCCGTACCCGCAGTGCCCATCCAGCCAGTGCTGTTGGTCCAGCTGGCACCACCGGTATCGTTGTATATAGCTTCCAGCACTGCGCGTTCCGTGGCGGGGATGGCGGCGCTGGCGGGCAGCGCTAGGCCGGCCAATGCCAGAGCGGTGAGCCCGGTCAGCGCAGCGCGCCACCGGTGTGAAAAGGTGGATGGGATCAAGGGGGGTGATGAATGGTGTGACATGGGTGGTTCCTTTTTTGAATTCTTACTCTGTTTTGTATAGCACAGCAGCCAGGGGTTTTTCTGGTTGTTGTGATGCCGACATCATCCGATTTATCACCCGCCGCCTGCCGATACAGATCACCGCCCTGTAGATAAAGCGACAGGCAGATGGGGCAGACTTCGTCCTTTTCTACGGCACTCGAGCGGTTGGTTGGCGCGCTATTGCCCGGCGGCCACAGCGATGACGACAGGGTGCGGCTCAGTTGACTTGCGCCAGGGCGGATTCGAGCAGCTGCTCGAACGAGCGGGCAAATCCCTGGCTGTCGAACAGGGGTAGTTCATCGTGCTTGTCCGTCAGATGCTGTTTCAGGCTCGTCAGACGGTCTTGGTCGGTGCCGAGCGCGGTGGCGAGCTGTACGTACTGATCATTGTCGGTGCAGATGAGCTGGTCGAGCTCACAGGCCTTGAGCAGGCTGGCGGCCACTCGCGAAGGGAAGGTCTCCCCGGGGCGGGTAATGACCGGGACGTGACGAGAAAGTGCATCGCTGGTGGTGGTATGGCCGTTGTAGCTGAGCGTGTCGAGCATGAGGTCCATGTGCGGCAATCGGCCCAGGTGTTGGTCGTGCGGGACTCTGGGCGCAAAGATCAGTCTTGAGGGATCGATACCCTGGGCCTTGGCTGTCTGCTGCAGATTTTCCGTAGCCTCGGGGTTGTCTTCGAGCAGCCAGAGGACGCCGTCGGGCACGTCCTGGAGTATCCGCAGCCACAGCTCGAAGGTTTCCGGCGTGATCTTCAGGGAGTGATTGAAGCAGCCGAAAATCACCCCTTCCTCGGGTAGCCCATGATCTGTTCTTGACCCGGCAGGCGTATATGCCTGCTCCCTGGGGGTCGGGAAATACGAATGCGGCATCCGCAGCACTTGTTCGGCGAAATGGGCCTCTTCGCCCTCCGGGCACACCGTTCGGTCAAGGATAATGAAATCCGCCATCCCCTCACCCATGGTTTGCGCGTGGCCCAGCCAGTTGATCCGTGCCGGTGCCGGGCGCGCGGCCGTGATGCGCGGGCGCGCATTCGTGGTGTAGCCCATCAGGTCCACCAGCACATCGATGCCGGCATCACGGATGCTCGCCGCGGCCTGTTGGTCATTCATCTGATGAATGTGGTGGACCTGATCCATGCTGTCGAACAGGCGCTGCTGGAGAGGGTCGTCGATCATGGGCCCCCAATAGAACAGCTGCCATTCGAAGGCCTGGCGATCGAGCGTTTCCAGCAGCTCCACGACCAGCCGGGCCATCGGGTGTGCATGGAAATCGCAGGTGAGCAGTCCGACCCGGATTTTCTCGCTCTTCTCACTCTTGCTCGCCTTGGGACCCTTGGTCAGCTGGCGGGCCTGGCGGTTGGCGTTTTCCAGATGGTCTTGGGCGGTTGTTCTCGGCAGGTTGATGAATCCCCAGGAGCTGGCGAGCCAGGAGGTGTTTTGTCGGAACAGCGTCAGGTAATGCTGCAGTCGCTCGTCAAACACGGCCCAGTAGCAGGCCCGCTGGGCCGCGGACAGATAGCCGAACAATGCCCCGGGGTGATCGGGGTTGATCGCCAGTGCCTGGTCAAAATGATCGATCGCTGCCCCCAGCTGCCTCTCTTTCAGCTCAACGGCCCCGAGGGTGCAGAGCAGGTCGATGGTGGGCCGTTCGTCCAGCACATGCTCTAGATGCCCGCGGGCATCGGCGATCCGGTCCTGTTCGAGCAGGATTTCGGCCACCTGGACGCGGGTTCGGATGCTGCCTGGTCGGAGGTTGATGGCGGCCGCGAGACGGGGTAGCGCCTGATCGGCTTGTCCGACCTCGAACAGGACCCGTCCATGATTTAGGCGAGATTCGGGATGGTTGGGCAGTTCCTTTTCCAAGCGCTGGTAGATATCGAGGGCGTCATCGAGACGCCCGGCTCTCGCCAGGGTTATCCCGATGCTATCGATCGCTTCGGCACGAGTCGCCGGGTTTCTCGGGCCGGCCCGCCTGGCCGCTCGCTCCAGGGCCTGAAGCGCTTCGGCCGGCTCCCCGACAGCCAGAAGGGCGCGGCCCAATGCCACCTCGGGTTCGATGGCCTCCGGTGCGAGTCCAGCACCCTGTCTGGCGGCTTCGAGGGCCGCTGTAGCCTGCCCTTGCTCGCGTCGAGCGGCCGATAAGATCAGCCAGGCGCCGACGTCTTCCGCGTTGCTTTCCAGCAAAGCCTCGCAGACCGCAGCGGCATCGTCAGGCAGCTCGCCGGCCAACAGGACCGAGGCGAGCTGGCGGCGCAACGAGGCATTCTCGGGGTCAAGCTCGCTCAGGCGACGCAAGGGCGGGGCGGCCCGACGCGGATAGCCGGCTTCCAGCCAGGCCGAGTGCAGCGCGCCTAGGGTGTCGGCATGGTCGGGAACGTGCTGGTTCAAGCGCTCGAGAATATGCGCTGCCTGTGGTGCGCGGCTGGTGTTGAGGTAAGCCAGCCCCAGCAGATAGGTGGTTTCCGCATCGCCGCCGGATTCGCGCACGCGCGCCTCGCAGGTAGCGGCTGCGGCTTTCCAGTCACCGGCTTGGATCTGCTTTCGGGCCTTTTCGAGTAACGACATGACAGGTTGGTTCTCTCGTGATTTCTGTGGGGCAAGCAAGAAGTGAGCGATTGGTCATCCGACTTGAGATTGCTGCATGTATTCGGGGAATCCCGAGGCTTCCCAAGTGTTTTTCCAAGTTTTTTCGGCTTTGCTTTTCCGGCTTTGCCTAGGCTTTGGACGGGTCAATGGCCGCAGAGTCTACCGTCCCCGCGGTGGTGGTAGAAGCCAGAGGTGTTATGAAGACCGTGAAGCTCGGCCGTGATGGTAACCTGCCCAATTTGATTTTCGGCGAGGGCGGCATGGGACGAATGCTGGTGACCGGTGGGGCCAGGATGATCGGGTCGCGTCTATGCGAGCGGCTGGTGCAGGAGGGGCACGAGGTGTGCTGCCTGGACAATCTGTATACCGGCAACATGGCGAATATTTCCCAGCTGCTCGACCGGCCGGGGTTCAGGTTTCTTGAGCATGACGTGACCCAACCGCTTGATGTCGAGGTCGATGCCATCTACAACCTCGCCGCCCCCGCCTCGCCCATCCATTATCAGCGTGATCCGGTACGCACCACTCGTACCTGCGTCATGGGTGCGCTCAATATGCTTGATCTGGCGACACGGTTGGATGTGCCTGTCCTGCAGGCCAGCACCAGCGAGGTTTACGGAGACCCCGAAGTGCATCCGCAGCCGGAATCCTATGTAGGACGGGTCAATGCCATCGGCCCCCGTGGCTGTTATGACGAGGGCAAGCGCTGTGCGGAAACCCTGTTTTTCGATTACCACCGCCAATACGGTACAGCGATCAAGGTGGTGCGGATCTTCAATACCTATGGGCCAGGCATGCATCCGAACGATGGCCGGGTCGTGAGCAACTTCATCGGCCAGGCACTGAGCGGCCTGCCTTTGAGCATTTACGGCGACGGCAGTCAGACACGCAGTTTTTGTTTTGTGGACGATCTCGTGGATGGTCTGCTGGCCATGATGAACAGTGATCCGTCGTTCACAGGGCCGGTAAATCTTGGCAATCCCGAGGAGGTGACCATGCGGGAACTGGCGGCGACCGTCGCCCGCTTGGCCAAGGTGAGCTGTGATCTCAGTCACCAGACGCTGCCTCGGGACGATCCGGCCCGGCGTCGCCCTGATATTTCCCTGGCCACGCAACAGTTGGGCTGGACGCCTCGGGTGGGGCTAGAGGAGGGGCTGGCGCGAACCATCGCATCTTTCCGGGAGCGGTTGGCTGTCGATGGAGTCAGAGTCAAAGGGGACAGATCGCTGGCCTGATTTTTCGGGCCCTAGAGCGTGGCCTGCGTTCGATTGGTCTGTCCGGTCCCAGGCACTGTCTTTGGATATTCGTATGCGGTTGTGGGCGTGAGGCTTTTGCTTCGAATGTGCTTGGAGCCCTGTCACTTATGACCTATAGTCCTGTCACCCAAGGACAGGGCCGCAAGCGTTACGGGAACTTTATCCCCGTTTGCGGGACTAATTTTAGGTAAGCTGGAAAGTGTCTGGTCGTCTCAAGCCACGTGAGGCTTGAAAAGTGAACCGGAGACGCCATATCCAGCAGACAATCGGGGGTGACACGGCTTCGACGTGGGTCGCGAAACTCAAGGTGCATGCCGAGGTGTAGTTTCCTCGTAAAACTGACTGCAAAACCTATAGTTGCCAACGACGACAACTACGCACTCGCCGCTTAAAACCCGGTAGGGTGCCGTCTGACCGAAGCCGTGCTTGTGCGTTCGGGATCAGGCGTCGACTCTCACAAGCTCGCGATGAAGCGC
>Ga0172382_10002052_pt1 | contig 34526 bp, 32 predicted proteins | sample Leawel138RmetaG_FD_122245 | JGI IMG/M metagenome (GOLD analysis project Ga0172382, IMG submission 122245) | Leachate microbial communities from a municipal landfill in Southern Ontario, Canada - Leachate well 138R metaG | ecosystem: Engineered > Solid waste > Landfill > Unclassified | place...
ATCATACTGAATCGGAACCACCGAGATATAACCTTCCTCCAATGCACGTTCATCGGTATCGTCTCCGCTGTCCAGATTTACAAATTTTCCGGTCAGCCAGAAATAGGTTCTGCCCCTCGGATCTTTTCTCTGATCGTATTCCTCCTGCCAGATCGCTTTTGCCTGCCGGCAGACTCTGATGCCTTTCAGTTCCTGTTCAGAAAGTTTTGGAATATTGACATTCAGCACCATCCCTTTTTTCATCCTGTTTTCGATTGCACTCCTCACAATCTGCTGGATATAATTTTTTGCTGCAAAAAAATCTGCACTGTACGAAAAATCACAAAGCGAAAAACCAATCGCAGGAATCCCGTCCACACCCGCCTCAACCGCCGCCGACATGGTACCCGAATAAATCACATTGATCGATGAATTGGAACCGTGGTTGATACCTGAAATACAGATATCCGGTCTTCTTGGCAATATCCGGTTGACACCCAGTTTCACACAGTCCACCGGTGTGCCCGAACACGCCCATTCGCGGTCTGACTGCGAACCGTCGTCGATCTTTACTTTTTCGCAAAACAAGGTGGAATCAATCGTTATCGCATGGCCCATTCCGCTCTGTGGGCTGTCGGGTGCAATCACATAAACTTCACCGATTTCATTCATCATTTTGATCAGCGCCCTGATGCCGGGAGCCGTTATTCCGTCATCATTGGTGACCAGAATTAATGGTTTATTGTTTGGATTCATTTATATTTGAAAGTTTTATGGCCAAATGTAGTCAGTCTGTTTTTTGGCTCTATATTTGTAATTATTTTTGACCAATATAAGGATATTTTATGCTGATAAAGAGAACTTTTGTGATACTTTCATTTTTGTCCATGTGTTTTTTGGCGTTCTGCTTCTGCACACCCGGAAATACAAATGACGATTCGAAAATCAAGAGCATTATAAGAAATGTAAAAAATACACTGACCTATATGCATTACCGTCCACAGATAATCAATGATAATTTTTCTGAGGAAGTTTTCAATGCCTATTTTGAGAAAATCGATCCCAACAAAAGATATTTGCTGAAGTCAGATTATGATTATTTCAAAAAGGATTACCACAATCTTGACGATTATTTCAACAATCAGGATCTGACATTCTTCAATTCAACCATCGACACTTTGTTTCAAAGATTCAAAGAAGCAAAAGTTTATTCGGAAGAAATTCTGAAAGAACCTTTTGATTATACAGTCGATGAGGATTTTCTGATTGGCGAAGATGTGCTGACCTATGCGAGAGACAAAAATCAGGCAAAAGATTACTGGAGAAAATATCTGAAATACAATGCGCTGAACGAACTGATCAGACTTCAGGAAGATTCAACCAAAGCCGATCTGCCATTTGCAGAACTCGAAAAAGAAGCAAGAGAAAATGTGTCCGAAAATATTTCTGATTTCTTCAGAAGACAGACACAGCTCAAAAAAGATAAATTTTTGGGCTATTACATCAACTCGTTTGCAGAACGATATGATCCGCATACCAGCTATTTTTCACCACAGGACAAAGACAAATTTGATGTGAGTATTTCTGGCCAGCTCGAGGGAATTGGTGCTTTGCTTCAGGATAAAAAAGGATATGCAACCATTATGGAACTGGTGATCGGCGGCCCCGCCTGGAAAGACGGACAGCTTGAAGTCGGCGACCAGATTGTGATGGTGAAACAAAAAGGAGAAGAACCGATCAACATTGTCGGTATGCTGCTTGATGATGCAATCAGCCACATCAGAGGAAAGAAAGGAACAGAAGTCACACTGACAGTCAAAAAGAAAGACGGAACCATGAAGGACATCAGACTGATCAGAGATGTCATTGAACAGGAAGAGGCTTTTGCAAGAAGCGCTGTCATCGATGACAACGGTGTGAAGTACGGAATCATCTATCTGCCAGAGTTTTATACCAATTTCAATGACAAAAACGGACGTGATCCGTCTGACGACATTGTCAAAGAAATTGAAGGACTAAAACAGGAAGGCATCAAAGGACTTATTTTTGACCTGAGATACAACGGCGGTGGTTCGCTCGACGAAGCAGTTCAGATTGCCGGTCTGTTTATTTCGAAAGGACCGATCGTCCAGGTGAGAAGAAGCGACGGACAAATGCGGGTATATGAAGACACTGATCCTGCGGTTCAGTACGACGGTCCGCTGGTGGTGCTTGTCAATGAAACTTCGGCATCTGCGTCAGAAATTTTTGCGGCTGCCATGCAGGATTACAAAAGAGCTGTGATCGTGGGCAGCAACAAGACTTTTGGAAAGGGAACCGTTCAGACATTTATTCCGCTTGACCAGAGAAGCATGGACCCGGACGATATGGGTTCGCTCAAATTGACCATACAGAAATTCTACAGAATCAACGGTGGATCAACTCAGTTAAAAGGTGTGACACCCGATATTGTTTTGACCGATATGCTGACCTATTCGGACATCAGCGAATCAAATTCCGAAGATGCGCTGCCCTGGGATCAGATCAAATCTGTGAAATTCAATCAGTGGGAACCTACCTTTGATTTGAACAAAATTAAACAAAACAGCGCCGAAAGACTGAAAGGAAATTCGTATCTGAATCTGATGGATCAGGCAGCGCGTTATTACAAAGATTTGGACAAGATCGACCGGGTTTCGCTCAATCTTGATAAATACAAATCAGACCGAAAAATGAGAGAAGATCAGTCAAAAAAATATGATTCGATCAATATCTACAAAACCAGATTCAAAGTTGAATCACCAAAATGGGAACTGCCCAGATTTGAATCAGACACCATACTGAGGGAAAGAAGAAAATCATGGCACAAAGATGTGTCAAATGACTTTTATGTTGAAGAATCTTTAGATGTTCTGAAAGATATTTCATAAAACAAATGGAACAGTCGTCCGGCTCTTTTAACAGAAATGCCATCCGGAAAATCAGGCGAAATCCGCTGGGTGTGGTGTCATTCCTGTTAATTGTGCTGGCTGCGCTGATTACCGTTTTTTCCTATGCAATCTCATCAGACAAGGTCAAAGATGCCAACCAGCAAAACATAGTACTTGCACACAGACCGATGGGTTACAAACAGCTAATCATCGAAGTTCCGCTTGAAAATTATACCCCAAAAAGTTCAGTTTCAGATTTCTTTTTTGGCAAACAGGTAGAAACCGAACAGATTGCCATCGAATCTTTTGAAATTGGGAAAGATTCTGTTCATTATGTTCCTTATTTGGGTGAAGGACTGATCGGTGAGGCTGCTTCTCTGCCGGTCAGCAACTGGACAGGAAAAGGAATTTCGAAAGACAAAATCGAAAAAAAATTTATTTATATAAAGAAATTTATTTTCGGAACCGATGCCTATGGCCGCGACTTTTTTTCACGATTGGTTATCGGCACAAGGATTTCATTTCTAATCGGATTTATCGCCGTGTTTATTTCACTGATTGTCGGCATTCCGATTGGTGCAATAGGCGGATATTATCGCGGAAAGGCAGATGATTTCATCATGTGGCTGATCAATGTGGTCTGGTCGATTCCGACACTGCTGCTGGTCATTGCTATTACACTTGCATTGGGCAAGGGATTCTGGCAGATTTTTGTGGCGGTCGGACTGACGATGTGGGTCGAAGTGGCGAGGATTGTCCGCGGACAGTTTATCAGTTATCGCGAAAATGAATTTGTTGAAGCCGCACGTGCAATGGGTTTTGGCGATCGAAGGATTATATTCAAAGAAATATTGCCAAATATTCTTGCGCCGGTCATTGTGATTTCGGCAGCCAATTTTGCTGCCGCAATTCTGATTGAAAGCGGGCTCAGCTTTTTGGGAATCGGTGCACAGCCGCCCACACCTTCATGGGGAAATCTGATCAAGGAAAATTATTCACATATCATACTCGGTGATGCACATCTTGCTTTGTTTCCCGGAATAGCAATCATGCTGCTGGTACTTGCATTTAATGTTTTTGGAAATGTACTCAGAGATGCTTTTGATGTGAAATGACTTCAATTTCAAAAAAATTGGCTGGACAATTTAATTCTTCTTGCATAAATTGAGTTTTAAATGTTAAACTTTAGTATTTTATATGTTAAAGTGACATTTATCACCCTGCTTTAACAAGTTACATAGTTGTTAATTTTTTAAAAGCTATAAATTTGCTCAATCAATATTCAAAAACAATTTAAAATTAAAAAAATGAAGAAAATTTCTTTCTTGGCTGCAGGACTTATTTTTTCTGCAACATTTGCTCAGCAGGGGCTGACAGTTGAATCAAACACTGCATTTACGCCGGTTACCAATTTCGGACCCAGTGCGGTGATAGTGAATCAGACAACAACCGGTACTTCTGGTATTGTTTCTGACATGGATTCAAGCGGGAATTATGTAGCAAGCGCAGATGATTTTGATTTGACATTTCCTGCAACAAAAATTACTAAAATTGAAGCATACGGATTCAACAACTCAATGGATCTTTTGGATAATCTGGTAGGAGTAAATTTCTATATCATTGCTGACGGTGACTGGATTCCTGATGGCAATGATCCTGCAACTCAAAATCTTTACGCATTTGAAATGGTTTTAGGTGATCCAGGATTTACAGTGACTGCCGACGGAGGTACAGGTTATACCTTTACTCTGGATTTGGATGCAGCAGGTATTGTTACTGCTTTGCCGGCAGAAAAATACTGGTTGTCTGTGGTTGCAGTTACCAGCCTTGGTGACATTACCGAAGGTAGTACAAGATGGAACTGGTTTCAGTCGCTTTCTTCAAACGGATTGGAAGGTCATTTGATTGACCCTATGGATTTGTTTGGTGCAGGAGCAACCGAGTGGACTCCGCTCAGCATGCTTTTGGATTGGACCGATTTGGATCTGGGAATGGTTATAGAAGGTGACGAAACCACTATGGGTGTTACCGATCTGAACAACGTTTCATTTGCAGTTTATCCGAATCCTGCTACCAACTTTGTAAAAGTTGACATGAAAAATGCTGAAGTTAAACAAATGACCGTTATCAGCATGAACGGCAAAGTTGTTGCGTCTTCAAACTCTTCTTCAGTTAGAGTTTCTGAACTTCCTGCAGGTGTATATGCAGTAAAAGTTGTTGATACCAACAATAAAGTTTATACTTCTAAAATTGTGAAAAAATAATTTTCATAGCGAATATTTATAAGGCCGGTTCAAGTGACCGGCTTTTTTTATGCCCGAATTTTTAGGCGGTGCCAAATATTAAATTGCAATTCTCAATCAAAACACTGAAATTAGCTCAAATAAAATCATTATATCACACAAATATGAACCGCAGAAAATTTCTTCAAAACACAGCGCTTTCCGGTTTGGCACTGACCGTAGGAACTTCGGCAATGGCAAAAACTGTTTCCAAATCGAATCCGAATACCGAAATCAACAAAAAAAACTATCCGCTGGTGATTGCAACCTGGAATGTACCCAATGCGGTTTCTAAAGCGTGGGAAACTCTTCAATCCGGAAAAGCAGCACTGGATGCGATTGAAAAAGGATGCAATGTGGAAGAAGAAGACCCTGACAATTCATCTGTCGGCTATGGCGGACTACCGGACCGTGACGGAAGAGTGACCCTTGATGCCTGCGTTATGGATGAAAATGGGAATTACGGCTCTGTGGTTTTTCTTCAAAACATCGTCAATGCAATTTCGGTGGCGCGCAAAGTGATGGAAGAAACACCGCATGTGTTGATGGCAGGAGACGGTGCTGAAGAATTTGCGGTCTCGCAGGGATTCAAACGCCGAAATCTGCTGACCGAAAAATCAATTAAGGCTTGGCATGAATGGCTCAAAAAATCAGAATACAAACCGATTATCAATATTGAAAACCATGACACCATCGGTATGCTGGCGATGGACAAAGACGGAAAACTGTCCGGCGGATGCACCACAAGCGGTCTCGCCTACAAAATGCATGGCAGGGTGGGAGATTCACCCATCATCGGTTCGGGTCTGTTTGTTGACAATGAAGTCGGTGCGGCTACTGCAACCGGAGTCGGCGAAGAGGTGTTGAAAACGGTCGGTTCTTTTCTGATCGTCGAACTGATGAGACAGGGGAAATCCCCACAGCAGGCTTGTGAAGAAGCAGTTGACCGAATCATGAAAAAGCAACCCGATCGCCGTGATTTTCAGGTGGCTTATATTGCAGTCAATAAAAAGGGTGAAACCGGTTCCTACTCGATCCATGAAGGATTTTCATATACCATTTATCAAAACGGCGAAATGAAAAACATCAAACCCGGATTCTGGTTTGACGGAAAATGATTTTGAAAAATTCATTCTCAGCCCATTTCAACTTTGATTCCTTCGTGTGCAACTTCAATCAGCTCAACAGCTGGTCCATTGCCGGTTGAATTCAAAGCCGAATATTCAATTCTGACCGGAAAAGTATTACTCAATTTCCATCTTACCACCGGTTCGTGAGCGTCATTTAACAGTGAAATTACGATGTTGCGACGTTCCACCGCACTCATATGAATTGTGTTGAACCAATCGAAAAATTCATTGTCATTTTTTCGAATTGCTCTTTTGAAGATGATGTTTCCATATTTTTTGATTCCCGGCATCTTTCTCAAGGTTGAATCAGGCGATGAACCTTCCCTGAATTCAATGACTTCGACCGATGCGCCGAGCCCGATAACTTCCAGAAAACCCAGACTTGTTCCTCCCCATTCCACCATGAAATGAGAGTTATTCAAAGGATAATTTGTCATAAACAGTTTTTTTATAAGGTGAATAAATTTTTTAATCAATGTTTTCATTTGTTTTCAGTATTGAGAACAACAGATAAATTTTCTGCAATTGTTTGAACCCCTTAAAGTTAATAAAATTCTTAGAAAATCAATTCATTTGTGACGAATTGTCTTTCGATCAGGAATGCATTCAAATTTTCTCTCAGTTATTTCTGAGGCCTTTGTTGAAGCAATTGCTTATCAAACAATTGTGTTTCATTAAAATTTATTTTCTTATCTTTAAACTAAATTTCTCTACTATGGATCTGAATGAATTTTTGAACTCACTCGGAGAGAAAGCAAAGGATTGAATGAACAGCCAAAATCAGAATTTTGGTCCTGATCAGAACCTTAATCAGAGATTTGATCAAAATTATCTCCAGAATTTTAATCAGAGTTATCCCAGTCAGTTTGGCAATCAACAGAGTCAGATTGAAATGCTGGCTCAGCAGTTTTATAATCAGTACAATGCGTCGATTCAATCAATACAGATTGGGGATGTGAATCAGGCTGAATTTGCATTGCACGGTGCGACCAACACCATCCAGATTCTGGGCAATCAGTTGCCCCAAATGAATTCAGAATTTTTAAGGTGATGCATCAGCAGATTGAAACTTCATTTAAAGTGGCAAAAGCAATTAATCTATACAACGAAGAACGATTTGAAAAGGCCGGTTTTGAGGTTGCATCAGCTTCTGAAATTTGCGATGCCGCATTGCAGAGCTTCAATCAGCTCTCGATGAATATGATGAACAATTATGAGCTGGCCAAGATGCTGCCGATCATCAAAAATTCATTTTTGTTTTTCAAAATTCAGATTGAAGCCTACAAAAAGATGATTGCTTCTGAAGTTGACAAACTGAACAAAAAATTTACTGATGAACTGGCAATGCTGAGGGAAGTTTAAAAAATACTCAAAAACTCCGATACAATTCCTTTTGAACTCGATAATTTTAATTATGCTGTCATTTACAAAGCCGGATTGAGCCGTTGGGCAAATACAATCGAAATAAAAATTGAAAATCTGATCGACAGGAGAAGAAAGACAGCTTTTTTGGCGCCATATGACAAAAAGATATTCATCGTTCACGGTCATGACCACTTGATTCTGAATGAATTGGAAACCATTCTCAGAGAATCTTTCAAACTCAATCCTGTAATTCTGACCAGAGAGTCTGACAACGGTGATACCATCATTGAAAAGTTTGAACGCTATGCAAGCGAATGTGCATTTGCATTTGTGTTGGTCACACCAGACGATATGGTACAAAGCAAGGGGAAGCAATATTTTCAGGGCAGACCCAATGTTCTTTTTGAATTGGGCTGGTTCTGCGGACGATACGGTCGCGACAAAGTTAGAGTCCTCCGACAGCGAGATACCCAATTGCCTTCCGATCTCAATGGTCTGATTTCAATTAATTTTCAGGACAGTCTTCAGTAGGTATTCAAAAGAATTTATTCGGATTTGGAAAATGCAGGTCTTTTGGATAATCAAACTTAATACAAACGATTATACTTATGGAAAAATTGATAACTGCTGCAAATAAGAAATTTGCAGCAAATGACGGTCAAAGGAAAATACTTGCTTTGGACGGCGGCGGAATCAGAGGTGTGCTGACACTTGAAATACTAAAGGAAATGGATACCCGGCTTGCCAAAGAACTAAAAAGGGGAGATTATTTTGATTTTATTGGCGGGACAAGTACCGGATCCATCATTGCAGCTGGTCTTGCTACAGGTATGAAAGTGGATACGCTGCTAGGTTTTTATCAGGAGAAGGGTGAAGCGATGTTCAAAAAGACTATTTTCAGAAAACCCAGGCACACCTATAAACATATTCCTCTCGAAAAAGAACTGAAGGAAACTTTTGGTGAAGGCGACATCGACATTGAATCAGGTCAGTTCAAATCGCTTCTGCTGGCGGTCACCATGAATCGAACCACCGATTCTCCATGGCCGATCTGCAATATTCCATGGATGAAATACAACGATTCAAAACGCAGCGACTGCAATCTGAGAATACCGCTTTATAAACTGGTGAGGGCAAGCACAGCAGCACCGACTTATTTCAAAGAGGAAAAAATAATGGTCAATCCCAATGATGAAAAGCGAGGTTTTGATTTTGTTGACGGCGGTGTGACTCCATACAATAATCCTGCATTTTTAATGTATCGGATGGCGACTCAGGAAGCATACAAACTTGAGTGGAAAACAGGTGAAAAAAAACTGCTGATTGTTTCTGTCGGGACCAGATCTGCAGACAGCCCGAAGGCATATCACAATCTGTTCAGTACCGCACTGAAAATTCCGGGAAGCCTGATGTATGCGATGCAGGTGGATCAGGACATCAATTGCAGAACTGTCGGTCGTTGTGTTTTTGGCGCAGAGATTGATCGTGAGCTTATGGATATGATTCCGAGAAAGCAGGACGGTTCACCCGAAAGTCCTGAAAAAGACACCGGAAAAAACTTTTCATACATCAGATATAATGCCGACCTTAGCACCAAAGGACTGCTCGAACTGGGGTTTCCGGATTACAAGAGCCGTGAGATTAGAGAAATGGATAAGGTGAAAAATATTGAAAAACTGAGATACATCGGAAAAGCAACCGCAAGAATACAGTTAAATGTCAAAGACCATTTTGTAAATTTTCTCTGATTTATTTTAATGAAGAATTCAAAAACCTGCAAGATCGAAAATGATACTTATTTTTTGATGTTACTGGTCACAGGATTGATGCAGCAGATCGTGAAAATCCGAGATTTCCTGCTTCGATTGAATCCAAAGTGAGCCGGTCGATTTTTTGGGAAATCAAAAAAATCAAAGAAAAAGCTGTCAAAAATATATTTGGAGTGGCTGGTGGTGCATCGGGCGGTGACATCATTTTTCACGAACAATGCCGGAAACTGGATATCAAAACCGGATTGTTTTTGCCTCTTCCTGTCGAAGAATACAAGAAAAGATCGGTCGCAGATTCGGGTGGAGATTGGATCAGGAGATTTAATTTGCTGTACAGTTCTTTGCCTGTTTTCTTTATGCCAAAGAATTTTGAACCTTTTGCCAATTCGGAAGAAAAACTCAATGTCTGGCAAAAAAATAATCTCTGGCAGCTGGACTTTTGTTTTCAAAACGGATCTGAAAATATTTCGCTGCTTGCACTTTGGGACGGCAAAAGGGCTGACGGTTCCGGCGGGACCGAGGATATGGTGAATAAAATTATGGCAGCAGGTGGTGAAGTGAAGCAAATTGACCCGAATTCTTTGGGGTTTCTATGAATTTATGCCCCGAACCGATTTCTTTAGTTTGCAATTAAATCAAAAGTAAAAATTTTGAGACGAATCTTGAAGGTTTATTGAGTTCTAAATATCTGATGGACTTAATTATTTTGCCGATGGTGTCGGTACAAAAAAAGCGGTGGTGATAATAAAGATAATCTCCACCGCAGAAAATTCTTTCAAATTCTTTTTCAAACCAAATCTTCAATTTTAATAAATGATTTAAAAAATAATGGATTTCACATCGTTTATTCTGACTCCCATCTTTTTAACATCTTCTTCGCTGTATTTCATTGCAACCTGGTGCAGTTCAAAATCATATTTGGGAAATTCGCGAGTTGATATTGTACCCTGAAAACGGTAAACAGGCAAAAGATAGTTTTGCAGAGTAGATGGTGACATTGCAAAATAACCAAGCTCCATCTTTTTAATTACAACCTTTGCAGCATCTTCTTTAAGCTTTGCAAATCGAAAATTTTTTGAGAAGAGCTCAAGAGAAAATTCAGGATCCATAAGATTTCTCTTTTCTTTGATATCTTCGGTTTCGCGCCAAAAATGATAAAGATTTGAAAAAGTTTCTTTATTTACAAAACTAACCCTGGATTTTGCACCCGGGCCAAATACCGGCAGCTTTTCAATACTGTAATTAAAATTCGCATGGATTTCAGTCTTATACTCGACAGGTCTTCCCGGTTTGGTGCCTTTATTTATTGCAACAGTCGAGTATGTGATTGATGAAAACGAAGCATTGTCATTTAGTAAACTGTTATTTTTCAAATAGGATATTGCGCTTTCTTTGGCAGTTCTTTCGTCCGGAAGTGTCTTGCTGAATTTAATATCCTCGTTTCCAAACAGTTCTTCATCAAAATAAATAAAAGAATCGCTTGCCGGGTAAATATCCAGTATTCTTGATTTTTCGCGCAGACGGATAATTTCGCCATGGTCTTCAGATTTGGGTTTGATTCCAAAAATTTTTGGGAGGGTTCTCATTCTTTTTTCCAAAAGCTTTTCCTGTGTCTCCCAAGGTCTGCTCGTTCTATAAATCGACACGGATTGCTTTCCTTCGGGTAGTTTTCCCTTGAATTCAAATATTTTTTTCATGATAGGGTGTTTTAGCAGGTTGTTTTTAAATAAAGAAAATAATTCGGATTTATTGGTTTCGGACTTACAAAGCCTTTTCCAAACCAATGATCATTGGCTGTATCAGAGTTTGAGTTATCGGCCCGGATATATGCACATTGCTTTGAGCTGCTCTCTGTCTCAACACAGGCCAAAAGCCAGGCAGTCCTTACCCTGTCTCTGTTGTTAAGCTTAGATGCGAATATTTCACCTCTGTCTTTTGTGTCTGAGCATACTGTATGAAAACCCAGAATATAATGGAGCCCGCTGAAAATATTCATCAATCTGCTGAATAAATCAGAATCATGTTTCAACAGCTCGCACGAACTCGTTGCAAGCCACCTTAACTGTTTGCTTCCCAATTTCATTTCAGAAGGTTGAGCCGTGCCATTATCTTTATCGGCACGCCCGAAAAATAATCCGCCCTTTGATGAATGACCTGCATAAAAAGCAATATTTACATTATCGATGTAGAGATTATCATACCCTGTAGATGGAGTGCCGACTCCCATGTGTTCAAAATCTTCGTCCCAAGCGTTGTTGTTTGCGTAATTAAATTTTTTAACACCGCTCAGTTTGTTGTAAAATCCTTCAGCGTCATTGTCGCAGTTGGACAAATCGGATGCTCGACCATGATAGTCGTTTACCCATTCGATACCTTTTGTTGCCATAATATAGAGAATTAGTAGTTGATACCTCAAAGTTAATTAATTTTTCAATTGCTTGAGTGTCTGATTCCTACTTAAACAGTTTTTTTATAATTGACCTTCTGAACCGACCAATTAAAAGGCCAATGACTTAGGTTTTTGGCGCTTATAGTTGCTGAAGACTAAGATTCGAATATGTGGAGAACCGAATATATTCACAAAATAAAAGTTTTTAATCATGATTCTTTTCTTGTGACGGTCAGAAAATGATAGGCTTTCAGATATTTGTTCAGTCGGATCAGATCTTTTTCAGTCAGCTGACTGTAACGGCTGATGTCCATATTGTCGAGCAGATCATTGATTTTGACCCGAATCGCCAAAGGGTTTTTTGAAACTCTTTTTGTGAAATGATCATAATCTTCGTCATCACTTTCTTTGGTCACACATTTGAGCGCATCTATGATTTGTTTTGAAAATCCTTCTTTTTCAAGCGCTTCAAATGTCCAGTCGGTATCTTCGACTACATCGTGAAGAATTCCACAGATTTTTTCTTCGTTCGATTTCCCTCTTTCCATCACCCTGAAAACATGTCTGTAATAGGATTGACCTACCCTGTCTTTCTGGTCTTTGTGTGCTTCAACCGCGATTTCGATTGCTCTGTTTAGATCTGACATATTGTAATTTTTTTATCCTTTTATACCTCCCTTCATTTGTTTGAACATTTGTTTTCTTTTGTAAACCAAACGGTCTTTTTCAAAATAAGTATCACACCACTGACCGGTTTCGTCAAGCGGTTTGCTGAAACCTTCATAAGAATAAGGATGTTTTGATTCATTCTCTTTTAATTTTTTCAGATATCTCGGCATAAAATGATCAAACATTCTTGAAAATTCTGTGAAATAGATGTCTGCGGCTCTTTTGTCGCCTTTGACAATCAGCATATTTTCATCATTTTTTGTCAGTGACTCATCACTGAAATTTGCAGAACCGCTGACCACTATAGGTGAATCGCCCAACGGATCGACCAGAAAGAATTTGTTGTGAACATAGAGCGTGCCTGCGCCGGTCGTTGCCTTGCTGGTCATTTCCTTTACCCAGTTTTCAACCGCTGTATCCAGTATGGCACCCTGGGTTTTGACTACATTTCGGTCGTCTGTGATGATGTTGTTTTTATCGCCGCCCTTGTCGGTGATGATAAATCTGATAAAATCGCGTTTGTCCGAATAAAAATCTTTGAAAATCTTTTCAATATTGAACGGATAGATGATACAGACCGCATCCTTTGCCTTGTCCATGATTTTCACATATTCGGCGAGCATACCGTCAGTTTTTCTTGGACTGAAAATCACTTTTGTTCCTTTGTATAACCGCGAACCGTTGATGTCATTTTGTAATTTTTCGGTCAGTGTATTGAGTTCTGATTTTTTGGGATTTGTAGAAAGAAGCTTCCAGTATTCGTGATACTTCTTTGCAATTGCTTCATTCTTGGTCCAATGACCTGTATTGCTGTGGCCAAAAATTCCCCGGATCGTGATATTGGTCGAACCGGTCCAGACCTGGGTCGGTTTTCCGTCTTCGAGCAGCACCATGAATTTATTGTGAGGCTGTGCAACCTGGTAACTCCTTCCAATGCTTACATCTTCTAAACCTGCTTTTCTGATTTTGGTTTCATTGATCGTTTTTTGAGTCGTTCGGGCAGAATAGACCAATTGAATTTCTGCACCTTTGTTTTGGACATCTTTCAGCGCATCCAAAAAGGGCGGGTATTCCAATTCATAAAATGCACTCAACAGTTTGAACCGGCTGTTCTTTGCCTGTTTGACAAATTTGAGCAGCCCGTCTTTGAATAGTTCCCTGCCCAAAATATCAAATGCCTTTTCTTTGTCGGCTTTTGGCAGTGACTCAACTTTCTTTTTTTCAAATTTCTTGGCATAAGCCTGAGATCCGGTCACTCCGAAATTAAAAAATACAGAATGTTCGCCCGAAACCAGCGGTTCGGTTTTTACGGTCAGTTCAGCTTCATATTTTGGCGACATATTGTCCCAACTGCCAAACATGGCTTCAAATTTATATTTATAGGTTCTGTTCGGATCGACTGTATAATCTTTCCACAAAAAAGTCTGTAGCGGCGACAACGGCTGAATCGGATCAATGGGATTGTCAGATGCAAAGCGTTTGGTTCCGTTCAGCACGATCTTGTAATTTCCGATCTGACGACTGATTTTGAAACCCATAAATTTTTTTCCGACCGATTTTGTTTTTGGTAAATCCATTGCAAGCAGCACGGTTTGGGTACCGCTGACTGCATATACCTTTAATTCATTGTCTTTGTTGAAAAATCTCATTGTTTTTTGTTTTAGTTGAAGGGAATTTTTTAATTGACCAAAATTCAATACGGAATTCAGAATCAACCGACTCAAATTTAGAATATTATTGCAAGGAATTCAAACCCTCTGCTGATTTAAACTTCAAAAAATAAAAAAAAAACCTTTTCAAATGCATCGAAAGGGTTTTTGTAATTTTTTCAATAAAGAGTAATTGTATCAGAACTTCATCCTGATTTTTGCATTCAGAAATCTTCCGGTCAATCGGTTGGGAACACCGTAAATCCTCGATGAATTCACGTCCCTCACCCAGGTATTGCTGATTTCGTTTCTGATGTCAAATATATTGAATACATCCAAACCGATCGACAGTTCTTTGAATTTGCCCCAGAAATTTCCTTTTGCTTTCAGATCATCCTGATTGATGATTTCTTTGATAAAACCAATGTCAACCCGTTTGTAATCACTCAGATAAGAAGTGTAATCATACGGATCGGTCATTGGCGGTGCACCGTTCGGAAGACCCGAAGCATACACCAGATTCACATTGACTTTGAACGACGGCAGTATCGGCATATAATCCTGGAAAAAAATCGAAGCTTTGAATCTCGGATCGGTCGGCAGTGGTATGTCTCCTCTGTTGTCGATGTTCTGATAAGCTCTTGCATAAGAAAGACTCAGCCACGAATCCACTCCCTCCACAAACTGACCGAACAGTCTGAAATCAAGACCGTAACCGTACCCTTTTGAATTGTTGTCGGCAGTGTATCTGATTCTTACATTGTCAACAAAATAAGGATTCAAATCATTGAATATTTTGTAATAAGCTTCTGTCGTCATCTTGAAATTACGGCTCCACATCTGGAATTCATAATCGTTTCCAAGTATAAAATGAATCGACTGCTGGGCCTTCACATCTTTGTTCAGCTCACCGTTCAAATCTCTGATTTCACGATAAAAAGGCGGCTGATAATAAAGACCGGTATTGAATCTGAAAGTCATATCCGTATTTTTCCAATCGGGTTTGATTGCGATCTGAGCTCTCGGACTGATGTTCCATTCTTCGTTAAAATCCCAATAAGTTGCACGCACACCACCGTTGATTAGAACTTTAGATTTACCCCAAAAGAATTTTTTGGTGTATTGTGCAAATGCTGCATATCGGTTTGACTCGAGTTTGTTTTTTGCATGGACGCTGTAATTCAGGATCAGGTCTCCGTTGTCCGATTCGCCCGGATGATAAACATTCGGAACCGAATAACCGGTCGAATCCAGATACTGCCATTCGCTGAGCAGGTCTCTGATGTCCTCTTTCTGGAATTTCAATCCCCATTCGATGTCGTTGTTCACATCAAATTTATATTTTCCTCTGTGCTGAATACCCATCACCAAAGCATCCAGATTGTTTCTCGCATGATCGATCTGGCTGCCGATGTCATAGGTTGAAATCGCATTTCCGTCACCATCCAATTCATTGATCAGATAAGCTCCATAGATATCAAAATATTCCTGTTCTTTTGAATGAAAACCAAATGCATCCAGCACCAGATCGAGTTTCGAATTGGGTTTGTGATGCAGTGACAATGATGCAGTTTCGGTTGCAAAACGGTCTTCTTCGTTACCGTCATAAAAAACCTTCAGACTCATCGGATTGTCGAGCGTACCGAATTTGGTTTCGCGGTCTCTCGGTTTCATCTCAAATTTGCTGTCGGTCTTTGCGCCCAAAAACGAAATGTCCCATTTTGAATTGAATCTGTAATTCAAATTCGCCTGCACATCATAATAAACCGGATTCAAATCAGAATTGCTGTCCAGTGTGTTCAGCACCAGATTTCTGTTCTGATACCGTCCGCCGATGATGGCAGAAAATTTCTGATTCTTTGAAGCTGTCCCCAAAGTCAGACTTCCGCCCATCAGACTTGCTTCAAAAGTTCCTTCAAATGATTTTGGTCTTTTATAAATGATATCGAGCACACTCGACATTTTGTCGCCATATTTCGGTTCCCAGCCGCCTGCCGAAAAGTTGACTGCTTCGGTCATCGTCGGATTGACAAAACCAAGACCTTCCTGTTCGCCGGACCGGATCAGCTGAGGTTTGTAAATTTCAATTCCGTTTACATAAATCAGATTTTCATCATAATTTCCGCCGCGCACACGATATTGAGAAGTCAGCTCAGATCCGACACTTACCATCGGCAGACTGCCGATCGTTTCGATCACACCGCCGGTAATTCCGATATTGGTTTCCATCGTTCTCGGATCAAATGAAATACTGTTGAGCGGTTTATCGACCACTTTTTGAAATATTACTGCTTCGCCCAGCAGAACGCCTTGAGTATCGGGCGCCATCATCACATGAAGATCACGATTTTCACCTGCTTCGAGATGAACGGTTTCTGTGTAAGAAACCCTGCCTTCCTGGTCAAAATGAATCGTCACATCGGATCCTGCTTCCACATTCAGACTGTATTTTCCGTTGGTGTCGGTATAGACAGTTTCGCTGCCGTCTGTTACTTCAACATCCATCAGCGGAAACTGAAATTCATCGATTACCCGACCGCTGACTGTTGCCTGCTGTGCCTTTGAAAAACCAAATAATAAAACAAAAACAAGAATCAGATTAATTCTTGTTGAAATTTGCGGTGTAAGTTGCAGTGTTTTCTTTTTCATCCCAAACTTTTAATTCCAGTTGATGTTTCCCGTTCGAAATCCCTTCGCGATTCAGATCGATGGTCAGCCGGTTTGTCTTTTGGTCATATTCGGCCAAAACCCAGTTTCCGTCGATAAAGACAGAAAAACCGCCAATGCCGGTCTGACTGTCTTTTATTGTAAATCGGATGACTCCGTTTGAGGCGGTAAATGTACTGTTTTCTTTGATATTAACAGGAGTAATTGACGGTTTTGTATTGTCTATGTCCACAGAAAATGCGCCAAAATCCCTGACCTGCGCAATCACTCTGCCGTCTCTGTATTCAGCCGGAATAAAATCGGTCTTCCAAGCGCCTCTGTACTGATATTCTCTTTTGATTACCGCTTTGCCCAATTGTCCGGACGGAATTCCTTCGGGTTCGATTGCGATTGTATAATAAGTATGGACCGGCACATTCCAGTCGTGTACAAAATATTTTCCGTTTTCTGATTTTCTGTATTTGAATTCCAGATCGTCATAAATCGTTCCCTTGGGCATAAAAATTTCAATCCCGTCTTTTTTGAAATGATTTTCTTTGTCCCAATAAAAAATCAGTGCATCCGGATCTTTTGGTGTTTCGGCAGGAGCGGCTTTTCCGTTGATTTTAAAATTCACTGTATTTTTATTTCCTGCAAAATCCATGGTTTCAATTCTGACACTGTAATTTTTTCCTTCTTCTGCTTCGATGATGCCGTGATTTTTTACTTCGGAAAACATTCTCAACGGATTTCCGTCGGGCTGAAAAAGCTGATAAACCCAGCTGAAGTTTTTTGATTTGTCCTCATAATCAATCAGTCGGTTGATGCCTCTCATATCGTCCCAGTTCAATCGGTCTGCCGTGAAAACAAAATGAGGTTCATCATTGACAAACAGACTGATTTTGTAGGTTCCGTTCGAATTTTCTGCCCCGTTTTGTTTGTCATAAGTTTTGATTCCAAACCCAATTTTGCCCGAAACATCAAGCGCAGCGCCGTTTGAAATCACCAGCCTTGATTTTTTTCCGTTTACTGTCCCGTCGATCGGATAGGCGTACAGACCGTTGATCAGCGGTTTTGAAGTGTCCGGAATATCGAACCCGAACAAAAACGGATTCAGGGGTTCTTCTGTTTTTGTATCTCTGACTTCAAAATGAAGATGGGGTCCGCCCGAACTTCCTGAATTTCCCGACAATGCAATCACGTCACTCGATTTCACGGTCAGCTCATTTTTTTTGGGATAAATTTCAACTGCAAAAGACTGATGACTGTACTGATATTCTCTCACATATTTTTGGATATCGTCATTGAATTTCTGCAAATGACCATAGACCGTAGTATATCCGTTCGGATGATCGATATAGATTGCATTTCCGTAACCTCTGGGCGAAACATTGATTCTTGAAATAAAACCGTCTGCGGCTGCATAAACTTTGTAACCTTCTTTCTGATTGGTTTTTATGTCTATTCCGCTGTGAAAATGATTGGTTCTGAGTTCGCCAAAATTTCCGGCGAGATAATTTGTGATTCCAAGTGGATTTCTGAAATCATTTTTCGGGTAATTAATTTCGGTTTTCTGTGCTTTGACTGCGATTGAAATTATCGGAATGCAAATCAGTCTGATGATAGATTTTCTCATTTGTTCGGTTTGGACAAAAATAAAAATTTCAAAACAAGCAGCAGTTTTAATGCCAAATTAAAATTACAGTGATGATTGAAATAAAACAAAAAACATTAACTTTGCTTCAAATAAGTTGGGACTAACTAAAGTTCTCTTATCAAATGAATCAGAACGAGCAAAATTTTATGAAGCTTGAAATGGGGGTTCGCCGATTGGCGGCTGCCTACAAAGATATTATAAAAGAAAAAAAGACACTTGAAGAGGAGATTGAGGCATTGAATAAAAAATTGAGTGTGATGCAGTCAGAGGCGCTGACGATGAAGAGTGATAACGACAGATTGAAAGTAGCCAGCGCGCTTTTGGGAGATGAAAATCACAGAAGATTGATGAAAACGAGAGTAAACAGACTGATCAAGGAATTGGACGTTTGTATCTCTCAGGTTAAAATTCACAAAAAATGAGCAGCCTGAAGGTAAAGATCAATATTGCAGGAAGATTTTATCCTTTGACCATCAATGCTGAAGAAGAAGAGGCGGTGAGGAATGCCGGAAAAGAAATCAACCGGCTGGTTCAGGATTTTGAAGACCGCTATGCAGTAACCGACAAACAGGACGCAATTTCGATGGTTGCGCTGCAGATGGCATCAAAATTGAATCTGCTGAAACAGTCTGGCGAGGGAAGCGACCAGGAGTTGAATGAAAAAGTGTCTGAGCTCACCGAGTTCATTGAAAGAGAATTGGAAAAAGAAAATTAAATACAAACAGAGACGTTCAGCTGCTTGAGTGCAGTGCAAATATTATATCCTACATTAGTTCTAACATTTTTTGGTAAACTCAACATTAGTTTTGTTACCGGGCGAAAGTTGCCCTGAAGGCGGGCCGCACAGCTTAGGCTGTTCAAATTATTTGACGGCGGATACCTGAATGGCAAAATAACCCAAATCCTGTTTTTCAGGGGTTTACTCAAAACTCTTTTAACTAGTGTAGGATTTTTTTATGACCTAAAATTTAAAAAATGGAAATGACAAGTATTATATTCGGTTTGGCCGGAATATTAATCGGAGCCGCAGTCGGCTACTTTCTGGCAAAGCAATCAGTTGACAAACAAAATCAGATTCTGATCGACGATGCCCAGAGAAGAGCAAAGGAGATTGTCAGCGATTCCGAGAGAGAAGGCGAAGCGATTAAGAAAGAAAAAATCTTTCAGGCAAAGGAGAAATTCCTTGAACTGAAATCGGCACACGAGGAAACTATCAACCAGCGCGAAAAGAAAACCGCTGAAATGGAATCCAGACTTAAAGAAAGAGAAGAAAAGATCAAAACTGAATTTTCTGAAATTCAAAGACAGAAGGATCTTTTGAAAAACGAACAAAACAATCTTCAGTCACGTCAGGATAAATTGAATCTGAGACAGAAAGAAGTGGATGCGATGCACAAACGCCAGGTGGAAGTGCTTGAAAAAGTTTCGAATTACACGGCTGAAGAAGCAAAAGCAGAATTGCTTGAAACACTGAAAGAAGAAGCCAGAATCAAGGCTCAGGCCCATATTCAGGAAATCATGGAAGAAGCCGAACTGAATGCAAAAAATGAGGCCAAAAAAATCATCATTCAGGCGATTCAGCGTATCGGAACCGAACAGGCGATTGAAAATGCGGTTTCTGTGTTCAACATAGAGTCTGACGATATCAAAGGCAGGATCATCGGTCGTGAAGGAAGAAACATCCGTGCGATTGAAGCTGCAACCGGTGTTGAAATCATCGTTGACGATACACCCGAAGCGATCATCCTTTCGTGTTTTGATCCGATCAGAAGAGAAATTGCGCGTTTGTCGCTTCATAAACTGGTGACCGACGGCAGAATCCATCCGGCAAGAATTGAAGAAGTGGTTGCAAAAACCACCAAACAAATTGATGATGAAATCATTGAAGTGGGTAAAAAAACAGTGATGGATCTCGGAATTCACGGATTGCACAAAGATTTGGTGAAAATCGTTGGACGTATGAAATACCGTTCGTCTTATGGTCAAAACCTGCTGCAACACTCAAGAGAAGTTGCACACTTGGCTGGTGTGATTGCTTCAGAACTCGGATTGAATCCGAAATTGGCAAAAAGAGCCGGTCTGCTTCACGATATCGGAAAAGTTCCCGAACAGGAATCAGAACTTCCGCACGCCATTCTCGGAATGCAATGGGCAGAAAAATTCGGTGAACACCCTGATGTGATCAATGCGATCGGTGCGCACCACGACGAGATTGAAATGACCGCATTGATTTCACCGATTGTTCAGGTTGCAGATGCGATCAGCGGTGCAAGACCCGGCGCAAGAAGACAGGTGATGGAATCTTATATTCAGAGGTTGAAAGATTTGGAAACCACTGCATTGAGTTTTGACGGAGTTGAAAAAGCTTATGCGATTCAGGCTGGAAGAGAGCTCAGGGTAATGGTTGAAAGCGATAAGGTGGATGATGAAAAAGCATCTGAGTTGTCTTATCTGATCTCTGACAAAATCCAAAACGAACTGACCTATCCCGGTCAGGTGAGAGTGACTGTAATCAGAGAAACGAGGGCAGTCAACATTGCAAGATAAAATCGCTATTTGATATAACGGAGCGCCCTTTTGGGCGCTTTTTTATGATTCCTGCTTTTTGATTGGAACAGATTTTGATGAAACTGACCCGAGGCAGAAGTTTTTCAAATTAATAAAATGAAGCGAATTCTATTGATTCTGGTTTTAACAGGTCTCTGTTCCTGCAATGCACTGAACTCGGAAGGGATGCTTTATTCAGGTGCAATGGGATTTGCAGAAGGTTCTCCGCTGGTGAACAATTACGGAAAAACTGTTTTGGACAGATTTGATTCACCTCTCGGATATACCCGCGTTCCTGTCAAACAGAATACTTTTGCTTCATTCCTCAGAACTCTCGAACTGCTTCCCGACGGTTCAATGGCACATTATTACAACGGAAAATCAAAATTAAACGACAACAATATTTATGTCGCTGTCGTTGATCTTCCGATTTCTTCAAAAAACATTCAGATGTCTGCCAGTTCAATGATCAGACTGGTTTCAGAATATCTGTTTACCAGCCAGGAATACGACAAAATCGCTTTTCATACCGAAAAACAGAAAATCAGTTTTGCCAATTTTTCAAATGGAGATTTTTCAAAAGCGGAGTTCCACAAATATATGGATTTTGTAATGGAAAGAGCCTCCACACCGAGTTTCTGTTCCGACTTGAGAGCCGAAAAGCTTGAAAATATTCAAATCGGCGATGTTTTTGTCCAAAATAATCTTCCCAACGGACATGTTGTGATCGTGGTCGATATGGTTGAAAACAAGAAAGGCGAAAAACTCTTTCTACTGGCCCAGGGATTCAGACCTGCACAAGAAATTCAGATCATATCAAATCCGAGCAACAAAGAACTCAGCCCATGGTATCAGCTGAAAGAAGGGGAACTTTTGACCCCCGAATGGCGTTTTATGACCTCTGATCTGATGAGATTCAGATTTTTGGACAATGAATCCAAATAGTTGTACTGTTTTTTGCTTAATTTTGTGCAAACTAAAAATTCAGATGCCAAAATTATTGATTTTCTTGATGGTTTTACCGCTTTTGGGTTCATGCAGCAATTCTATAGCTACCTCAAAAGATTCTGATTCAAAAGATGCTTTTGTCGTTCTTTATAATTCTGAATACGGAGGTTCCGGTTCAGATCATTTTGAAGTCATAACAGATTTGTCCGACTGGCTGCGGATTTGGGAAGAATTGACCTTTCAGGATGCTGAAAGCGCACCCGAATTCAATCCAAACTCAGAAATGATCATCAGAAAAGATTTTCAAAGCCGAAATATGGGTGGAAATGAATATCAAATTTCTGGGATAAAAATTAATGGAAATCAAATTGACATTCAGTACAATATCAAAAGCTCAAAAATCGGAACCGATGCAATCACTGCACCCATCATGCTGATCAGGGTCAAAAAAACAGATCATCCGCAAATTCGGTTTGAACAGCTTCGTCAGGAATGACAAACTTTAATTGCACACAAATCACAACAACACACAAAAATGAAAAAAATATATTTTGACAATGCAGCAACCACACCGCTCCATCCCGAAGTAATCGAAGAAATGGTGGACTGTATGAAAAATAATTACGGCAATCCGTCATCGACCCATGTTTTTGGCAGGGAAGCAAAAGCAAAAATTGAACTGTCGAGAAAAAAAATCGCTTCGGGTCTGAATGTTGCAGCCAATGAAATCATTTTCACTTCCTGCGGAACAGAATCAAACAACCTGATCATCCGTTCATGCGTTGAATATCTGGGCGTGACCAGGATCATCACATCAGATCTTGAACACAAATGCGTAAAGGAAACTACTTCTGAAATGGGCCGACTCGGCAAAGTTGAACTGCAGAAAGTTAAAACCTGCGAAAGAGGAGAAATAGATTATAATGATTTGGAACAAAAATTAAAATCATCAGACAAAAAAACGCTGGTCACGCTGATGCATGCAAACAATGAAATTGGGAATCTGCTCGATTTGAAAAAGGTTCAGCAAATGTGCGAAGAAACCGGTGCATTGTTTCATACTGACACAGTTCAGACAATGGGGCATTATCCGTTGGATTTGAAAGAACTGAAAGTTGATTTTGCCTCATGCAGCGCTCACAAACTTCACGGACCCAAAGGAATCGGTTTTGCATACATTAAGAAATCAACCGGTTTTCATCCTCAGATCACAGGTGGCGGTCAGGAGCGCGGACTTCGTTCAGGAACCGAAAATGTATACGGTGTAGCCGGAATGTCAAAAGCATTTGAACTGGCCATCAGAGATATGGACGAACACAAAAGTCATATAGAAGCATTGAAAAGATATGCAATCGAAAAGCTGAAAGCAAATATTCCGGGTGTTGAATTCAACGGATTTTCAGATGATTTTGACAAAAGCCTTTATACCGTTCTGAGCATCTGTCTTCCGTTTTCAGACAATTTGATCGGTTTTGAAATGGAACTCCAGGGAATTGCAGTTTCACAGGGCAGTGCGTGCAGCTCAGGAGCGGCACAGGTTTCGCCGGTGCTCGAATCAGTACTCGAAGAAGGGAAATCTTCTGTTTGTTCGCCGATGAGGATTTCTTTCAGCATTTACAATACAAAAGAGGAAGTGGACGTGCTGATCGATGCACTGAAAAATATCAGTAACAAACATTTGGCAGTGAGCTGATGAATCTGCTCGACGGCATAATCATAATTGCAGCTGTCCTTGGTGCTTTCTGGGGATTCAGAAATGGATTCATCAAAGCATTTTTGGGTTTTGTTGCAATTGGAGCAGCCGTCTGGGCCGGATTTAAATTTTCGGGTCTGCTTGAAAAAACGGTTGCAGATTCAAATCTGGTTTCAGAAGAATGGATCCCGTTTGCTTCAATTGTCTTTACGGTGATTCTGGTCTATGCCGGCATCAAATTGATTGCGAGAATCTTCACCGGACTGGCAAAAGCGGTCGGTTTGGGTTTGTTCAACCGTTTGGGCGGAGCTGTCTTTGGTCTAATGATCAATATGATGCTGCTGTCTGCCACCCTCAGCTATATTCTTCCGTTTACAGGTGCTGAAACTGCGACTGAGAGCAGATTTTTTCCGCTGCTGAGTGAAATGGCCGAAATGATGGGAGCCAATATCAATCTTCTGAAAACACAATTGAACGAAAATCCGACTGATTTGTCAGTTTAAGATTAAGAGATTTCTGATTTTTAATTTTTCCCGTATGAAGATCATTTGTCGTTTTCTCAACAAAAAATATGTACTTTTGGCCAAATAAAACACAGATACAATGGATTTTCAATTGACAGAAGAACAGCTAATGATCAGACAGGCAGCAAGAGACTTTGCGCAGTCTGAACTTTTGCCGGGTGTGATCGAAAGAGACGAACACCAGAAATTCCCGGCTGAGCAGATCAAAAAAATGGGAGAACTCGGATTTCTCGGAATCATGGTTGACCCCAAATACGGAGGCGCCGGAATGGACACCATCTCTTATGCACTGGCAATGGAAGAAATTTCAAAAATAGATTCATCCGCTTCAGTCGTCATGTCGGTAAACAATTCACTGGTTTGCTGGGGATTGGAAAAATTCGGAAATGAAGAACAAAAACAAAAATATCTTACCAGACTGGCGACCGGAGAAATCATCGGTGCATTTTGCCTGTCAGAACCAGAAGCAGGATCTGATGCGACCCATCAGAGAACAACCGCTGAAGACAAAGGAGATTATTATCTGCTCAACGGCACCAAAAACTGGATCACCAACGGCAACAATGCCTCTGTGTATCTGGTGATGGCTCAGACCCATGCCGAAAAAGGACATCACGGCATCAACTGTCTGATTGTTGAAAAAGGTATGGAAGGTTTTACAGTCGGACCAAAAGAAAACAAATTGGGAATCAGAGGTTCAGATACACATTCGCTGATGTTCCAGGATGTAAAAGTTCCAAAAGAAAACAGAGTGGGAGAAGACGGTTTCGGATTCAGTTTTGCAATGCAGACCCTTTCGGGCGGAAGAATCGGAATTGCTGCTCAGGCATTGGGGATTGCTAGCGGTGCTTTGGAACTGGCAACCAAATATTCAAAAGAAAGACAGGCATTCGGCAAACCAATCTCACATCATCAGGCAATTGCATTCAAACTCGCAGACATGGCGACCAATATTGATGCAGCCAGATTTCTGGTGCTTCATGCGGCCTGGCTGAAAGACCAGCACAAAAACTTTGACAAAGAAAGTGCAATGGCAAAACTGTTTGCTTCTCAGGTGGCAATGGATGCAACCGTTGAAGCGGTTCAAATCCACGGCGGTTACGGTTATGTAAAGGATTATCATGTTGAAAGACTAATGAGAGATGCCAAAATCACACAGATTTATGAAGGTACATCTGAGGTTCAGAAAATCGTGATTTCAAGAGCAGTTTTGAAAGGATAATTCAATTCGAATCTATCACAAAAAGCCTTTCGGATCAGCTGTGATTTGAAAGGCTTTGTTATTGAATAAAAAATTTATTCAATTCAAACTCAAAATTAAATTGTAAATTCAACCAAAGTTTTCAGATGATGTTTGAAGCGATTAAAAATTATTTTTCAAGTCATTCGGTGATCCTCAACGAAGAACAAAACCGGGTGCTCGACAGTGAACTTCAGCAGAGAAAAGTTTCAAAAGACGAAGTGCTGCTCAGACAGGGCGAAAACTGTAAATACACTTTTTTTGTGGCAAAAGGTCTGCTTCGTGCCTTTACCATCAATCAAAATGGAAAAGAACACATTCTTCAGTTTGCGCCCGAAAACTGGTTTATATCAGATCGTTCGAGTCTGCTTTTTGGTGACAACTCAAAACAGTTCATTGAAGCGGTTGAAGACAGCGAAATAATATTGTTCGAATCCGAAACTTTTGAAAAACTGAGCGAACTGAGTCCTGAATTTCAGAAATTCAATATGTTTCTGCTTCACAACCATATCAGACACCTTCAGAACAGAATCAATCAGTTGTTGAGTGCAACTGCTGAAGAAAGATACATGGATTTCATCAGGATGTATCCCGACATACTGCTGCGCGTTCCGCAATGGATGGTCGCCTCTTATCTTGGCATCACACCCGAGTCGCTGAGCCGTGTGAGAAAAGATTTGGCAATGAAAAATTTCAAAACCGGATGATTCTTGATTTAAGTCAATTTTAGAGCAAATAATTCTTAATAATTTTATCAAAAATCAAATTATGTCAAATGTTGGACTAATCATAGAAGAAAGAGCAGCTGATATCGGAAATTTCATGGTGGGAAGACTGCTTCCTTTCAAACAAAAAAGAACGGTGGGCCCGTTTGCATTTATCGATCACATGGGACCGGCAGATATGAAAGACTATCAGAATCTGGATGTGGCACCGCATCCGCATATCGGTTTGTCTACGCTGACTTATCTGTTTGAAGGCGCAATCCGTCACCGTGACAGCATCGGATCGGATATCGTCATTGAGCCCGGCGCGGTCAACTGGATGACCGCCGGCAAAGGCGTGGTGCATTCTGAACGGACACCAGAATATCTGAGATCGACCGACAAAAGTCTGCACGGAATTCAGATTTGGGTGGCATTACCAAAAGAATTGGAAGACATGGAACCCTCGTTTACGCATATTGAATCATCGGCTTTGCCCGAATGGGAAGAAGAGGGTTTGAAATTCAAACTGATTGCCGGTGAAGTGATGGGCAAAAAGTCGGGTGTGCCGGTTCACAGCAAACTGTATCTGATCGAAATCAAATCTGACAATGGCGTAAAAGTAAAAATCGGAGGTGAACTTTTTGGCGAATCGGGTTTGTATATACTGGAAGGAAAAATTTTTGACGGCGGTTTTACCTACGAAGAAAATCATATGCTGATTGCAAAGGATACAAAACTCTGCGAATTTGAGATGGCCGAGAATACGGTTGTCTATCTTTTTGGCGGAGAGCCTTTTCCGGAAGAAAGATTTATTGACTGGAACTTTGTTTCGAGCAGCCGTGAGAAAATCGAAAGAGCCAAACAGGACTGGCTGGATCAGACTTTTCCAAAAGTTCCGGGTGAAACCGGATTTGTTCCGCTTCCGCCACAGAATCCGAGAATCAGATTAAAATAAAAAATTAAAATAAAAAATATGAGCCACAATGTAAAAGGAACCATCAAACAGCAGATGTACACCACCGAATTGACAATGAATAATCATCAGTTGATCTCTGATGAGCCGATTGATGAAAACGGTCAGGATCTGGGACCAAAACCGACCGAACTTTTGAATGCTGCATTGTCTGCCTGTACGGCGATTACGATGAAAATGTATGCAGCCAGAAAAGGATGGGATCTGCAGGAAGCGATTGTTGAAGTTGATTTTGAAAGAGACATCAAAAACGGTGTGACCATTTTTTCAAAAAAGATTGAACTGTTTGGAAATTTGGATGATGCACAAAAAGAAAGAATTTATGAAATCGGTGCAAAATGCCCGGTTCACAGAATCATTGAGGGAACGGTACAGATTGAAAGCGAATTAATCTAACAAATATGATAAAAATTGAAAGAATCGACGACGGCAAGAAAGGCGAATTTGAATTGTACGAAGCTGATGTAAAAGCCGGCTACATGACTTATGTTTGGGCGGGTGACGATAAATTCATCATCGATCATACCGAAGTTGATCCCGAATTTGGCGGAAGAGGTTATGGAAGAAAATTAGTAAATGCTGCGGTTGAATTTGCAAGAGAAAACAATTTAAAAATCATTCCGCTTTGTCCGTATGCAAAAGGTGTTTTTGACAAAACCGACGAAATTAAAGATGTATTGTCAAAATAATCCGTTAATTTTTTGCATCATTTTTCTAAAATTTGATTTTGTATATTTGAACTTATGAGAAATGGAATATTGCTGCTGTTGTTTTTTGCTTTTCAATTTGCAGAAGCCCAGGTTTACCGGGAAATAGTGCCGGGAGGAAATGTCAGGACAGTCCAACTGTTCAATCCGCAGACAAACGACGAAACACCTGTGATCAGAATGGGCGAATATTTGGTTTTGTCATTTGACGATTTGGTTCAGGGTTTCAAAGAATACAATTACAAGATCGAACATTATAATGCGGATTGGACGCCATCCGGAATTTTTCAGTCCGAATATCTGAACGGATACAGTTCAAATTACATCAGAAATTACACAAATTCATTCAATACTTATCAGAATTATACCCATTACGAACTGACGATTCCAAACCGTGATGTCAGCATGAAACTTCCGGGGAACTATGTGGTTAAAGTCTATACGACCGATGAGAACAAACCGATTTTTACAAAAAGATTTTCGATTTACGATCCCAATAAAGTGAGTATCGGAATCAGCCAGGAAAGAGCGATCGGCAGCGGAAATCTGAATCAGCGGATCAGTGTGGTGGCAGCCAGCGGACAGATGAATCTGACCGAAACACCCGACGGAGCCACTCTGTTCATTATGAAAAACGGAAACTGGGAAGACAATCTGGTGCTGAACAAACCTCAGTTTATGAATCCGAGCCAGCTGACCTACAAAGACCAGAAAATCGTTTTTGAAGGCGGCAGTGAATATCTTTGGTTTGACACAAAAAATCTGGATGTGGCGGCAATGAGTACAGAAAGAATTTTTAAGCAGGACAGCATTTATCACACGGTTTTACGACCCGATTCACCGTCAGCCAATCTGGGATATTTTGACAATCAGGATGTGAACGGAGCTTTTTATATCCGAAATGTGAAGGTTCCCGACCAGAATCGATCAGGTTCTGAGGCGGATTATACCTGGGTTCATTTTGCTTTGGATGAGTTTGACGACAAAGCCGGAACGCGCGAACTTTATGTCGTCGGTGCATTCAACAACTGGCAGCTTTCGCCCGAATACCGGCTGATGCTGACCGACAGCAATTATTGGGAAGCTGCGGTGTTGCTCAAACAGGGCTATTACAACTATCAGTATGCGGTATTTGACAGTTCAGCCCAAACCGTGAATTATTCGGAAATCAACGGAAGTTTCTGGCAGACCGAAAATACCTACCAGGCTCTGTTTTATTATCGACCGTGGGGCATGCGCTATGATCTTCTGGTCGGTTATGGTGAAGTAAACACCCGAAAATAAGATGAAACGATTCATCTTTCTGCTGATTTCTCAAACATTCTTCTTTGGCTGTAAATCAGAACCGAGAGCACATCCGATTCAGTTTTATCATTGGAAATCAAATGCCGACATCGGTCAGACCGAAGTTGAATATTTTAATAAATTAAATTCAAACAGGCTGTACATCAGACTGTTTGATGTTGTGCAGAAAGACGGGAGACCCGAGCCGACGGCTATGCTTCAGAATTTTGATTCGAAGAAATTGAATGCTGCATACATACCGACCGTTTATTTGATCAATGAAGTTTTTTACAAACTATCGGCATCTGAAAATCAAAAACTGGCTGAAAATGTTTTTGAACTGATTCAGAAAATTTCAAAAAATTACGGTATTGAAAACTTTGATCAAATCCAGATCGACTGTGACTGGACAGAATCCACACGCGATTCCTATTTTCAGTTTTTAAAAGAATTGAAAGAGATTTCACAAAAAATTATCGGCAGTACGCTTCGACTTCATCAGGTGAAATTCAGCAACAAAACCGGAATTCCGCCTGCCGACAAGGTCTATCTGATGTGCTACGCAACTTCGAGTCCGATTGAAGAAATTGAAAAAAATTCGATTCTGGATTTGGATTTGGTCAAAGATTATCTGAAGGACATTGACCGATATCCGCTCAAAACAGATGTCGCGCTGCCGATTTATTCTTGGGCGATCGTGACCAATCATCTCGGAAAAAAGAAACTGATCAACGGTGTTTCAAAATCTGATTTGGACAATGAAAATTATAAAAAATTAAAAGACGGTTATTACAGGATTGAATCAGATACTTTTTTAAGAGGAATCTATCTCAACAAAGGTTTTGAGATCAAATTGGAAACGATACCTGCAGAGCTGCTCAAACAGACCAGAAATTTTCTGGATTCAAAAATCAAATCAGATTTTGAGATTGTTTATTATCATCTCGACCAGATGTTTTTGAAAAGATATACCATTGATGATTTGAAATGAATCTAATCTGTTTATGAGATTGACATTTCCGATTGAATTGATTAATTTCACATATAATTATAACTTTGGTGTTAAACTGCCGCATTATGAAAAACTCAGCTCTTACTTTATTGTTTTCGTTAATTTTTTCACAAACATTCGGATGTGCCTGGTGGGATCCTGAATACGAATACTACAATCTGTTTGCGCAGACTGCAATCAATTCGCCGATGTACGAACCATTTCTGCTTGTGTGGGAAGAGCCTTATTTTGGTTCCAATGCCTATGAAAGTCAGCAAAATGAAAACATAGAAGACTGGCAGCGGTATTTTGGAATTTCATACAGTCAGGCTTATTATCTGGTTTTCAAAGCCGATCGTGAGGAGGTGCAGAAACTGGCGAAAGGAAACAGTTCGTCGGATGAAAATCTGAAATTTATCGATTCAAATTTCAAAACCAAATTCAAACAGGCGCTGCTCTATCTGGCTTATTCAAAATATCTCGAACCCTATATGGCGTTCAAAAGAAGCGGACAAAACGATTTTAATTATTATTGGACCAATCTGCCCGAAAAAACGGTTGCCGATCTCGATTATTCAAAAGTGACCAATGTGCTGATTAAAAGCTGGGATGCAGAAACTGACAAAGATTTGAAATTGAGATACGGTTATCAACTGGTGAGATTTGCGCATTATTATCAGAAATATGATCAGGCGATCAGCTGGTTCAATCAGTATGTTGAAAGTCTGAATTACAAAGCTATCATGTATTATTACGCACTCGATCAGAAAGGCGGTTCTGAGCGGGCTTTGGGCAATTATCTGCAGGCGAATTATGATTTCTTTCAATTCTTTACCCATACCAAAAACCGGAAAACCGATGCGTATACTTCGATGAAAATCACTCAGGATCTGGATTTTGAAAATATGTTTAAATCAGTCAAAACCGACAATGAACGTTTTGACTTATACATGCTGCTCGGATATCGAAGTTTTAACGATCCGATGAATGAATTGAAGAAAATCATCTCGGTTTCTCCCGATGCTGTCCAGGCAAAAGTGCTGATGGCAAGGGAAGTCAACAGTCTGGAAAGAGAATATCTGCCGATCAATTATTATTGTGATTATAATTATGAATCTTCTTCATACGACGATTGTCTGACCGGTTTGAAAGACAAAAGACTGCCAGTGGCTTTGAATCCGAAACTGAATATCCGTTTAAATTCATCCATTGAAACTGCGGTTCAGCAGTCAAAAAATGCAAAAGAAAAGGATTTTTGGAATCTGACTGCTGCCTATCTTTATTTTCTGAAAAAAAATTACAATAAATCATCTGAATATCTGGCCAAAATCAATTCGACCGATCAGTTGTACAAAGATGAAAAAAAGCAGTTTGAAATGCTGATCGATATTGCTTCTCAGCCGGTTATCGATTCTGATTTTGAGAAAAAACTGATGAGCCTTTACAAAAATCTCTTTGAAACTGAGAATGACAATTCGATTGAAGAAGACGGTTATTATTATCAGACCGGAAATTCGACCAAGGATTTTGTGATGGACATATTGGCCAACCGTTATTTTCTTCAGAAGGAATATGCGAAATCTTTTCTTCTTCAGAACAAAGTGACTGCATTGGAATCAAATCCGGATTTGACACTGCTGAATGACATCAAAAAATTATATGACAAAAAAGACAAAAACGAATTTGAGCAATACATCAAATCGACAATTGACAAAACTTTTTCGGTTCCGGCCCGGCTTAAAAATGAGATAGCATTTGATTTCAAATCTTATGTTGCAAATTTTGAAGGGACCATTGCACTTTCAAAGGCTGATTTCAAAACTGCTTTTGAATTCTTCAATCAGGTGGATTCAAAATTCTCACTTCGTGCCGGTCAGATTTATACGGATGACGATTGGAATGTCGGATACAAAAAAGGAATTTACAACGGATTCTCAAATGTTTCATCTGCAGTTTTCGGATACAACCGAATCGAATGTTTTGAATGCCCGGAGAGCCTGGTGATGCATACTGATTTTCTGGATGAGTTCAATTTTATCAAAAAGAATATGAATAAAAAAGAACTTTCTGAGGCTTTGATTCGGTTGGAAGAAGAATCAAAGAAAAAAGGTGAAAAAGCAGCAAAGGCAAATTATCTTTTGGGAAATTTCTTTTACAATACCACTTCAATGGGCTATTTCAGAGAGCTGCTCAATTTTGATGTCAACAACAGCAACGGTCCGAAATATCACAGCGGAGATAATGACAATTCGGAATTGAATGTGTTTTATCTCAAAGATTATGGTTGGAATTACAATTATTCGGATGATTACAAACTGCCGATGTCGATTTTGGAAACCGCTTTGAATCTTGCAAATTCAGATGAACTCAAGGCAAGAATACTGTTTGCGCTTTCAAAATGTGAACAGTCGGTTTATTTTGATTTGATGGAAACCGATCCCGAAATAAAAAGCATTGAATTTGACTGGAATGATTACAATGATTATGAGAACAAAATGATAGCGGTGAAAGTCAGAAAATACAGAAGTTATTTCAAAGAGCTGAAAAAATATTCGACCACCGGTTTTTACAAAGAGGTCAAATCAAACTGCAAATATTTTGATTATTATTCGACACATTATTGATTGAATTGGTCTGATAGAAATTTTGAGCAATTTGAATTTCCTGATTTCAAATTATTTGAACTCGGTTATTATGACAATTGTTCTCAGAAAAACAGACTGGATTTCCTGTTTTTGCAATCTCATAGCAGAAACAAAAAAAAATTATAATCATGCCAAAAGGAATTTATCAGATACCATTTGCAATGAATGAACCGGTGCTGTCATACGAACCGGGTTCGCCTGAACACAGTGAATTGCTCGCTGTCTATAAAAAATGTACAATTAGGTGATTGAAATCCCGCAGTATATCGGAAGCAAAGCAGTAATGAGCGGCAACAAAGCTGCATCTGTTGCATGGTTAACTTAAAAGTGAGAATTGGGAATTAAAACGAAAATTTAACTTTGAGGAATAGTTGCGAGGGTCTCAATTGAATGGTTTGTTCTGAATAATAAAAAGAATAAGACAGAACATTTGTAAAGAGATCAGAGTTGAAAATATTATTCCAACTCAACTCCATATCTATTTTTGTTTTAGGAAATGTAAATCGATAAGTCAGGTCTAAAAAGGTCGTTTCTTGATTATTTTTGGAAAAGTTATTTGTGAAATAGTCCGTAGAAAATCCAATATAATGATTTTTATAAGGATATAAATTTACAGAGAAAGAATGTGTTTGAGTTTTTATTCTTCGATTCTCAATTGCATTTATTTGATTTTGAATCATCGACAACTTTCCGTCATATCCAATTGAAAGCCAATCAAGTGGATTTGAGTTGATTTTCACTCCAAATCCCCAGCCAAAATTTTCAATATCACTTAATTCATTATTTAAGAACTGTTTTTGCCTTTGTGTAAGATAGTTTACGCTAAGAGTAAAAGTTGATTTTAATTTGCTGATGTATTTGCTGATTTTTCCGATAACCGAATACCTTTCGGATGTATTGTTTTTTTCCTGAGCATCAATCAAAGAGTTGCCGGACTCGTCCATTGTTTGATTGTAAATTACTGAGTTTTGGATCGTGGAGAAATTATAATTCAGATTGGCAAAAATAGATTTTATCGGGTTTTTGTATTGAATTGAGGTGCTGTAATTTTGACCGAATGCTTCCGGGATTACAGTAGATTTTATCCGCTGAAGAGTTCTGTAATTTTGGAGAATATAGGAAAAATACAATTTGTTTATATTAACAAAATCATGATTGAGAAAAGCATGTATATTAATTATCCAATAAGTATTTGGTTGAAAGTTAACAGATAAATCCGGTAGAACAAATATTTTTTCCTTTGAAATTTTTTGATTTAGAGAATTGTCACGAACTGAAATCAGAAAATAATTAAGGGGTAGGTTCAGGCTTGCTTTCCAGTTGTTTTTACGATAATGGATGCCAAAATTGAGATAGTTTTTAAACTGATTCCAATTCAAGTCATTTTGAAAATTGCTGTTGTTTGGAACAAATTGATTTTCATCTAAAAGATTAAAAAGATTGCTTTCAAAATTTTGACTTATATATTGCAGTCCTATTTTTGGATAAATTGTAAAAGAACGAAGTTGTTTGGTGACCCCCAATGAATTTTCGGTGAAAAACCGACTAAAGTCCAGTGATTGATAATTACCGTACAATGCAATGGAATCATTTAAAATGTCCGAAAATTGTCCTGGATTTATCATCAAATTTTCTTGACTTTGCTGCCAGGAAATCATAGAAGAAATATTAATGAGTTCTTTGCCGATTGGTCTAATGGTGCTGAAACGATTTGAGATAAGCCATAAGGGTTTTCTTGTCCTTTGGTCAATGGTTTCGTTTAGATTGTTCAATAAACCATGTGAATTTTCCCAATTTCCTCTGAATTCCGTTGCATTTTCAAA
>Ga0172382_10002053_pt1 | contig 34517 bp, 31 predicted proteins | sample Leawel138RmetaG_FD_122245 | JGI IMG/M metagenome (GOLD analysis project Ga0172382, IMG submission 122245) | Leachate microbial communities from a municipal landfill in Southern Ontario, Canada - Leachate well 138R metaG | ecosystem: Engineered > Solid waste > Landfill > Unclassified | place...
TCCGACCGCCCCGGTATCCGCATGTATATCCGTTCCGGCGCCCGCATGTCGAAGGCCGCGACCTTTCCGCCCAGCAGGCGATTCACGCCATCCAGCCGGGCGAAGGAAACAAGGGCCGTGGTCGCGGGATCGTCGCCCTGCGGCAAGGCCAGCACCTGCCCGGTCTTGAAGGTGAGATTCCACCGGCGATTGCCCACCCATTCCGCTTCGCGCACCTGCGGGCGCAGCGCGGGCGCGCTTTCCAGCAGCCGCGTGAGGGCAGACACCTGCATGGCCGAGCCGGGGCCGGAAATGATCAGCTTGCCCTTGGCATTGGCCGCGGAGATCGGCTCCAGCTCGTGCCCTTCATCGTCGATCAGCATCAAGCGGCCAGGCTTGCGCAGCACCGCATGGGGCACACGCTCCACGACGTCGATCACCAGCGTATCGGGCAGTTGCCGGGAAACCCGCGCATCCTTCACCCAGGAAAGATCGAGCAGTTCCTGGCGCAGGGCGGCGATGTCGACCATCGGCATCGCCCGGTCGCGCTCGCCCAGCGCCCGCTCATAGACCTTGAGTTCGTTCATGCGCTCGACGCCGCGCACTTCCACGCGGCGCACTTCAAAGCCCGCATCGGCGGCCAGCACGGCCAGCTGCGCCCCCGCCAGGGCGGGCAAGCCCGCAAGGCTCGCGACGAACCATGCCAGGGCGGCGCAGCTGCCCAGGATCACGGCCATCAAACCGCGATGGACCTGTTCCTCGGTAAACGGCAGCCACCGCAATGCCGCGTCGAACGCGGAGCCGGTCGTGGCCCGCGCCCTGTCCACCTTGCGCGCGGCGCCCCGCGCTGCCGCCGCGCCACGCACCCCTTTGCCGCCGCGCTTGATCTTCTGGCTCATGGCGCCCCCTTCACCATTCCCCTTTCTTCCAGCCGGCCCCGCAGGGCATCGGCAAGGATCGCTTCGACAAGATCGGCATAATCCATGCCGCAGGCCCTGGCCTGTTCCGGCACAAGGCTGAGCGGAGTCATCCCGGGCTGGGTATTGACTTCCAGCAGGAACAGGCCTTCCTCGCCGCGCTCGTCATCCCAGCGGAAATCCGATCGGCTGGTGCCCTTGCAGCCCAGCAGGCGATGCGCCCGCAAGGCGATGTCCTTGCACAGCGCGGCGATATGATCGGGAATCTCGGCCGGGCAGACATGCTCGGTCATCCCGTCGGTATATTTGGAATCATAATCGTAGAAGCCGGACTTGGGGACCAGCTCGGTCACGGTCAGCGCCCGCTCGCCAATCACGGCCACGGTCAGTTCGCGGCCCCGGATATAAGGCTCCGCCAGCAGGCGGTCGAATTCGCGCCATGGCCCTTCCACGTCGCTGCGGATCGGGCTTCCGTAATTGCAATTCTCGGTCACGATGGCGACGCCGACCGACGACCCTTCGTTGACCGGCTTCAGCACATAGGGCCGCACCAGCGGATCGCCCTGGAAAAGCGCGGCGCTTTCCACGATCCGCCCGCCGGGCATGGGGATGCCGTGCGGAACCAGCGTCTGCTTGGTCAATTCCTTGTCGATGGCGATGACGGAGGTCGCAAGGCCGGAATGAGTATAGGGGATGCCCATCAGATCGAGCATTCCCTGCACGGTGCCGTCCTCGCCCGGCACGCCATGCAGCGCGTTGAACACCACATCGGGCGCGGCTTCCGCGATGCGCGCGGCCACCTGCCGGTCCATGTCGATGCGCGTCACGGCATGGCCCCGGCTTTCGAGCGCCTTCGCCACGCCTTCCCCGCTCATCAGCGAGACGGGGCGCTCGCTGGACCAGCCGCCCATCAGCACGGCCACATGCAGTCTGGGCAAGCCGCCCATGCCAGAAAACTCCTTCATGGGCGCCCTACCCGCTGGATTTCCCATTCGAGATCGACGCCTTCGCTCTTGCGGACGCGGCCGCGCACTTCTTCGCCCAATCCTTCGATATCGGCGCTGGTGGCATTGCCGGTATTGATGAGGAAATTGGTATGCTTCTCGCTCACCTGCGCGCCGCCCAGCCTCAGCCCCCGGCAGCCTGCGGCATCGACCAGCCGCCAGGCCTTGTCCCCTAGCGGGTTCTTGAAGGTCGATCCGCCGGTCTTGCTGCGCAGCGGCTGGCTTTCCTCGCGCGCCGCGGCAATCCGGTCCATCTCGGCGCCGATCGCGGCCTTGTCGCCGGGCTGGCCGCGAAACCGGGCGGACAGGACGATGGCGCCATCCGGCAACACGGAATGGCGATAAGTATAGCGCAGGTCGGCCACCGGCAGGATGACGGATTCCCCATCGGGCAACACCACATCGCAATCGACCAGAATATCCGCCACCTCGCGGCCGTAGGCGCCGCCGTTCATCTTGACGAAGCCGCCCACGGTGCCCGGAATGCCCCGCAGGAATTCCAGCCCCGCGATGCCCGCGTCGCGCGCGTTCGACGCAACCAGTATGCCGCTGGCTCCGCCGCCGCAGCGCAGCGTGACCTCATCCTCCACTTCGACCCGCGCGAACGGCTTGCCGAGCCGAACCACGACCCCGGGCACCCCGCCATCGCGCACGATCAGGTTGGAGCCTAGCCCCAGCGCCATCACCGGCACGCTGCCGCCCAGCCGGCCCAGGAAATTCCGCAGATCCTCGATGTCCGCGGGCTCGAACAGCCAATCGGCGCAACCGCCGGACTTGAACCAGACGAGCGGCGCCAGCGGGGCATCCTTGGTCAGCTTGCCGCGCACCATATCGGGCGAAATATCCACGACGGGCAATTCGCCCGTATCCATCACGTAATCGCCGGGCTGGATCGCCATCATGCGGCCAATCCCTGCCTTGAACGGATCGCATCGGCCAGCCCGGCCGCCCATTTGGTGATGTCGCCGGCGCCCAGGCACACGATCATGTCGCCCGGCGCGATGATCTCCGCCAAAGTGTCGGCCAATTCCTGCGGCCCGGAAATCTCCAGCGCGGAACGATGGCCCCGCGCCTTCAACCCTTCCACCAGGACGCCGGAATCGACCCCTTCGATCGGCTGCTCGCCAGCCGGATAGACCGGCGCGGCGAACACCATGTCCGCGTCGTTGAAGGCGCCCTGAAATTCGTCCATCAGATCGCCAAGCCGCGTGTAGCGATGCGGCTGCACCACCGCGATGACCCGGTTCCCGGTCGCTTCGCGCGCGGCCGCCAGCACGGCGCGGATTTCCACGGGGTGATGCGCATAATCGTCGATCACCGTGGCCCCCGCGACCTGGCCGACCCGGGTGAACCGCCGCCTGACGCCGCCAAACTTGGAAAAGCCGGTGCGGATCACATCATCGCCGCAACCCATCTCGACCGCCACGGCGACCGCCGCCAGCGCATTCTGGACATTGTGCCGCCCCGGCATGGGCAAGCGAATATCCTCGATCCGGCGCTGACTACCATCGCGCTGGCGGATCACCGCGTCGAAGCGATTGCCGCCCTCGATGGTTTCGATCCGGTCGCCGCGAATATCCGCCTGCGCGGAAAAGCCGTAAGTCACCACGCGCCGGTCCCGCACCCGGCTGATGACGCCCTGAACTTCGGGATGGTCGATGCACAGCACGGCCGCGCCATAGAACGGCACATTCTCGATGAATTCGCGGAACGCTTCCTTCACCGCCTCGAAATCGCCGTAATGGTCGAGATGTTCGGGATCGATATTGGTGACCACGGCAATCGTGCCGTCCAGCCGCAGGAAGCTGCCGTCGCTTTCGTCCGCTTCGACCACCATCCAGTCGCTGTCGCCCAGCCGGGCGTTGGAACCGTAGCTTTCGATGACCCCGCCGTTGATGACGGTGGGGTCGATCCCGCCCGCATCCAGCAGCGCCGCGATCATCGACGTGGTCGTCGTCTTGCCATGCGTGCCGGCCACGGCCACCGTGTTCTTGAGCCGCATCAGCTCCGCCAGCATTTCCGCGCGGCGCACCACGGGAATGCGGGATTCAAGCGCGGCGGCGACTTCCGGGTTGTCGCGCTTGACCGCCGTGGAAGTCACCACCACCGCCGCATCGCTGACATTCTCGCGCGCATGGCCGATATAGATACGGATGCCGCGCGCGCGCAGCCGCTCCACCGAAGCGCTTTCGGCGATGTCCGAGCCCTGCACGCTGTAGCCGAGATTATGCATCACCTCGGCAATGCCCGACATGCCGATGCCGCCGATGCCGACGAAATGGATAGTCCCGATATCGGTGCCGACGCCCTTCATCGCCGTGCTTTCGCGTTGCGCGCGGGCTTCGGCAAGCGCAGCCCGAGCGGGATGGGATGGAAAGGCGTGGACAACCGCCCACCCTGGGCCTGTCGAGGCAGCCCGATCATGCCGCGTTGTCCCGCGCCAGCGCTTCCCGCTGCTCGGGCCGCGCTTCCCCGCCCATGCGGATCACATCCATCAGCGGCGCACCGCCGAAACTCTCGATCAGATCGGCCAGATCCTTCGCCGCATTGGGCCGCCCGCAGTTCCACGCGGCATGGGCCGCATTGCCGAGCGAGCCGGGCGCCTGCGCCATCGCCTGAATCTGCTTGGCCAGTTCCTTGGCGGTGAAGCGATCCTGCCGGATCGCCCGCGCCCCGCCGGACTTCGTCATCTCGCGGGCATTGGCGGCCTGATGATTGTCCGTGGCGATGGGCAGCGGAATCAGGATCGCGGGGCGGCCGACCGCCGTCAGTTCCGCGATGGTGGAAGCCCCGGCCCGGCCGATGAAGAGATGGGCGTCAGCCAGCCGCACCGCCATATCCTCGAAATAGGTGCCGAGTTCGGCCGGAATGTCATGGCCGGCATAGCGCGCGCGAACCCCGCTCAGGTCTTCCGGGCGGCATTGCTGGATCACTTGCAGCCGCGCCCGCAAGGCGGGTTGCAGCATGGCGAGGCCATCGGGCACCACTTCGGAAAGCACGCGCGCGCCCTGGCTGCCGCCGGTCACCAGAACGCGCAGCAGCCCATCCTCGGTAAAGGGGGGGTAAGGCTGATCGCGCAAGGCAACCACCTCGGCCCGCACCGGATTGCCGACCAGATAGGTCTTGCCCGCGAACTTCTCGTTCAGCCGGTCCACTTCCGGATAAGCGGTGGCGATCGCGTCGACCCGCCCGGCAAGCAGGCGGTTGACCCGGCCCAGCACGGCATTCTGCTCGTGAATGACCGTAGGGATCTTCTCCGAAATGGCGGCCAGCAGCGTAGGCAGGGCGGGATAGCCGCCGAAGCCGATCACCGCGCTTGGCTCGAAACTTTCGAACAGACGGAGCGCCATCCGGCGGCCCTCGACGATCGCCCGCGCGCCCTTGATCCAGCCCAGCGGGTTCTTGCCGAGCCGCCCGGCCGGCAGCACATGCGCGGGCAGCGTATCGGGCTTGCCGGGAATCGCCGCGCCCCGTTCATCCGTCACCAGGGCGACGTGGTGCCCGCGCGCCTCCAACTCCTGCGCAAGGGCGAAAGCCGGGATAAGGTGGCCGCCGGTGCCGCCCGCGGCCAGGACATAGTGGCGGCTTACCGCATTCATCGAACATCTCCTGTGCCGGCCAGCGCTTCGCGCCAGTCGAATTTCTCCCGGCTGAGATACGGGTTGCGGCGCGTCATCGCCAGCAGGAAACCGACCGTGAGACACATCGCCACGGTGGACGATCCGCCATAGCTGATCAGCGGCAGCGTCATGCCCTTGGACGGGAAAAGCTGCAGGTTCACCAAAATGTTGATGAAGGCCTGACCGCCGATCTGCGCCGTGAGGCCCGCGGCCGCAAGCACCGTGAAAAGATTGTCCTCCCCCACCAGGCGGATGAACACCCGCGCGACGATGGCGAGATAGATCAGGATGACGAGCATGCAGACCAACAGCCCGAACTCCTCGCCGATCACCGAGAAGATGTAGTCCGTATGCGCTTCCGGCAGGGAAAGCTTGCGCAAGCCGAGCCAGAGGCCGCTGCCGGTCCACCCGCCCGCCACCAGCGTCCGGCTGGCCAGATCGACCTGATCGTAGGCCGTGCCGCCGCCAAGGAAGGCGTCGATACGGTGCCGCGCGTTGTCGTAAAGGAAATAGGTGGCGGTCAGCAATGCGACGCCCGCCCCGCCCAGGGCGGCGATCCGCTGCACCGGCAGGCCGGACAGCAGCACCATGAGGAACCAGACCCCGGCAAACAGGATGGTGTCGCCAAAGTTGGGCTGGGCCATCAACAGGGCGGCGACCAGCCCCATGATAACGCCCGTGATGGGAATGACCGGCAGGTTGGGATCGCGCGCGCGCCAGGAAAGAATCCAGGCGAGCACGATGGCGAAAGCCGGCTTGAGGAACTCCGAAGGCTGGAAAATGATGCCGAGCCGCAGCCAGCGCCGCGCGCCGTTCACCTCCTGGCCGATGAAGGGAACCAGAAGCAGGGCCGCGATCATCGCCGCGCCCATGAGAATGGCGAAGCGCCGCGCCCGCTCCTGCGGCAGCAGCGAAGCGCCGATCAGGGCCACCAGCCCCAGCGCCTGCCAGCGCAGATGCAGCCAGTAGAAATAAAGGTCGGGCAATTGCGTGGCGGAACTGGAAAGCCGCCGGGCGCTGGCCGGCGAGGCAGCAGCAACCGCCGCGCTGCCCAGCGCCATCAGCAGGATGACGAGAAACAGCAGGGTGCGATCAATCTCGCGCCACCAGATCCGCAGCTCGGTGCGGAGGCTGCGCCGGGGCGGCACCAGCGAGGGGAGATTCTGCGCCGACCCGGGAATATATGGCCTGCTGGACATCATGCCGCCGAGCGCCCCTCTTCCTCCTGGCAGGCAGTATCCAGCCCGGTGAGCGCGGCTACGAGCTGGCGAAACGTATCCCCACGGATCTCGTAATTGCGGAACTGGTCGAAACTCGCGCAGGCAGGGGAGAACAGCACCACATCGCCGGGCCGGGCCGCATCGATTGCCTGCCGCAACGCCTCCACCAGCAATTCGCAACGGCGGACAGGCAGGACCGGCTCCAGCAATTCCGCGAAGCGCGGGCCTGCTTCGCCGATCGTATAGGCGGCGGCGATGTTCCCCAGGAATTCCTCGCACTCGCCCAGGCCGTCGCCCTTGGGAAGCCCCCCCAGTATCCAATGGATGCGCTTGCCGGGATTGGGCGGATAGGCGGCGAGCGCGGGCGCGGCGGAGGCGGGATTGGTCGCCTTACTGTCATTGATGAAGAGGACGCCGTTCGCTTCTCCCAGCCGCTCCATGCGGTGGGCAAGGCCGCGAAAGCTGGCAAGCGCGGGGCGCCACTGGGCAGGAGTAACGCCCATTTCCTCGACCAGCGCGACCGCCATGGCTGCGTTCTGCAGATTGTGCGGGCCTTGCAGCGAAGGCCACTCCTGCTGGAACGGAGCCAGCCCTTCCAGATCGATGCAGATCGCACGCCCATCCGGCCGGCGCGCGCGCTCCCGGTCCGCTATGGCGCAGGTCGGCCCGTCCGCGCAGCCGAAAGCGGCCAATTGGCCGGGGTCCTGCATTGCGAACAGCCGCGCCTTCGAAGCGGCATAGGCTTCGAATCCGTCATAACGGTCCAGATGGTCGGGCGTGATATTGGTAAGGCCCGCCGCCTCGCAGGCAAGGCTCCGGGTCAGGTCGATCTGGTAGCTGGAAAGCTCCAGGACATAAACGCCGCCCGCCGCGAGCGGGGCCTGCGCAAAAATCGGCAGCCCGATATTCCCGCCCATGCGCGCCGGGATGCCGGCGCTGCGCAGGATATGGTGGACCAGAGCGGTCGTGGTCGATTTGCCATTGGTGCCGGTGATGCCGATGACCCGATTGTTCGGCAGCGTGTCCCGCGCCTGGGCGAACAGTTCCATGTCGCCGACGATCGGCACTTCGGCATTGCCCGCCACTTCCACGATCGGATGGGTGTTCAGCGGAACGCCGGGAGAAACCACCACCGCATCGTAGCCGGAGAGATCTATGACCAGCGGATCGGCGATCTCCGCCCGGCCTTCGAGGACCACGCGCGGCTCTTCCTGCCTGTCCCACGCAGTGACATGCGCACCGCTCGCCAGCAGGCTTTCGGCAACCGCCATTCCGGACCTCGCGAGGCCAAGCACCGCATAGCGCTTCCCGGAAAAGGCGGATGAAATGATCACCTGAGCTTCAGCGTTGCAAGGCCGGCAAGGGCGAGCACGATCGAGACGATCCAGAAGCGGATCACCACGGTCGATTCCGCCCAGCCAAGCTGCTCGAAATGATGATGGATCGGCGCCATGCGGAACACCCGCTTGCCGGTTCGCTTGAAGAAGAACACCTGAATGATCACCGATACCGCTTCGAGCACAAACAGGCCGCCAACGATTCCGAGCACGATCTCGTGATGCGATGCGACCGCGATGGCCCCGAGCGCACCGCCAAGCGCCAGGCTGCCTGTATCGCCCATGAACACTGCCGCCGGAGGGGCATTGAACCACAGGAAGGCAAGCCCCGCGCCCATGATCGCCGCGCAGAAAATCGCCAGTTCGCCCGCGCCGGGCACGTGCGGAATGCCCAGATAGTTCGAATAGTCGGTCCGTCCGACAAGATAGCAGATCAGCGCGAAGGTGCCCGCCGCGATGATCACCGGCATGGTCGCCAGCCCGTCAAGCCCGTCGGTCAGGTTGACCGCATTGCCCGCGCCGACGATCACGAAGGCCGCGAAGACATAGTAGAACGGCCCGAGCGGAATGACCCAGGCCGAGAAGAACGGCACATAGAGATCGGTATTGATCTGGCTGACGATGATCCAGGACGCGATCCCGGCAACCACGAATTCGCCCAGCAGGCGCACTTTGCCGGGCACGCCGCGATGGCTCGATTTGCGGACCTTGTCGTAATCGTCGAGAAAGCCGATCACGCCGAAACCGGCGGTGACGGCCATGCAGGCCCAGACGAAGGGGCTTTTCAAATCCATCCACAGCAACATGGCCAGGAGCAGGGAAGTCAGGATCATCAGCCCGCCCATGGTGGGGGTTCCGCGCTTCGCAAGATGGGTCTTCGGCCCATCTTCCCGGATCGGCTGGCCCTTCCCCTGGCGGACACGCAGCATGTTGATGAAACGCGGGCCGATCAGCAGGCCGATGAACAACGCAGTAATCAGCGTCGCGCCGGCCCGGAAGGTCTGGTAGCGCACGAGATTTGCGAGGCCTTCAAACTCCACCCATTGCGCAATAAGATAGAGCATCAACTCTCCTCGGCGGAAAGACGGGCGACCAGCCTGGCCAACCCGACAGAATTGGATCCTTTTACGAGAACCGCGTCGCCATCCTTCAGGCCGTAGGCCGAAAGCGCGGCAATCGCTTCATCGCAATTGCCGCAATGGGCAAAGGTGAGGCCATTGCCAAGCGTTCCGCCTTCGGCTTTCCCCAGTTCACCGGCAAGCGCCTCCATCTCGTCACCGACCAGAATCACGTGATCGAGTTCGGCAGCGGCAATCGGCTCGGCCAAAGCCGCGTGAAAGGCAGGCGAAAAGTCGCCCAGTTCCTTCATCGCGCCCAATACCGCAATCCGCCTCTTCGCCGGCGTCTGGCCCAGTTGCGCCAGCGTCGCCCGCATGGAGGCGGGGTTCGCATTGTAGCTTTCATCGATCAGAAGCGCGTGGCCGCCGTCCGGGGTCGGAATGTCCAGCCGCTCCCCCCGCCCGGCCAGCCCGCCCATTTCCGCAAGCGCGAGGCCCGCCGCGCCGAGATCGCCGCCGGCTGCCCGAACAGCCGCCATGACCGCCAGAGAGTTCAGGACCCAGTGATCGCCCGCCGCCGAAACGGTGTAGCACACCCTGCGGTCACCGAGGTCGGCCGTGACCAGCGAGCCGCCCGAACTGGCCACCACCATGTCCAGCAACCGGACATCGGCGTTCGCGGCCCGCCCAAACGAGATCACCTTGGCCCCGGACTTCAGCGCGGCGTCGCGCAGGCGCCCAAAATGCGGGCTGTCGGCCGGGATGATGGCCGTGCCTCCAGCTTCCAGCCCCTCGAAAATCTCCGCCTTCGCGTTGGCGATCGCTTCCTCGCTGCCCAGCATCTCGATATGGGCCGGAGCAATGGTGGTGATAACGGCCACATTCGGCCGCACCTGCCGGGTGAGGGCCGCGATTTCCCCGGCATGGTTCATGCCCATTTCGAAGATGCCGTAGATGGTCCGCGCCGGCATCCGCGCGAGGCTGAGCGGAACCCCGACGTGATTGTTGTAGCTCTTGACCGAGCGATGGGCATATCCCCGGCTGGACCGGTCCAGCGCGGCGAACAGAGCCTCCTTGACCCCGGTCTTGCCGACCGACCCGGTCACGCCGATCACCACCGCGTCCGCGCGATTCCGCGCCGCTGCGCCCAACGCCTCGAGCGCCTGCATCGTATCCTCGACCAGCACATGCGGGCGGTCGATCGGACGATCCACCACCGCCGCCACCGCGCCATTGGCAAAGGCCGCATCGAGGAAGCGGTGGCCGTCGGTGCTTTCCCCTTTCAAGGCGAAGAACAGATCGCCTTCCCTGACATCGCGGGAATCTATCTCGACCCCGGAACATTCGAAATCGCAGCTCGCCACGCCGCCGGTGGCGGCGGCGACGCCTGCCGCATCCCACAGGGCAAGGGGCAGCAGATCGCGGGCATCAGCAGGCCACTCAAACATAGCCGGATGGGCATTCATCCAATTTCTCCTGCGGAAATGCCGGCGCATTCCCTCGCAACATTCACATCGTTGAAGGGCACGACCTTCGTATCGGGTCCACGGCCGAAGACCTGGCCTTCCTCGTGCCCCTTGCCTGCTATCAGCACGATGTCGCCCGCCCTCGCGGCATCGATCGCGGCGGCGATCGCCTCTCGCCGATCGGCAAGCTCGAGGGCTTCGCCGCCCGCACGCGCCACGCCTTGCATGACCATGGCGCGAATGCCGGCCGGATCTTCCCCGCGCGGATTGTCATCCGTGACGATCACGAGGCCCGACCCCGCGGCGGCGGCCTCGCCCATCGGAGCCCGCTTTCCCTGATCGCGGTCACCGCCTGCTCCCACCACGGTGATCAGGCGGCCGTTCACATGCGGCGAAAGCGCCGCAATGGCCGCTTCCAGCGCATCGGGCGTATGGGCGTAATCCACATAGATCGGGGCGCCGCTGCGCGCAATCGCCGCCCGCTCCAGCCGGCCCCGCACCGGCTGCAGCCGCGCCAGCGCGTCGAAGGTCGCGGCAGGCTCTCCGCCGGTCGCGAGAACCAGACCGGCCGCCACCAGGGCATTGGCCGCCTGATAGGCGCCGATCAGAGGCAGCGTGACATGATAATGCCGGCCATTATGCGCGATCTCTATTTTCTGCCCGAGCTGCGTGGGGATGCGGGCGAGCAGGCGGACCCCGTCCGGGCCGTCCGACGCCTGCTCGCCCACAGTGAGCACACGCAGCCCCCCGCCGCGCGCCCGCTCACAAACCGTTGCCGCCAAGGGATCGTCCATCCACACGACCGCCGTTCCACCCCTGGCCACCACTTCGTCGAACAGCCGCATCTTGGCGGCGAAATAGGCCTCCATCGTTCCGTGATAGTCGAGATGGTCCCGGCTCAGATTGGTGAAGGCGGCGGCGGACACTTCGGGCCCCTCGCTGCGGAACTGGGCGAGGCCATGGCTCGACGCCTCGAAAGCGACATGGCTCACGCCTTCGCGCGCAAGGCCGCTCATGTTCGAAAGGAAGGTCACGATATCCGGGGTGGTCAGCCCGGTCGAAACCGAACCGTCGGGCGTGGTCACGCCGAGAGTGCCGATCGAAGCCGCGCTGTTGCCCGCCATCCACCAAAGCTGGCGGGTCATCTCCACGGTGGAGGTCTTGCCGTTGGTGCCGGTCACCGCGACCACCGTTTTGGGAAATGGAGCGAAGAACCGGGCGGCGATCCGCGCAAAAGCGCGGCGCGGTTCGGCATCGGCAATATGCGCGGCTCCTTCGACATGCGCCTCGGGCCTTGCCACGACACAGATCGCGCCAGCCGCGACGGCAGCGGGAATGAAATCCTCGCCATTGACATTGGCGCCACGAAACGCGCCGAACACCGTGCCCGGCGCGACCTTGCGATGATCGATCGCAAAGCCGGTCACCCTATCCTCGCGATGGGACCCGACGGCCAGCCCAGCCTTTTCGGCGAGCGCCCCCAGCATCATTCGCCGCCGCCCTTGCCGACCAGCGGCTTGAGGTCGGTGAGATCGATGTCGCGGTTGTCGTCCGGCATGACGCCCAGCAGCGGGCCGATCCGGGGCACGACCGCACCGACGATCGGCGCCGCGTTCCATGCGGCCGTGCGCTGGAACGAACTGGCTGCCGTTCCTTTCGGCTCATCCAGCATGGCGATGACGACATAGCGCGGGCGGTCCATCGGGAAAGCCGCGGCGAAGGTGGAAATCAGGCTGCTGCGGCGGTATCCGCCCGCCCCCGGCTTTTCGGCGCTGCCCGTCTTGCCGCCGATGCGAAAGCCGGGCGCATCCGCCTTGCGGCCCGTGCCATAGGCCACGATCATGCGCAGGAGCTGGTTCATTCGCGCGCTGGTCGACGCCTTGAACACCCGCCGCCCCTTGGGCACTTCGCCCGGAGCCAGTTTGTGCAAGGTCGCCGGGCGCCAGATCCCGCCGTTGACCATGGCCGCATAGGCCGAGGCGAGATGAAGCGGAGTGACCGCGATGCCGTGACCGTAGCTGACGGTCATGGTGCGCAGGCGCGGCCAGTCGCCCTTCGGCCAGATCGGGAAGCCCCGTGCCGGAAGCTCGATATAGGGCCGTTCGTTCATGCCCAGATCCGCCATGGTGCGCTTGAGCGCCTTGCCCCCCAGGGCGTCGGCGATCTGCGCGGTGACGACGTTGGAAGAATGGATCAGCGTCTCCGGCACGTTGATCGACGCGCCAATGGGGTGGCTGTCGCGGATCTTGAATCCGCCGATCTCCAGCGGACGGTTGGCCGGGTAGCGCTTGGCGAGATCGGTGACCACGCCCGCGTCGATCGCGGCCGCCACCGTCAGCGGCTTGAAGGTGGAACCGAGTTCGTAGACCTGGTTGGTGACACGGTTGAACATCAGCTTTTCGCCGCGCGCGTCGATCTTGTTCGGATCGAACTCGGGCAGCGAGGCGAGCGCCATCACTTCACCCGTATCGACATCCAGCACGATGCCGGCCGCGCCGACCGCATTGGTGGCCAGCATGCCCCGGCGCAATTCGTCCTCCAGCGCGCCCTGCACTCTCAGATCGATGGAAAGCTGCGCCGGTTTGCCGCGCTGGGCAGGATCGAGCAGCTGCTTGTCCAGCACCTGCTCCATTCCCACCCGCCCATGGCCATCGGCGCCGACATAGCCGAGAATATGAGCCGCCATCGAACCTTGCGGATAAAAGCGATCGCCTTCCCGCGGGATTTCGAGCGCCAGCTCGCCGATCCGCTGCACCCGGTTCGCATCGTCCGGCAGGATACGCCGGCGCAGATATCCGGGCTTCCCGCTGGCCAGCCGGACCGCGGTTTGCGCTTCATCCATGTCGGGGAAGATCGCGGCCAGTTCCCGCGCCACCTGACGCGGGGGCTTGATCAAGGGCGACCCGCCATCGTCGAAGGCCTGCGGATTATACCATAGCGCATAGGCGGGAAAGGCGCGGGCCAGCGGCACTCCGTTGCGATCGGCGATTTCGCCGCGTGGCGGAAGCAGCGTTTCGCGCAGGGAATGATATTGCAGCGCGTTCTCGAACAGGCCAAGCTGGACCACGCGAGCGAGCGCCGCGATCGTCACCAGCGTGAACAGGCCCAATATCCACAGGATGCGCAAATGGGCCGTCAGCAGCAGGCGCTGACGGATGTCGACCAGCTGGACACGGCCGGAATTGATCGCCGTGCTCACGCTGATCGCTGTCATTCTGCGCCCTCCTGCACCGACGGCAGGACGATCCGCGTCGCCTTGAGATTCAGGCGGCTCGAAAGATTCTCTATGGTTGCGGCGCTTCCCTCAGGCTCCTTGGGAAGTTCCGCCGCAAAGGCCCGGCCCGTGATCGGGGAGACCATCGCGACGATCCCGTCGGATGACGCACCGAGCACATCGTCATCCGATGGAGCGGACGCGACGCGGATCGGCTCCGGCGCTCCCGGCGCGCGCGGAGTGCCGAACATCGCAAGCTGCCGTTCGCCTTCCAGGAACTGGCCGGCCACCGGGGCCTTGTAACCGAAATCGACCTCGTTCCAGTTGGCCAGCTGCTGCTGGCTGGCGCGCGCCTGAAATTCGGTTTCGAGCATGGATTTTTCCTGCTCGAGCGCCACGATCTTGCGCTCCGCCAACCGCACCTTGCTTTTCACGGCATTCACCTGGAAGGTCAGCGCCGCGAACAGGATCAGGCTGACCGCCAGAACCACAGCCCATCCAATGGAGCGCAACCGGCAGCCGGGCACCATCACGCCGCCTCCTTCCGGGCCGGAGAGGCGGTTCGGACCGCGCTGCGGAGCGTTGCGGAGCGGGCGCGCGGATTGCGCTGGATCTCCGCCTCCGACGCACGCAGCGGCTTGCCCACCCGGGCAAAGACGGCCCCCGCGGCGCTTTCCGCCTGGCCGGCCGGCAAATGACGGGATACCCCCGCGGAAGCGCCGGAGGCATCGCGCAGGAAACGCTTGACGATGCGATCCTCGAGGCTGTGGAATGTAACCACCGCCAGCCTGCCACCCTCGCGCAGCAGACGTTCGGCGGCGCTCAGCCCGGCCAGCAACTCATCAAGCTCGGCATTCACATGGATGCGGATGGCCTGAAAGCTGCGCGTGGCGGGGTCCTTGGGCGCGCCGGGCCGATAGCCCAGCGCCTTGCGCACCACCTGAGCCAGTTGGCCAGTGGTCGACAGCGGCCGCGCTGCGACAATGGCGCGAGCGACACGGCGCGACTGCCGCTCCTCCCCATATTGGAACAGAATGTCGGCAATCGCGCCCTCATCCGCCGTATTCACGAAATCGGCGGCGCTTTCGCCATCCTGGCTCATCCGCATGTCCAGCGGGCCGTCCGTGGAGAAGGCGAAGCCTCGCCCCGGCTGGTCAAGCTGCATCGAGGAAACGCCGATATCCATGACCACCCCGTCGACACTGGCGATTCCCTCTTCCGCCAGCGCCGAAACCATTTCGGAGAAGCGCCGGGGATGGAGAATGAGCCGGGGCGGGTTTTCCACGGTTTCCGGCCATGTTCCGGCCACGGCGATGGCATCCGGATCGCGATCGAAGGCATGCACCACGGCACCGGCATCGAGCAGGCGGCGGGTGTATCCGCCGGCACCGAAAGTAGCGTCGACGATGACATCGCCGGGGCGCGGATCGAGCGCGGCCACCACCTCGTCCAGCAAGACCGGGATATGCGCCCTGGCGCCGGGGCCGATCATGACCTGCGCCCTTTCGCGCTGACATCGCCTTCCAGCATGCGACAGGCGGCTTGCGCGCCTTCCCAGCCCGCGCCCATCAGATAGAGTTCGGCCGGATTCCAGAGAGTGAAGAAGCTCCCGGCCCCCTGAAAATACACGCCGCCGTCCAACCGGCCCAATTCGGCGAGATGATCGGGCATCACGAAACGGCCGCTGTCATCGAAAGGCACTTCGACAAATCCGAAGAGCTGCATTGCGCGCAGGTCGCGATCGAAATCCTGCCCGCGACGGATCGCCTGCTCCTCTTCCCGATCGATCTGCGCTTCCAGTTCCTCCCGACGGGAAAGGCCGAAGCCGGTAAGGCAATTCCAGCGCTCATGCTTGGCGAGGCAGAGAATGCGGGATTCGCTGGATTCCCTGACAGCCTTGCGGAATGCGGGAGGCAGCACGAAGCGGCTCTTCTCGCCACGTTGCGAGAAGCCCTGGCCGCTGTAGCTGAATGACCGCGCCGACACCTAGAAAGCCCCCCGCCTGGACCAATCCGAGCGGACATGAATTCACCCTCCGCCAGCCGCGCAACGGCGCGCCGGTTCACCCCGCCAGCGCGGAATGCGGCATGGAACCATGTCCGATGGAATTATTTCATAACCCCGTCCCATCCGGGATTAAAGGGAAAAACACGGGAATTCACGGGATAACCCATCAATATATTGATTTTAATATATTTTATTCGGATATACAATCACTTCGAACACCTAGGTTTCGTGTTCTGTTCTCCAGCTAGAAGGTTGAAAACACGCGAATCCTCTGCACCGCGCCCATCGCGACTCCATTATTTCCCGTGATTTCCCCGATTGAGTCAGTTGCCGGCGAAAGCCGCTTCGACCAAGGCGGACAGCGCGGCCTGCCGCGTCTCAGGATCGGATGCGCCGGCATCCAGCAATGCCGCATCGGCAAGGATCAGCGCTCGCCCACGCCCGATTGCGCAGTTTGCGGCCAATCCTCCAGTCGCTATCCGGCACGACCCGGCCGCGCCGGTGGGCGGACGCAGCGCGAGCCGTCCATGCAGTTCGACAGGAAGTTCGGTTCCGAATACCGACGCGGTCCTTATTCCCGCCTCCTGCTCTTCGTCGAACTGCAGATCGAGGCCCCAATGCGCCAGAATAGGGGAGAGCAGCACCACATCATGGGGGCGCCGCTTGTCACCGATGGCGAAGGAGGATTCCTCGGTCAGCATGGGGTCCGCGAACAGCAGCAGCCGTCCCCCACCGCGAACCCACGCATCCAGCGCCACGTTCTCGGCCGGAGACAGGGCACGGGGCTGCGCCATCAGCAGGAAGCGCAGGCCGGTCAGGCTATCCCCGGCCTTGCCCGCATCCAGAACATCCAGCGGCCGCACCGCATAATCCTCTTCCAGGACGCGGCGAACCCAATGTGGCTCCCGGTCTTCCGCAAGCAGATCCGAAAGCTGCGCCGCTTCTCCCCAATAGATCGGCAGTGTCGTAAAAAGCCCCAGCGCCGGCCTTTCTCGATGGGCCTGTGCCTGCAACAGACCCACCACCGCCGCCGCCGCGATGGCGAGGCAGACCGCAACCAGCAGGATCGATCTAGGGCCGGGGCGCAAGCGTCGGCGCACCGTTCGGCACGGGTGAAGCACGGGGAGCGGCATTCTTCTGCGCGTTCGACGGCATGTCCGGCACGACCCCCGCATCCACAAGCGGGTCGCTGAGCGACCCCGTGGCCGTGACCGGCGCAGTGGTCGCCGCCGCTTCCGGCACGGCAGTCGCCTCGGTCTGCTTCGCGCGCTCCATGATTACATTGGCCAGGGCCACGATCAGCACCATGGCGGCAAGGCCGAACAAGCCGATCTGCAAACGCTGGATCACTTCGGCCCGTTTCCCGCCCTGTTGCGGCTGGGCTTCCTCACCCCTGTCCTGATCGGCGCGAAACTGTTCTGATGTTTGCGGCATAATCGGGCAAAGCTAGCCTTTTGCCGGCGCCAGTCAATCTCCGGCCGCCCCCGGCGCTTTCAGCCAGCCGAACACCGGCAACCCCTTCGCTTCGAGCCATTCCGCATTGTAAAGCGAGGAAAGATAGCGGAATCCGGTATCGCACAGGATAGTCGCTATGCGGGGATTTTCCCTGCCTTCCGCCGCCAGCTTGCGCCCCAGCGCAATGGCTCCGGCCACATTGATCCCCGACGACAACCCGAGGCAAAGCCCCTCCTCCCGGAGAAGCCTGGCGACCCATTCCAGCCCTTCCTCATCGGAAATGCGGAACTGGGTGTCGATCGGCGCGCCTTCGAGATTGGCGGTGATGCGCCCCTGGCCGATACCCTCGGCCACGGAATTGCCTTCCGCCTTCAATTCGCCATGCGCATAGTAATTGTAGAGCGCCGCGCCATGCGGGTCAGTCAGGGCGATGGCGATGTTCTCGTCTAATGCCTTGAGGCCCATTCCGACTCCGGCAATCGTCCCGCCCGTGCCGGCCGCGCAGGTGAAACCATCGATCCGGCCTCCCATCTGCTCCCATAATTCCGGCGCGGTGCTTTCGATATGAGCCTTGCGGTTGGCGGTATTGTCGAACTGGTTGGCCCAGATCGCCCCTTCCGTCTCTTCGGCAAGACGCCGCGATGTATGCACGAAATGGCCGGGATTGGAGAAGGGCGCGGCGGGCACCAGCACCAGCTCCGCGCCCAGCGCCCGCAAGGTATCCATCTTTTCGCGGGACTGGGTTTCGGGCATGACGATGATGGTCTTGTAGCCCAGCGCATTGGCGACCAGCGCAAGACCGATCCCGGTGTTGCCGGCGGTGCCTTCCACGATCGTGCCGCCGGGCTTCAATTGCCCCTTCTGCTCCGCGTCGCGAACGATCCACAGCGCCGCCCGGTCCTTCACCGAAGCGCCGGGGTTGGCGAATTCGCATTTTCCATAGATCGCGCAGCCTGCGGCGGCGCTGGGGCCTTTCAGGAACACCAGCGGAGTGTTCCCGATCAGTTCAAGTGTGTCTTCGCGGATGGTCGGTGCGGTCATGGCCTTGGGTTAGGCGGTGAAGGCGTTGTTCGCAACGGCTTTGGAACGAAGATTCTCTTCGCCCCGCTTTCGCGGCCGATCAGTCTTCGGGAGCGATCGTGACCTTCAGGCCGTCGAGATCGGCGGACATATGGATCTGGCAGGAAAGGCGCGAGGTTTCGTTGCGGTGATCGGAACTGTCGAGCAGGTCATCCTCGTCACCGGACATCGAGGGCAGCTTGTCCGCAAAGGAAGGGTCGACATAGACATGGCAGGTCGCGCAGCTGCAGCATCCGCCACACAGGGCCAGCAATTCGTCATAACCATTGTCACGGATGGCTTCCATCACGCTGATGCCGCCATCAACGTCTATCACTTTTTCTTCACCTTCGCGATTGACGACAATGAGTTTTGCCATGGTATCCTGTTCCTTCGCGCTCACCGGTTTGCGCCCGTCAGGGCCATAGGCGGCGCTGCTAAGGACAATGACACGATTTTACAAGCGGGAAGAGGCATGGGATTGGATCAGGACAGGTTGAGAGCGGGGCTGGACCGGGCGGCAAGCCGCGAGCCCGCCTTCGCCCGCGCGATTGCGCTGGCCGGCTATCCGGAACCGCGCATCAGCGAACGCGGATACCGGACCTTGCTCCGCACCATCGTCGGCCAACAGGTCAGCACCGCCTCGGCGCGCTCCGTCTGGGCCAAGCTGCAGGCCCTGCTGGGCGACGACATCCCGCCGCAAGCCTTGCTGGACCGCAGTTTCGACGAGCTTCGCGGCTGCGGCCTTTCCCGGCAGAAACAGGGCTATGTCCGCTCCCTCTGCGAACTGGTCGCAAGGGGCGAACTCGATCTCGACCAGCTGCCCGAGGAGGATGAAGCCGCCATCGCCGCCCTAACCCAAGTCAAGGGCATCGGGCGCTGGTCGGCGGAGATATATCTCCTGTTCGCGGAAGGGCGCGGCGACATATGGCCCGGCGGCGACCTCGGCGTGCAGGTGGGGTTGCAGCGCATCCTCGGCCTGGAGGAACGGCCGGACGAGAAGGCAGCGAGAGCCATGGCCGAAGGCTGGCGGCCGGACCGGAGCGCAATCGCGATCTTCACCTGGCATTGCTACGACAATCCGACATTGTGAAGGGAGTGTGATGGGCGGCAAGAGCATATTCATAAGCGGCGGCGGCTCCGGGATCGGGCGTGCCATCGCAAGGCTGTTCGCGGATCGCGGCTGGTTCGTAGGCATAGGGGACATCAACGAGGCGGGAATCGAGGAAACCGGCGCGCTGCTTCCCGCCGATCGGTGGTTCGGGTGCCGGCTCGACGTGACCGACCGTGACAACTGGCACACCGCGCTGGAGAGCTTTTCCGCCGCCGCCGGCGGACGGATCGACACCGTTGCGAACAATGCCGGAATCGCCTTCGGCGGCCCGCTGATCCAGAACAGCAGGCGTGAAATCGACGCGCTGATCGATGTGAACATTCGCGGCGTGATCTATGGCGCGCAGGCGACCTTCGGCCATTTGCGGAAGACCGCGCCGGGCAGTTGCCTGCTCAATACCGCCAGCGCGGCGGGAATTTACGGCACGGCGAACATGTCGGTCTATTCGGCCACGAAATTCGCGGTGCGCGGCTTGACCGAAGCGCTGGACGTTGAATGGGCGGGCCAGGGAATCAAGGTCCATTCCCTGATGCCGAGCTTCATCGATACCCCGCTGCTGGCCAAGCAAGCCAATGCGCGCAGCAGCGGCACCATGCGCGACAAGGTGCGGGCGACAGGGCTGGAATTCACCCCGGTCGAGGAAGTCGCCCAAGCCGCCTGGGAAGCGGTACGGGGCGAAAGGCTGCACACGCTCGTCGGCAAGACCGCGCGCAAGCTGGCCTTCGCCGCCCGCTGGACGCCCGGCATGCTCCGCAACAAGATGCGCGGCAGGAAATCCCGCAAATAGCGAGGCTTCAGAGCAGGGCGTCGATCGCCCGGGCCAGCCTGATGTCGCGCGCCGATAGGCCGCCTGCGTCATGCGTGGTGAGCAGGATATGCACCCTGTTATAGATGTTCGACCACTCCGGATGGTGATCCTGGCTTTCCGCGAGCAGCGCAACCCGCGTCATGAAGGCGAATGCCTCGCTGAAATCGCGAAAGGCGAAGTCACGGAAAATCGCAGGACGTTCGGCCAGCAATGTCCAGCCGGGCAAACCTGCGAGCGCCTCATCGCGTTCCGTCTCGGTCAATTGGGCTATGGCCATGGGCACCTCCTTGGCAGCATCCCGGGTTTCCCCTATCGCAAGCCGCCATGCAAGCCTGCCGCCTAGCCGCGACCGATCTCGCCTGCCGCCGCGGCGACCGCGTGTTGTTCACGCATATCGGCTTCGCGCTCGAACCAGGCGATGCGCTCCACGTCGCGGGCGCGAACGGGATCGGCAAGTCCAGCCTGATCCGCATCCTCGCAGGATTGCTGCGCCCCTTCGCGGGCCAGGTGGATCGGGCCGGAGACATAGCCCTGCTGGACGAGCGCCCCGCGCTCGATCTCCAGCTTCCGTTGCGGCGGGCGCTGGACTTCTGGCGGCGCATCGACGCGCGGGAAAGCGTGGAGAGCGTGCTTGCGCACCTGCATCTGGAAGAGCTGGCCGACGTGCCGGTGCGTTATCTTTCGACCGGCCAGCGCAAGCGGAGCGCGATGGCGCGGCTTGTGGGCCAGCAAGCCCACATCTGGCTGCTCGATGAGCCATTCAGCGGCCTCGACGAGAACAGCCGAGCGCTGATCGAGGATTTGTGCGCGGGGCACATCGCAAGCGGCGGAATCGCGGTCATCGCCTCGCACCAGCCCTTCCGCCTGCACAATATCCGACAGCTGGATTTGGCGGAGTTCGTCGCATGATCCGCGTGCTCCTCGCTATCTTCCTGCGCGATCTTTCCCAGATGCTTCCAGGTGGCAGGCAAGGCGGAACCCTGCTGCCGCTGCTGTTTTTCCTGGCGGTGGCGATGCTCTATCCATTGGCGGTGGGGCCGGACGCGCCGCTCCTGGCCCGCACCGGCGGCGGAGTGATCTGGGTTGCGGCGCTGCTCGCGGCGATCCTGCCGCTCGACCGGCTGGTGGCGCCGGATCTGGAACAGGGTTTCTTCGATCAATGGGCGCTGCGCGGCGTGGCCGAAGAAGCCACCATCGCGGTGCGGGTCGCGGCCCATTGGCTCAGCTTTGCCCCGCCGCTGCTATTGGCAGCCCTGCCCGCATCTGCCCTGCTGGGCCTGACCGGCGACGCGCTGAAAACCGTCCTGATCGGCCTGCTGCTCGGCACTCCCGGCCTTGCCGCCATCGGCGTGACCATTGCCGCGCTCACCGCCTCGTTGCGCAGCGGAGCGGCGCTTGCGGGGCTGCTGCTCATACCGCTCGCCCTGCCGCTGCTGGTGTTCGGCGCGGGAAGCCTCGCGCCAGGCGGCGAGGACGGGCTGGCCCTGACCGGGGCGATCAGCCTCGCGCTGCTGGCCATCGCCCCCTTCGCGGGCGGAGCCGCGATCCGCGCCGCGCGGGATTGAACCGGAACCCAGGCCAGGCAGCCGCGCCGGCGGCGATTCATCACGCCATATAAGGCGGCTGATCCAGCCCTTTCGGGCTTTTCGTGAAAATCTCGTGCCCGTCGTCGGTGATACCTATCGAGTGCTCAAACTGCGCAGAAAGGGACTTATCGCGGGTCACGGCGGTCCAGCCGTCGCTCAACATCTTGCACCACGGCTTGCCGAGGTTGATCATCGGCTCGATGGTGAAGAACATGCCCGGACGCAGCTCGGGGCCGGTGCCCGCCTTGGCCGCATGGACCACTTCGGGCGCATCGTGGAACAGCCGCCCCAGCCCGTGGCCGCAGAATTCGCGCACGATGCCGTAGCGGTATTTTTCGGCATGGGCCTGGATCGCCGCGCCGATATCGCCCAGCCGGTTGCCCGGCCTCGCCTGCTCGATGCCCAGCATCAGGCATTCGTAGGTGACGTCGACCAGGCGGCGCGCCTTCAGCGGCACATCGCCCACCAGATACATCCGGCTGCTGTCGCCATGCCAGCCGTCCAGCAGCGGCGTGACGTCGATATTCACGATGTCGCCGTCCTTCAGCGCCTTGTCCGAGGGAATGCCGTGGCACACCACATGGTTGATCGAGATGCAGCAGCTATGCGCATAGCCGCGATAGCCCAGCGTCGCCGGCACGCCCCCGCCATCCAGGGTCATCTGGCGCACCACATCGTCCAGTTCCGCCGTGGTCACGCCCGGCTGGACCAGCGGCACCATCGCATCCAGAATTTCCGCCGCGAGCCGCCCGGCCCGGCGCATCCCTTCGAACCCGTCCGGGCCGTGCAGTTTGATCGAGCCGTCACGCAGGACAGTCTCGCCTTCGCTTATGATCTGATATTCGCTCATCCGCCCCATGTAGCGGGAAGGGGCCTGAATTGCGAGCGTTCAACGCGAAACGGTGAAGCTGCCGCGAAATTCCGGTTTCACCGCCCGCAGGATCGCCTCGCTGACCGGCAAGGTCACTTCATAGGCGCCTTCCGCATAAGGCCCGGCTTCATAGGGCGGAATCAGGAAACCGACCCGGTCGAACGTCTTGCGATTGGCGGAGCCGAGCAGGACGGTGGTGGAGGCCAGTCCGATGCATTCGTCGAACATCCCGGGATTGGCCCGGTCGAACTCGACGCCCCGCTTCTTTACGCGCTGCCGATCCAGCTCTTCGCAGAAGGCGGGCTTGATCGCCGCTTCCAGCGCATCGCGCGAGAGGAACAGCGAGAGCGGCGCACGCTCCACCTGCGCCTGCCTGTCCCACAGCAGCGAATCGAACACGGTCATTCCATGCGCACCGCCGGTATAGGAATATTTCTCCGCTGACAGGCTGAGCCAGCCCGGAAGGTCGGCCACCACCGCCCAGTCGGTCTGGTTGGCATAGGCGCGATAGGGGAAGCCGTCCGCCGCCGCTTCCTGCTTGAATTGCCGGGCGTCCTTGTCGAGCTTGCCCCGTTCCTCTTCCAGCCGGGCATCCAGCGAGGCCTTCAATCGGGGAATATCGCCCGCGGCAGCCGGATAGGAATAAACGAAGGAGAACAATTCGTTCTCTTCGTCGACCTTGCGGGCGCCCCCCGCCCCGGCGGATGCTTTCGCGGTGGCATCCACATCGCCGGAAGCGGCGGCGGTAGCGCCCACGGCTGGAGAAGCGTCATCCGCGACATCGGCGCCGCTGTCCGTCCCGCAAGACGCAAGCATCAGCGCGCCAGCCACCGCCAGCCAAAGGCGGGCATGATACGATTTCCCCTCGCGAAGATCGATTCGCTGCGGCATGAGCGCAAATATGTCCGACAAACACGCACTTATCCAGCCGAATCGGGGCCAGAAGGCCATTTCGATCCATCTCGTCGACAAGTCCGGCTTTGCCCAATGGGCGAAGCGCCTTTCCCCGCTCCAGCGCGCCGCGCTGGAAGGGCAGAAATTCAAGGGAGAGGGCTATGAGGTCGGCATCGTGCCGGATGGCGACGGCTGGTTCGCGGTCGGCGGCGTGGCCGACACGCAATCGCTTTCAAGCTGGTGCATGGCCCGGCTGGCCGAAATCCTCCCCGCCGGAACCTATGTCCTCGCGGAAGGGGAGCCTGGCCCCGCGCTGATCGGCTGGCAGACAGCCCAGTATCGCTTCACGCGCTATCGCGAGCCGAAGGAACCGACAGGCCCGCGCATCCTGCTGACCGGCGAACCGGCGGCGGTCGGGCCGGCGCTGGCGGAAGCCGCCGCCATCGCCAGGGTGCGCGATCTGGTGAACACGCCCGCGCAGGACATGGGGCCAGCGGAACTGGAAGCCGAGGCGGAAGCGCTCGCGAAGAAATACCGCGCGCAACTCACCGTGACCAAGGGCGATGCGCTGGAGCAGGATTATCCGATGGTCCATGCGGTCGGTCGGGCGGCGGGCCGATCCCACGCGCCGCGCATGATCGAACTGGCATGGGGCGATGCGCAGGCGCCACGCGTGGCGCTCGTCGGGAAGGGCGTCTGCTTCGATTCCGGCGGCCTCGACATCAAGCCCGCGTCCGGCATGCTGCTGATGAAGAAGGACATGGGCGGCGCGGCTCATGTTCTGGCGCTGGCCGGATTGATTATGGAAACCGGCCTACGGATGCGGCTGCAGGTGCTGGTGCCCGCCGTGGAGAATGCGATTGCCGGCAATGCCTTCCGCCCCGGCGACATCCTCGCATCGCGCAAGGGGCTGAGCGTCGAAATCGGCAATACCGACGCGGAGGGGCGGCTGGTCCTGGCCGATGCGCTGGCCCGCGCCTGCGAGGAAAAGCCGGAGCTGATCCTCGATTTCGCGACTCTCACCGGCGCGGCCCGCGTGGCCCTGGGGCCGGACCTGCCCGCGCTGATGGCGCGCAGCGACGACACGGCGGAGGCATTGCGCGCGGCTGGGGACGGCCATGACGATCCGCTATGGCGCCTGCCCCTGCACCAGCCCTATGGCGATTATCTCAAATCGGAAATCGCCGATCTCAACAATGCATCGGCCACGCCCTTCGCCGGCACCATCATCGCCGGGCTGTTCCTCGAAAGATTCGTGGAGGAAGGGATAGACTGGGCGCATTTCGACACCTTCGCGTGGCGTCCTTCGGCAAAGCCCGGACGGCCCGCCGGGGGCGAAGCGCTGGGCCTGCGCGCGGCCTGGCACATGCTGTTGCGCCGCTATGGCTAACCCGGGGCCGGGCTGGCCCCCTGGCCCGCCTTCATCTTACGATCTTGCCCGAGCCGGGCTGGCCGTCTAAGCGCGCCGCTTCCCCGGACCGCAGGAGCTTGCAGGACACGTGACAGATCAGCCATCCGAAATCGGCGGGACGCAGCCGCTGGGGCCGTTTGCGCTATCCGGGCCGGTGGCGAGGCCGGAGACGCGGGGCCTGCCCGTGCGCGGCGATCTTGCGCATATCGGACTGGCGGGCAAATATTTCGTGCCGCATTATGCCGTGCCATCCCCTCGCCGGGTGCTCGCGGGTGGAGCGACGTTGCGCGCGTCCGGGCGCGAGGATGGCGAAATCCTGGGGAATCTGGCCGCTGGCGAGGTGTTCGAAGTGCTGGACATAGCGGGCAATTGGGCGTGGGGCAGTTGCGGGCCGGATGGGCCTGTCGGCTATGTGGCGCTGCACCTGCTTGAAGGACACTCGGAATGAGCAAGACCGTCTTCATCGATGGCGCCGTCGGAACGACCGGCCTGGAAATCGCGGAACGGCTCTCGGGCCGCGCGGAGTTCACCATCCTCTCGCTGGACGAGGCGTGGCGCAAGGATGATGCGGCCCGCAAGGAAGCGCTCAACGCCGCGGATTTCGTGATCCTCTGCCTGCCGGACGATGCCGCCCGGGCCGCCGTGGCGATGATCGACAATCCGCAGGTCCGCGTAATCGACGCGTCGAGCGCGCATCGCGTGGCCGATGGCTGGACCTTCGGCTTTCCCGAGCTGATCGGAGCGGAGCTGGTCGCCCGGGCCACGCGGGTCAGCAATCCGGGCTGCTATCCGACCGGCTTCCTCGCCCTTGTCGCGCCGCTGGTGCGGGCCGGGCTGCTGCCCGCCGACTGGCCCTATACGGTGAACGCGGTGTCCGGCTATTCGGGCGGCGGCAAGGCGCTGATCGAGCGGTTCGAGACGGACGGCGACATCGCCTTCCGCGCCTACGGCCTGACGCTGGACCACAAGCATCTGCCGGAAATGCAGATTCATGCCGGGCTGGTTTATGCCCCGGTCTTCGCGCCGTCGGTGGTTCCCGCGCATCGCGGCATGGTGGTGGAAGTGCCCCTTCCCCTGGCCGCGATCGAGGGGGCGGCGGATGTCGCGGCGCTTCGCGCGGCCTTGACGGAATTCTATGCGGGCAGCCCGATCGTGACCTTGCATGAAGGCCCCGAAAGCGAATTGCTGCTGCGGCGCTCCGGCGCGCCGACCGACCGGCTGGAGCTTTATGTCTTCGGGTCGCCGGAAGGCACGCAGGCCCGGCTGATCGCCCTGCTGGACAATCTCGGAAAAGGGGCGAGCGGGGCCGCCGTGCAATCGCTCAACCTGATGGCGGGGCTGCCCGAAACCACGGGCCTGCGCCTGTGATGCTCAAAGTTTGAGCAGGCCGCTGACCGTTTTTTGCGCAGCGCGGTATCGTCCCCGGCCTGGCACCGAGGCCCTGCCCCGCGCATCAGGGCAACGACCCGCGGATTCCTCCCTTTTCGCGGAACCATTCCTGTCCTAATCCAGCCATTCGGCTCTTGGCATGATTCTTGATTAGGGATTTGCCGAGGAAAGTTGGACATACCGGCCCGCCCAGGGCGGCGCCGGCCGGTTGCGCAGGGGGAATACCGCGTGAAGAAGATTGAGGCGATCATCAAGCCATTCAAGCTGGACGAGGTCAAGGAAGCGCTTCACGAAGTCGGCGTGTCCGGAATCACGGTGACCGAGGCCAAGGGCTTCGGCCGCCAGAAGGGGCACACCGAACTCTATCGCGGCGCCGAATATGTGGTGGATTTCCTGCCCAAGGTTAAGCTGGAAGTCGTGGTCAGCGACACCATCGCCGAGCGCGTGGTGGAAGCGATCGCCGCGGCCGCCCAGACCGGCCGGATCGGCGACGGCAAAATCTTCATCACCGCCATCGAATCCGCAATTCGCATCCGTACGGGCGAGCGCGACGACGACGCGCTCTAGGCTCAGCTTTCTCTCGGACCGTCCGAGCCAGGGGCGGTCTGAAATTTAATCGGCACAGAAGGGAACTTACCGAAATGGCCAGTGCAAAGGACGTCCTGAAGCGTATCAAGGACGAGGAAATCGAATGGGTCGATGTCCGCTTCACGGACCCGCGCGGCAAGTGGCAGCATCTTTCGATGTGCGCCAGCGCGATCAACGAGGATGCGCTTGAAGAAGGCCTGATGTTCGACGGCTCGTCGATTGCCGGCTGGAAGGAAATCAACGAATCCGACATGATCCTCAAGCCGGATCTCGATTCCGTCTATATCGATCCGTTCTCCGCCACCCCGATGATGGTCATCATCTGCGACATCGTGGAACCGTCGGATGGCTCGCTCTATTCACGCGACCCGCGTTCCTGCGCCAAGCGCGCCGAGGAATACCTCAAGACCACCGGCATCGGCGACACCATCTATGTCGGGCCGGAGCCGGAATTCTTCATGTTCGACGACGTGAAGTTCTATGACGGCTATGACGGTTCGGGCTTCAAGCTCGACGATATCGAGCTGCCGGGCAACACCAACCGCGAATATGAAGGCGGCAACATGGGCCACCGCCCGCGCGCCAAGGGCGGCTACTTCCCGGTTCCGCCGGTCGACACCACCATGGATGTCCGCGCCGAGATGGTTTCGACCCTGCTCGAAATGGGCCTGCCGATGGACAAGCACCACCATGAGGTGGCCGCCGCGCAGCACGAACTGGGCCTCACCTTCGGCAAGCTGGTGGAAACCGCCGACCGCGTGCAGGTCTACAAATATGTCGTGCAGCAGGTCGCCCATGCCTATGGCAAGACCGCGACCTTCATGCCGAAGCCGATCAAGGAAGACAACGGCTCGGGCATGCACACCCACATGTCGATCTGGAAGGGCGGCAAGCCGACCTTCGCCGGCAATGGCTATGCGGGCCTGTCCGAAACCTGCCTGTTCTACATCGGCGGCGTCATCAAGCACGCCAAGGCGCTCAACGCCTTCACCAACCCGACGACCAACAGCTACAAGCGCCTGGTCCCGGGCTTCGAAGCGCCGGTCCTGCTGGCCTATTCGGGCCGCAACCGCTCCGCTTCCTGCCGTATCCCCTACGGCGCCGGAGAAAAGGCGAAGCGCGTGGAGTTCCGCTTCCCCGATCCGCTGGCCAATCCCTATCTCGCCTTCGCCGCCCTGCTGATGGCGGGCATCGACGGCATCCAGAACAAGATTCATCCGGGCGACGCCATGGACAAGAATCTGTATGACCTGCCCCCGGTGGAACTGGCCAAGGTGCCGACCGTGTGCGGCTCGCTGCGCGAAGCCTTGCTCGCGCTCGACGCCGACCACGACTTCCTGCTCAAGGGCGACGTGTTCACCAAGGACCAGATCGACGCCTATTGCGATCTGAAGTGGGAAGAAGTGATCCGCTTCGAAACCACTCCGGCCCCGGTCGAATACGATATGTATTACAGCTCCTGATCCCTCATCACGGGATCATGAAGAAGGGCGTCCGGAGCAATCCGGGCGCCTTTTCTTTTGGCGGAAAAGGATCGACACCCCCTCCGGCAACGCTGCCTCAGGCGGCGTTTCTTCCCGCGTCGAACAGGCCGAGTTCCGCCGCGGGCCGCGCCTTGCCGAAGAGATAGCCCTGCCCCTGGGTGCAGCCCTCCTCGCGCAAATAATCCCGCACCGCCTCGTGCTCGATGCCTTCCGCCGTCACGGTCAGGCCCAGGCTCTTGCTCAAGCCGATCACCGCGCGGATGACGGCGCGCGAATTGTCCTCTTCCTGCAGGCTCAGGATGAAGGACTTGTCGATCTTGATCTTGGTGAAGGGGTAGCTCAGCAGATAGCGCAGCGAGCTGTATCCGGTGCCGAAATCGTCCATCGACAGGCCGACGCCCAGGGCGCGCAGGCTGCGGATGATGGAGGACGAGCGCGGCCCCTTGTCCATCAGCACCGCCTCGGTGATCTCCAGCTCCAGCCGCTCCGGCGCCAAGCCCGAGGCCGAGAGCGCCTGCAGCACGGTGTTGAGAAGATTGCCGCTGCGGAACTGCAACGGCGAGACATTGACCGAGAGGTTGACATTCGGCGGCCAATCCCGCGCTTCGCGGCATGCGGTCTGCAGGACATATTGGCCGACCGTGTCGATCAGGCCCATTTCCTCGGCCAGCGGGATGAACACTTCGGGCGAAACCGCGCCATGGGAAGGATGGTGCCAGCGCAGCAGCGCCTCGTAGCCTTCCACCTCGCCATTCTCGAGATTGATAAGCGGCTGGTAGTGGACTTCCAGATCGCCCTTGTGGACGGCATCGCGGAAATCGTTCTCCAGCCTGGACCGCTCCTGCGCGGCGACATCCATCGCCGGCTGGAACCAGCGATGCGATCCGCGCTGCGACGCCTTGCAGGCATAGAGCGCGAGATCGGCGTAGCGCAGCAGCGTTTCCGGGTCGGAACTGTCCCGCGGGGCGCAGGCGATGCCGATGGTGGCCCCGATATGTAGCGAATGATCGCCGATGAAGAAGGGGGTGCCGAGCGAAACGGCGATAGACTTGGCGACCAGATCGACCTGATCGCCGCTGGCCTTGCGGAAGATGATCGCGAATTCGTCGCCGCCGATGCGGCACAGCAAGGCCCGCTTGGGGATCAGGGCCTGCATCCGGTAGGCGGCTTCGGCCAGCAGGGCATCGCCGACGAGATGGCCGTAGGTGTCGTTGACCGCCTTGAAATGATCGAGATCGACAAGGGCGATAGTGACTGACTCCGGCGAGTTTTCCGGCGCCAGCAGGCCGTGCAGCCGCTCGCGGCAATGCGCGCGATTGGCAAGGCCGGTCATCTCGTCATGCCGCGCCATATAAGCCATCCTGGCTTCGACCCGGCGGCGCTCGGTAACGTCGAAGATCGAAACGATCGTCGCCCGTTCCCCCGCCAGCACCGACTGGCGCGTGAACAGCACGGATTCGAGCTGGGAACCGTCGCACGCGCGCTGGCGCCAGAACCTGTCCTTCTCGGAGCAGTTGGTGGCAAGCAGGGCTTGCGCTTCCTCCCACTCATCCTCGGCGAACAAGGCGCGTGCGGCCAGGCCTTCCATCTCGCCGATGGGATAGCCGAAATGTTCCGCCGCGGCGGCATTCGCCGCGCGGATCGTTTCGGTTCGCGGATCGTAGACGACCAGCGGAACCGGATTGCCTTCGAACAACAGACGGAAGGATTCCTCCCGCTCCTTGAGATCGGTGATGTCGACGCGCAGGCCGATGGTCCCGCCATCGTCCGTCTTGCGCTCCTCGATCATGATCCAGCGGCCATTGGAGAGAAGCTGCTCGTGCCGCATCCCCGGGTTGTTCAGAAGGGACAGGCGGTGGGCCAGCCATTCCTCTTCCCGGCCCGCGGCCTCCGGATAATCGCCGCGTTGCACCCCGATCCTCAGCGTATCCGCCAGGCGCACCCCCGGCTCCAGCAGATCGGCGGATTTCGCGTAGATTTCCGCATAGCGCTGGTTCCACAGGATGTAGCGGCCTTCCTCGTCGAGAAAGACGATCCCTTCCGGCAGCGCGTCGATTGCCGCACGCAATCGCTTTTCCGCCCGGTCCGCCGCTTCCTTCGCCGCCTGCAACCCTTCCAGGGCAGCGCTATCCGCCCGGCAGGAAATACTGGAAATTGGACTTGTCCCTGACACTACACAGAAATCCCCCTGATCTACGCATGTCAGCTAAGCCCTTGCCGGTTAATTTTTCGCTGCGTCGCAGCAATTTTATTGCCGTGATTCCTCTTTCCTACACCCGCCCATGTTCACTATATGTTTCGAAATTTCCTGAAAGGTGCCGGACCATGCAGATTGAACCCCTCCTGATTGCCCTGCTGCGGCTGCTGGGCCTGGTTCCCGCGCCAACCGCTGCCGGCCCGCGCTCAACGGCAAGCGCGGAAGCCGATCCTGCGCCCGCAACCGGGCGGGTTTCCCACCCGATTCCCTCGCCCCGCGCGATCGGGCGAGCCGGGATCGATCTCATCAAGCAGTTCGAGGGGTGCGCGAAACGCAGGGCCGACGGCCGCTATGAAGCCTATCCCGATCCGGCAACCGGCGCCGCGCCCTGGACAATCGGCTGGGGCGCCACCGGCGCGGGCATCGGCCCGGGCACCGTCTGGGATCAGGCGCAATGCGATGCGAGGCTGGCCACGGACCTGATCCGCTATGCGCGCGAAGTCGACCACGTCATCGGCGATGCGCCGACCAGCCAGAACCAGTTCGATGCGCTGGTGAGCTTCCATTACAATACCGGGGCGATCCATCGGGCTACCCTCACCCGCAAGCATCGCTCCGGCGATTACAGCGGCGCGCAAGCCGAGTTCGCGCGCTGGGTCCATGCCGGCGGCAGGATCATGAACGGGCTGGTCCGCCGCCGCGAGGCGGAAGCCCGGCTCTATTCCCGCGCCTGATCGTTCTTCAATAGTCCTTGCTGGCCTTGGCGCTCACGCTTTCGCGACCGATCGTCGAGACAGAACCGAGCAGCGAGAGCCAGCGCGTGATCCGGAATTCCAGTTCGGTGGCGCTGTATCCCCGGCCGTCGGTGATGATTTCGACATAGAATTTGCGGCCGATATTCTTGCCGAGCGCAATGCTGGTTTCGCGGTCGAGCGCCGGGTCCGCATTGACGATACGCAGGCGGTCCAGCCCGATCGCGGTCCGCAGCTTGTTGATCGGCCCCATGCCGCCCCCGCCGCGCAGTGAAGCCAGCGCGCTGCCCAATTGCAGCGCATCGGTCGCCGAAAGATCGGTGATCGAGCCGCCGAACAGCAGCCGGGCGAGAATTTCCTCCTCCGGCAGGGCGGGCACGGAAGTGAAGGTGATTTCTGGCTGGGTCGCGCTGCCCTTCACCGCCACGCTGACGTCCAGATTATCCAGTTCCGTTTCCGCCAGAATATCGAGGCGCGGATCGATCGGCCCGCTCTGGTCGAAGGCGATCCGCCCGCGCGTCAGATCGAAGCGCGTGCCTGCAAATTCATAGGCGCCGCGCACGACCTCGGCGCGTCCGCCGATCCGGGGATCGCTGGTGGTGCCGCGCAGGGAGATATCCGCGCTCCATTCGCTGTCCAGCCCCATCCCGCGCACGGCGACACGGCTGCTGGCCCGGGCATCGATCATGTAGCGCCAGGGTGCGGTGCGCGCGCTCGGCGCCGCCACATCGGGCGGAGCGTTGATCTCCCGCGTGGGAATATCGGGCAGCTCCCGCACGTCGGCGGCATTGCCGAGGCGCCAATCCGCCTTCTCCACCCTGAGCCGGCCGGCGATGATGCCGCTGCTGCCATCCGACACGACGCGTATCGGCCCCGTCACCGTGGCCGCCATGTCGCGGCGCTTGAGTATCTGCGCGTCATTGGCCGCGAGCTTCAGGTCGATCTGCGGACCTCTCCCAGGGCCAAGCCCGGCGAGATCGACGCTTCCGCTGCCGGTTACGGTACCGCCATTGGCTGTCTTGCCGAGCAAGCGGGTCAACCGCAGGCGGGAATCCGTGAACTGGCCGCGCACAGCGATGTCGCGCAGATCAGTGCCGGTGAGCGAACTGCGCATCCGCAGGCTGTCGCTGGAGAGCCTGCCGCGCACGCGCGGTTCGGCAATCGTGCCGGTCACGTCCGCCGCGACCCGCAGCGGGCCGGTGAGATCGAAGACCTCTATCGCGGCAAGCCGCCACAGCGCGTCGGCCGGGCCGGAATAGCGCAACTGGCCAAAAAGAGAGCCTGCGCTGAGCCGTTCATACAGCCCGCCATGCGCGGGCAGGCCGGCGATGGCCGCCTGCAATCGGCCACGCCGCTGCCCGTCTTCATTGACCACTGCCCGCATTTCGAGGCGCTGCGCCGAGAGTTCCCCGACCAGATAGAGATCGATCGGACGAGAGGACAGGACAAGGCCCGAGCGGGTAAGCCCCTTCACCTCGACCTTCGCATTGCCGGTCAGCGGCGTGCCGTTCGGCGCATGGAATTCCACGACGCCAGAGATCCTGCCGCCAAGGCCCATGTCCTGCGACACCACATCGACAAGCGACAAGGGCATTCCAGCCAGCTTGATCGTGCCGCTGGCCGGCTGGGAGCCGCCAAAGCGCCCTTCCGCGATCAATATGCCATCGGCATAGCTCAACTGCGAAGGCGCAAGCCGCCAACCGTCGCCTTCCTTGGTCAGGATCGCGCGCCGGGGCATGGAAATGGCCCTCCCGGCGAAGTCCCCCCGCGCGGCCACGCCGATCTGCTGAGGGGCGATGTTCACCTGGGTCTGAAGATTGAAGCTGCTGCCCCGCCGCCCGGCAAGCGAGGCCGTGACCGTGCCATTGCCACCCCGCATCTCAGCCTTGGCGGCCAGGCGGCCGATGAACAGCTGCCCATGGCTGATGCCCTGGGCATAGACCGAACCATTCACCTCCGGGCCGTTGTCGCCGAAAACCCCGCTCGCCTCGATCTGCGCGTTGCGGATCAGGGTTGGCGTGGGTCCGGCGAAACTCGCATTCTTGGCGAGCAGCGAAACGTCGAACCCTTGCCCGGCGCCGCGCGGGGCAAGCCGGATAGTGCCGTCCAGCCCGCCCCCGGCAAGCGCCAGCGTGCCGCTCGCGCCGCCGGAACCGAGAGTCAGCTCTCCGGAAATATCGGTCTGCGAAAGCGTCATCCGCTGGATCATCACCCGGGTCGGGCCGCGCGGCGGGGAAAAGAGATCGATCGTGCCGTCGAAGGGGCCAAGCATCGAACCGCCGCGCGTATCGATCCTGAAGCCGTCCCTGATCGGCGCCAGCGCCACCCGGACATCGGTCAGCCCTGCGGCCGGAAGCGGGCTGGCGAACACCAGTTCCGCCCGCGGCCCGTCGTTCGCGATCGTCGCCTGCACCGTGAAGGGGCCATAGTCGGCATGGCGGCCCCTGCCAGCCAGGGCCGTTCGGCCATCGGTCACCGTTCCATCAAGGAACAGGTTCAACTTACTGGCCGTGAGCGTCGTATCCCTGAATACGATAGGTGCGTCGCCGCCAAGGCTGATGCCACCCTTGAACCGTATATTCGTGCCCGCGATGGTGGTAAGCGTGGAGTTGGTGACGCGCGGCATCCGGCCGGCGAAGTTCGCGCGCAGATTCCAGGGCGCATCGCTGCCGATCCTGAACACTATCTTCGCATTCGCATCGACCGTGCCGAGATTTTCGATCGCAAGACCCTTGGCGTCGACCGGCCCGGCCAGGCCGTAGCCACCCTTGGCGATATCGCCGCGCAGCGCGAAGCGCGCCGCCAGGCCGGGAAATGCGATCCGCAGATCATCGGACGACAGGCGGTTGCCTTCCAGGGCGATCAGGCCAGTTGCCCGGCCGTTCACCAGCCTGGGATCGATCATCGCCGTGCCGGTGCTGATCCGCTGCACCTCGAGCGCAAGCGGCAGGCGCCAGGTCTTGCCGTCATAGGTCAGCGTTCCCTGCTGCCTCACGCCCGTCAGCACGGTGCCGGCATTCAGCTCGTCCAGTTCAAGCCGATGCGCCACCGCGAGATCGCGGAACGGCCCGTCGAGAGTGGCGCTCA
>Ga0172382_10002054_pt1 | contig 34514 bp, 23 predicted proteins | sample Leawel138RmetaG_FD_122245 | JGI IMG/M metagenome (GOLD analysis project Ga0172382, IMG submission 122245) | Leachate microbial communities from a municipal landfill in Southern Ontario, Canada - Leachate well 138R metaG | ecosystem: Engineered > Solid waste > Landfill > Unclassified | place...
GGAGATCCACTTTCAGCGATTTACGGCGGTCGTCTCTCTTGTACCGCTCCAGCACTGCCGCCAAAGGCCGGCGATCCGCTCCTGCGATCGTCGGAACAAACGCTTCCTCGAAATCGGCTGTCAACAGGTCCAGGGCAGCCGGAGCACTCTTTGCTCCCAGCGCCTCCTCGACAACCCGGCTAACAGCTTGACTCTCACCAAGGTCAGACTTAAAAAGACCCAGTCCGGCCAGTAAAAATAGAACGATGAAACAAACGGATGCGCGTACGGAAAACTTCCCCAATGCTTTAATACCCCTCTTGATAGTTTATGGGTAGTTCTTCCGTACCATGGGAAGAGATCCTGCGTTGAGGTTTATTCAATCTGTCAAAGCTGGGGACTTGAGATGCGTGAACTGCTAACGACCGCTTCGACAAAAAGAGGGTTTTTCATGATTGCCCAGTTTCGAGGCGATCTCGTAAATTCCTCAAAACTGGAAGACCATGACGCTCAGGCCCTACCATATTCAAGCCATCAACTTCTTTTCCGAGCAAGCTTCTCGCCGTAAGAAAAGCGCTCAAGAAAGTCTTGACCACCTGCTGGAAATGAGCAACATCTCCCTCGATCGATTCCAGGAAGCTGTCAACACCGCCAAGCATCATGCCCGGGTCGGACTGCATTTCCACCCGGACCGACTCAGCAGCGAGGGCCGCGCGGTGGCAGAGACTCTTCTGAGCACCGGACAATACAAGAATCAATTTGAAACCGGAATCTCCGCAGGCAGTCTGAGCTACCAGCCGGGGGGCCCGCGCTATCAATGGGAAGAGAGGCTCTTCGGTGGGGCCTACAGCAAGCCCGACGTTAAACCGGAGGACCGTCCGAAATACGGGGCCCTCGACCTGCTTCAGGCTGCCGACGGGCCCGCCCCCCGATTTGGGAGCTGCTACTTTCTCCTCTCATCTCAGGTCAACGAACGCTGTACTTTTACCTACCGCGACTCCCATCTCGACCCGCCAGAAAAAGGGACCATTGAAGACTTCGAGGATATCCTGGCCGCCCTTTTCACCGAGTCTTTTGAAAGAGAATTCGCGCTTGGTTATCCAGGTCTGAAACCCGGGCATTTGGTAGACAAGTTCCTTTCCCTGAAAACACCGGAGCCGTCCGGTATATCCCGAAACCTGGACCATTACATCGAGACTCAGGTCCATGGACGCGTAGACCTCCTCCAGGATGCTGAACAACTGGTGGCCGATCAGAGCTTCCATGGTCACCATGTCGGTCACCTCCTAGAAAGCCTGGCCCGAAAGTACGACCTTGCCCTGCGATGGCGAACTCCCTTCCGGCTTCCGGTAGAGGATTGCCCCGGCGATTTTAGAGGCGCGGTGATGCCGGACTTTGCCCGGCGTGTGGCCGGAGACTCGGGGGTGGTCGACGCCAGGCTCATCGGAATCGCTGCCGCCTCGATTCACGAACGCCCGGATCAGTGGAAGGACTTCGGTGACCCCGAGCAGCTTTTGCAACTTATCAAAAGACTCTGGCACACCACCGTCAAATACGGTTGATCCAGGAAAACCCACAATCCCCGGCTAAAAGTCTACAAATGGGAAGATCTATTTTCATCGCGCTCCTGGCTCTGCTCCTGTCGACCTGGGTGGTGGCCGAAGAACAAGCTGCGGGCACCCTGCGGGTCGGCCAGAACTTGTACTACACCCGAGGCACCGCCCGGGCCAAGGAGCAACTCTTGGAATTTCCTTATCGCCACGCCAACAGCAGTCGCGAATTCAAGGCCTTTGCGGTGCACGAAGGCCAGGGCGTGAGGTTGATCTTTAAGAAGGATGAGATCGAAGGCAAGAAAGACAAGTCTGGAGACCTAGTCAATCAGGACTTTGCCATGGATCACCCCTTTATGAAGGTCCTTGATCAGATCAAGCTCGATGCGCTTCTCCACACCTACCAGAGCCTGCAGAAGACTTCTCCGGAAGACGATGAGAATTGGCACATCCTCAGTGGAGGTAGCGCCGTGCACAAAGTTTTTTTCAAGAACAGTCAAGCTCGTCACTACTGCATCGTGGCCGTCCACGACCCCACCACAAAGAAGATCAGCCAACCGATCTTGCTGAGCTTCCAACGCTCCAATCAGGGTCCCATGGCCACCCTGGTGAGTCCCCAGGGCAGTTTTGCCTCGGCGCCCCAACGAGTCGATCCGATGGTCAACGCCGGCACTCATCACGTCTTCAAGTACCTGGAATCGAGAAAGGGGTTTTAGAGGTTAAGGCCTGCTCAAATCCTTAGCTATGCCGGGCCTGAATCGACTTCAGGGCCACGACCAGTTTCTCGGTCTCCGAAACCAACCGGGTGTACAACTCACCAGAGCCCTCTACACTGCCATTTCGCCCCAGTTCTTCGAGCTTTCGAGCGGACTCGGCGGCAGCTGAGGCACTAAAATTGGAAACGGAGCCTTTGAACTTATGAGCGGTCTGAAAGAGACCCTCGGCATCGGCCCTATCGATCGACACTTTGATGGCGCTCATCTGCTCGGGGCAGAGTCGCAAGAAAGTATCGATAAGAGCGCACAAAATCTTCGAATTATTACCGACCCTGGAGAACAGCGTGGCTTCGTCTAAGACGTTGTAGTTGGTGGTCTCGGTGTCTTTCTCCGAGGGCTCAGGCTCGGAATCGGCCGGTCTTTCACGTTTGACCGTAGCCTCCATCGGTTCAGGATTCGAGCCTTCGGCCGGACGTCGATCCCTGTCCAGAACTTTCGCGATGGCCTCCATCAACTCGTCCTCGTTAAGAGGCTTATTGAGGTAATCGTCCATCCCCGCCGCCTTGCAGCGGTCCAGACCGTCTCCCTGAACATGAGCGGTGAGCGCGATGATAGGGATGCGCTTTCCGGTGTCCACTTCGTTGGACCGAATCTTGATGCTGGTCTGGAGCCCGTCTAAATGGGGCATCTGGAGGTCCATCAGGATCACATCGAACTCCTGGTCCTTGAGAAGCTCCAGGACATCCAGCCCGTTCTCGGCGATGGTCACTTCGTGACCTCGAGAGTTCAACAGTACGGTCGCCAGGGTCTGGTTGACGGGATTATCCTCGGCCAGCAAAATTCGCAGTGAACCAAAATCGGCTTTGCGACTGCGGGCACCCTGCTTGAAGATGCGAAGAACGGTATCCCACATCTCGGTGGCGTCCACCGGCTTTTCCAGCATGGCGTCCACTCCTAGAAGGCGGCAGCGGGCAGCATCACCGGGCTGGATTTCCTGGGCAAAAAGGACGAACGCTTCGTGGCTGAGCTTAAAGTTTTCCACGAAAGAGTAAGCGTCGAAGTGCGCCCCCCGGACCTCGGCCAACACCAGGTCGAAAGGCTCGCTTCCGTCCCGCGCAGACTCGATCGCCTCCCCGGCTTCCCGGGGCGAGGTGAAAGTGACCACCTCCAGTCCCCAACGCTTGACCAGATTCTCCAGGTACTGATACTCCTTACCCGGATCGACCAGCATCACCCGCAGACTCCCCAGCCTGGAGCGATAGGTCCGGTTGGGGTCCGACTCGGCCACCCCGAAAGGAGCCACGAAGGAAAAGACCGAGCCTCGGCCCCGCTGGCTGTCGACCCATACTCGTCCGTTCATCTTACCGACCAGGCCCTGCACGATGGCCAGGCCCAGACCGGTACCGCTGGAGGTCCGAGAGATCGAGGTATCTTCCTGATAGAAGGGACGGAAAATCGCCTTTTCCCTACCCCGCAGAATACCCTGGCCGGTATCTGAGACCGAAAACTTCAATTCCACCAGGTTGTCTTCCCAGGTCTCTCGACCCACGGTCAAACCGATAGCCCCTTTTTCCGTGAACTGGATGGCATTCTGTAACAAGTGATGCAAGATCTGCTTCAAGCGGGCCGGGTCGGCCACGATGATGTCCGGAACCAGGGGATCGATCTGGCTGGAAAAGGCCAGTCCCTTGGCGGACGCTTGAAGGAGGTACGGCTTCAAGGCCGCCTCCACGAAATGCCTGATATCGATGGGTACAGGTTCGAGATGTAGAGAACCGTCCCCCAGTCGAGAGAAATCGAAGGCGGTATTCAAAACCTCCCGCAGTCGGTCGGCGGAAAGTTCTAGATCCTTGAGGTACTTTCGCTGGGTGGCATCCAGATCGGTATTGAGGGTCAGTCTTGCCATCCCCAGGATACCGTTCATGGGGGTCCACACCTCGTGGGTCAAGCGGGTCAAAAAGTCGAACTGGCCGGCTTTACCCAGGTTGGAAGCCAGTGCCTCCACATCCGGTTCACCTGGCTTGATCACGGCGTTGAGCTGCTGCCCCCGGGCACTTTCGGTGGTGGTCAGGGTGACGTCCAGCGAGATCGGCTCCTCCACCCGCTTGCGACCCTCCATGTGAAAGGTCTCACCCCGCATCTTCTCGGTTCGTTTTTGCAGGTGCCGCAACTTGGGCAAAAAGCGATCCACGGGTTGGCCGAAGAGCTCGCTCGGAGGGCGCCCCAGCAGCAAAGCCGCATCCGGATTGCAGGACTCGATGAGACCCTGAGCGTCGATGATCAGGAGCCCTTCCAGGAGTTGATCGCTGACGGTCGGGTCGGTGGTCATCTCGTCCTCACTCATCTGAGGAGGCTTCTGAGACAGCGACTGCTGAAGGCATTCCCGCAGCATCTCAGCCACCGCTTCGGCTGAAGGGGGCCGATTTTCCGGCTTCTTGGCCAGCAGATTTAGCACGATTTCGTCGAGTTTGGACGGAATATCCGGCTTGAGTTCGGAGGGTGCCTGGGGCGTCTGGTTGATGTGCCCGGTGAGGATGGCGTAATCGGTGTCGCCTTTGATCGGCAACTCACCGGTGATGGATTCGAACAGGCAAACCCCAAGAGAATAGAGATCGGCGGAGGGAGTCAGTCCCGAGGTCTTCAAGATCATCTCGGGGGCCAGAAAGGAGCAGGTCCCCAGCACCGTACCGGTCTGGGTGAGTTGGGTATCGGAGTCGAGCCTCCGGGAGATGCCGAAATCCGTAATCTTGGGAATTCCGTCCGAGGTGAAGAGGATGTTACCGGGTTTGACATCGCGGTGCACGATGCCCTGACTGTGAATGTGCTGGAGCCCGTCACAGATGGCGCAATAGGCGGTGACGATCTCGGCCAGATCCTTGGCTTCGTTGACGAAGGTCCGGAGATTTCCCCCATCCACGTACTCCATGACGATGAAGTCCAGATTGTCGACGGTATTGTACTCGTAGCAGTGGACCACGTTGGGGTGGCTCAAGGCGGCCAGGTCCGAGCCTTCGCGCCGGAACCGAAAAAGAAGTTCTTCCTGATCAATGTCCTCGGGTAGTACCTTGACCGCCACGTCGCGACCGTAGGCAGAATCGAAGGCCTTGTAAACAATGCCCATTCCACCTCTACCAAGCTCTTTATCAGGCCGAAAACGACTCGGCAACCGATTCTTCACGCACAACCCTCCGGGAGTTCGGAGATTCCCGCCTAAACGGTCACTCTCCTCGCCTTGTTTAACAACTTGTTTACGAAATGTAACGCATTTTCTACAATTCGTTGATAGAACTGGCGTAAGATAGGGTGGCAATCCCCCCGGAGTGCAAAACAACGGAGGTCCATCTTTGAGAATCGAAGAGATCAGATCCAGTCGACGAGGCCAGGAGGTTGAGCGACTGGCTCAGAGCCTGGGAGCCGAGCGCGCGGCCAGCAGCCAGGCGATCCAACAGCAAAGCCAGCAATCGATCCGGCCGGGCTCCGACGCCGTCGAGCTATCCAGCGAGGCCGCCGGACCACTGGGCGGACTTTCCAGTGACAGTACCGCTCGCACCACCCAGATCCTGACCGGCCTGGAGCAGTCCTTTCAGGGAAACAGCCAGGACCGCAACCAGCGACATCGGCCCCGAGAACAAGCCCAGCCTTAGGGCCGGGAAAGGCCCAATCTTCTTTTCCGCCAGCGCTCGCGGGCGATGCTCAGGATCATCCGGGCCAGAGCCACCACCTTGGTAGTGCGTTTGCCGGCGTGGGCCATGATCATGAATTTTTCCACGATCATTTCATCCAGCGGGCCGGGAGGCAAAAGGTGGTCGAGGCTGCCCCCACGTCTTACTGAGACGGTGCGGGTCTGGGTCATTTCCAGCAACCCTTCGGCACCCCGCGTGCGTCCGTATCCACTGCGTCCTGCTCCCCCGAACGGTACCCGGGGATCGGCTGAAGGCACGATCAGGTCGTTGATGCTCACCACCTGAGCCGGGACCTGGTGGGCCAAGCTCCGGGCCCAATCCTCCGGGCCGAAGAGCGAAGCTCCCAACGCATACGAACAATTGCGGGCGATTCTCAAGGCCTCTTCATCGCTCTCGACCACCTTCAAAACGGCCAGTGAGCCGAAAGCCTCGTCTTGTAAGAGACGATTTTCCTCGGAAACCCGGCTGAGCAAAACCGGACCCTCACCCTCCCTGGCCCACAGGGCCAGAGCCCCGGCCGCTCGCATCTCTTCGACCAGCCGTCGCTCGGTTTCGCTCAAGAGGGAGTGCTCCCGCCCTCCGATAGCCTGGCGAAACGCTCTCTCAAACTCTTCCACCGCACCCCGCAAGAGGATCCGCCGAGGGGCCACACAGGTTCGCCCATGGTTTAGACTTAGCCCAAAGGCCACGGCCCGAGCCGCCAGCTCCATGTCGGCCTGGGGGTGAATGAACACGGTGTCCCAGCCCGACAGTTCGGCCACCGCAGGCACCAGGGCCTCTCCAGCCTGGGCCAGAACGGTGCGACCGGTTTCCGCGGAGCCCACCAGCACCACTTTCTGGATCTCCGGGAGACTGGCCTGAAAGCTGGAGTTATCCTCTCCCAGCAGACGAAGCCACGGTTCCCCACCCCCCACTCTCAAGAACAATTCTCGGACGAACTGGTGAAGTACCAGGCCGCCCGGTGCAGACTTCAACCAGACTTCGTTGCCGGCCGCCCAGGCGTGGAGGGCTGAAGCAAAGGGCAGAAACAGGGGGTAGTTGCTCGGGGCCAGGATCAGCACCCGGCCCAGCGGCTCGTGATAAACCGTACTGTGAACTCCCCAGAGCCAGACCGGCTGACCGTCCCATCCCAATTTTCGGGGGCGCAAGATTTGCCCGGCGTGTTTCTCGAGGTAGGCAACCGTATCCAGCAACGGAATGAGTTCACTGGAGAGGAGCTCTCCTTTCGAGCAGTGGGGGCGCAGTTTTTGCAGATGCTCGAGAAGCCCCTCGCGCTCGGCGCACAGGGCGTGCCGAAACCGCCTGAGCAGAGCCAGACGCTTATTCAGCTCAATGGTTGGCGAAAGCGGGGGTGAGGTTAGTTTGCAGTCCGAAGTCTTCACAGATCAGTCCCGATGAGATTCTGGCGGAGGAGTAGATGACCGGAAGCCCGCTCCCGGGGTGGGTACCGCCGCCCACGAGATAAACACCCTCCAACTCTTTGAAGCGATTGTTGGGGCGAAAGTGTAGCATCTGGAGCAAATTGTGAGCCATGCTGAAAGTGGCGCCTCGATAGATCTCCATCTGGTTCTCCCAGTCGGCCGGGGTGAAGATCTTCTCCGACACGACCCGTTCTTTTACATCTCCCAACCCGATGCGTTCAAGTTGCTGATAGGCCACCTCTCGGAAGGTCATCTTCTCCTGCTCCCAATTGATTCGCTCGTGCATATGAGAAACTGGAACCAGCAGGTAGAGACTGCTCATCCCCTCGGGGGCCATGGTGGAATCGGTGACGGACGGATTTTCCAGGTAGAAGCTGGGGTCCTGGGGCAAGGTGTAGTTGTCGGCGATGTCCTGAATGTTGCGCACGTAGTCGTTGGAAAAGTAGATGTTGTGATGGGCAGCGTCCACCTTGCCTTTCACCCCGATGTAGAGCATGAAGGTAGAGCAGCTGTATTTTCGAGTGGCGATCTTGTGGTCGTTCCAGCGGGGCCGAACATCTTCCGGCACCAGGCGAGTCATGGCTCTGGCAAAATCGGCGTTGACCACCAGCGCGTCGAAGCAATGGCGTTCCTTGTCGGTCACCAGACCGACCGCCCGTTTGCCCGAAAAGAGCACTTCCTGCACTTCTTCTTCCAAACAGATCCTCACCCCCATCTCCTCGGCGATCTCCCCCATCCTCTCTGAAACCGTGGAGCAGCCCCCGATGGGGTGGAATACTCCGTGGTCGTATTCGAGGTAGCTGAGAATGGTAAACAAACTGGGGCACTGATAGGGCGACATCCCCAGATACTTCGATTGAAACGAAAAGGCCAGGCGAATCCGCTGATCCTGAAAGAAAGACTGAAGATCGGTGTCCAGACTACGCCAGGGTCGGACCAGCGGCAGCAACTTGAGCATCTCTTTGGAGAAGAGCTTGGTCCAACTGCCGAACTCGCTCTCCAGGATGGGGGCAAAGCTATCGAGCTTGAGCCGGTTCTCTTTCAAAAAGGCGGGCAGCCTGGCCGCATCTTCAGGACAGAATTGGGCGATCTGCTCCTGCATCTGCCCCACATCGCTGGTAGCGTCGAGCACCCCGTCTTGACCAAAAATAAGCCGGTACTGGGGATCCAGTCTGGTCATGGGAACTTCCTGGTAGAGATCTCGGCCGAGGGTACGAAAGATCTCCTCCAGGATTCGCGGATAGAGAAAGAATGTAGGGCCGCGGTCGAATCGAAATCCATTTTCTTCAATGGCTGAGGTGCGCCCCCCAACTCGGTCCATCCGCTCGATGATGGTCACCTCGAGTCCGGCATGGCGCAACAGCAGAGCGGCGGCCAATCCTCCGGGTCCAGCCCCTATGATGGCGACTTGCTTTGACATGGCATTCTTACTCTCTTTCCATCCCCCGAAGCGAATCCTACGGACGCTTGAACGGCTCCCCGGGAGCCTGACCGCCGGACTGGCGACGCAGTAACTTGGGCGCTCGAGTCAATCTTGCGGGAGGCGCAGAATGCTGAACCGGAGCCGACTCGCCTCTGCCTGGTGCGGGTACGTCACCGCCTATAGTTTCCCCTAGGAAACCCTTCTTTTCGGGGGCAGGTTTTCGGCCAGGAGTAAGCGGCTCGAAGGCTCCACCCCCCTGTTCATCTTTGGATTTGATCAGAGGCAGTGGCGAGAATTCACCTTCCGGGGTGGCTTGCTCGGGCTTGCTGGCGGCCGGAGCTGCGCCGGTCAGGGCGGCCGGAAGAGCGGTCCCCGGCTTCTGGGGAGGACTTCCAAAAACCCGGCCTTTAGAAGGTTTCTGGGCCGGGAAAGGTCCTCTTTCCTGGGGAGCATCATCCAGTGGTCCGAAGGTCACCGGTCTGGCCTTCTGAGCCTGGTCCGGGCTGGGGTCCGGAATATTGAATTCGCCGCTTCCCCGGATCGGTTCTGGAGCGACCACCGGTTCGTGCTCCCTGCTCGGTCGCTCAGCCAGAACCGGCGGAGGAGGTTGCAGAGGCGGGGTCGGGGGCAAGGAAGGCTGATCTTCGTAGAGGTCTTCGAACGACGGAAAGGCGTCTTCGAACGGATCGTCCTCGGCGTCTGCGAAGGAGGCTGAAGGTGCCGCCGGCTTATCGGTCTCGAAGGAGGGAGCGGCCAGGCTCTGGGGGGGCCTGCTGGTGGCAACCTGGGTCCCGGCCAGGGGATGGCTGACCACGATCTCGACCGGCTGAGAGCCCTTGATGAGAAACTGGTAGGTTTCACTCCGTTGGCCCGGTAACTCTCCGTCATCCTCCCTAGGCAGACCGTCCTCGCAGAGGTAGCCCCCGGTCCCTCTCAGCTCACTCAAACGGGTCCTGGGCTCACCCATGAGCAAAGCATTGGACCCGAGGTTGAGGTCCACGGAGCCATCCATGGAGCGTCCATTCTCGATAGGACAGGTCGGCAAAAATCCTGAATTTTCTACTCTTAGAATAAGTTTTCTTAAGGGCTGCTTATCCTCGGACCAGCCCACCACGGTCTCTTCTGGCCTGGGCACGACCAGGCGCGGACTGGCCGAGGCAAGTCCTAAAGCCAGCCGAGTGAGCTTCTTGAGTTCCCGAGCGAGGTAAGGTCCGGCGGGTGGATTCAGCCAGGTTCGGCTCCAATCCCAGCCTCCAATCTCTCCTTTTCCCAAGAGCGGGTCACTGTGCTCGGTCCAATCGCTGAAGCTCCCTTCCGGAAATTCCTTTTCGCAGAACCTCATCAATTGGAGAATCTCGGTTTCATCCGCTTTGAAAGGGTCCTCCAGTTCATCGGTCTTCAGACCCGCCGCCGCCCTCAGCGACCACAATTGGCAGTCGGCCGCCAGTACGCCCAGCGAGCGAGCCGCCCAGGCCAGGAACTGCCCCTCCCTCTGAGTTGTGGAGCATTTCGGGGTGACAGCTAAACCGGCCAGTTCCCCCAGGCGAGACTCAAGTTGGCTTAGTGTATTGTGGTCGGTATCGCTCACCAGACTGAGGCGATCTCCCGGACCCGAACAAGAAATGACCCCAAAGACGTTTCGGTACTTGCGCATGAATTCGATCACCGCTTTGGTCGAAGGCAACTGGGAAGCGATGTACGGGTTGCTGGGTGAGGGAAAGTCGTGAGGACCGACCCGGGCCATCCGGCCTGAATCCAGGCTGCGGTAGAGATCGTAAAACGGCTCTTCCCTGTCCTCGGGGTTGCGAAGCGCCATCACCCGATGATCGCGTTTAAACGGCTTCCAGCTCCCCAGTGGATTGGCCAACCGAAACTGGCGACCCTGGATGGGCTGCCCCGGGCTCTCCAGTTGCTGGGTGACCAGTGCTCCTCCGGCCAGACACTGCTCCATCTCATCAGGAGCCAGTCTGGGCGCGATATAAAACACGGTCTTATCCACCAGTTCGGTCAACAGCTCGTCGCGACCGTGCCCGGCCACCAAAAATCGAAGAAGCTCGAGACAGGCCGTGGAGCCCAGCAAGTTCCAGCCTTGATGGCCCCCGTCGATCCAGATGCCCGGCTTCTCCCGACCGTCACCGTTGGTCACCTCGGCCACCACCAGGGGGCGACCCTCCCGCGACTTCCCGATGGATGCCACGTTGACCAGGTGCGGGGCCGCCTGGGCTACAGCTTTTAAGTAGCGGGTCATGGACTTGAAGTCAAGATAGCTCTCGACATCCAATGTAGGTACGACCGGCAAGTTTTCTAGCCTTCTTGAGCTGCTTCAAGCATCTGGTAGAAGTTCAGACCCCTCTGCTGCACCTTTTGGGTGCCGGCCAGCAGCTCCATCCAGCCCTGGTTCAAGTGCTCCACTTCTCCGTCTTCGGAAAAACGACTCATTCGATGAAGTGCTTCGATGGACTCGTCCAGGGCGTCCACCACTCCTTCGGCAGCAGCCAGCAGGTCGGGGTGGTCTTTGAAAGTCTCGGCATAGGTAGAACTGATGTCGTGGATCTGCTGGCTAGCCGAGTTAAATCGCTCGTTGAAGAGAAAGATCTGTTGCTGCCACTCCTCTACCGCTATATCTCCGGCAGCCACCTTGTCGCAGGCATCGTAAAGGTCGAGGTACTCTTTGGGTACCATCACCAGATCGTTGGAATAACCGGCATTCTCTGCCGAGGCCTCCCGCATGGCGTTGGGAAGAGTGGCCGAGCAGCTCTCGCAGGTGTCGCGACCGGGCGGGTTGGAGTGCGAACAGCGCAGGCACTCTACCATCATAGACTGCTGCTCGAGTTCAAGATAGTGCTGATTCAGATATTCGAGTTTATAGGCCGCTTCTATGCACAGGTCGATGCCGTGTTCCACCGCCTCTCTGGTAGCCTTTTCCATCTCCTCGAGGCCCTGGCCGAACTCTTCGTAGGCGAACTCCGACTGTTCAGCCAGCTCTTTAGCGGGATCATCGTCGGACAGACTTTCGGCGTAGAGTTGCAGTTCACCCAGAGCCTTTTCAAGCCGATCAGCGGTAGCATCCACCTCGTGAATGAACTCGTCGGCGGAGAGCTTTTCGTCGATAAACTTGCGTCCGGCCCGGATCAGGATGTTGATATTGGGAGAATTTGTCTCATCGGGATAGAGTTCCGACTCTTTCTCTCCCTCTTCGTCATTCCAGGCCGAAACAATATTGTCTAGAAAATCAGTCATTCGCGCGCCAGCTTCAATTCTCGTCTACCATTCTGAATCCTCCGGGTTAGAGGCCTAGAAACCTTCCAGGAGGTGAGCAAAGGCAGCGAGGGGATCGGCTTGCTGTTTATGAATCTCCAGAAGAAGAGCGGTACCGGTGCCGTCGGTGGAGAGGTGCACGTGGTCCATCATCTCCAGCAAGATGGAGTATCCCATTCCCAGGGAAGGGGCCGTGGAAAAACCGGCGTTAAGAACAGCGTTGGGCAGATGAGCAAAATCGATCCCAGGGCCCTGATCGTCGATCCGAATGGTTACAGCCTGATCGGTGGTCCGAACGGACAGGCTGCCGGATTCGGCGTGCTTTACCACGTTGCCCACGGCTTCTGTAGCGCAGAGAGCAGCGTCCTGGATCCTTTCCTCGGAGAGCCCTTGATCGGCCAGAGCCTCCTCTACGAAATGCCGACATTTCGGTACGTCGGCGGCCTGGGAGATCATGACCGAGCCTTTATCAAGTCCCGAGGCATCCCAGGCAGCTTCCAGTTCCCGCCGTTCGCAGAGAGTTAGTTTGCCTCGGGTTACGGCGCAGAGGGCGTCTTTGTAGAACCTTTTCTTCTCCAGCTCGGCGGTCAGGCGAGACTGAGTGTAGGCCAGATTTTCCACGATCACCGAGAGCTGATTGACGATCGATATCAGCAACGACACCGTCTCCCGGGCAAAATAGCCGTGTTCGTCAGCCAGCAGCCAGAGCCCGCCGGCGCGATACTCACCGATCTCGATGGGAACCGCCGCGTAACCCTTGAGCCCAAACTCGGTCAGGGGGCTGTCTTTACCGACTTTTCGCTCCACCAGCGCCTTCTTATTAAGAGGGAAGGTCTGGATGATCTTCTTGAAGTGGTCCTTCAAGCTGGCGGGAAACTCTTCAGCCCGCAGGATGAACTTGGAGACCTGAAACTGGTCGTAGTCCAGGATGACTCCCCCTCCGGGTAGATTGAGTAGCTCGGTGGTGCGCTCCAGGGCGGTGGAGATGGCCTCCTCCACGGTGGTCGCCTGGCCCAGGGACGTGGCCAGGCTATACATGCAAAAGAGTTCGTTGGCCCGGCTCTCCTGCTCTTCGGAGTTTCGGACGCTGCGAAAAAGAAGCGAGGTGCCCACCAGTTCGCCCTGCTCATCAAACCAGGGGGAAGGGTCCAACTCGACCTGCTCCTGGTTGGGCAATTGGACCGCAAAAGGTACCACCACGCCGCTGGCGTGCTGGGAACGGATGGCTCGCAGACGGTGTCGATCCTCCTCTCTCACCACATCCTGGAGACGGGCGCCGGCCCACTCTATCCCCGGAAGGGCTTGCTGGAGGGTGGTGTTGACCCAGCGAATGTGGTCGTTGGCATCGAGTTCGGCGATTCCGTCACTCACCCGATTCAGGAGTTTACGGAAGACTTCGTAAGGCCTGGAGCGCCCGGCTCGCAACTCCCACCATTCGCCCACCGAGTTGAGGGCATCAAAAATTTCCTTATGGAGGCCGAATCGGCAGACCCCGATGTATTGCCCCTCGGTGTCGCAGCGCAACAAAAACGGGACCGGCAGTCCGTATTGGGCGGCTTGTTTGAAGTCAAATCCGGAACCGCTTTGCTCTAGCTCCACCAGGATCACATCGCTCTTACCCAGGAAATTTCGAATCTTATCGCGCGCGGTCCGGGTTAGAACATGGGGGCCCTGGAGTTCAAGCTTTAGCTGGTCGAAAGCTGACTCTTTTGCTACCACGGCCCAGGTGATGGAATCCATAGAGTTCACCTAACGGGCTTTCCCAAAGGAGACCACGCTCCTTCTTTGAGAGGGCCCGCACCTTCAGACTGTACCGTTCTGAGGCAAGGAAAAGTAGAATGTGGAACCTTCACCAGGCTCCGATTCAACCCACATGGTACCTCCGTGGGCCTGGACCAGCACGTTGGAAAGCCACAGCCCGAGGCCGGTGCCAGGGATCTGCCGAGTGCGCTCGACTCGTTGAAACTTAGCGAAAAGCTTTTGCTGGTCCTCGGGAGAGATACCCACCCCGTCATCGGAAACACTGAGCACGACGACATTTTCATCGGCCATGAAGTCGACCGTGATGCGAGGATTTTCACTGCCGTACTTGATCCCGTTGCCGATCAGGTTGCTGAGGACTTGCTCTAGCTTGTGGCGATCGGCCTTGATGGTACTCTCAGGGACCTCGTTTTGCAGGGTGATCACACGCTCCTTGCGCTCGTGGGCTTTAATGAGAAAGCTGAACTCCTGGTCGACCAGCTCCTTCACGTTGACCATCTCAAGATTCAGGGTGAGGGCCTGGGTCGACTCTAATTCAGACACTTCCAGATAGGACGCGATCAGTTGTTCGGCTCGCCTTTCGGCGTCTAGAATGCGAGCACACAGGTCCGAGACTTTTTGGTCCTCGGTCACCCGATCGATGATAATACCGCACATCTTTATGACGGTGAGAGGGTTCTTGAGATCGTGGCTTGCGATCTTCAAGAAGTTGGCCAGGGTTTCTCGACGGGCTTCCAGTTCCCGGGACTCGATCTCTTGCTCCTGAGCTTTCTGCCGCAGTTGCTCACCATCCAAGCGAGCTGAAAGTAGAGCCCCGGCCGACTTCAGGAGCTGAAAACTCTCCTGATGGAGAGGCAAAGTGGAAAGCGGACTATCCACGCAGAGCACCCCCAGGATCGAACCGTCACCTCCCACCAGAGGCACGTACACCGCTGATCGGATCCCTTTGAGACGGGTGCTCTCATGGATCCGGCCCGAGGGAGCGTCGGCCTGGGAGAACAGGAGCGCTTCCCCACGAGCGATGGCCATCCGGGCCAGACTGCGACTAACCAAGCCGACCGGTTTGCCCTCCCGGGTCAGACTCTCCGGGTCGATGAGGTGCTCGATCTCTTCTTCAGCTCTCGGAGGGCCGATCAAATAGATGTTCTGGGCGGTAGGTAGGTGCGAATAGAGGGAACAGAGACAGGGGGCAAGCTCCTGCAAGGTGGCTGCACCCAGCAGTTGGTCCACGAACCGGGCCAGAGTTTTCAAGACATCCGGGCTCTCCGCGGCATCTTCCAGCGCCCCCGCAAAATCCTGGCGACTCACCGGCTGGCGAAGCTGTAGAGTCATCCCGTCTTCCACGGTGGCCGACTCGGTTTCTAGCGTCAACGAAAGAACGGTCTCTCCCAGTAGGACCGGGCTTTGTTGTAGCGCCGTCTTGGCGGAGAGGCGGACGTTCTCCATCCAACTCCCGTTGGAGCTACCCAGGTCCTCGTACCAAACCTGGTCATCCTCCAGCCATACCCTCCCGTGGCTGCGGGACATCTTACTGTCCCAGCTGCAGACCAGATCCGCAGTCCTCGGGCTGCGCCCTATCAGCAGTACTTCAGGGGTGACTACAGCGTTTAGCTCCGCACCGGAACGGTGGCTGAGGCGAATTGTCCGAATGGTCGGTAACATCTGATGGGCTCGATTCTCTGAAGGGGGTGTTTTGTCCTCATCAACGTCACGATCAAAAAGACGAAAAAACTCCTCTGGGAACCCGAAACAAACCTACCCCGATGAAGTTAGACGCCAGTGCAACAATAGAGGCAAAGCGGGGGTCCGGCCAAACTCATCGTGCCGGACCCCTGCTTTTGCAAAGCCCCTTAAACCCGACGCATCTCCCGGGCGTATTGATCGCTAGCCGGTCCCACGATCAGGTGAAAGGTGTGGTCGGGGAGTGCCATGACTGCCTGCACCCCTTCAGCCTCCAGTCGCATTCGATCCACTTTCTCGGAATCGGCCACCACCACTCGCAATCGAGTGACGGCGCAGGGTATCAGTTCCTTGATATTGTCGCTCCCCCCGAGGGCCGCGGTCCACTCCAAAGCCTTCTTACCGGCTTCAGGGTCAACCTCGATGGAAACTTCTGCGACCTCACTCTCTGACTCCTCCAGTTCGTGCTTGTCTTCCTCCTTGAGCTCAGCCTCGTCACCGGCGGTTTTCAGGTAGGCCTCCATGGCGGACTTGAGGTTCTCCGATCGGGGTCCGAAGATGGCCTGGAGATTATCCCCCACCGACACCACCCCGGAGGCACCCAGGGCCTTGAGCTTGGCCGTCGAGGCCAGCGCTTGGTCCTTGACCGAGACCCTGAGACGAGTGATGCAGGCATCGAGAGCCGTGATGTTGCTTCGGCCTCCGAAAGCCAGCACCAGCATGCGGCTGAAGTCATCGGAGCCGGCATCGGCGACGGCGGAAGGTAGTTCCACCACTTCCCGCCCCGGAGTCTTGAGGTCAAACCTCTGAATGCAGAATCGAAACACGGTGTAGTAGATCGCCGCGTACACCAGACCAAGTAAAATCACCATGTCGGGCCGGGTGGCCTTGGGCGAGAGGATCATAAAGTCGATCAAGCCGTGGCTGAAATTGGTGCCGATCAGACCGCCCGCCCAGTGCAGCACGGTAAAACAGGTACCGGCCAAAAAGGCGTGCACGGCGTAGAGCATGGGGGCAGCAAACATAAAGGAAAACTCAATGGGTTCGGTGATGCCGGTCAGAAACGAAGTGAGAGCCGCCGAGACCATAATGCCGCCCACTTGAGCCCGGCGCTCGGGTTTGGCGCTATGCCAGATCGCCATGGCCGCAGCCGGCAGTCCGAACATCTTGAAGAGATACCCACCCCCCAGGATGCCGGCCGTGGGGTCCCCGTTGATGAAGCGGGTGACATCTCCCGTAACCACCTGACCTTTGGCCGTAGTGAACTCTCCGATCTCGAAAAAGAATGGCACGTTCCAGATGTGGTGCAGACCAAAAGGCAAAAGCGAGCGCTCCACCACCCCATAGACGAAAACCGCTAGCGAGGTATTCTCACCGGTGGCCCAGTTGGAAAACTGATCGATGGCCCAGCCGACCGGAGGCCAGACCACGCTCAGGACGACCCCCAGAAAGATCGCCGAAAATGCTGTGGCGATGGGTACGAACCTCTTGCCGGCAAAAAAGCCCAGATAGGGCGGTAGTTCGATGCGGTAGTACTTGTTGAATATGTAAGCCGCCAGCGCTCCGACCAGGATCCCCCCCATGACCCCGGTATCGATGATGCCGGTTTTGAAGACGATCTCGATGTGCCGCTCGATCACGCTGTAGTCGCTGAACTGCGAGGCCATATCCACTTTATAACCGGACAGCTCTTCCGGAGAGATGCTGGGAGCTTTCCCCGAGGCTCGAGCCATGACTCCCAGGGTGGCGATCAAGACCACGTAACCCACGGTGGCGGCCAGGGCCGCCACTCCATCTCCAGCGGCCAGCCCTAGAGCCACCCCGATAGCGAACAAGAGAGGGAGATTGCCGAAGACGGCCCCCCCCGATTCGGCCATCAGTTCGGAGACTCGAGTGGGGATCCACTTAAACCCGGCGCTTCCAACCCCCAGCAAAATCCCGGCAGCAGGCAGGACCGAAACCGGTAGCATGACCGCCTTGCCGATCTTTTGTAGCAGTCCGAAAGCTTGCCTAAAACTTTTCATCAGATCGCCAACTCCTCTTCCAGACTATCGGGACAAAGCGCCCGGACCTCGGCGGCCTCCTCCATCTCCAGAGCCTGCCGGGCTAGATCCTGGCACTGCTCCAGAGAGTACTCTCTGATTCGAGCTTTCACGGCCGGGATCAAGGGCAGCCCCACCGAGAGTTCATCCACCCCCAGCCCAACCAGAATCGGTATGGCCTGGGGCTCGCCGGCGATGCCTCCGCACACCCCTACCCAACGGCCGTGAGCGTGGGCTGCGTCCACGGTGAGCTTGATCAACCGAAGGACCGCCGGACTCAGTCCGTCGATCTTGGCCGCCAACTGGGGGTGCCCCCGATCCATGGCCAGGGTGTACTGGGTAAGGTCGTTGGTGCCCACCGAGAAGAAATCGGCTTCTCGGGCTAGAGCTTCAGCGCACAGAGCGGCGGCCGGCACCTCGATCATCAACCCCACCTGGATGGGCTCCATGCCCAGCTTCTCCTCTTCTTCTCTGACCACTTGCTTGGCCATCCGAAATTCGGAGACGGTGGTGATCATGGGAAACATGATGTGCATCCGGGTGTGCTCACCGGCCCTCAAAATGGCCCGCACCTGGGGGCGAAAGATGTCCGGCCGGTTCAGCAAAACCCGGATCCCTCGTTGACCCAGAAAGGGATTCTCTTCGAGAGGGATCGGCAGATAGGGAAGTGGCTTGTCGCCCCCCACGTCTAGAGTCCGGATGATCACCGGCTTATCTTTTCCCATGGCCCGGGCTACCGCTGAGTAAGACTGGTACTGCTCCTCTTCGGTGGGAGCAAAGGAGCGCTCCAAGAAGAGAAACTCGCTGCGCAGCAATCCAACACCTTCGGCCCCTAGCTTGACAGCATCTTCGGCTTCGCTGGACCCCCCCACGTTGACCGCCACTTCCACCCGGTGGCCGTCGGTGGTTTCGGCCGACTCGTGGGCCCTTTCCAGGTACTTCCGGCGCCGCTCTTCCCGTTTCTTCTGGGTTTTCTGAACGGCTGCGACCAGGTCGTCGGAGGGGTCGACCTTGAGCTGCCCTCTACCGCCGAACAGGATCACTCGGGTCCCTTCCGGGATCTCCAGGGAGCGAACTTCGATGCCGGCGATGGCCGGTATTCCTAAGGAGCGGGCCAGGATGGCCACGTGACTGGTGGCGCCCCCCGCCGTGGTGCAGAAGCCCAGGACCCGCTCGCGGTCCAGATTAGCGGTGTCGGAAGGAGTGAGGTCTTCGGCAACCAGAATGGTGCCCTCGGGTATTTCTCGCCGCACTTCCAGGGAGTCCACCAGCTTGGAGAGTACGCGCCGACCCACATCTCGGATATCATTGGCTCGGGCGGCCAGCAACTCGTTGCGCAGATTGGCCAGTCGCTCGGCGTGGCGCAAGTAGGCCTTTTCCCAGGCCGCCGCCGCAGAAAGCCCCCGGGCCAGCCCCCCCTCGGCCAGATCCAGCAAATCGGGATCCTCCAGGAGTTCCTGGTGGGCAGCGAAGATGGCCGCCTTGGATGGGTCCGCTTCGGCGTGGAGCCTAGCCACCAGGGCCTCCAGTTCGCGGACCGAGGCACCGATAGCCCGGTTGAGAGCCACCCGCTCTTGCTCGGGCGGACCAGCCGGATTGGGGTCCACCTCGATCTCCTGTTCACGCAGCTGAAAGACCTTCCCCACGCTGATCCCCGGAGAGGCTGCCACCCCCAGCAGCAGGCTCTCATCGCCCGAGCGGGGCGGCAGCAATACCGGGGCCTCCGGTTCGGCCTGGGCATCAGCCCCCCTCATCAACACCGGCACCGCGCCTTCTTCACCCAGTCCCTCCCTCAACTGGGGCACCAGAGCCTCCAGAGCCGCCTCAGCCTCTGGACCACGAGCCACCAGTTGAACCTTATCTCCTCGCCCCACCTCCAGGCCCATGATCCCCACGACCGAACGGGCGTTCGCTCTCTCGGTACCTTTTTGGATCTCCACCCGGGCGTCGAAGCGCTTGCACAGATTGGCCAGAACCGCCGAGGGCCGGGCGTGAAGACCGGTGGGATTGGGAATTATGATGGTCTCGGAAAGGAACTCCTTGTCGTTGCCTCCCTCCTCCACAGAATCGGACAGGGCCATCGTCACGGTGGCCACAGGATCGGATCCGGACTGAACGGTGCCCTTCTCGAAGGCGATCCTATGGATGACATCTTCATTGGTGAAGATCACCATGGAGAGCAGGCTCCGGGCTTTACGGGCCAGGAGGTCGGCGGAAAACTTGATCAGGTTATCACCCGCACGCACTGCCTGGCCAACCTGAACCAGCGGTTCGAAACCTTCGCCCTTCAGTTTGACGGTATCGATCCCGATATGAACCAGAATCTCCAAGCCCTCCTCGCTTCGGATCGTGACCGCGTGCCCCGCCGGGTGCAACTGCACGACCGTTCCAGCACAGGGCGAAACCAGCAGTTCCGACGTGGGGTCGATGGCGATGCCGTCTCCCACCATCTTCTGGGAAAAGACCGGATCCGGCACCGTGTCCAATGGAACAAGCACCCCCGAAAGAGGTGCTTTGATAGAAAGTTGCTGCGACATAAGGGGCCCTTCGCCCGGAGGGGGAGGGCTCCTACGAATGTACTAATTTAAGATCTGGAGATTACGTTGCCGGTTCCAGAGTCTACGATCCTGGGATTTCCCTTTTCGTATTCGATCTCATTACCGGTGCCGCTCACCACGATGTTGTCGCAAGATTCGATCTCTACCTCGTTGGCGCTACCGCTGACCACCAGACCGGGGCAATTTCCGGTGATGGTGATGTCGTTGGCCGCCCCACTTATCACCACCTTGCGCCCGTTGGCGTCGATCACCCGCTCTTGCGAAGCCCCGGAGATCACGATGGCATCGCCGACCGCGGATTCATCGACGCTCACATCCACTCGTCCACCGTGCCCGGTAACCTGTACCGACTGACCGTCCACGGTGATTTGCGTATTCTCGCCGTGCTCGAGCGCGGCCACGCCGAACTGACCGTCGACCCCCTTGATGGCGTCACCGCTGACCTCCACTCCCTGGGCGCCCACGTTGACCTGGGTGGCTTGAGCGCCGTCGGTCGTGTCGACCTGAACGCCCTGGCCGGACACATTGACCTGGGAAGTCTGGCCGGCTTTGTCGGAGTTGACCTGGACACCCTGACCGGTGACCGCGACCTGGCTCGTGGCTCCGTCCTGGCCGTGAGTTTCTACCTTCACCCCGTCCGTGGAGATCTGGACCTTGGAAGACTCTCCGTTCTGGTTGGAGCTAATGGTGACACCCTGGCCGGAACAACCGGCCAGGAAAGAAACAACGATAAGTGCTGTGCAAAACGATTTAAGTAACGACATAAGACGGGTAATTGGCCGCTTCTCGAAGGAAACCTTCGGGTGCTTACGCGGTGTACGCATAACTCAACGTGGTAACGGGGTTATACTGTTGGCTCACCAGTTGCGACATCTTGCGGGCTCCGGCAATCTTGGTGAACTCCTGGGCGAAGAACTTGGCGGTCGAGACAGAATTGTAAGTCTTCAGACAGGCCTGGCCCATCAAGAAGGCACCCATCAGGACCACCAGCGTCTCCGTGTCGACCCCCACCAGGCCCCCGAAAGTGAGCCCCAGGATGCCGAACACCAGACCAAAGCAGAGCCAGGCCAGGCCCGCCAGGGCGGTTTCGAGGGTGGAGGTGCCGGTGCGCTCCAGATAGTGTTCAACCAACTCTCCCGCGGTAGCTTCCGATCGCTCAGCCAGTTCCTTGAGGAGAAGGGAGACCTTTCTCCTGTCCTGAGATTCGGAGCGAGCGATCAATTCGGCCCTGAGTTCGTTGGTAGTGATGTCTGCACCAGAAAAGCGAGTAGTCATACTTCATTTATACGGGCTACCGTCTGACCGCGTTTTTAAAGTTCTGCCGTTTGGCGTTAACAGGTTGTAAACATTCTTCGCTCGGGCCGAAAATATGAACAGGATATTGCGGCGATGCTAACTTCGGTTACATAGTTTACTCAACGGTAACCTGGCCCGGATACCGACCCGCCCACCGCGGACTATAATAGACCTACAAGCGAATAACATACCGCCCAGGTCGAAGAAAAGCTGTATGTGGACCCTCCTGCTAATTATCCTCTGCAATGACCTGGGCGGTTCTTTTTTTCTCTCAAGATGTATCTAGAAGGCTGGTTTGTTTCAGTAACTTTTCAGGCCTGTGCGCTAAGCTCATCCTATCGTGAAAGCCGGGTCCAATATCAAGCGCGTTCGCCTCTTCCACTTCAACGACTTCCATCGTCGCCTGGGTCCGCTGAACGACGGAACCGGCGGGGCGGCCCGCCTGGTGGGCAAAATCAAACAACTGGAAGCAGAAAATCCCGGCGCCATCACTGTGAACCTGGGCGATGTGTGCGGAGACAACACCGCTCAGGGGCCCGCTCACTTCTCGCCCATCCCCGAACTTTTCAACCAGGCCACGGTAGACATCCTGGCCCTGGGCAACCACGAATTCGAAGATCCCAGCAACGACTACCAGAGCTTGAGAGAAGGGCTGATCGAACCCTTTCAGGGCGAAGTTCTGGTGGCCAACGTGAAGCACGCCGATGGACGGAGCATCGAGGGCACCAAACCGTACACCATCCGCAAGCTCCAGGAACAGTCCATCGCCTTCATCGGAGTGGTCACTCGGGACCTCGGGTCGGCTGTTTTCCCTGCCGCCGGCGCCGCCCTCACCACGCTCCCCATCGAAGACACCCTGCGAAGTCTGATCCCGGAGGTAAAAAGTCAGGGAGCCGACGCAGTCGTGGTTCTGGGGCACGAAAACTTAAACACCATGAAAGAGATCGCCCGCACCGTACCCGGCATCGATCTCGCTCTGGCCGCCCACGACCACCGGGCCACCGAGGCTCCTGAAGTCGTGGTCCGAGAAGACGGCAGCAAGAGCTGGGTGGCGGAAGCCGACGCCTATGGACGCATGGTGGGCCAGGTGGACCTGCTCTTTGAAGACGGCAGCTTCAAAGAAGTACAGGGCCTGCTGCATACCGTGGATGCAAGCTCCCCCAGCGACCCTGAGGCAGCCCGAACCGTTGAAAACTACCAGCCGGGACCAAAAGTCCGCACGAACAATCTCAAGAAAAAGAGAACCCTCACCCTCAACTCTTTTGAAGAACTAGCAAAACACTTCGCAGAAAGTAAGGAAACACCGTGATCCCCTCCATCCAAACCCGAAATTTCTACAGCGCGCCGGCTCCCCAGGCCAAGAAGGAGACTCCCACCCGCGGTGGCCTGGGCGATAGCTTCCAAAAGAGCGACTGGAGAGATCAACTGTCCAGCCTCAAGACTCAGTTGGTGGCTCAGGAAGAGTTAGGGGTCAGCAGGGTCGTCAACAGTCGCCAAGCCGGTGAGATCCTGGCTCGTTACAAAGATGACCAGACCCCCACCGAAGACTTGAAGGTCATCGCCTGCCGAGCCGTGGCCGACCAGGACATGCTGCCGGAGTTCACCGAGGAGGTCAAGACCGCCGCCGCCGCCTTTACCCAGGCTCCCGGACCGGATCACCCCTCGGTGGTAGACCTGCGCCATCTGCCCTTCGTATCGGTGGACAACGGGGACCTCAACCCCAGTACCGGCCTGCTGGAGCACGCTTCCAAAGACATCGATCAGGTGGAGTACGCCGAAAAACTCCCCAACGGAGACATCCGCATGATGGTGGGGATCGCCGACGTGGATTCCCTGGTAAAGAAGGGAGACGTCATTGACAATCAGGCCATGCGCCACGGGGCCACCGTCTACACCGACGACATGATCTTTCCCATGATCCCTCCGAACCTCAGCGAAGGCCACACCTCGCTCAACGAAAAGGTTGACCGCCTGGCCATGGTCAAGCAGTTCGACGTCACTCCGGAGGGTGAAATCAAGGGTCTTAAGGTCTTTCGAGGCTACGTGCACAATCGAGCGCAAATGGCCTACGATTCCGTCAACGAATACCTGACCGAAGGCTCCGGCCCTCAACCGCCCCAGCTCCAGGATCGGGTGCTGGCTGAACAGATGGAGTTGCAGAGTGAAGCCGCCCAGCGCCTGCGCCACTTCTTTCACGCCAAAGGCTCCCTGGATCTAGAGAGCAGCGAAGCCCGAGCCCAGATCCAGGACGGCAAGGTGAAAGGAATGAAGAGAGAATTTCAGAGCGTCGCCAAGGACAAGGTCAAGTTCAACATGATGGCGGCCAACATCTCGTCGATGAACGTGCTGGACCAGGCGGGCATGCCGACCCTGCGACGGATCGTCAAGACCCCCGAGAAATGGGACCGGATCAAGGAACTGGCCGGCAAGTATGACTATCAATTGCCCAGCGACCCCAACGCCAAAGCCCTGAACGAGTTCTTGGAGAATCGCAAAGAGGCCGACCCCGGCGCCCACGAAGAGCTTTCCTCCCAGGTCGTTAGACTGGTAGGACGGGGCGAGTACGTGGTGGCTCAACCCGGAGAGCCCATCGAAGGCCACTTCTGCCTGGCCGCCCCCGACTACGGCCACACCACCGCCCCCAACCGCCGAGCGCCTGACCTGGTGAATCAGCGCATCGAAAAGGCCTACGCCGAGGGGCGGGAGTGCCCCTACAGCGTGGAAGAGATGCAGGTCCTGGCCGAGCACTTCAACCAGCAGGAAGAGGCCATCAAACAGATCGAGCGGGAAGTCCACCGCTCGGCCGAGGCCAAACTGATGAAGGACAAGATCGGACAGAGCTTCGACGGTCGCATCCACAAAGAACTCAGAAACGGAACCCTGGTGAGACTGCAGGAGCCCTTCGTGACCGGCCTGGTCAAGCAGAAGCTAGAGGGCGACTCGGGAGATCCGATTCGGGTCAAGCTGGAGAAAGTCGACGTAGAAAAAGGTCACATCGATTTCTCGGTAGCCACCGAGCAAGTGGTGGAAGGGTTCTTGTTGCGGCACTAGATCACCAGCGGTATTCGTGGTTGATCAACTCGGCCGCTTCGTCCTTTGGTACGGCCTCGGAGAAGAGGAAACCCTGGGCTTCGTTGCAGCCCAGATTGCGTAGCTCCTCGAGTTGGGCGTGGGTCACCACTCCCTCGGCGATGGTCCTCATACCCATCCGCTTGGCGATGCGCAAGACCGCCACGATCAACTCCGCGTTGACCTCGTCTTCCATCTGACAGATCAGCGTACGGTCGATCTTGAGGGAGTTGAACGGGAAACTGCCCAGGCAATGGAACGATTCCGAATCCACCCCGAAATCATCTAGATTGAACCCGATCCGGAGCATATCCAGGGTCTTGAGCGAATCGATCCCTTCCTGATCGAAGAGGACCTGTTCGCTCACATCGATCCTGAGCAGACCCAGGGCCTTCGGGTGGGCGTTCAAGGTCTGGATGATGGAGTTCAGGTGTTCGGCTTTCAGAAAATGCGCCGAAGCCAGGTTTGCACTCACGTAGATGGGATGCTCTGAAACCTCGTTCCAGGCGGGGATCTGAGTGAGGGCCTGCTTCAGTACAAACTCGTCGATCTTTAGCAATTGGTTCCGACGCTCCGCCATCTCTAAGAAAGCGCCGGGGAGCAGCAGTCCGTGCTCCGGATGCTCCCAGCGCACCAGGGCCTCAAAACCGGTCAGCGTGCCGTACCGCAGGTTGAAGATCGGCTGGTAGTGGGTGACCAGACCGCCGGTCTCCAAAGCCACGTCGAGATCCGCCTCCAGCTTCAGCCGAGCTTTGGCATCGAGATCGGAGCGCTGATTGTGGAAGGTGGGGCCCCCCTTGCACTTCATTCGACTCGCCGCATTGAGATAGTCTTCGGCCTTTTCTTGGCTACCGTCCAACTCCACGATCGCGATCTCACGGATCTGCTCGCCGGACGCTTCCTGAAGCCGCCGCGCGACTCTCAAGGGATCGCTCAGGTGGCCCTGATCCTCCACGATCACCCCAAGACGATTCTCGGGTAAGGCCGCCAGAGTGTCTTCCAGCCGGATCAGTGGCCTGAGCCGGGACACCAGCTCTTCAGCCTGGCTACCCCTGGCGAGGGAAATCAGTAGCAATGCGCAGCGCTGGTCGCGGTGCCGGCGCCCCCGGGATATGGTTTGTTGAAGCCGAAATAAGAAACTTTCCAAGGCTATAAAATCTCCGTGGTCTGCCCTCGTTCGGCCGCCAGAAACCGAACATGAGTGCCCGGGTTCTCCCGGAAGAAGTTCTTCAGGTCAGCCATAGAAATCACGTAGACCACGGTGGTGGACTCGGTGACGGCATTGACGGAGTGGCGCTCCCCATCCGTCTTGACCCGGCCCACCAGGGCACCTCGATAGGCTCGGGACTCGTTCCCTTCCTCCCGAGAGAGCCGGACCTGCCCTTCTTTAATGAGGTACAGACAGCGAACTCGGTCTCCCTCCCGATACAGCAACCGCTCGGCGGGGATGGTCCGTTGCCTCATGTACGGAATGAGCTGGGTCTTTTGCTTGACGGTCAGCTTGGCCAGGAGATCGTTTTCGTTCATCAACGGCCACCCCTCGTGGAGGCGGCTCTCCGCCACCAGACGCAAGGTGCGAGCGATCTCCGTGCCCTCCACGAAACGCAGAAAATCTCGAGCCGAGACGGTGAGAACCTCCATTTCGGTGTAAGCCAGAATGTCGGCGGTTCGCTCGGAGCCAAGCAAGACCGCGATCTCTCCGAAGTAGTCGTAGCGCCCGAGTCGGGTGAGGAACTCTCCCCTTTGCACCACTTCGGCCTCTCCCGAAAGGACCAGAAAAAACTCATCACCGGGCTCCCCGGTCCTCACCAGTGCCTCTCCTCCGTGAAACTTCCGATAGCAGGCGATTCGCAAAAAGTCCGCGACTTTCAAAACCGGCAGGTTCCAAAAGAGATCAACTCCACTGAAGAGGTCCAGCATGCGCTGGGCCAGCCACAATTCGGGTGGCTTGACCTCCAGAGTCAGGGTGTCTCGCACTCCGGGAGGGGCCAGCTTCAAGCCGGAGTCCCGGGGGATGCGGTCAACCGAGATATGATTGACATAAAGGCGTTCCTTCACCTCGGCGGGTTGAGCGATCAGCGCTTCCACCGGCGTATGAATCGGGGGCACGCCCGCCTCGTGCAAGATCAGGTCCGCGTCCCACTCGAAATCCAGCAAGTCGTTCAAGCGACGCTCCGAGATAAGCCCTTCCTGATGAAGCTGTTGCAGATGGTCGGCATCGTTCAGGTGGTCGCCGGAATAAGCGAACGACTTTCCCTGAAAGGAAGTGGAAAACCCCAGGGTGGGTACCGGGTGAAAATTGTACCGAAAGTAGAAGCTGGCTCCCGCGATGTTGACCGGCTCATTGACCGAAACCGGGATAAAGTCGAAAAGAGCCCGGAGTTGAGAGCCCGCCAGGCCCACCAGACCCCGGTACTTGCGGATGAAGCTTTCGATGATGGTGGGCGTGGTGTGAAGTCGGACCCGGCCCTCTTCCAAAAGCTTCTGCAGGGTGCCCGCGTCGTGGTCGGCGTGACAGTGGGTCAGGATCAGGTCGCTGATCAGCCTGGAATCCACCCCGTGCGATCGCAACCACTGGGTGGTGTCGACCGGAGGATCCACCAGTATCCCCCGACCGTTGACCCAGATGATGAAACCGGAGGTATCGGCCGAAGGATCGAACCCGTGGCCACTCCCTATCACCGTAACCCCGAAAAACGGAGGTCGATAACGGCGGGTGGAGGAGGCCGCCGGGGGCGACTTGGGGGGAGCCCGGAAAGAGAGTTCCCTCACCTTCTCACCGGAGGTAAAGCGGTAGCGGTCCAGGCCCACCATGGTAATCTTGATATCGGCCAGTTCCACCTCGTTGTTGTCGTCGAAAACCGCAAAATCCACCATATCGCGCATTCGCAGGCGCCCCCCGGGCTTGCTCTCATCCTGCTTGAAGTAGGCCATCTCTTTTTTCAGATCGGCCGGCTTCAAACCCGGCGCGTAGTCTCGCTCCAGCCGCAGGGAACTGGGCCCGAAAACCGCTTCCCGCAAAACCCGCATGACCGGTTTGAGCTGATGCCGTCGACACACGATGATGGTCTTGCGCTGATTGAGGTAAAAATTGAAATAGGTGGGAAATTCCACTTCCGAGCGGCTTACCCCCAGGCTGATGTCGAACAGCCTCTCGGGTAAGATATACACCTGGGGTACTCCATGAGATTGCCCCATGGTATCCTTGATGGTTTCAGGGTAGGAAGCGATCTGCGCTACAAATTTTCCCCACACAACCACCTGGCCTCCGCGGGGCAGATCATAGACCTCAAAAGCTTCTTCAGATGACTCGGGTAGTAGCACGATGTCAGAGAATGTTTGTCAACCCGATGTTCGTACCTGCCATGAAAAGTCTGGTACTAAGGATTTAAGATCGTCTTATACGAGCCAGCAGTCCGAAGTGATCGGAGGGAAAATCTCCTTCGAAAAAAGGCTGGGTCCCCAGCATTTGAATTTCCGCGGCTTGAACCCCGCCCAGACAAAAAAGGCGATCGATCCGGGCTCGGGTCTGCTTGTTGGGCTCTTGCTTTGCCAGCATGAGGTTCCCCTCGCTATCCACGGTGTAGCCCGGGTCTGCCGCCATAAGCTCGGGCCAGACGTCTCGACCGGAAGCGAACGCTTCGGACTCGGGATCCTGGGGCGAACTGTTGAAGTCTCCACCCAGAACCGCCGCCGGAAAGCCACTGAGTCGCTGCAAAGTCTCCGTGTATTGGGTCTTTCGGACGGGCCCGGAACTCCGGTTGCTCTCGAAGTGGCCACTCGCCACGGCTACTCCTCCGCCAAACTCGGCCACCAGGAGCCTCCGGCCCATGGAACTCGTCAGGGTATGAAAAGCCAGATTCAGACACCTGACCCGGGCCACCATCACCACTCCGATCTGGTTATGCTCGACCCCGGAAATCCAGTAACCCTCCCGCAACCAATCCGCCTGCTGGAGAGCCCGGACAAAGGGCAAGGTCACCTCCTGGAAAAGCATGATGTGGGGCCGCTGGGCCTGCAGTTCGGCCAGCAGAGCGGCGTTGCGTTGCTCCCTCTGGTAGCGGTCGAACCAGACGTTCCAGGTGGATACCAAAAATTCTGTGGGAAGGTCTTCCAGAACCGGAGCCCCCAGGTTAATCGGATTTAAATTCATTTGTTATCGAAAATTAGCCCGCTGGACCAATCCACTCCCTTCCACTCGCTAACCTCTCCCTCGATCTCAGCCACGCTCTCGAGCGTCAGATCGCCTCTCACATCCGGCGGCTCAAACTCCCGGGCCAGAGCTTCGGCCTCCTGGGCATCATCGGCATACACTTTGGAACACTTGGAAAAATTCAAGTCCTCTTCCGGAAAGCTTCCCCGAAATTTCACCTCAAACAGCCTGGCACGCTCCGACCGTTCTCCCTGGATCAAGCGCACCACCCGGGGCACCTCGCCGGCTCTCCGGACCCCCAGGGCTTGCAAGGCCAGGTTGAGGGCGTTGTTTCTGTCCCCTTTTTCCAGGAGCTGGAAGGCAAGCTTGCTGAGAAGCTCCGCGTTGTCGGACTCGTGGAGATACGCTTCGCCCAACTCCATCAGAGCTTCCGTGACCCTGTCCAGTTCCACCAGGGTGGTCAGTCGGTGGGTCAGAGCCACTACCCGAAGTTTCTGATCCTTGGAATCGGCGTAAACCTGCCAAAAAAGCTCCAGAGCCTTCTCCCGGTTCCCGAACCGTAGCCGCATGAGAGCTTCGTTGAAGAGGATCTGATCTCGCTCTGCCCCAGCACACGCTCGCGCCTGCTCATAAGCCTCCAGGGCCCCCTCCAGATCCCCCGATTCAGAGCGATAATTACCGAGTAGAAGCCAGAGGGGCCAGACCGGTGCCTCCTTCACTCCACTCTCCAGTACCTGCAGAGCGACCACGAATTGCCCTTCACCGTGAAAAGCCCGAGCCAGAACCTCGAAGGCTCCCGAAAACCTCTGTTTCAGGAGTCGGTGGCCCAACTCCCGAGCCTCGGCGAACCGACCTTGCTCCAGAAGTTTCAGCGAATCTTCATACAACTTGTCGATGGTCAACGAAGGAGCCGATCCCTGAGAGAAAAATAGGAAGGCATGGACCTGGCTTGGACGAGTACTGTCTACGCGCCTGCCCGGGGAGAGGAGAGAGAAGTAAGTGTCAAGTGCGCGCCGACAGGCTATTTCGGCCTCATACCTCGCCCACGACGGGAATCGACTGACCTTTGTCAGCCGCTTTCGGCCGCGCCAGCAGGCGCTCAGCCTGACCCTCAACGTAGGCGATGGGGATCTGCGGCTGGAAGTCCAACTGCAGCAGGCCAGGCAAACCCACCAGGGCGACTTCATCTGCCAGGGGGTGGTCACCGAGGGGGCCGAGCAGCTTAGCTATCCCCAGGTCCCCCAAGGCGCGGAGAGATACTCTCGAGTCTTTTCCCGGACCAACGCCAGACTCCGCGCTCTCTCCCCCGCCCTCCCCAACTTCCGGGCCCTTTCCATCGATGTTTCCCAGGGCGGACTCAAGCTGGAAACCGAGGATGAACTCACTCCCGGAGCCAGGATCAAGATGACCCTCGACCTGGACATCCCGGATCAGGAGCCGGTCCCACTTCTCTGCCGAGTTGTGTGGTGCCAACCCACCGGCAAGTCCTATACCGTGGGGTTGCAGTTCGTGGACCTGGAGCCCTGGGTGCCGCCTCTGCTCAAGAGCTTCCAGGCCTGGCTTGAAGGCAGCGGCCTGCGACCCCGCCCCTATCGGCAGCCTCCTGAACTCGAATTCCCGGAACCGGAGAGCTCCGGAGAGTCAGAACCCGTGCCGCCCGCCGGGAGCCTCTCCAGCGTGAGCTTTGCCCAGGCCCAGGTAGAACTGGTACTGGCCTGGACCCGGGGCGAGATCTTTCGAGTCGTCTTCGAAGAGGTGTTGCTCTTTCGAGACAACCGGGGCCTGGAGGGGGCGGCCTTTCACGATGCCCTGGATCTGGAGGAGTCGCGACTGATCACCGAGGCCATGAAAATCGTGCCGGTCTCTCTCAAGAAGCGGCGCAAGATCTACCACTATCAGTTTTTGAACAAGCTGGACCGGCCCATCCTCGAGGTCCTGTGTTGTCGAAAAGCCGATTACCAGTTGATCAGCGAATGAAGAAGCCGTTGGGTTTCTCGGTCCAGGGCCGGTCGATCCAGGCCGACCTGCTGGGGGCGGGCAGTCAGACCGTGCTCTTCTTCGGAGTGTTTCACGGCGAAGAGCCGGAGAGCGCCGAGGTAGTGCAGAAGTTGGTCGAGCACCTGGAAAAGCACCCGGAACTTTTCAAAGACCGTAGGGTGGTGCTGGTTCCGGTCGTCAACCCCGACGGACTGGCCGTCGGACAGCGAAAAAACGCCCGGGGGGTGGACCTCAACCGCAACTTCCCCACCGCCAACTGGAGCCCCGAAGGTAAAGAGACCGACTACTGGGGCGGACCCGAGCCCGCCTCGGAGCCGGAGACCCGTCTGGTGATGGAGCTTCTGGAAAATTTCAAACCGGATCGCATCGTGTCGGTCCATTGCCCCTATCGGTGTGTCAACTACGACGGTCCGGGCCGGAAATTGGCCGAAGCCATGGCGGCTCAAAACGGCTACCCGGTCGAACCCAGCATCGGCTACCCCACCCCCGGGTCGTTCGGAAGCTACGCCGGGATCGAGAAAAGGATCGCGACCATCACCCTGGAGTTGCCTCCGACCGGAGAAGAAGACGTGTGGAACGACAACCGAGAGGCTCTGCTGGTGGCCCTGAGGGGAATTGACTAAGGGATATTGTCTCACCGAGAGAGAATCCCCGGGTCATGTTGGACCAGCTTGCCGACCAGAGCAAAGAAAAAAAGATTCGAAAACTTGCCGGGTTTCAGGAACAACTCGAGCAAGAGCTAAACTCCGCCGAGACCTTTAAGAGAGACCATCCGGATAGGGAGGACCTCAACGCCCTGATCGAGCTGATCCTGGCCATTCGCGAAGAAGCAACAGCCGTCGCCGATCTGGTCAAGATCGATGAGGATCTGGAAGACGACTGGACCGATCTGGAGGAGGCCCGGGGCAGTCTGCAGCGGACCCTGGCCAGAATCCAGCACCAGAATTGGATCGCCCTGGGCCCCAGCCGCTCCAAACGGCTGAATCAGCTCTTCTTTTACCAGAAGAAAAAGCCGGGAGGCGAAGAGGTGGCCGAACTGATCGGAGAGCTAAATCTGCTCGCTCAGAGCATGCTGGAGCAGGAGCTGGCTCCGGGTCTTGGCGGCAAACTGAAGAGCCTCCTCGGGCTGTTGGAGAAGTCCTCCGGCAAGGGGTTTCTCAGAAAGCTCTCCGAGCAGGTAGCGGTCCTGGAAGAATCCATGGATGTTTCCCTGCTCGACGGCACCGTGACGGCCGAAGGGAAATGCGCCGTCTGCTCCGGGGAGTTGGAACCCGAGGCTGAAGAGTGCCCCAATTGCGGGGCCACCTTTTTGAGCCTGAAACAAGCCAGAGCACCAGAGCCGGAAGATGCCGGTCGTTCCCAGCTCCTGGATTCGCTCAACCACTCCTGGAAACTCTTTCAGCACAACGAGATCAACCAGGAAAACTTCCTTCGAATCCTGCGCAACCTGTCGGAGCGTATCTCGGCCGCGGTAGAAGCCCTGGACTCTCCCACTGCAGTTTTGCTGGACTTCAGTACCCGCTTAGAGCTCTACACCAAGCTGCAAGACCGTGCCTCCCTGCAGAACCACTGGCCATCGCTGCTGGCCTCCGGCCGGGCACTGGTGGCCGAACGATTGGATAAGCTGCAGCGAGACTAAGGGCCTGTTGACATTCGGCCCTCCGAGACAAACGCGGTACATTTTCTCCTCCTGGAGTGGAATTTTCTATGGAATAGTGGAGGCACGAGACCTCGATCGGTTCTCTTGTTGGTCCACTACGGCCACTCTAACGGGCGGGCTAAGGACTTGCCCATCTCTGCCACCGGTCGGGGCGCTCAGAAAGCGCATCTGGAGAGTTTGGCCGGGAGTCGGGGGCGAATTCGGCATGGGCCCGAAAGGGATCGGATCGTTAAAGCTGCTACCGCATCCAGTTAAAAGAATAGTTACTAAAAGAACAATTATATGACGCATGGTAATGCTGGTTTTATAGGCACTCGCACTTACCTCTTCGGGGTGGTTCGAGTGCCGCAAACCATACTACCTGGAAAAGGGCCATGCCGGGCCTCGGCAGAACCCGCAACCCATGTCCGTTTCACTGTTCAGGCGCTGGCGCTCGCAAAAGTTCTCCGATCTGGTAGGGCAAGAATCGGTCGTTTCCACCCTGCAAAATGTGCTGGGAGCAGGCGACCCGGCCCGTGCTTATCTCTTCTGCGGTCCCCGGGGTACGGGAAAGACCTCCAGCGCGCGGATCTTCGCCAAGGCCTTAAACTGCGAAAACGGCCCCTCCGCCGAGCCCTGCAACGAGTGCTCCCAGTGCCGCTCCATCGCCCAGGGCAACAACCTGGATGTCTTCGAGATCGACGCGGCCAGCCACACCCAGGTGGACAAAATCCGCGATTTTATCGTGGAAAAGGTGCACTTCACCCCGGTCTCGGCGCGCTACAAGGTTTACATCATCGACGAGGTGCACAAGCTCAGCACCAGCTCCTTCAACGCCCTTCTAAAGACCCTGGAGGAGCCGCCTTCTCATGTGGTCTTCGTGCTGGCCACCACCCACCCCCACGAGATGCCCTCCACCATCCTCTCCCGCTGCCAGCGCTACGACTTTCGGCCCCTGACCGCCGGTGAGGCAGAGCAGCACCTGCTGATGATCGCCCGGGAAGAGGGGATCGATCTGGAGGTGGACGCGGCCCGCCAATTGGCCCGGGCCGCCGACGGCTCGTTGCGCGACGCCCTAGTCTTGTTCGAGCAGGCCAACGTCTACAGCGAGGGGCGGGTGACCCGGGACAGCGTGCTGGACCTGCTGGGCGGCGTGGGCTACGAGGTGATGGAGGAGATGTTCGGCGATCTGGTCTCCGGCGATGCCGCCTCGGCGCTTCAGAGGCTGGATAGCTGGATCGTGCGCGGCCGTGATCTCAAGCGCCTGGCCGAGAGTTTTCAGGACCACCTGCGCATGCTACTCTTGCTCAAAGTGAAGTCGGAGGATGACAGCATCCGCCACCTTTCATCTGAAGAGCGCAGCTCTCTGGACCGCATCGTGGCCAGGGTCTCGGTCAAGGCGGTGACCCGATGGCTGCGTTCGGTGGGCGAGATGCTGGGCCAGCTTCGACTCGGCCAAAGAGCTCGATTGGAGTGGGAGATGCTGCTGGTGGAACTGGCCTGTCCCCAGACCGACCCGACCCTGGAAGGCCTGGAGTCCAGACTCGAGCGCCTGGAGACGAACCTCCCCGGACCTACGGGCTCCCCGATCGACGATTCCCGGGTGACCGAGTTGGAACGTCAGGTGGCCCGCCTTTCCCACGCCCTGGATGAATTAGACACGGCTTCTCCGCCAGAATCGATCGCCCCTCCGGTATCTGCCCCTACCCCGGAGCCTCCGCCTCCTCCCCCAGAGCCGGTGCCTATCGCGAAGCCGGAAGCACCTGCCGAGCCTCCCCAAGCCGCTCCTCCCAGCTCTCCGGCGGCAGTGACCCCCACCCCGGCTGAGGCCGACCTGGAATCCGATGTGGTGGACCAATGGCTGGAGATGCCGGAGGTGCTGGTGACCGGGCGGGTCAGTCGTTCGGGGCAGACTCATCTGCTAGACAGCGTGGAAAAAGAGCCCGCCCCGGCCGAGGAGTCACAGCCTCTGGCGGAGCGGCCCACCGTAAAACTCCCACCACCTCCCGAGGTGCAACCGGTGGAGCAGTCCGGGTCTGAAGAGCGCAAGCTACTGGCCGATCCAAAGGAGTTTTTCCGCTTGCTAATGCAGGGTGTGAAAGAGCAGGACATTCGTTTGCACGCCGTTCTGGCCGACGCCCGCCTGGCCGAACTCGATCAGGTCGTGTTTGAGCTCGCTCTTCCCGAAGGATACGACTGGCACTTTGGAAAGATTCAAGAAGGGCGCAGTCTTTTGGAGTCGGTAGCGAGATCTCTAGCGCCCGGCTGCGACCTCAAGCTGGAATGCA
>Ga0172382_10002055_pt1 | contig 34507 bp, 22 predicted proteins | sample Leawel138RmetaG_FD_122245 | JGI IMG/M metagenome (GOLD analysis project Ga0172382, IMG submission 122245) | Leachate microbial communities from a municipal landfill in Southern Ontario, Canada - Leachate well 138R metaG | ecosystem: Engineered > Solid waste > Landfill > Unclassified | place...
GAATAATGTGGGATTATCAGTTGCAAAAATATAGAATGTGATTAACGAGGGATCAACACAGTACCCTCATAGAACCATAAATCAAGGAGTTGGAATTTACACCAACCTTTGAGACATAACAATATCCAACACTAACATGATGTTAAAATTCTCTTTAGTCTGATATATGGGATAGCGAAAATGCTTGTCTTGTATGTTGACTTTAAATGGCTTACGCGAAAATGAGCCACTGCTAATCGCCGCTTTTATAGTCTGATATATGTTCGGAGTTGCGTTTAGATAGTGATTTGAAGTCCAATATGCAACGGGTCCGGGAGTGAGATTTGACATGGCAGTGTGTTTGAAATCCGTAATCTTCTTGCGCTTAAAGCCAATCTTACCAATCTCTTGTGAAGCCAGCTGCACATCGAAGGTCGTGCCGGCTTCCGTGGTTTTCAAAGTGATGCCTTTGGTCTGGCTTTGCAATACAGGCTCTTCAGTAAATCTGAGTTTTACAAAATCGAGCACAATTTTCACCGCCTGTCTTAGGCTTATAGGATCGGCGAATAAGCGGTTGATAGCTGATTGGTTTGGTATTAGGGGGTCTGATTCAAATAATAGGTTTTTAATATCGGGATTTGAAAGCAGGAAGAATATGCCCTGCAAGGCTTCGAGGGTCTCCGGCTGATCTTCATAATCAGCCCACAAATCATCCCATCTTTTTAGCAGGGAAAGCTCTTTTGTGCTCAGCTCTTTTTGCTGAACTTTTTTGTAGATTAGTTTAACCAGACTTCGTCTTATGCTGTAGTCTTCGTTAGCCTCGCTACCGAGCAAAAAGCTCAGTGTGGCGAGACTTTCACGGATTTTTTTGGCGGGGTAACAAAGCCTCCCTTTAGTATGCTAAGATTTTGTGGATCATAGTCCATCGAGAATGCTTCTTCTTGCTCAGGTTCTTCTTTAATTCCTTCAAACCAGTTTTCGAGGTCTGCGGCACTCACTGCTTTTTTGAGGCCGCCATCGCGAGTGCGGTGAAGTAAGGTCAGTTTCATCGCCATGGATATATGTTTTGTTTCCACAACGGGTTTTATCTCTAAGGCGGCATAAGCTAAAGCCGTCTTTACTATAACGATCTCAGGTCTATGTCCGTCAATCATATAGTGCGAGCAAAAATCCACAACGCTCTTTGCCAGATGATGCGGGATTGTGACATCAGGGAGCATTCTTTGGGCGGATAAGATGGATTGTCTCATCATCTCGTTCACATCCTGAAAATCTTCTATAAACTTCGCCGGATCGTTTTCAAAAGCGAAATTGCGGCGGATGATTTCCAGTCTGTCATCCGCATCGCTAACGGTATTTATGGAGATGGAGAGCGGGAAACGATCCAAAATCTGGGGTCTGAGCTCGCCTTCTTCGCTATTCATGGTGCCGATTAATAGGAATCGGGCGGGATGCGCTACGGAAAAACCTTCACGCTCTACTATGTTTACCCCTGACGCGACGACGTCTAAGAGGCTATCCGTGATGTGATCCGGAATCAGATTTACTTCATCTATGTAGAGAATTTGTCTGTGCGCTTTGGCTAAAAGACCGGGGATGAAGACCTTTTCGCCTGTTTTGAGCAAGGTTTCAACGTCGATTCTGCCGGATAGGTTCTCTTCGGAGATATTCATGGGCAGGTTGATGACTTCGATTTCCTTTTCTATCTCTGAATGAGTCTCTTGGGATTTGCAAAATAAACACCAATTATCAGGCTCATCAGGCGAACAATTATAAGGGCAAGATTCATGGAGCTCAATGTGGGGAGAAATCTGGGGCAAGCCATATACGGCCGTGCTTTTTCCCGTTCCTTTGGTTCCGCGAATCAATACGCCGCCGATGTGGGGATTGATTAAGTTCAAGATCAGGGCGAGGCTAAGCTCTTCCTGCCCGATTATCGCCATAAAGGGGAAACGAAGTTTTGTCATTTTTGGCTCCTTATTATGATAGAGGTTATCTTGACTTTGCTTTACTGATTGCATTATTGTAAATTGCTCGTTTTTTGTCAATTGTTAAATAATATCTTTCTTGTCCTTTCTTGCACATCCCCCAAAACTTTCACACCTTCTACTGTATATTCTTGCTATACATAGTTTACACCTTCATGACTGAGGTGCCCTGATATAGTGGACAAAAAACAAAGAAAATATTTTAAAGATTTTTTGCTTTTTGCGATTTATCCTGGTTTTCTTTTGCCCGAATTAATCCCGATTTTATGCCAGCATTCTGTAGTCACCCCTTAGGCTCGCCTTAGGCTAACTTGAGGGAATTATATAAAAACAGCAAGAAAGCCTAAAGGAAGAAGGCGGAATAAAGATGGATTTGAACGAGAGAGGCTAAGGGGAGAGGGGGATGATCTATGCTCCAGCTTATCATTTAGGAATACGCCTAAGAAAACCTAAAAGATTATCCACAATTTTAGGATACCATAGAACATAACATCAAGAAAGCAACTAAGTTGGTTAAATTTAATCAGATAATACAGGCAAAGTCCGATGAAGCTACATTTCAAGCAGGAATTAAAAGGGTGAAAATCTGATTGGATGGGTATCCACGGAAGAGCCCTGACACGGTAGAAATCTGGCTAGTAGTGGCAAGATATACCCCGACACGCAAAAACAGAAAAGACGGATATTTCTATTGCCTTTGCGATTTTCCGAATCAGGACTTGAGCCTGAATATCATCGCTCGAAAAGTCATATAAATGTATAGATTTCGCTGGAAAATAAAAGAGGTGAATAAGCATGTAAAGCAGGAGTATGGGTGGGAAAAGATGCAGTTAATGTCTTATGTCGGACTGAAAAACATGAATCAGCTATTGTTATTAGCAATGTGCTATGTATATTCCCTGAAAAGTTATGCTCACCAGCTACTTCATAGCTTTCCCAACATCATGAAATACTCAAACCGTAACTGGTAGCAAATATGTGACTTCGTCTATTACAGGATAGCCAATGTCTTAAGCTACTACTTTGTCTACGCAAGGCGGTACAACATTCTCAAATTCGGCGGTATATAGATAGAGAGGCAACAGATGATAATACCATGTTTGAACAGTCTCCTCTCGAAAAATGGGGGGATGTGAAAAAAAACCTTGACAGAATTTTGCAACGTTAGCAGTTTGTTATTGATCTTAGGGTCGTTGTCTTGTCGTGTAATAACGGAGGATAAGAGTATGCCTTCAGGAAATTCGATGAACTTCATAGGATGAATTTCGTAGACCGAGTACCTCGTCTGTGAATCTAAAAACAAACACATAGTCTCTCTTTTTAGAGAAAGGATGAAAAAATGAAACGGACCGTTATCTTGGTGCTGATCGTGTTACTAGCATTATTGACGCTTGCATCTTGCGAAAGAAGTAAAACTATTGTTAAACCATGCTCAATGAGCTCAAAGAAACCCAACTCAGGTGAACTTCATAACATGAAACTTGATGAGATGTTATATGCTTTAGAGCAAATAAGGGATTCCGAAACTACTCTTAACAAAGAGGAGTATGAAGAATTTATGCAAAATCAGCTCCAGCAAATGTTACTTTGCGATGCCATATTTTCAACTACAGAATGCTATAATGATTTTGTAGATATGTGGGACATTCGTCCAATATATACCGATATGCATGACTTAGTAGAATATTATGAAACTGAAGTAAATACAGCTTATTTAAAATCAGTGATTGAGTACGATGAAAAATTGCTGATAGATGGATTATTGCAAATTCTATTAAATAGTTCTAACGATATTAAAGATGACATCGTAGACCTATCAGAGCTCTATAATGAGGCAATTATCAAAGGATTTGAAGAAAAACATCCCATATACTATAATGTGATTGAGATAGCTTATCATTCCACAATATACTGGGAACAAAATGCTAACAGATGGAATCAAGTTTTTAGCGACTTGTATGATGGTGATGGAGACCCCACCCAGATAAATGATATTCGTCTGATATGGGGGGCTGATGCAGGTGGTGCAATTCTTGGAGGTTTAGCAGGAATAATTAATGGTGATTCGACTGGTAGTATTTATTATTGGTATTGTTGGGGGCGCAGTGACAGGATCGTCAACTTTACCTGGCCAGATATTTTATGGATTGGCCACATTGATGCTGCAGAAGGCGTTCTAACATCTATCATAGATGGTATAAAAATTAAACATACAAAGATTCTATTGATGGTGGGTGCCTTGTAAACATAATGGTTTCCGAACAATTAAGGGCACCCACCGGTCTTTAGTTTATGAAAAGGCGTGTTAATATTAATTGATTGATGCTATTTGATAAGGAGATAATAATGAAAAGAAAAAACTTAAAGAGCACATTTGCTGCCTTTGCAACGACGCTGTTGCTGTACATAATTCTTTCACTGTTTAGGGTATTCTCATTTGAAAGGTTATTTCTCATTTCTATTTTCATGGAGGCTATATATATGATTATACGCGTGCTCGTGGATAAGAATTCACCTAACCAAAGAAACCCCTCTCACATATACGGACTTTTGCTAACCGTAATCCTTATTAGCTTGGATAAAATACTATTGCATATTTTTCAGTGACCTTTAAGGCATGCTTTGAATATTCTTATATTACTGTCTTGACCTGGAGATATTTCTTTTTATAGGCAATAATCAAGCAGACCGAGGTCAATGTTTCTAAAACGAATGATATACAATTGCTATACGAAAGGGATAAGGTGAAAATACCGGAAATTACAAAATTCACATATGCTTATAAAACACACATCCCCCCAGAATTTACACACCCTCTGCCGTAAAGCATATTTCGACGAGATTAAGCTTTGGCGAACTGTTGAAAATTGCCTAAAATGGCTCACAGAGAACTCATTTCAGTAATCCGGGCATTGTTTCGATATCAAATCACAATTTTGAGCGTAAAAACGGGACTTATCCACAATGTTTTGTTAAGTTGTAGATGGCATTTAAAAATGGTACACGATGGCACTTGAAAATGTCAAGCTCAATAATTGAAGTTTTATGTTTTTTTGACAGTACCCACGTTTAGAGCTTTTTTGACAATAATTTGTATTGACATGAGATATTGGCTAAGATCAAGCTGCAAAAGAAGAATATCAGCAAGAAAGACTTGGTGGAAAAAGCTCTGAAACTGAAGCAGCAATATCCGAAATATCGCATAGAATACCGCTATCATAGCCTTGATGATTTGGGAACTTACTCTGACTTGATGATTTAATACTCTTAACCTATTGCTTCCTTATAGGTTACAGCTTATCGTCTGCTTATGATATGGTCATGGCGATGACCACATCATGACCATATCATGACCAGAACCCAGTAAGGAAGAGGAGGGAAGTTTTGGATTTGCTTCGCAAGATTTCAACGGTTTCATGGGCAACGAGGACGTTACCCGTCCAAGAATGGAGGGCTCGCTGCGCACAGGTTGTTGGATTCTTTCGCATCCCCGTGTCGAGATGTTTAATGCAAGCGGGGACTCTTGCAATCCACCAAAGAAAATCGCGAGTTCAACAAAAGCTATTGACAAAAAAAGCCCTTCTATGTTTATGGAAATTCTTGAAATAAATTGTTTTAATAATAGAACATGGAGGATAAATGACCGCAATTAAACGCGTTTACCTTTTTGGTAACGGACAGGCCGAAGGTAAGGCCGACATGAGGAATCTCCTCGGCGGCAAAGGTGCAAACCTTGCCGAGATGAATCTCATCGGAGTACCCGTGCCCCCCGGATTTACCATCACGACAGACACCTGCTCAGAATTCAACGAGCTCGGAGCAGATAAGTTGCGCACGCTTCTCAAAGACGAAGTGGAAGCCGCAGTAAAATATGTTGAAGAAATTATGGGAACTGAATTTGGTTCCAACGACAACCCTCTCTTGCTCTCGGTTCGCTCCGGCGGCAGAGCATCCATGCCCGGCATGATGGACACAGTCCTCAATCTCGGCATGAACGATGCAGCCGTTCAAGGACTCATCAAAAAGTCCGGCAACGAGCGTTTTGCCTGGGATAGCTATCGCCGTTTTGTTCAGATGTATGGCGATGTGGTTCTCGGACTCAAGCCGCAAGGCGATGAAGAAGACCCCTTTGAAGCTATCATCCATCAGATGAAAACAGAGAAGGGCATAAAAGATGACCTTGAGCTTACTGCTGATGACCTCAAAGAATTGGTCTTACGCTTCAAAAAAGCCGTGAAAGACGACACCGGTCACGACTTCCCGGAAGATCCATGGGAACAGCTCTGGGGCTCAATCTTTGCCGTCTTTGATAGCTGGAACAACGACCGCGCTGTGCTCTATCGCCAGCTCAACAAGATTCCTCACGAATGGGGAACAGCCGTGAACGTGCAGGCAATGGTCTTTGGAAACATGGGCTCAAATTCTGCAACCGGCGTGGCTTTCTCTCGTGATAGCGCAACCGGTGAAAACCTTTTCAATGGTGAATATCTCGTTGATGCTCAGGGCGAAGACGTGGTTGCCGGAGTTCGCACCCCGCAACAGATCACCAAGATCGGTGCTCAGAGATGGGCAGAACTCACAGGCGTTAGCGAAGAAGAAAGAAAAGAGAAATATCCCTCACTCGAAGAGCTTATGCCGGCGGCATATCAAGACCTCTTTGATATCCAAAGAAAGCTTGAACGCCACAGCGGCGACATGCAGGACGTGGAATTCACCATTCAGGATGGAAAGCTCTGGATGTTGCAAACTCGTAGCGGAAAGCGCACCGGCCCCGCCATGGTCAAGATCGCTATGGACATGCTTGACGAAGGGCTCATCGATGAAAAAGAAGCACTGCTCAGAATGGACCCTGCGAAACTCGACGAGCTTTTGCACCCCGTGTTCAAGACGGACGCTCTGGCAAAAGCTAAGCTTCTGGCAAAGGGACTTCCCGCCTCTCCCGGCGCAGCAAGTGGACAGATCGTTTTCTTTGCTGACGACGCTGAGAAATGGTTTAATGACAAGAAAAAGGTCATCCTCGTTCGCACCGAGACTTCTCCGGAAGACCTCCGCGGCATGACCGTCTCTGAAGGAATTCTCACCGCACGCGGCGGTATGACTTCCCACGCTGCAGTGGTTGCTCGCGGAATGGGCAAATGCTGCGTATCCGGTGCAGGCGGCATCTCAATCGATAGCAAAGAACGCACCATGACAGTGGACGGAAAGGTTCTCAGAGAAGGCGATTGGATCTCACTCAATGGCTCCACGGGACAGGTTCTCGAAGGAAAGGTGGAGACCCAAGCTGCCGAGCTCAGCGGAGACTTTGCCAAGGTCATGAACCTCGCTGATAAATATACCAGAATGAAAGTTCGCACCAATGCCGACACTCCGCAAGATGCGCTCGTCGCTCGCAAGTTTGGTGCTGTGGGAATCGGACTCACCCGCACGGAACACATGTTCTTTGAAGGTGATAGAATCAAAGCCATGCGCGAAATGATCCTTGCTAAAGATGAAGCCGGACGCCGCAAAGCCCTCGATAAGCTTCTGCCCATCCAGCGCGCAGACTTTGAAGGAATCTTTGAAGCGATGGACGGACTTCCCGTCACGGTTCGCTTGCTTGATCCGCCTTTGCATGAGTTTGTTCCCGCCGAAGAAGCTCAGCAGGCTGAGATGGCAAAAGAGCTTGGACTCTCGCTCGACGAAGTCAAGACCCGTGTTGAAGCCCTGCACGAGATAAATCCCATGCTGGGACATCGCGGTTGCCGCCTTGGAAACACCTATCCCGAAATCACTGAAATGCAGGCAAGAGCCATCATCGAAGCTGCTATCAACGTGAGCAAAAAAGGCGTCAAAGTGCTGCCGGAAATCATGGTTCCCTTGATTGGAACTCTGGCAGAATTTGAGCTTCAGGAAAGCATCATCCGCGCTACAGTCGAAAAGGTCTTTGCCGAAACCGGCATGAAGGTGGAATATCTCGTTGGCACCATGATTGAGATTCCCAGAGCTACTCTGCTCGCTGATCAAGTCGCACGCCGCGCTGAATTCTTTAGCTTTGGCACAAACGACCTCACTCAGATGACCTTTGGATATAGCCGCGATGACGCCGGCGTATTCTTGCCCGTCTATCTGGAAAAGAATCTCATTCCCGCAGACCCCTTCCAGATTCTCGACCAAGAAGGCGTGGGACAGCTCGTGGAGCTCGGAACCTCTCGTGGACGTAGCACTAACCCCAATCTCAAGGTTGGAATCTGTGGCGAACACGGTGGAGAGCCCAGCAGCGTGGAATTCTGTCACAAAGTTGGCATGGACTACGTGAGCTGCTCGCCCTATCGCGTGCCGATTGCTCGCCTCGCTGCCGCAATCGCTGCTATCAGAGAATAAGTTAAATATTGTTGAAATAATCGCCCGGGATGGCGCATCACAGCCCATCCCGGAGCCTTTGCCTATTTTGTCTCTTGCGCGTCTCTTATGATAAATTGCTGGACAGAATGCAAGATACAAAAAACATGGCATCATAAAGCGTTGTGGCTTGAAATTTAAGCAAGCTGCAAAATAAAAGAAAAATATCCGGGAGGATACATGTCGTTAACACCTGAGGCTAAACAAGCTATCATGGCAGAGTTTAAACTCCATGAATCAGACACAGGTTCGCCGGAAGTGCAAGTTGCCTTGCTCACAAAGCGCATTCAGGAGATCACTGAACACCTGAAAGTGCACAGCAAGGACTTTTCCACTCGTCGCGGACTTCTTAAGCTGATCGGGCAGCGCAGGCGCTTGTTGGATTATCTTATGAAAAAAGATATCAATCGCTATCGCGAACTGATTAAAGCGCTTGGCATTAGAAAGTAAACTCTCAGCCAAGATATTAAACGAAGGTTAAAAGTGGATGTCCTGCTTTTTGCGGCATCCGCTTTTTCCTTATCACAGACCAAATATGTTCCCGGGGGTAATTAGCAATAAGCAAAAGGGTTTGAATACTTTTAACGCTTTTGCCTATTGCTTCTTCTCCTCGGGCATGAAAAAAACAAGGAGAAATAATGCACAACTTTAACATCACACGCCGTGAGATCGACTTCTTTGGTCGCAAACTCATCATCGAAACCGGCAAAATGGCTAAGCAAGCCAATGGTAGCGTGTATCTGCAATTGGGCGAAACCGCCGTGCTCGTCACTGCAACCATGAGCAAAGACGCTGCCGAAAACCAAGACTTCTTCCCGCTTACCGTGGACTTCATCGAAAAGATGTATGCCGCGGGCAAGATTCCCGGTGGATTCTTCAAGCGCGAAGCCAAACCTTCAACGGATGCCACACTGCAAGCACGCGTCATCGACCGCTCAATCCGTCCGCTTTTCCCCGATGGATTCCGCAATCAGGTGCACGTGGTGCTCACCACTCTTTCCTATGACGGTGAAGTGGACCCCGCAAACCTCGGCGTGCTCGGCGCATCGCTGGCTCTCTCCATCTCGGATATCCCCTTCCATGGCCCCATCGCAGGCGTCACGGTGGGATATATCGATGGCGAGCTTGTCATCAACCCCGACATCGCCGCTCTCAAAGAGAAATCAAAGCTCAATCTCACCGTTGCCGGCAGTGAAAACTCCGTGGTGATGATCGAATCCGCAGCGCATGAACTTTCCGAAGAAACCATGCTGGATGCGGTTTACACCGGTCATGAAGCCATTAAAGAACTCTGCAAAATCCAAGACGAGATAGTCTCCGTCTGCGGAAAAGAAAAGGTCGAAGTCAAGCTGATCGGCTTGCCCGAAGAGCTCTTGGCAGAAATGAAGGCTGAATACGGCGAGCGCATCGCTGAAACCAGCACCATCCTCGGCAAACAAGAAAGACAGGACGCCTTCGATGCCCTCGAAGAAGAGATGCTCGAAAAGCGTGCTGCAGCCGATGGCGAAGAGCTTTTTGCCGAAAATGAAAAGACATATAAGGATATCTACGAAGAACTTATCCGCCAATATGTGCGCTCATCCATCTTGGATAAACACCTGCGCGTAGGCGGACGTGGCTTGGACGAAATCCGCGACATCACTTGCGAAGTTGACCCCATCCCGCGCGTTCATGGCTCATCACTTTTCACCCGCGGCGAGACCCAATCTCTGGGTACCGTCACCCTTGGCGGAGCCAGCGACGAACAGATCATCGATACCCTCGAAGTGGAATATAAGAAAAGCTTCTATCTGCACTACAACTTCCCGCCTTTCAGCGTTGGCGAAGCCGGACGCATGGGTGCAACGGGAAGACGCGAGCTCGGTCACGGCAATCTCGCCGAACGCGCTCTGCAATATGTTTTGCCGGATAACGAAACCTTCCCCTATACCATCCGCATCGTTGCTGAGACCCTCGAATCCAACGGATCATCTTCAATGGCAAGCATCTGCAGCGGAAGCATGGCGCTCATGGCTGCCGGCGTGCCGATCAAGTCACACGTGGCAGGAATCGCCAATGGCCTCATCATGGAAGATGGCAAATATGTGGTTCTCACAGACATCATGGGTCTCGAAGACCACCTCGGCGATATGGACTTCAAATGCGCCGGAACAGTGGACGGAATCACCGCTATGCAGATGGATATCAAGATCGAAGGAATCACAAAAGATATCATGCGTATTGCGCTTGAAAAAGCCAAAGCTGCTCGCATCAGCATCCTCGAAAAGATGAGCGCATGCATTGAAGCACCGCGCCAAGACCTCGCACCCACAGCTCCGAGAATCGAGAGCTTCAAGGTGCCTACCGATAAGATCGGCGAAATCATTGGGCCCTCCGGCAAGATGATCAAATCCATCATCGAATCCTGCCAAGTCGATATCAACATCGAGGACGATGGCACAGTACGCATCCTCTCCCCGAATAAAGCATCCATCGAAGCTGCGAAAGAGATCATCAAAGGAATCGCCATCGACCCAATGCCGGGCGATAAGTTTGAAGGTCCCATCACGCGCATCGAGCCTTATGGCGTCTTTGTGAAAGTCTTAGGCGGCGCAAAAGAAGGCATGGTGCACGTCTCGCAGATGCACACCTCCAGAGTGGAGCATCCCGAAGATATGGTCAAGCTCGGTGATGTGGTCAAAGTCGAAGCACTCGGTATGGATAGGGGCAAGCTCTCTCTGACTATGAAAGGCATTCCCGGCAATCCCGAACCCGATCCCGACAAGATCAGCGAGCGTCGTGCTGCCCCTCCGCGCAGAGACGACAATCGCCGTAACGACAGAGATAGAAACCGTAGTTCAAGCGGCGGCGGCAATAGAGACCGCTATCGTCGCAACTAAGATAAACTAACAGATAACAGATTCGGGCACGAAGCTCCGGGAATTCTCAGACTCGTGCCCGCTCTTTATAAAAGATGAGGCATACATGGATTACAAGATAGCAGATATCAAACTTGCAGCTTTTGGACGCAAAGAGTTGGAACTGGCAGAACAAGAAATGCCGGGACTCATGGCGCTCAGAGAGAGATTTAAAGATCAAAAGCCCCTGAAGGGCGCAAGAATCAGCGGTAGCCTGCACATGACCATCCAAACGGCAGTGCTCATGGAAACCTTAGTGGAGCTCGGCGCAAGCCTGAGATGGGCGAGCTGTAATATCTTCAGCACCCAAGACCACGCCGCCGCAGCGATGGTGGAAAAAGGCATCCCCGTCTTTGCTTGGAAAGGCGAAACCATCCCCGAATATTGGTGGTGCACCTATCAAGCTCTGAACTGGCAAGAGGGCGACTTCCACATGATCGTCGATGATGGCGGAGATGCCACCTTGATGATCCACGAAGGAGTCCGCCTCGAAAAGCTCTATCAAGAAAGCGGTGCATTACCTTCCGCCGACGGAGCAAGCGAAGAGTTTTGCACCATGCAAAATGTCATCCTCGAACACCTCATCGATAAGCCGGATAGATGGCAAAAGATCGCCGCAGCCCTCAGAGGAGTAAGCGAAGAGACCACCACGGGAGTGCATCGCCTCTATCTCCTTGCCCAAAAAGGCGAACTACTTTTCCCCGCAATCAATGTGAACGACAGCGTCACCAAGAGCAAGTTTGACAACCTCTACGGCTGTAGAGAAAGCCTCGCAGACGGCATCAAACGCGGGACAGATGTGATGATCGCCGGCAAAGTGGTCATGGTTTGCGGCTATGGAGACGTGGGCAAAGGTTGCGCACAGAGCATGCGCGGCTTTGGTGCACGCGTCGTCATCAGCGAGATCGACCCCATCTGTGCCTTGCAAGCGGCAATGGAAGGCTTTGAAGTCTGCACCCTGGAAGACATGGTCTCCGAGGCCGATATATTCGTCACCGCCACGGGAAACATGGACGTTATCCGCACCGAGCACATGCTCAAGATGAAGCACAACGCCATCGTCTGCAACATCGGTCACTTCGATAACGAGATACAGGTAAATGAATTATACAGCCTGCCCTCAGTGAAGAAGATCAATATCAAGCCGCAAGTGGATCAGATAGAACTTCCCACCGGACGCAGCATCATCCTGCTCTCGGAAGGCAGATTGGTCAATCTCGGCAACGCCACGGGACACTCCTCCTTCGTGATGAGCTGTTCCTTCACAAACCAAGTCTTAGCCCAGATCAAGCTCTGGCAAGAAAGCCATGACAAGCAAGTCTATATCCTGCCCAAAGAGCTTGATGAAGAGGTTGCGCGCCTGCATCTTAGCAAGCTTGGCGTGAAGCTCACACAGCTCACAAAAGAGCAAGCAGACTACATCGGCGTGCCCGTTTCCGGCCCCTATAAACCCGATCACTACCGCTATTAGAGGATTGTTTTGAACAAGAACAAGCCCGTGATAATAGACGACCTTTTCGGCGAACTAATCATTCCCGAAGAGCCTCAGAGATGGGTGGTGATCCACACTCGCCCGCGTCAGGAAAAGAAGCTGGCAAAATATTGCAAAGATAACGGAATACGCTATTATCTCCCTCAGCGCGTGCGAGAAAAGGTCTATAATAGGAAAAAGGTCGTCACTCACCTGCCCCTATTTAGCGGCTATCTTTTCACCATTCTCGGCCACCAAGATAAGGAGACCATCAAGCTCTCCGGCTCGGTGGCAAATTTCATCCCGGTTGACTCTCAAGAAGAGCTCATGCGAGACCTCTCTTACATTCGCCACGCCAGTAAGATAGAGCCCGATCTCAAAGAAGCAGAATGGCTTTCTAAGGGACTCTCTGTGAAGATTATAGACGGTCCCTTCAAAGACCTGGAAGGCGTGGTGGAATCTCATAAAAAGCTTGATATTGTCAATTTGCAGGTAGAGATGATGCAGCGAGCAACGCGCATTTCCGTGGATGCATCCTACGTTAAAATCATCGGAGAATTTGATATAAATAAGGAGAATCAATGAAAGTTTTAATCACCGGAGCTGCCGGTTTCATCGCATCACATCTTGCGGATGCTTGCATTGCACAAGGGCACGAGGTTGTCATCGTGGACAATCTTCGCACGGGATACAAGCGCAACCTCAATCCCAAAGCAAAGTTCTATGAGATGGACATCTGTGACCCCGCCATTATTGATATCTTTAAGCAGGAAAAGCCGGACATTGTGGATCACCATGCCGCTCAGATCTCGGTCCCGCTCTCTGTGGAAGACCCGCTCACCGACGCCGAAATCAACGTGAAAGGCCTGATCAATATCCTCGAAGCGGCAATAAGAACAGAGGTTAAAAAGATCGTTTATATCTCCTCCGGCGGCGCAATGTATGGCGAAGCAACGCAGTATCCCACCACCGAGACCTATGATCCCAAGCCGCTTTCCGTCTATGCGATCAACAAAATGGTCGGCGAGGATTACCTTTATTTCTACAAAGAAACATATGGATTGGACTACACCGTCCTACGTTATGCCAACGTCTATGGCCCTCGCCAAGTCTCTCACGGCGAGGCAGGTGTGGTCTCTATCTTCGTGGAAAAGCTACTCAGTGACCAGACTCCTACCTTGAACTGCTATCCCGACGAGCCTCAGGGCATGATCCGCGATTATGTCTTCGTGAAAGACGTAGTCAAAGCAAACCTCATCGCTTTTGAGAAAGGCAGCGGTGAAGCCTATAACCTCGGCACGTGCATCCCCACCAGCACCCGCCAACTCTATGACGAAATCGCCCGTCAGCTTGGCAAAGAGATTGAGCCCACGATGGCAGCCGCGCGCAAGGGAGACCTCAAACGCTCGCTTTTGAACATAGACAAAGCAAAGCGCGAACTCGGATGGCAGCCGGATTATAGCCTCAGCGAAGGCATAGCCGAAGTGATAGTCTATTACAAGGCTTTGCAAAGAGGCGAGTTATAAGCCTGTTATAAACACTAAAGAATATCCGACACATAAAAAGGAGCTTATCCAATTAAGAATAAGCTCCTTTTTCTTTAAAGATTATCACTGCGCCTACTTCGCGAAATGAACCTCTTTCCCAAAGACATCGACAATGAAGCTCTCTGACTTCCTAACCGCCGGACTATAGAAGAGATACCCCTCTTTCGTGGCGCCCGGCAGGATGTCCCCAAAGCTCAGCGCCGCACTCATGAGATTATAATATCCATCCACATCCTTTTGCCTCTGATCCACCAAACTCGGACTATCATTCTGCAGGGCATCCCACTGACTTAGATACAGCCTTCTCTGATAGTCTCCCAAGATGTAATCCATTGGGATATGATCATATTGCAGCTTACCTGCGACAATACCAAAAGCCTCGATCGGGAGGCTTTTTTTTGTTTTACCAAGGTTTTTGACCTGCACATAAATCGGGAAATAGTTATTAGTTCCCAGGTCACTCAAGCCCCGATAGCTCTGAGGACGGATTGCGATGCTGAGGCTATCCACTCTCACGATCGCAAACCCATCTTCGATATGATAGTCCCCGCTTTGGGGCCGGAAGGCTTTGTAGGCACATCCGGCACCAATCAGCAGGATAACACTGATTATCAGTATCTTAACTTTATTCTTCATCTTCGTCTTCGGGAATAGCTTTGATTTCATTGTCATATTCCACTTCTTGTACGGGTTTGGCTTTCTTGGACTTTTTCAGCTCTTCCACCTCACGATCGAGGTTGGAATCGTCATCATCCTCCGGCGGAATGCGAGTTATATCGCGAACGCTGTCATCGGCGGAGAGATTGATGAGTCTCACGCCCTGCGTATTTCTGCTGATGACCGAGATATCTTTGACCGCCTGACGGATGATCATACCTTCGCTGGTGATGATCATGAGATCGTCGTCATCGGAGAGCAACATGAGCGAAGCGAGTTTACCATTGCGCTTACTGGTTTTCAGCGTGATAACTCCCTTCGTTCCGCGATTTGTTTCCGGATATGCAGCGATGGATGTGCGCTTGCCATAGCCGTTTTCGCTAATCGCCAAGATCGTGGCTTTCTTGCTGCTTTCGTCTTCCATCTGCTCGGCTGTCACCAAAGCCATGGAGATCACATAGTCCTTATCTCTGAGTCCGATTCCCTTCACGCCGCGCGTATTTCTGCCGGTTGCGCGAATCTGCTCTTCGTCAAAGCGGTTGCTGAAACCGTTGCGAGTAGCCAAGAGAACGTTATCTCCCGCAGAGGAAATCTTTGCTTCGATGAGCTCATCACCTTCGCTGAGGTTGATGGCACGGATACCACCGACGCGCGGATTGGAATATGCCTTCAGCAGGGTCTTTTTCACCAGTCCGTTGCGGGTGCACATCATGATGTATTTATCGTCATCAAAGTCTTTTAGCGTCACAAATGCCCTGATCTTTTCGCCTTCGGAAAATCTCACGACATTCACGATTGCCTTACCCCGCGCTGTGCGGCTTGCCTCCGGAATCTCATAGACCTTGATCCAGTGACACATGCCGTGGTCGGTAAAGAGCAGGATATAGGAATGCGCGCTGGCAACGAAGAGATATTGGATGAAGTCCGCATCTTTGAGATTGGATGCACTCAGCCCCTTCCCGCCGCGTCCTTGAACCTTGTAAGTATCAACCGGCAGACGCTTTACATAGCCGTCATGCGTGATTGTCACCACCATCATATCGTCGGCGATGAGGTCTTCCATATTAAAGCTGCCGCCGTGTCCTTCGAGGATGGTCGTACGACGCTCATCTCCATATTTCTCTTTGAGTTCCAAGGTTTCTTCGCGAACAACTTCCATTCTCAGATCACGACGATCCACCAAGGCACGCAGTCTTTCGATGAGGATCAAGAGTTCGTTATATTCTTGCTCGATCTTCTCCAATTCCATGCCGGTGAGACGCTGTAAACGCATATCCAAGATAGCTTTTGCCTGAATCTCGGTGAGCCCGAATTTCTCTTGCAATGCCTCATTTGCTTCCGGCGGGGTTTTGGATGCACGAATGGTGGCGATCACTTCGTCAAGATGATCCAGAGCAATGCGATAGCCTTCCAAGATATGCAGGCGAGCCTCGGCATTGCGAAGTTCAAACAGCGTGCGGCGCAAGATAACGTCATGACGGAACTCGATGAAGTTTGTGATCAAATCTTTCATGTTCACGACTTGCGGAACAGAATCAATCAAGCAGAGGTTGATCACGCCAAAGGTGCTCTGCAACTGCGTGTATTTATATAAGAGATTGAGCACAACGTGTGCATCGTGATTGCGTTTCACCTGGATCACCACTCTCATGCCATCGCGCCCGGATTCATCGCGGATATCGCTGATGCCTTCGATGCGCTTTTCTTTCACGAGCTCAACCATGCGGTTGATGAGAAGCGTGGTGGTCACTTGATAGGGGATGGAGCGGATGATCAGCCTTTCACTGTCATTGGCAAGGGTTTCCACATCCACTTCACCGCGCACGAGAATGCGTCCGCGTCCCGTCTGGAAATAGTCATGAATCCCATCCGTTCCCAGGATCATTCCGCCCATGGGGAAGTCCGGTCCTTTCACATATTGCAAGAGATCAAGCGGCTCGAGCTCGGGATTGTCGATGAGCGCAACGATGGCGTCACTGATCTCGCTGAGATTATGCGGCGGCATATTGGTAGCCATTCCCACGGCGATTCCCGAAGAACCATTGAGCAGGAGGTTCGGCACGCGACTGGGAAACACTTCCGGTTCTTTGCGCGTATCATCGTAGTTGCCCTTATAATCCACGGTATCTTTATCAAGCTCGGAGAGCATTTCCGTGGTGATTCTCTGCATGCGCGCTTCTGTATAACGCATTGCGGCAGGTGGGTCTCCATCGATCGAGCCAAAGTTACCTTGCCCATCGATGAGTTGATAGCGCATGTTCCAAGGTTGAGCGAGGCGCACTAATGTGGGATAGACCACCTGTTCACCGTGAGGGTGATAGTTACCGGAGGTGTCGCCCGCGATCTTTGCGCATTTTCTAAACTGTCCGCCCGGGCTGAGATTCAGCTCGTGCATTGCATAAATGATGCGTCGTTGCGAGGGTTTGAGCCCGTCTCGAATGTCCGGCAGGGCACGTGCAACGATGACGCTCATCGAATAGTCAAGATAGGCTTGCTTGAGATATTCTTCTATTTGTGTTGGTATTATTCTTGATTGGTCTGACATCTATAACTCCCTTAAATATCAAGGTTTTTCACGTAGCGTGCATTGGTTTGAATGAATTCACGGCGAGGCTCTACTTCGTCGCCCATCAGGATGGTAAACATGCGGTCGGCTTCGATGGCGTCGTCGAGTTTAACGGCGACCATACTGCGATTTGCAGGGTCCATCGTCGTTTCCCAAAGCTGATCGGCGTTCATCTCACCGAGACCTTTATAACGCTGGACAAATACGCCTTTGTCGCCAAATTCGGCAATCGCTTCATCGCGCTCTTCTTCAGAAAAGACATAGCGTTTTTGTTTGCCTTTGCGCACCAAAAAGAGCGGCGGCATGGCGATGTAGAGGTGTCCATGTTCAACGAGCGGCTTCATATAGCGATAGAAGAAGGTCATCAGCAGGGTGCTGATATGAGCGCCGTCCACGTCTGCGTCCGCCATGATGATGATCTTGTGATAGCGAAGCTTGCTGATATCAAAATCTTGACCGATTCCTGCGCCCAATGCGAGGATGATGGGCTGAATCTTTTCGTTGTTGAGCACCTTATCCATGCGGGCTTTTTCGGAATTCAGCATCTTACCCCAGAGTGAGAGAATGGCTTGGAAACTGCGATCGCGCCCTTGCTTGGCGCTGCCTCCGGCGGAGTCTCCTTCAACGAGGAAGAGCTCAGTCTGAGCGGGGTCGTTGATCGTGCAATCTGCCAATTTGCCGGGAAGCGAGCCGCTTTCGAGAACGCTTTTGCGACGCGTGAGTTCACGTGCTTTGCGCGCTGCTTCACGGCTTCGTGCTGCCATAACGCTTTTAAGCGCAATGTTTTTGGCAACAGCAGGATTCTCTTCGAGATAGATGAGCAGGTTTTCATAGATGGCAGAACCGAGCACACCTTCCACCTCTGTGTTTTGCAATTTCGTCTTGGTTTGTCCTTCAAATTGAGGATTAGAAATCTTCACCGAAATCACGGCAGTCAGTCCCTCGCGAATATCCTCGCCATTGGGGCTAATCTTCTCGTTTTTGAGCAAATCATTGTTTTTGATATAAGCATTCACCGCCGAGGTTAAACCGCGTTTAAAGCCCGATAGGTGAGTTCCGCCTTCAATCGTATTTATATTATTGGCAAAACTGAAGATATTTTCTTGGTAACCTTCGTTATATTGGATAGATACCTCAAGCTCCATGCCTTCTCTTTCATGCTCGATGTAGATGGGTTTCACAAAGAGCGGCTTCTTGTTTTGGTTCAGATATTCCACAAAACTGTTGATGCCGCCTTCATAACGGAAGTCGTGAGTCCGGTCGCTACGCTCATCGGTGAGCAGGATGCGCACGCCTTTGTTGAGGAAAGCAAGCTCGCGCAAGCGCACCGTGAGATAGTCGAAACTAAATTCAACTGTTTCAAATATCTCCGGATCCGGCTTGAAGCGGATGATCGTCCCGCGTCTATTGGATTTGCCGATGGTCTCGAGCTTGGACATCGGTTTACCGCGCTCAAAACGCATGCGATATTCTTTGCCATCCGTGTGAACATTTGCCTCTAACCATTCGGCAAGAGCATTCACCACCGAGACGCCGACGCCATGCAGTCCGCCGGACACTTTGTATGAATTTTGGTCAAATTTTCCGCCGGCATGCAAGACGGTGAGAACCACTTGCAGGGCGGGAAGTCCCGTTTCTTTTTGGATGTCAACGGGGATGCCGCGACCGTTATCGTCAATTTCGACGCTTCCGTCTGTTTTGATGCACACTTTGATCTCGTCGCAATGACCCGCCAAAGCCTCGTCAATGGAGTTGTCAACTACTTCATATACAAGGTGATGCAAGCCTCTTTCGCCCGTCCCGCCGATATACATGGCAGGTCTCTTGCGAACCGCTTCAAGTCCTTTGAGCACCTTAATGTTACTCGCAGTGTAGGTTGTGTCTGACATAATGTATTGTCTCCTATATGTTTAAACAGTGTTAAAGCTCAATATTTCGAGCACGCTTTATATTCTGCTATATTAAAACCTTTATCTTGTTGCCAGTTAAAATGATATGCTATTTCTGTCAAGAAAAATATTAAAATAAATTGAGTTGTAAGTGACTGAAATATAATGGATTGTGAATGCGTTGAAAAACAGTGGAAATATGCTGTTGAAAAATTGAAAAAAACGCAGTCTGAAATCACTTTTTACTCTCGCTATTTTCAATTCCTAACCATAGCTTCCTTATAGGGTTCAGCCTATGTTCTGCTTATGATATGCTCATGCTCATGACCACATCATGACCATATCATGACCAGAACCATATAAGGAAGGCATGGGGGAGTCATGGGGGAGAATTGGCTTATATCACTCAATATCAAAGGTTTATCTTATTTTATTGTAGATTACTTCAAAAACAATGAACATTTCACTCTTTCTCTTATTTCACTTTGTTTATAGTTTCGTTAAAATTTATTTTGCAAAACTATCAAAGCGGGTTATAGTTTATAATAAATTAACTCTAAACCCATACCATGGAGGTAACCCAATGGCCAAATATCTCATTGTCGGCGGAGTAGCCGGCGGAGCAACGACAGCAGCGAGACTGAGACGCCTCGACGAACATGCAGAAATCATTATTTTTGAACGTGGAAGCTACATTTCTTATGCAAACTGTGGCTTGCCATATTATATCGGCGGAATCATCGAAGAGCGCGAACAGCTTTTCGTTCAGACTCCCGAGACTTTTAAGCAAAATCTAAACGTCGATGTGCGCATCGAACAAGAAGTAATCTCTATCAATAGAGAGGAAAAAACTGTCTTGGTTCGCCGCAAGGACGGCAGCGAATATAGCGAAAACTATGACAAGCTCGTTCTTTCGCCCGGTGCAGAGCCGCTCAGACCTCCCATCCCCGGTATCAATGATGAGGCAATTTTCACCTTGAGAAACGTTCCCGATACCGATAAAATCAAGGAATATACCGAGACGCATACGGTTCGCCACGTTGTGATCGTCGGTGCCGGTTTCATCGGACTCGAGATGGCAGAAAACTTCCACCATCTCGGCATCAAAGTGACAATCGTGGAGATGGCAGAACAGGTCATGACTCCGCTGGATTATGAGATGGCAGCTTTGGTTCACCGTCATCTCAAGACCAAAAACGTGGAGTTCTATCTCAAAGACGCAGTGGGTTCCTTCGTTCGTGAACAGAGCGGACTGCAAGTAAAGCTCAAAAGCGGCAGGGCAATCCCCACGGACATGGTGGTTCTTTCCATCGGCGTCCGTCCGGATAGCAAGCTCGCTGAAGCAGCCGGTTTGGAACTGGGCTTGAACAAGGGAATTCGCGTCAACGAACACCTGCAGACCAGCGATCCGGATATCTTTGCCTTGGGCGATGCCATCGTTTTCCCAAATCCCATCACCGGTCAGGAAAGTCACAGCTATCTTGCCGGCCCTGCAAACAAGCAAGGACGCATGGTGGCTTGCAACATCGTGAAGCCCGGAATTCGCTCATATAAGGGTAGCATCAACACCGCTATTGCAAAGGTTTTTGACATCACAGTGGCTTCCACGGGAGTATCCGAAAAGACCCTGAAAGCTCTTGATAAGAAATATGTTGCATCGATTATCCATGCGGGTAACCATGCCGGATATTATCCCGGCGCAGAAGTGATGACCATCAAGATCGTCTTTGATCCTGATACGGGCAAACTTTTCGGAGCTCAAATCGTTGGTTTTGAAGGGGTTGACAAGCGTATCGATATGCTTGCTCACATCCTCAAACACGGCGAAACCATCTATGAAATGCAGGAAATCGAACACGCTTATGCACCGCCTTTCTCCAGTGCAAAAGACCCCGTCAATATCGCTGGAATGGCGGCTGAAAACATCGTCACCGGCAGGATGAAGATCATTCACTGGGAAGAACTTAGGGCGATGGATAAGAACGACTATTTCCTCGTTGACGTTCGCACTCCGGATGAGCATGCTTTGGGTGCCATCGACGGCAGCACACATATCCCCTTGCAAGGCTTTAGAGATCAATTACAGCGCATTCCTAAGGGAAGGAAAATCATCGTGCATTGCGCTTCCGGTTTGCGCTCATATTTTGCCGCACGCATCCTGATGCAAAATGGTTATGACGATGTTTATAACCTCAGCGGCGGATATATCACCTATGAAACCGCTACTCAGAAGCAGAGTAACGAAGATATCTTCTCGCAAGAACATATCGGCATCGACGATCGCGTCTATCAAGGCAAGATCGCTCCGGATGCTTTTGAAGGTTCAAACGTGGTGGAAGTCAATGCAACGGGCTTGCAATGCCCCGGACCTATCATGCGTCTTAAGAACGAGATGGATAAGCTTAATACCGGCGATGTCATCAAGATTACCGCCAATGACCCGGGCTTCCTCAAAGACGTTCCTGCTTGGGTGAATATGACCGGTAACACCCTGCTCGGGGTGGAAATGCATGGCAAGAATATCATCGCTGCGATCCGTAAGGGCGGCGGGAAAGCTCCCGTTGCAACCGGTGCAGGCAGTAAAAATAAGACGCTCATAGTCTTCAGCGATGATCTCGACCGTGCGCTTGCTTCCTTCGTGATCGCAAACGGCGCCGCTTCAATGGGTAAGAAAGTCACTATGTTCTTCACCTTCTGGGGACTCAACGTAATCAAGAAACCTGGTGCTGATAAGAGCGGTAAAGATAGCATGGGCAAGATGTTTGGCATGATGCTTCCCAGCGGAGCTTCCAAGCTCGGGCTGTCCAAGATCAATATGGGCGGCATGGGTGCAACGATGATGCGCAAACGCATGAAAGATAAGAATGTTGACTCTCTGGAAACAATGATCATGCAGGCAAAGAAAGCCGGCGTGCAGATGATCGCTTGTCAGATGAGTATGGATATTATGGGTGTTGAAGCTCATGAGCTTATCGATGGTGTAAACATCGGTGGGGTAGCAGCCTACCTCGAAGAAGCTGAACAGAGTAACCTCAACCTCTTCATATAAAATCCTCAAATAACTAACTAAGAAAAAGGCGCAGGTCAATATGATCCGCGCCTTTTCTTTGCTTAAATTTTGTCTATTTAAGTTTAATCACCTTGATGGATGCTTGATTTCGGCCTTGTTTGGCATAGATGAAATAGATTCCGGCGGGCAGCTCTTTGCCCTCTTCATCACAGCCGTCCCAGCTATATTCACGGATGCTCGGCTCGGCGTCAATCGTGCGAACTCTCTGCCCCTTGAGGTTATAGATGCGGATTGTGAGCTCTTGTTCTATATCTCTGCGCTTGAGAGCAAATCTCACGCTTTCCTTGAAGGGATTGGGATATCCCGTGCTGAAAAGCAGTTGGGCTCGGGCATGCTTGTTGTAAGGTGAATCGATGTTCATAAAAGAGGAGAGGATTTCAGTGGTCACCTTTGCCGCTTGGTCGTCATAGATGTTATAAAGCGGGAAGCTCAGCAAGACGGTCTTACCTTTTCCATAGCGGTTTGCCACTCCCACAGCCATGTCCGAGAGCATGCCTTGCATGGTGTTCGGATCGTGGTCTGTTGCATAACTATAGATTATCTCGGCGTTTTCGTCCATGGTGTATGCTTCGACGCGGGGCATGTGTCCGCCAAAATTACCGCTGATCTTGTCGGGATTGGGCTGCAAAAGCGGGAAGTCTGTCCAAGATGACTGTGCTTCCTTAAAAAGAGTGGCGCCGTGGAAGTCAGCTCCTGTGATGCCAAATACTTTGCGGATGATTTCGTTTTCGTCATATTCCTTGGGATAGCTCACCTGATTGTGTAGTATCCTGCTGGGGAAATAACCGCTGAAAAGCAGCTTGCCGCCGTTTTTGATGTAAGTCTCAAATACGTTTGAGATGCTGGTAAAAGTCGGTGGATAGTAGCTGGGTCTATGCCACATCACAATGCTGTAACGGCATATATCTTCGATCTCTAAGGGGCGATCTAAACTGCTGAGATCGAGGCGATTGCCGTAATAGTCTCCCAAGAGCTCGTAATAATATTCTGTGAAATAGTCATCATCATCTGCGAGAGGGGAAATATCACCCTTGTTGTTCACTCTATCGTCGTGAATGATGAGTAGCCCCTGAGCGAAGTCCATGGGCTTGGAGCCTGATTTTTCGCTGGGCACGCTCTGGTTTCCGTCGTTATCCACTGCGGTGACATAGTAGTATGCATAGTCGGAATAGTAGTATGGATAATAGTCATCGGTGATGTATTCGCAATCAGTGATCAGTTCGTCGTTTAGATCGTAATAATCGTCGGGGTGATAGCCTTGTCGATATACTTTATATCCGGCGAGGTCGAGCTCATCATTGGGGTCCCAGCTAAGCTTGATGCCTTCAGTGTGCGGCTCGGCTTTGAAGTTTTGCACCTGCCTGGGGATGCTGTGAGGGGTGGCATAAACGTAGAGTGCATAGCTTTCGTTTCCTTCGTTATCCACTGCGGTGACGGCGAATTTATAGCGCTTTCCTTGGGTGAGATCGCTCACGATAAACTCTTGCTGGTCTGTGGTTTGAGGAGTGTTTAGGAGAATATCCTCGTCTTCATTGCCGTGATATATCCTGAAGCTATATGCAGGCTCGCCTTCTTTCACTGTCCATTTGAGATAGATGCTGTCGCCATTGCCCGCATCTCTTGGAGTGAGCGACATCAGGGCGGGAGGGATGTTTGCAAAACTGATGGTTGTTGCAAGTGAGCCGCGTACGACGCGTGAACAAAATTCGGGGTCGAGATTGATCACGAGATCGTTATCGCTGTGATATACGGGGCTGAATTCTTTCTCAAAGAAGAAGATAGCGGGATAGCCGCGAGTCCAATAGGAATGGGAGTCGCTGCCTGCACTGTTGAGATCGCCGAGCTCGGAGTTTAGCCCGCCATATCGCTGGGTGATTTCCACGGCGTGGGATGCCATCAGCTCTGAACCGCTGTAGGGGAGCACGCACACGGTGTTTAGCCCGGCGTTGTTTGCCACCATGTCGTGATTGATATAAAGATAGATGTCCATGTCTTCGTCGAGGCACTTCTGGGCGTCATACTTGGAGCCAAAAAGACCGAACTCTTCTGCGGCAAAAGCGATGAAACGGATGCTGCGAAGAGGTTGATAGTTATTCTCTAACATCACTCTGGCAATCTCAATCGTGGCAGCTACTCCGGAGCCGTTGTCGTCTGCGCCGGGAGCAAAAGTCATCGGGGTTCTATATGTGATGCTGTCATAATGCGCGCCGAGAACGATGTATTCATCGGGGTAAAGCGAGCCGGGGATCACGCCGACAACGTTGTATTGGTCTCTTGCGTTGTAAGTTGTGTCCCATTCAAAGGGCTGGATTTCTACGTTCGAGAGACCGATGCGCTGGAAAGTATCCTTGATCCAAGTGGCAACTTCATAACGGTTATCTGCAAGCGCATAGCGGGTTTGCATGTCCTGCAGGCTTTGGATGTAAGATTCAATGCTATCGGCAGAGACTTGGCTCACGAGATCGACTATTTCCGGCACGAGACCTTTTCTATCGGGGAGACTCAGCTCATATCTGCTCTCGATTATGGGCTGGAAGTCTATGAGAATGTAGTCTGCATGAGTCTTGCTGCGTAGGGCTATCTCGTCTAAGTCTGTGGCAAAGAGGGCGACGCTCTGGCTGCTGAAGATTATCCTGCCGTGGGGTATCAGCGAGGCGAAGCCTTGGACGGGGGTGTCTTGGATGAGATAGAGTCTTTCGCTTGTGCTTAGTGCGGGCAAAGCTTGAGTATTGGGAGGCATTTCAGCTTCGCTCTGGGCGAGGATGAAGTCGTTATTGTGGTATAGTATCTCGGCACCGGCTGTCTTCAAAGAGTGAATAGAGCCGGGGTCTTGGCTGATGAATAGCCTCGGTGAGGCAAAGCTTAGACTAAAAAGCATTAGACTGAGAATGAGCAGTATCGTTCTTTTCATGGGTTCTCCAAAAGAATGAGGTCTATCAAGGGTCGTGGTGCAGGCGATGAGCTTGCGGGCTTCGCATGACTAATAACAAGTATTCTTGCGGGCAAAAAAGGGGGCAGCAATGCCGCCCTCTATTCTTTCATCCAGCGTGCTTTTGTTGAGTTATCATCACGCTTCCAGCGATTATCTACCTTGCTGGTGACGGGGGACTTGTTCTTAAAATAGTGCACGAGTGCATCGCGCAAGTTTATCTGTTGATTGTTGATATCTTCTTGTGGGACGTTCATGAGCAGGGTGAGTCCGGCGTTGCCTTGCATGAGGAAGTCGGTGGTGGCAACTGTGTATATCTTGTCCGGGTCCCAAGGCTCTCCGCCAATCATCAAAGAGGTGACGCGGTCGAAGTTCGGGCGTTTGCGTGAATAGACCACGTTTACTCCGCTCACGATGAGTCCGGCGCGGCTGCCTTCCACACGGGTTTCGATGATGCGTTTGAGCAGTCTGCCGTCGCATTGGAAGGTGATCAGCAGGTTGTCGAAAGGCATCACTTCAAAGATGTCTCTATAGCTGACTGCGCCGTTTTTGATCTCGGCTCTTACTCCGCCTAAGTTGAGGAAGGAGAAGTCTGCGTCAACCATATAGCGCATGGCGTCCACGATCATGTTCCCCATCGGGGATTGAGCGTCCACGTTCGTTCTCGAGAGGTGGCTGCCGGCATAGCCCACGATCTCGTCCATGCCTTCTTCGGCGATGCTCACATAGTGTTCGATGAGCTCGCTTGCTTCGGGATCGGGGAAGAATTGGTCTTCAAAGAGAGTGATCATTGCACCTTCACGCAGGGCGGGAGTTTCCCAGCCGCTAACGGTGTGCGTCTGGGGGTCTATCTTCAACGTGATGACACCCAAGTTCGAGCCATAAGCATAGCCTTGAACGACCATGGTGTGCGTCACGGGATCGATCCAAGGTCCGGGGAAGCCCTTATGAATATGTCCGCCGATAAAGAGGTCTATTCCATCCACCTCACGGGCGAGTTCTTGAGCGTCATATCCCCAGTTTGCCGTGCGAACAGGATAGCGCGACGTGCCCTTGCTGTCATAGCGGGAGAGGTATCCGGCTTCCGGGTCATAGGGAATGCCGGCGTGTCCTAACACGATTACGATATCCACGCCTTCATCTTCGCGGAGGATCTTCACATATTTCGTGAGAGACTCCTTTTCGTTGATGAACTTGATCCCTTTGATGTGCTCAGGGAAGCTCATCAGCTCGGTATCGGTCGTGGTCATGCCCAATATGCCTATCTTGAGTCCCATCTTTTCCAGCACGATATAGGGTGTGATGTAGGGGAGAAGTTCGCCTGTTTCAGCGTCCACAACGTTGCAAGAGATGATGGGGAACTCAGCCAGCGCAAGGGTGGGGATGAGCTCATCTTGTATGATGTCGAACTCATGATTGCCCAACGTCATAGCGTCATAGCCGATGAGATTCATATATTCTATGACGGACTTGCCTTTGGTGACTGTTCCCACGGGGCGTCCTTGGAAGAAGTCGCCTACGTCGAGGAGCAGGGACTCACGGTTTGGGGACTGCCAGCTTCTTACCTCTTTGATGAGGGTCGCCGCAGAGGCACCACCGCCCAATTGAGGCGGGAAGTCAGGATTCATGAAGGTTGCCTGAGCGCGATCAATTCCGCCATGCACGTCGTTTGACCACATTATATCAAGGCGCAGGTCTTCCGCGAGAGCAATGCCCAGCGTAAGCACGAGCGCAATCAGAACAATATACTTTTTCATCTTTACCTCAAAAGCTTTAGAAGCTATAGGAGATGCCGACGTTCATGGTGATGAAGTTCTCTTTCACCTTGTCGGGATTTCCCCAGTCTCTATCCACGAGATCAATATATCCTCTTGGCCAGAGTGTGTAATTTGCAGAGCCGGTATAGGTTTTATCGTTGTAATAGCCATCAGGGAAGAGGTCGAGCGCCTGATATTCACGGAAGCCATAGCCGAAGCCGAGATCGACATTGAGTCCTTTCGTGATCTCGAATCCCGAGCCGCCGGTGATCATGGGAGTGATGATCTTTTTCACCATAGGCTTAAGCGGATCGCCGTTTAAATCCACCCCTCCATCGGGAAAGAGAAGATAGCTATTTGTGGCTTGGAAGCCCAAGCGCAGGGGCATGCGATGAATCACGTGATGTTCCACTCCACCATAGAAGTTCACGACATCGTCAAAGAACTCGTTCACACCGGAATACTCTTCATATTCAACGTCGAAATTGAAGATTGTGCGCGTCACATTACGCGGGAAATAAGAGAAGCCGAGGCGAGTCTTGGCAGGGAGGATAAAGTCGCCGGCAAGATCGTTTTCCACGTCCAGAACGGCTGTGTTACGATATGCATCGCGGTGAATGGTCTCTTTTCCACTCTTATCCAGAGTTGTTTTAGGGATGTAAGTGAGTCCCACGCCATAGCGCGGCCCGATGCGCAGAGCGGTTCCGAGGGTAAGCTGAGCTCCGGAAAGATCATATTTCGCCAAGTGATTATACTCAGGAAGCACGCCTTCACCGGTTTGCGCGATCGACCAATCCGTCCAGCGTATGCCCTTTTCTTGTCTCACGTTTGCAGCCATCAGGGCATAATCCACGCCGATGCTTGCTTCATAATAGTCGGCAATCTCATAGTTCAATGCCAGTGCAAGCCCGCTCTTGAAGAGGGTTCCGGTGTTTTCAATATCATTTTGGGCAATCTTCTCAGGATATCCGTCGTTATCGGTATTGCGATCGTTGCGGATTTCCTCGCGATATTTGCCTTCAAAGCTCAGGTATGGCGCATGATAGGAAGCCATTCCCACTTTGAATCTACCGAATTTAAGCGCACCATAAGCACCAAAGCCAAAGTCTGAATAGGCGTTGATATTTGAGGCGAGCACAGAGTCGTCGATATAGACATCGAAGGAGTTATACAGCGGCACCATGCGGACATCCTCGGCGCGATTGACCATCCCGCTGAGATAGAGCCCGGCATGACCATCGAGCTGCGTGACATTGGCAGGATTTTGCATGATCCCACCGAGGCGAACGTTGTTATAGACACCCGCCGAGCCCATTGCCAGCGCGCGGGCATCAAAAGCTTTGTAAGCATGACCAAACTCTGCATCGCTGATGCTAAAGCCAAAGAGTGCAGTGCTGAGAAGCAGCAGTGCGACGATGATTAAAGATTTATGTGATAACATGTTTCCTCCACGTTAGAAGCGATAATCAAGCGAGAGGCGGATCGTGTTTTCGCTATGTTCGACACGCTCGAAATAGGTGAGTTGATCTGCCAAGTTAGAGTGATTTGGATCGTTGTTTTGACGAATCCTAAGTTCTTTATCCTGATAGGTCTTATTACGGAACTTCAGGTTGAGATACATATTATTTGAGATGCGGCTGGAGATGGCGACCCAAGCTTTTGCGCCTTTTTCGCCCATGAAGTCGATCTCCATATCTTCCCAATCCCAGTGCGAGATGCCGTGTCCATACCAATAGAGGATGGAGCCTTGCAGCTTCAGCGCCGGCGAGAAGTTATGGGTATAATTGACGCAGATATAGTCGCCCGTCATCAGCGTTTGAGCGGCTGCCATGGAGTTATTTCCTCCCGCGGCAGGCCAAGTGAGATTTGTATATGGCGGGCTCAGCACCGTATTATAGCGATATTCCAGCTCCAAGAAGTCGTTATTGGAGAGGAAGGTTCTCACGGCGATGGTATATTCATTCGTCTTCGAGACCCCTCTATCGGCGAGGTCATCATAGCGATTGACCTGATTTTTATATCTGAGTCTCATCGCCAATTGGAAGAGCGGACGGAACTCCAGTTCACTTTGGAATCTTGCGCTCCGGCGTCCATCGCTAAGCCTTTCCCAGAGGTCGAGATAGCTGCGCCCGATGGTGAAATAGTTGCTGAATTTATAGCGAGTCTCAAAATAGACTCCCTTTTCCGGTTGTGATTGATTGGAATTATTGAAGATATCGCCGATGGTGGGATTGGTGAGCGCATAAACGTTTTTCTCGAGCATGGTATCGTCAAAGCGTTCATGCTCGGAAAAGCTATTGCTATAGGGGTTATCAAACCCTATGTCATAATTTCTAAAAAGTGTGATGAAATAGAGGTTTTCATATTGCGTATGTGCGCTAACGAGATAGGCTTTAGGATCATCCCCAAGCTTGAAATCGCTGCCGTCCACACTGAGCTCGGCATATTCGCCTTGGATGGAGGTATTGCCGATGACCGTTCCGCCGTCGAAGCCGATGACTCGGCGATAGTTACGCGCATAGCTGTCGGTGAGCGTGCCATATAGCGATGAGATCTCCGCATTCAGCGTTTTTTGCAGCTTGGAATAGTTATAGGAATCTCTTAGCAAGAGCGGGAGCATATCAGTGAAGTTCGGCGTGACGAAATAAGCATCATCATAGAGCGCAGTATAGGTTGTAAAACCCAGTCTCGTCCCGATGATGGGGCTGAATTGCAGATGAGTTCCCCAGAGCTTTTCGTTCAGCGCACCCTTACGCGTTGCGAGGTTGATATATGGCGTGGCATAGGGGTTATAGCTTTGCCCTGCTCCCGGCGTGGGGTTGAGTTGCTGATTGAAATACTGCTCCGCTTCCAGCATGGTCTCGTTATCATAAGGCAGGGTAGGATTGATATAACTAAAGAGTTTACGCTTGTTGCCCACGATCGGATCGCCATTTTCATCGCTGTAATGACGCACGCCTTCGATGAGGACATAATCCAGATCGTTATCATCGCGGAAGATTTCCCTATTATCTTTGTCATACATCACATAGCTGCCATCGGGATGCACATAAGCCAGGGCGTCTTTGTCTTCCTGTGAAACGAAGAAAGACGCACCGAAATTGGGATGTGAGAACTCAAGCGCAGCACCTTTGAGGGCATATTCTTTTGTGCGCGAAAGGTCAGGCGTGATGCCCATGATGCGCTTACTAAAGCCAAATCCCGTCTTGCGCGCGGAATAATAGTCAGTGTTTTCCATCACCAGCCCTTCGCCGAAGGTTGCGCGATAGTGCCCCAGATAGGTCTTGATATTGCTATTTTCCAGCCAAGGCAACTTGGTGTTTTCATATCCGATATAATACTTTGCGTCGCTGATAAAGTCCCGCGCATTGCTCTTGAGCAGCCCCTCATCCGCCTTTTGAGAGAAGTGCATGAGCCCCATCTTATAATTGCTGCCATAGCGCATTCTCATCTTGAGCAAGAGATCGGGCTGAATCTGATCCAAATCGAAGTATCCCCAATAGGATAGACGCTTGTCGTGAGGGATGGAAACCCAGCTATTTCCAGTAGTTAGCGGAACAAATGACTCTTTGAGCATGTTCTGCTGAGCTTCGTCAAAATAGCGCGTATAATATTGCATAGAGAGGTCGAACATCAGTCTGTTTTTCACCGGCGGCTCTTTGTAATATACATAGTTCCTGAGGTTTGTATAGCCATAATAGGCAAGCCCCACGGTGTTTCTGAGGTCACGCATCTCTGCGATGGTATCCCCGCGCGCCACACGCCTGAGAATGGCAACCGCATCCACTCCGGAGACGTTTGGCAGGCTCACCAAATCGTCATAATGCATGCGGTTAACATTTTGCGGCGTCATGAGATAGTCCTCCCAGACGTCCGCCATTCCTTCGCTGGAACCTTCACTGCTATCCAATCTTTCGAGCAGGGTCTGAACTTCGCTGCGGCGCAGGGTGACATCGTCGCTTTCCACGTGTAAAGATACGATCACCATTGGCTTGAGGCGGTTCAGGGTCTGCTGATCGATGGAGGGGATATCCCTCAGATCATAGATGCTGTGCAGGATCTTGACAAAGGTTCGATATTCAAAGATGTCGCGTGCTTGCGTTTCAGATATAGGCAGCTCTCTGATCTCATCCAAAGTGGCAGTATTGAGGTCCACCTTGGCGCCGAGAATGCCCAAGACTAAAATGCTCAACAAAATCAAAACGAGCTTTTTCATCGCAATTCCTTATAAATCTTCTCAGTTAATAAAAGTTCTATCATATTCATATTTCAAGTTACTATGTCTATTTTCACAATATATAAAGATGCACTAATCTGTAAAGACTTTTTTTGTCTTTTCTGCATTTTGAGCCAAAAGCCGAGAGGAAAGAAAAAAAGCCGCAGACGATCCGCGGCTTTTGTGATTGTATTTCAGATTATCCCAAGAAGGGATATTCGTAGTTATGCGGGGGATTGAGGTTTTCTTTGACCGAGCGAGCGGAGACCCAACGCTGGAGGTTCTGAGCGGCACCTGCTTTATCGTTTGTGCCGGAAGCTCTTGCGCCACCAAAGGGCTGTTGACCAACCACTGCACCGGTAGGCTTGTCGTTGATGTAGAAGTTACCTGCGCTGTGTCTGAGAGCGCAAAATGCATAGTTAACCGCCTCACGATCCTGACCGAAAATGGCTCCCGTGAGCGCATAAGGTGAGGTCTCATCACAGAGGCGAAGGGTATCTTCAAAGTTTTCATCTTTATAGACATAGACCGTGAGCACGGGACCAAAGATTTCCTCTTCCATAGATTTATAATGAGGGTCTTTGGCTTTGATGATGGTGGGCTCGACGAAATAACCTTTGGAATCGTCATAACCGCCGCCAAAGATGATCTCAGCATCCGGTGAAGCCTTGGCATGATCGATATAGCCTTTGATGCGATTGAAGCTGCTCTGGTCGATCACGGCATTCATAAAGTTCGAGAAATCAGTAACATCGCCCATCTTAATCGTAGGCATCATTTCTTGCATGTGGCCAAGCCATTCGTCATAAATTGACTCGGGGATATACATTCTGGAGGCTGCACTGCATTTCTGACCTTGGAATTCGAAGGCACCGCGCAAGGAAGCCACGGCGAGCGCGCGAACGTCGGATGATTTGTGGGCAAAGATGAAGTCCTTGCCGCCGGTTTCGCCCACGATGCGGGGATAGGATTTATATTTTGCCACGTTATTTGCGCTGCGTTTCCAGATGTCTTGGAAGACCTCGGTGCTGCCCGTGAAGTGTATGCCGGCGAGTTCGGGGGAGTCCACAATCGTGTCACCGATGATTGCGCCTGAGCCGGGGATGAAGTTGATCACGCCATCCGGCAAACCGGCTTCCATGAGCAATTTCATGAGGAAATATCCGCTATAAACTGAAGAGCTGGCGGGCTTCCAAAGCACGGTGTTGCCCATGAGAGCGGGGGATGAGGGCAGGTTTCCGGCGATCGAGGTGAAGTTGAAAGGAGTGATCGCAAAGATAAATCCTTCCAGCGCGCGATATTCGGAATAGTTCCATTCGCCTTTGGCGGAATACATGGGCTGCTGCTGATAGATTTGCTGGGCGAAATAGCAGTTAAAACGCCAGAAGTCAGCGAGTTCGCAGATTGCATCGATCTCGGATTGGTGAGCGTTTTTGCTCTGTCCAAGCATGGTGATGGCGTTGAATTTATAGCGATATTTTGTCGTGAGCAATTCAGCCGCTTTTAGGAAGATTGCGCTCCTGTGGCTAAAGGGCATGTTTTCCCATTCTTTACGAGCTTTGCAGGATGCCTCAATGGCGTCTCTGATTTCTTTTTCGCCCACCTTGTGATAGGTTCCCAAGATGTGCTTGTGATCGTGAGGGCAAACGCATTTGCCGGTGTTGCCGGTGAAGACTTCTTTGCCGCCGATAATGGCTGGGATTTCAAACTGTTGGCTCGAAAGCTCTTTGAGTGCTTCCTCGAGGAGCTCTCTGTCTTTTGTTCCCGGTGCATAAGAAAATACCGGTTCATTTTGAGGGATTGGAACTGAGTGGAACATTTTTTCTCCTTATATATTCAATTTTCATATTAAATCTTGGTCGGCTCTTCACGCGAGATTCTCTTAAAAAAGCTACGCAAAGCCGACGTGTAGCGATTTATAGCTATGTGGACAGCCTAAAAATTCCCTTAGTTTTGGTCAAGCTTTGTATATGATTTTCTTTGTTTTTCTTCAAAATTCTTGGTATTTTTCCACTGCTTCCTTACTGGGTTCTGGTCATGATATGGTCATGATGTGGTCATAGGCATGACCATATCATAAGCGTAAGCTAAGCTGAATGCAGTAAGTAAGCATTGGGGGATGCTCGATGTGGATTGCAAACATTTATGGTTGACATTTTCCTAAAGGAGAAAAAAGTGGATAGACTAAGATAAGTACATAAAAATAATATAGCTTAGATGCCTGGAGGTATTAATGAAAACTGGCGGATGTCGCTATGGAACCCATCGAGTTGTGGAGCCACAGGGTGTTTTGCCCCAGCCCGCACGTATTTTGAACAACGATATGACTCAGATTTGGGATAACGAACTTTTGATTGATGTTATCCGTTTGAACGTGGATAGTGCTTCTTTCCATCAGATCAAAAACAAACTTATCGATCAAGGACACAAAGATGTCGAAAAAGCCTTTGCCGAGCATGCAATAGAGCTCACAAATCGCACCGGTAAACACAAAAATGAAGACACCGGTAGCGGCGGAATGCTCATCGGTCGCGTGGCTAAGATTGGTCCGAACTTTGAAATGAAAGACAAAATTGCAGTGGGCGACAAAGTTGCCAGCTTGGTTTCGCTTTCCTTGACCCCGCTCAAGATCAATAAGGTCAAAAAAGTTCTCTTGGACAAAGACCAAGTGGAAATCGAAGGTCAGGCAATCCTCTTTTCCAGCGGCATTTATGCAAAGCTTCCGGACGATATGGATGAAAACCTTGCCCTCTCAATCCTCGATGTAGCCGGCGCTCCTGCTCAGGTTGAGCGTTTGGTGAAACCCGGTGACAACGTTGTGATCATCGGCGCAAATGGTAAGAGCGGCGTGCTTTGCAATGCTGTCGCCAAAGAGCGTGCCGGAGTGGGCGGAAAGGTGATCGGCGTTGTCCGTAACCCTGCTTATTTCGATACACTTAAAGCCACGGGCTGTGATGAAGTTATCCTTGCCGGCGCAACAGACGCAATCACCATCCGCAATGAAGTTGCTCGCCTCACCGATGGCAAGATGGCAGATGTTGTGATCAACGTTGTGAACATCGAAGATACTGAATTGCCGACAATTATGGCTGCAAAAGACCGCGGACTCATCTATTTCTTCTCCATGGCAACTTCCTTTACCAAGGCTGCTTTGGGAGCGGAA
>Ga0172382_10002056_pt1 | contig 34492 bp, 37 predicted proteins | sample Leawel138RmetaG_FD_122245 | JGI IMG/M metagenome (GOLD analysis project Ga0172382, IMG submission 122245) | Leachate microbial communities from a municipal landfill in Southern Ontario, Canada - Leachate well 138R metaG | ecosystem: Engineered > Solid waste > Landfill > Unclassified | place...
GGGAGAGGGGTTCAAAATGCGCGCTCGCCGCAAGATTCCTGCTCCCTCTTCCCAACCCTCGGCCGCCGAAACGGGTTAGAGACGGTTCCCGTTCTTCAAACCCGCAGCGACTTCTCCCCGCGGGAGATGCCGGACACCCCCGAGCGCACGGTCTCCAGAATGTGGCCCGGATCAATGGCCTGGATGAATGCGTCGAGCTTGTCGCCGGTGCCGGTCAGTTCGATGGTGTAGGTGGAATCGGTCACGTCGATGATGTGGGCGCGGAAGATGTCCGTCAGGCGCTTGTACTCGTCGCGCTGCTCGCCGCCCTGGGCACGCACCTTCAGGAGCATCATCTCGCGCTCCAGGTGCGGGCCTTCGGTGAGGTCCATCACCTTCACCACGTCGATGAGCTTGTTCAGTTGCTTGGTGATCTGCTCGATGATTTCGTCCGAACCGCGCGTGACCAGGGTCATGCGCGACAGCGAAGGGTCTTCCGTGGGCGCCACGGTAAGCGACTCGATGTTGTAGCCGCGCGCGGTGAACAGGCCCGCCACGCGCGACAGGGCACCGGCTTCGTTTTCGAGGAGAATGGAAATGATATGACGCATGGCCGGGCTCCTAGATCAGGATCATCTCGTCCAGACCGGCGCCCGCCGGCACCATGGGATAGACATTTTCGGTCTTGTCGGTAAGGAAGTTCATGAACACGAAGCGGTTCTTGTACTTGGTGAACGCCTCCTTGAGCGCCGCTTCCACGTCGGCGGGCTTGTCGATCTGCATGCCGATGTGGCCATAGGCCTCTGCCAGCTTCACGAAATCGGGCAGCGATTCCATGTAGCTTTGCGAGTAGCGCTTGTCATAGAAGAACTCCTGCCACTGGCGCACCATGCCCAGCATGCCGTTATTCAGGCAGATCACCTTGATGGGCAGACCGTGCTGCATGCAGGTGGACAGCTCCTGGATGTTCATCTGGATGGAGCCTTCGCCGGTGACGCATACCACCGTGGACTTGGGATGGGCAAACTGTGCACCCATGGCCGCGGGCAGGCCGAAGCCCATGGTGCCGAGGCCGCCCGAGTTGATCCAGCGGCGCGGCTTGTCGAACTTGTAGAACTGCGCGGTCCACATCTGGTGCTGGCCCACGTCGGAGGTGACGAAAGCGTCGCCCTTGGTGATCTCGTACAGCTTCTCGATCACGAACTGCGGCTTCACCAGCGCGCTGTTGCGATCGTACTTCAGGCACTCCTTGCCGCGCCACTCATCGATTTGCTGCCACCACTTGCCCAGCGCGTCACGGTCCGGGGGCTGGCCGCTCTCCTTCAGGAAGGCGTTCATGTCGGCCACCACGTTGCTGACGCTGCCCACGATGGGCACGTCCACGCGCACGTTCTTGGAAATGGAGGCCGGGTCGATGTCGACGTGGATGATCTTGGCCTTGGGTGCAAACTTGGCGATGTTGCCCGTGACGCGGTCGTCGAAGCGTGCACCGATGGCCACCAGCAGATCGCAGTGCGACACCGCCATGTTGGCCTCATAGTTGCCGTGCATGCCGAGCATGCCAAGGCACTGCTTGTCGGTGGCCGGATAGCCACCCAAACCCATGGACGTGTTGGTGATCGGGAAACCGAGCATACGGGTGAGCTCGGTCAGGGGTTTGGCACCGTCGTCCAGGATCACGCCGCCGCCGGTGTAGATCACCGGGCGCTTGGCGGCGAGCATCATCTGCACCGCCTTTTTGATCTGTCCCGGATGGCCCTTCACCACGGGGTGATAGGAGCGCATGGCGATCTTCTTGGGAAAGACGTATTTGGCCTTGTTGCCCGTCACGTCCTTGGGCACATCCACCACCACGGGGCCAGGGCGGCCGGTGGTGGCGATGTAGAAGGCCTTCTTCAGGGTGTTGGCCAGTTCATTGACGTCCTTCACCAGGAAATTGTGCTTCACACAGGGGCGGGTGATGCCCACGGAGTCCACCTCCTGGAAGGCATCGTTGCCGATGAGGGAGCTGTTCACCTGGCCCGTGATCACCACCATGGGGATGGAGTCCATGTAGGCGGTGGCGATGCCCGTCACGGCGTTGGTGGCACCGGGGCCTGAGGTGACCAGCACCACACCGGGCTTGCCGCTGGAGCGGGCGTAGCCGTCGGCGGCGTGGGCAGCGGCCTGCTCGTGGCGGACCAATACGTGCCTGACCTTGTCCTGCTTGTACAGCGCATCATAGATGTGCAGGACGGCGCCGCCCGGATAACCGAACAGATACTCGACGCCCTCGTCCTGCAAGAAGCGGACGATGATCTCGGCACCGGTCAATTCCACGTCGTTTCTCCCGGAGATGGGTGCCCATGAGCACGGGCAGGGACGGATATTCAGAAACGGGACAAACTACTTAGAATCGGCATACAGGTCAAGGCCGGCGGGTACTTACCCCTTGTCACAGGGGGGTGAAATCCGATAATAGCAGGCAGTCAACCGATGGGGTCTGACCCATGAATGCACCGCTGGCCGCCTGCGCGGCCCTGATCCTGCTCCTGGGGCTGCCGGCACAGGCGGCCATGTACAAATGGGTAGACAAGGACGGTGGCGTGGTTTATGCGGAAACGCCGCCGCCGGATGCAGGCAGCGCCACCATGATCGCGCCGCCACCACCGCCACCGGACACGCGCGCAGGGGATGACTCTGCGCCAGGGCAGGCGGGCACCAACAAGCCCACGGGCATCAACGAACAAAGCGAACAGGCGCGCCTCAAGTTCGAAGCGCTCAGGCGCAAGAACTGCGAAATCGCAAAAGACAATCTGCACACCTACCGCACGGCTGCGCGGCTGCGCACCACCGATGGGACAGTCGTGGAATTGGACGCCGCCACCCGTGCTGCCCGCATCGCACAGGCGGAAAAGGACATCGCCACCTATTGCACGGAAGAAAACCCATAAGAGGACAGGGAGACACGCATGCCGCTGCTCAAGATCCAGACCAACATCCAGGTGCCCGTCAACCAGCGCAGCGACCTGCTCACCGCAGCCTCGCGCGCCACGGCCACGATGCTCGGCAAGCCTGAGGCTTATGTCATGGTGACCCTGGAGGCCGACGTACCCATGCTGTTCGCCGGCACCAACGCCCCCCTCGCCTACCTGGAACTCAAGAGCATCGGCTTGCCAGAAGACCGCACCCGTGATTTTTCTGCCAAACTGACCGACATGGTCGAGGCCCACCTGCGCATTCCGAAGAACCGCATCTATGTGGAATTCACCAGCGCCGCGGCCCACATGTGGGGCTGGAACGGCGAGACGTTCTGACTGTCCATTACCGCGGGCGAGTAATGGCTCTCGCCAAGGCGCGAAGACGCCAAGGGTTGGAGGGAAGAAGCACCTTTCCAAGGATTTCCGCTTTTGATCTTGGCGTTCTTCGCGTCTTGGCGAGAGGCAGAGGCTTCGTCAGGTAGATACTCCGAGGTTCCGGGGAAGATCGGCCCTGCGGACCCCGGGCTCCGGCTTGCACCGCAACGACATTCGGATCGACAATCCCTGCCCTTTTTTCGGGCCTAACCAGAAAAAAACCATGCGCACTTCCCGCTACCTGCTTTCCACCGTCAAGGAAACCCCGGCCGACGCCGAGGTGATCAGCCACCAGCTCATGCTGCGCGCGGGCCTCATCCGCAAGCTCGCCGCCGGCCTCTACACCTGGCTGCCCCTGGGCCTGCGCGTGCTGCGCAAGGTGGAGGCCATCGTGCGTGAGGAAATGAACCGCGCCGGCGCCCAGGAGGTGCTGATGCCGGCGGTGCAGCCCGCCGAACTGTGGCAGGAATCGGGCCGCTGGGAACAGATGGGCGAAGAGATGCTGCGCCTGAAGGACCGCCACCAGCGCGACTTCTGCTTCGGCCCCACCCACGAAGAGGTCATCACCGACCTGTGCCGCAACGAGCTGCGCAGCTACAAGCAGTTGCCGGGCAACTTCTACCAGATCCAGACCAAGTTCCGCGACGAGCGCCGCCCGCGCTTCGGTGTCATGCGCGCCCGCGAGTTCCTCATGAAGGACGCCTACTCCTTCCACCTGGACGAGGCCTCCCTCAAGGAGACCTACCAGGTCATGCACGAGACCTACACGCGCATCTTCACCCGTCTGGGCCTGCAGTTCCGCGCCGTGCTTGCCGACACCGGCGCCATTGGCGGCACCGGCTCCCACGAATTTCATGTGCTGGCCAGTTCCGGCGAGGACGCCATCGCCTACTCCGACGCCGGCGACTACGCCGCCAATGTGGAAATGGCCGAGGCCCTGGCGCCGGCAGGCGAGCGCCCCGCCGCGTCCGAGGACCTGCGCGAGGTGGACACCCCCAATGCCAGGACCATCGCCGAGCTGGTGGAGCAGTTCGGGGTGGCCATCGAAAAGACCGTGAAGACCTTGGTGGTGCGGGGGGAGGAGGAAGGTGCGCTCATCGCCCTGCTGGTACGCGGCGATCACGAGCTGAACGCCGTCAAGGCCGCCAAGCTGCCGGGCGTGGCGAGTCCCTTGCAGATGGCCACCGAGGCGGACATCCGTGCCGCCATCGGCGCCGGCCCCGGCTCCCTCGGCCCGGTGAAACTGCCCATCCCGGTCATCGCCGACCGCACCGTGGCCAAGATGGCCGATTTCACGGCGGGCGCGAACCAAGACGGCAAGCACTACTTCGGCATCAACTGGGGCCGTGACCTGCCCGAACCCAGCGTGGCCGACATCCGCAACGTGGTGGACGGCGACCCCAGCCCCGACGGCCAGGGCACCCTGGCCATCTGCCGCGGCATCGAGGTGGGCCACATCTTCCAGCTCGGCAAGAAGTATTCCGAGGCCATGAAGGCCACCGTGCTGGACGAGACCGGCAAGCCGGTGGTGATGACCATGGGCTGCTACGGCATCGGCGTGTCGCGCGTGGTGGCTGCCGCCATCGAGCAGAACCACGACGCCGCAGGCATCATCTGGCCCGACGCCATCGCCCCCTTCCAGGTGGCCCTGCTGCCCATCAACGCCCACAAGTCCCAGCGCCTGCGCGAGACCGCCGAGAAGCTCTACCAGGACCTGTGTGACCTGGGCATCGAGGTGCTGTTCGACGACCGCGGCGAGCGCCCCGGCGTGATGTTCGCCGACATGGAACTCATCGGCATCCCGCACCGCCTGGTGCTGTCCGACCGTGGCCTGGACGCCGGTACCGTGGAGTACAAGGGCCGCCGCGATGCCGACTCCCAGCATATTCCGTTAGACGGCCTGTTCGAGTTCATCAAGGTGAAGCTGGGACGTTGATCCTCTGTGCGGGGCGGCGCGATGCCGCCCCGCCCCGGCGCCGCCTATCCCCCGGGGCACCAATGCCCCACACCCGTGTTCCAGCCCCTGCCCCCCATGTCGCTCAGGTTGGCGTCATGGCGCCTGCGTGACCGAGGCGCCCCCCGCGCAACAGTGCTAGCGCGGCACCCCATGAACCTGTATTGCCCCGTCCCAGGCAGGTAGCCGTCACCAGCGGGCAGCACCCGCTGATAGTCACCGCCTATCGATTCAATGGAAACAATCGATTAGACATGGTCTACTCCTGCCGCTAACCTACGCCTCGTCAACTGATTTTCCCGAGGAAAGGAACCAACCCAATGAATACGACGCTCATCAACACCGAAGTCCAGCCCTTCAAGGCCACCGCATTCCACAACGGCAAGTTCGTGGATGTCACCGAAGAAACGCTGAAGGGCCAGTGGTCGGTCATGTTCTTCTACCCCGCCGACTTCACCTTCGTGTGCCCCACCGAGCTGGGTGACCTTGCGGACAACTACGCCGAGTTCCGTGAGCTGGGTGTGGAGATCTACGCCGTTTCCACGGACACCCACTTCACGCACAAGGCCTGGCACGACACCTCCGAGACCATCGGCAAGATCCAGTTCCCGATGATCGGTGACCCGACCGGCGCCATCACCCGCAACTTCGGTGTGATGATCGAGGAGGCCGGCCTGGCCGAGCGCGGCACCTTCGTGATGAACCCGGAAGGCCGCATCCAGATCATCGAGGTCAACGCCGGCGGCATCGGCCGTAACGCCGAGGAACTGCTGCGCAAGATCAAGGCGGCCCAGTACATCGCTGCCCACCCCGGTGAGGTCTGCCCGGCCAAGTGGAAGGAAGGCGAAGCCACCCTCGCCCCCTCCTTGGATCTGGTCGGCAAGATCTGACGAGCAGCTCCCGGCCCGGGAGCACATCAGGCTGTACAGGACGCGCCCGCAAGGGCGCGTCCTTCAAAGAATGCACAAGGAGAACACCATGCTCGACAACGCCATCAAGACCCAGCTCCAGGCCTATCTCGGCCACCTGCGCCAGCCCATCGAACTGGTGGCCTCGCTGGACGACGGCCTCAAGTCCGCCGAGATGCGCGACCTGCTGCGGGAGATCGCCGCGTTGTCGTCGCAGGTGAACGTGCGCGAAGACGGCACGAACGCGCGCCGGCCCTCGTTCTCCGTGGGCCGCCCCGGTGAACCCGCACGCATCCGCTTCGCGGGCATTCCCATGGGGCATGAATTCACGACGCTGGTGCTCGCGCTGCTCCAGACAGGCGGCCATCCACCCAAGGTGGACGCGGGCGTCATCGAACAGATCAAACAACTCGACGGCCAGTTCCGCTTCGAGACCTACATCTCGCTGTCCTGCCACAACTGTCCGGACGTGGTGCAGGCCCTCAACCTCATGGCCGTGCTCAACCCCGGCGTGGAAAGCGTGATGATCGACGGCGCCCTGTTCCAGGACGAGGTGGAGCAGCGCAAGGTCATGGCCGTGCCCACGGTGTTCCTGAACGGTGAGGTGTTCGGCCAGGGCCGCATGACCGTGGAGGAGATCGTCGCGCGCCTCGACACCGGTGCCGCCGCGCGCGAGGCGGCCAAGCTGGACGGTAAGGACCCCTTCGACGTCCTGGTCATCGGCGGTGGACCGGCCGGCGCCGCAGCGGCTGTCTATGCCGCGCGCAAGGGCATCCGCACCGGCGTGGTGGCCGAACGCTTCGGCGGCCAGGTACTCGACACCCTGGCCATCGAGAACCTCATTTCCGTACCGCACACGGAAGGACCCAAGCTGGGTGCCGCCCTGGAAAACCACGTGCGCGAGTACCCGGTCGATATCATGAACCTGCAACGCGCCGAGGCGTTGATCCCCGCCGGTGACGACGGCCTGCTCCAGGTACGCCTCGCCAGCGGCGCCCAGCTCAAGGCCCGCAGTGTGGTGCTCGCCACCGGTGCGCGCTGGCGCGAGATGAACGTGCCGGGCGAGCAGGAATACCGCGGGCGCGGCGTGGCCTACTGCCCGCACTGCGACGGCCCGCTGTTCAAGGGCAAGCGCGTGGCGGTGATCGGCGGCGGCAACTCGGGCGTGGAGGCGGCCATCGACCTGGCCGGCATCGTCGCCCAGGTGACGGTGCTCGAATTCGACACCCAACTGCGCGCCGACGCGGTGTTGCAGGCCAAGCTCGCGAGCCTGCCCAACGTGCAGGTGATCACCCGCGCCCAGACCCTGGAGGTCACGGGCGACAGCGAGAAGGTGAACGGCCTGGTCTACAAGGACCGCGAAGGCGGCGAGGAACACCGCATCGAACTGGAAGGCATCTTCGTGCAGATCGGCCTGTTGCCCAACACCGATTGGCTGAAGGGCACGGTGGCCCTCACGCCGCGCGGGGAGATCGAGGTGGACAGCCGCGGCCAGACCTCCGTGCCCGGCGTGTTCGCCGCCGGCGATGCCACCACGGTGCCGTACAAGCAGATCATCATCGCCATGGGTGAAGGCGCCAAGGCCAGCCTGGGGGCCTTCGACTACCTGATCCGCAGCACGGCGCCCGCGGCGGGCAAGGAAGTGGCCTGAAGGTTTGCTCACAGAGGCGCAGAGCCCCAGGGAACCAGAGGTAAAAGGGCCCATGCCCCCTCGGTGTTCTCTGGGGCTCTGTGCCTTTGTGTTGGTCTTTTCCCTTCTTCGACTCAACCGCCCGGTTGCAGCAGTCCGCGCACCATGGCCTCGAAAACGGCCTGCTCCGATTCGCCGATGATCTTGCGGCGCACGATACCGTTACGGTCGAGCAATATCGTGGTCGGCAGCACCATGACCCCGTAGCGTTTGGTCACCACGGATTCCTCGTCGAGCAGCGTGGGATAGGTGATGACCTCCACGCGATCGACAAAACCCTGCGCCGTCTGACGGTCCTGTCCGGCATTCACCGCGAGCAACTGAAATCCCTCCGGCCGCAGGTTCTCGTAGACCGCCTGCAGCCAACGCATCTCGCCTTCACAGAATCGGCATTGCTCGGCCCAGAAATGAACCGCCACTACTTGACCCTGCTGCTCCGAGAGGCACAGCGTACCGCCTGACAGCTCAGGCAGGGTGAAATCGGGGGCCGGGTCGCCCGTCGCCAGGCGCGCCGGTCCACTGCCGCAACCGGCCATCACGACCAGCAGCACGACGGAGAACCACCGCATCGGTTTCATAGCAAGACCAGATTTGACCGCCAGGAGAACCAGGCCACCAACATAATCAGCAGGAAGAACAATCCCGTCGCCGTCGCCACCACGCGCGGCATGACCCGCTCCATGACCGGCCGCAAAGTGGCTGCGCGCGCGGCAAAAGGCAGTGTCACGCCGAGGGCCATGCCCAACGCGCTGCCGACGAACAACGGCAGGTAGACGAGATAACCCACATAGCCGTACTCGGCCTTCAGCAGGCAGAAGGGGCAGTGATGATGAGGATGCTCGTAGATATAGAGGGAGAGAAAGGCGATCACGGCCGCAATGGCCACGGGGAAAGCCACGGCGCTCAGGCCGGAAAAGACCAGTGCACCGCGGCGATGCCACAGGTAGTGCAAGCCGGCGAGCACCACCGCGCCCGCCGCGACATAGAAACCGATCATGGCCGGGAGCGGCGGCATCTGCGCAAGCTCCGCGGTCACGGTCTTGCTGCCGGTGAAGAGACTGCCACAGCAGGAGGTGATCACGTCAGCCCGCAAGTCGAGGAAATAACGTAGTTGCACCAGTGCCGCGAGTGTGGCCACGGGAAGGACGACGAGCAGCAGCGCGTACTTGACCCGCGTCAGCGGGTAATCGGGCGCGCGGTTGTCCACGTGATCCATGAACAACCAGGTGGCGGCCAGGAAGAACAACGCGAGCTTGAGAAACAGCGCCGGGAAGCCGAAGGGGTTCACATTGAAGGTGCCCACCGCACACATGGCACCCACGAATTGCACCGCCAGGCGGTCCGCCGTGAACACCAGCAACAGCAGCGACAGGATCTGCACCAAAAAAACGAAACCCAGCACCGTGGCGATGAGATAGGTCTGCCGCTCGAGGTTGATCTGACGCGCACTGCCACTCTTGAGGTCCCAGTGGCGCAGCAGCCGCACTGCGAAAACACCGGCTGGCAGCAGCAGCACCAGACTCAGTGCGTCCGCCAGTAACAGCGCCATCACGGCGGGATGAAACAGCATCAGCCGACCACCTTGCCGTCACGCAGGGAAACGATGCGATCCACCACCGGCGCCTCGGACACCAGCGCATCGTGGCTGGAGAGGATCACGGTGCGGCCCTGTGCCTTCAGGCGCTCGACGATGGCAAGAAACGCCATGGACAGATGGGTATCCAGGTTGGCGGTGGGCTCATCGGCGATGATCACCGGCGGGTCGTTGATGAGCGCGCGCGCGATGGCCGCGCGCTGCGCCTCGCCGCCGGAGAGCCACTCCACCCGCGCCTCGCTGCGGTGTTCGAGCCCGAGTTCGCGCAGCAGTTGCAGGGCGCGCGCACGCAGCTCGCCATGGGGTGGTGCCAGCGGATAGGCCGGCAGCATCACGTTTTCCAGCACGGAGAGGCCACGAATCAGATTGAACTGCTGGAACACGAAACCGAAATTGTGGCGGCGCCGCTCGGTGAGAAAGCGTTCCGGGAGGCTCGATACATCCTCGCCCGCCAGCCGCACCCTCCCCTCCGTGGGGCGCGACAGGGCACCCAACAGGGTCAGCAGCGTGGTCTTGCCGGAACCGCTCGGCCCCGTGAGCAAGGTGACGCAGCCCCTCGCCAGATCGAGGTCGATGCCGTCCACCGCCCAGAACTGATTGGGCAGCCCCTCATTCCAGGCCTTGCGCACACCACGTAGTTCGATGAAGGCATCCATCAGCGCATTACCGTGTCGGGATCAGTTACCGCCGCTCGCCACACAGGAATCAGTGTGGCCGCGATATAGGGCACGACCGTGAAGAGAAAAAGACTCGCCAGTTGCAGCCCATCCACTGCGGGTGTCAGGCTGAAATCAGGGTAGAGCACCGACCAGCCCTTCAGCACCGGCGCGAAGAGGGGCGCGGAGAACGTGAATACGTGCCAGTAGGCCAGGGTGAATCCTGCGAGAAACGCAAACCCCGAAACCAATGCCCCTTCCCAGAGCTTCATTTTCAGCACATCACCCGTCTCCCAACCGACCGCCTTAAGCACACCGATCTCTCGCCTTTCATCGGCGCTCAGGCCCGAGGCCTTCTCCCAGGCCAGGATGGCGAAGGCGAGACCGGCACCGACCAGCAGCGTCAGCACGATGCCTTCGCGCCAGTCGAACACAGCCTCATAGGTGCGCAGCACCTCCTCACGCAACACCGGCCGCGTGTCAGGCAGCAACAGCACCACTTTTTCCGCGACCTTGCGCACCTCGCGCGGGTGGGCCACGCTCAGCGTCACGTCAGTGTAATGACCGGGCCGGATACCGAACAGGGCCTGGAAATCCGTCTCGCCCATGAGCAGGAGATCGGAAGTCACGATATTCGCGCTCTGCGGTAACACCTCGGCCACGCGCAGCAGGATGAGTGCACCGTCATAACCGCGTACTGCCATCACATCGCCTTCGGCGGCTCCACGGGTGCGGGCGATGCCTTCACCGATGGCGATACTGCCTGCGGGAAGTGCACGATCGGACGGCGCCATGACGGTGAAGTTGGCGGCCACCAGCGGGTCGAAGTAATAGCCCCAGAGCCGTCCTTCCACGCTGCGCACACCACGGATGTCCCGCAGCTTCTCTATGTAGCTGGCCGGCACGAGGTCATGGCGCCCTGCGGTGAGTTTCTGCACCACCACTTCGGGCGCTGCCTGCAGCAGATAGGCTGCCTCACGCTTGAGTGCGTGGCTGTAAAGCAGCACCGACGCCACCAGAAACACCAGCGCCGTGTATACCGCGAGGAGCCCGGCGTTTTTGGCCTTGCGCCGCGCGAGCGCCGCGACGGTGTAGTCGATGAGATACCGTTGTCTAGCGATCCAATGGCGCATGAGATGTCAGATGGGGAGGTGGGTTGAAAATCGCGCCGGTGGGAAAGTGTTCCAGCGCCATGGGGTGATCCTGAAAGGGGGCATGGGCATCGGCGAGGGAGAGGTGACGCGTATAGCGCGCCTCGGTGGCAAGGCAGAGATCACTCAGGCCGAGGTCACTCACCCATTGGCGATTGGCCGCCCAGTCAGGACCGGTTGCATCCGTCGCAGATAACAGCACGAGTGTGAACGCAAGGAGCAGCAGCGAGAGCAATCCCAATGTCACGGTGCTGAAACGGATCTTTCGGATGTGCATGGTCGACTCATCATCAGAAATCACTCGCGGCGCTGACACTACCACAACCCGCGATGGAAGAGGCCCCAAAAATGTCAGTCTGGCGGCAAAAAGATCCATGGCATGCGCGTGTTCCCAATCGCCTGCGTGTCGAGAGCGGTTCTAATCCTGCACCCGCGGATCCAGGTTTTTTTTGCATGCCACTGGATCTGCACTCAACCTTCAGGAAAACTGTCGGTTGGATCCTCAAACCCGTGAACACGTTGTCATGGTTCTTTCGAATTACGTGAACACCTTCGGCCGTGCGATGATGGAAAGCTACGGCGCGCGCGTGCACAAAGTGACGGTGGACGCGGGCTTCACATGCCCCAATCGCGACGGCAGCAAAGGTCGCGGCGGCTGCACGTTCTGCAACAACACATCGTTCAGTCCCAACGGCCGCGCACCTGCACCGATCGCAACGCAGATCGCCAATGGTCGTGCGGTCATCGCACGGCGCACCCGCGCTGAACGTTTCATTGCTTATTTCCAGGCGTACACCAATACCTACGATGACCCTGCCGTATTGCAGCAGCGCTATGACCTGGCACTGAGCCAACCCGGCGTCATCGGCCTTGCGGTGGGCACACGGCCGGACTGCGTGCCCGGCAAGGTGCTCGACATGCTGGCATGCTACCGGGATCGGGGCTTCGAGGTGTGGCTGGAGCTCGGTCTGCAGTCGGCCTTCGACGCCACCCTCGCCCGGGTAAATCGCGGCCACGGGTTCGCGGAATACCGGGACGCCGCGCGCGCCGCCCATCGCCGCGGACTCAAGGTCTGCACGCACCTGATCCTGGGACTGCCCGAAGAGACCGTGGCCCATGCCCACATCACCCTCGACCGCGTACTCGATGAAGGCGTCGAGGGACTGAAGCTTCACCCGCTGCATGTGGTCAAGGGCACCCGGCTCGCCATCGCCTGGCGACGCGGCGAATATGTGCCCTGGAGCGAAGCACGCTACATACACGTGGCGGGTGAGCTCGTCCGCCGCACGCCTCGCGACGTGATATTCCACCGGCTCACGGGTACGGCGTCGGCAAACCTGTTGCTGGCACCCGCCTGGTGCGGCGCAAAATGGCACGTGCTCAACGGCTTGACCCGTCATCTGGCACTCCATGGGCCACAGGGCAGCGCACTCGGACGGGAGGCCGCTGACCTGCTCGCAGTCGATTGATAGCCCCTTGCAAGCTCAGCGCCTGCGGACCACACGCCCGTGGCGCACATTCCAGGCAGCGACCCTGTGCCGGTGTGAGTGTGCCCGACAGCGAATCAATCAGCACACGTAACAGGCTGTACTCAGGGTTTCCACGCGCAGCCGTTCAAGGCCTTGCCCCGGAACTCCCCTGTGATGGCCCAACCCGAGAGCAGTCGGTTGTCGGGGTGGAAACACACCTGTTGGCGTAGTTCCCACTGGCCGCCTTCCACCTCCAGCCGTGTCACGGCGGGATCGTCCAGGTTTTCCGTGAAGCTGACCTCGGCGGCGGGATGCCCCTCCACATGCAGGCGCAGTTTGTCCTCTGCCGTGATCATGCTCCACGCCGGATTCCGGCCGACCGCCCGCCATGGCCCGGTACCGGGCAGGGGAGCACCGCAGCGTGCCTGGACGTGGGCGAAGTTGATGCCCTTGGTACGCAGGGTGCCGTTGTCGGCCTCACCGAACAGTTCGGCGTAGAGCGGCTTGTCGGCCGACAGCCCAAGTTTTTTCAGCGCGGATGTCACCACACCGCCCGGTGATACATCCTCCACTTCGACATAGCTGCGTTCCCGGCAGGGCGAAAAGATCATCCTGCCTTCGTGAGAAAGCATCAGCCCCCTGGCGAGACCCTCTTCGGATGCAGCCGGTGCTTGCGCGCCGGCAAGGGCCGGCATTCCCAGGAAGCCGGCCACGAGGACGGCGAGCAAATTCTTGCGCATATGCATGGTACCGATGATGCCACCCTAACCGGCAGCCATGATTGAACGGATCTCGGCAGCGACCTGGGAAGCGGGTGTGCTATAGGCGAATTTCTTGATGAACTCACCCCCCCGCCCCACGAGATAAAGCCCGGCGGTATGGTCCACGGCGTAGAAGCCGGATTCCGCATCCTCACCAGGGACCTTCGCATACTTGATCTTGAAGTTCATCGCAGCCCGTTGGACGAGCGCGGGCGAGCCGCTCAGGCCGAGGATGCGTGGGTCGAAGAAGGCGGTGTAGGTCTTCAGCGCCTCGGGGGTGTCGCGCTCGGGATCGACCGTGATGAATATGCTTTGCAAGCCTCCGGCGTCATCCCCCAACAGGCGCAATATTTCGGTCATGTCCACCAGCGTCGTTGGGCAGACATCGGGACAGGCGGTGTAGCCGAAGGTAATGAGTTGGTAGCGCCCGTGGAAATCCTCATCGGTGACTGCACCGCCGTCGGGACCGACCAGCAGGTAGCGGGTACGGACCTGAACCACTTCGTCGTCGTCCAGGCCATGGCCGGAGGAGGTCTGTGCCTGCGCCGGGCCGATTATGCCAAGCGCCAGGGAAACCAGTATTGCGCCAAATATGTGCTTCATCACGACTGTATTCCCATCACCCGGTTCAACGCCTGGCGTGCATGCTCGATTTGCCCTGCCAGCGTCTTGCCATCGGGACAATCGTCCCCGGACTGCCCGAATGCAAGGAAGCTCTCGTTCGTCGCGTTTTCGAAATACTCACCCACGTCTCTTTGCTTCGGGGCCGTTTCAATCATGATCTCCCGCAGCCGCGTGGCCAGCGCGTTTTGCTTGCAGGCCAGCGCGATACCATTCAGTTCGCCGAGCCGGGCCACGGACTGCTGCAACTCGGCATCCTGCCCGGCACCCGCCACCCCTGCCAAACCGCTCAACAGTACCGCGGTTGCCCATACCTTCACCGAAGACCTTCTGCTGTGAACCATGTTTTGGATTCCCCCCTCAGGCTGCCATCACTCATGCGTAAGTGTTGGTATTCAGTGACGGCCCGTTTGCGTCTGCCTGGCGACCGGCCGAATGACCTTCGCCTTTATCACCTTCTCTGAGCCGTCATCGAAGGAAAGTGTAAGGGGGATCACATCACCTTCCCGCAACGGAGTTTGCAGATCGATCATCATGACATGGAGTCCGCCGGGCTCGAGCACGGCCTTGTCCTTGGCGGCAATGGAGACCGACGAGATGGCCCGCATTTTCATGATGCCATTCTCATTGATATGGGTATGTAATTCCGTGACGCGCGAAACCGGGTTGCTCGCCTTCACCAGACGAATCACCTTGTCACTGTCGTTCTTCAAGGTCATGAAGGCACCCAGCGCCAGGACGTTGGGCGGGCCGAGCCTTATATAGGGATCCACCACCGTGATGTGGTCGCTGGCCTCGGCGAGTGCCAGCCCCGCGAAAGCCACTCCAAGGACAAATGTAACTGCTTTCTTCATGGAAAAGACTCCCTATTTTACGCGCAGTGACGTGCGGATGGCCTGGGCTATACGGGCCGGTGTTGAGCCGTGGGTGATCTTGTCGACGACACGGCCGTTGCGTGCCACCACGTAGATATCAGCAGAATGGTCCACGACGTAGTCGCCGCCGGCGGTCACGCCGGCTTGCCTCACAAAGAAGGCCCCGTAGTCCCGCGCAACCTTCCGCACCTGCTCTTCGCTCCCGGTGACGCCGATGATGTTCGGATGAAAGAAGTCGGTGTACTGCTTGAGACCTTCGGGGGTATCGCGCCCGGGATCGACCGATACGAAGATCACGGCCACGTTCTTTTTTTCACCGGGTTCCAGCTGCTCGATGCCGTCGGCCACGGCCACCAGAGCCGTCGGACAGATATCGGGACAGAACGTATAACCGAAGTACACCAGTGCCACCTTGCCGCGAAAATCCTGCAGCGACACGGGACCGTCGGCAGACTTCAAGGTGAAATCCCCTCCGAGGGGCAGCCCAGGCTTGGGCACGGGTTGGTCATCGGGGATGGGATTCCAGAACAATGCCAATCCCACGACCGTAAGTGCCATCAGCAAGGCAACGAATCCGAGAATTCTGTCTGACACGTCAGTGGACCTCCCCGGTAAGAAACTCGTATGGAATGGAGAGGCGCCGATCGCGCATATGCAGGATCACGGTTGCACGCCACGTCATCGCTCCGGTGACACACACGGGGATCGTGACATCGGCCCGATAATGCCCTCCTCCGGTCGGCTGCAGTACGGTGCGGTTATATCCCATATCCATCTCAACGCCGGCAAAGTCGAGCTCTACCCGACGAGGCTCCAACCCGGAGACTGCGAGAGAAACCTGAAAGGGCCGGGCCAGCGGGATAGGCCGAGTCAGAAACTCGAAGTCGATTTTCCCGTCCGGCAAGATCGCGGTACATCCGGCACGCTGCAGGTCGCAGCCGGCTTCAGGCAACACCTGCACGTCCTTGGGTGGAAACAGAAGTGGGGAAACCTTGTAACCGACGACGCCAACCAATGAGACCGCAAACCCCGCGATCAGGGCCATCAGCTTGCGCCGGCTGCTTGCTTTGCCCGTGGGTTGCATCGGAGTCGCGTTCTCTAGCCCATTCCTTTATCAAGACTGTGCCGATCCGCCAGGCCGCTGCGCATCTGCTGAAGCACGCAAACGGCTGTTCGGGAGCGGTGCTCGTTTTTATCTGTATCCGTTGTCGAGTCTGCCCGGGCCATGGCGCTTGTTGAAGGTGACGAATCCTGATTAAGGCCCGTAACGGAGGCGGATCCGGGTTAGGAATATTCCTACCCCCCCCCGGTGGTCCGGGGCACGGGGCACTTTTTCTTGCATTTGCTGTCTCAATCGGCGGAACCATGCCGGCGCGCCGTGTCCGCCATTCACCTTCACGTACACAGGCTATTGATTAAGCGCCCAAACAACGCCAGAGTGAGCTGTCTTCGTACACCAGACGGTTTACGCCCGTGAGAGTCACCGATAAGCACTTCGTACCGTTCGCCGGGCCATTGGGGACCACACTCATCATCGTGATCTGGACGGCGCTGGTACTCGCGTCGCTGCTCGCGCAACGGGAGCAACTGAACCGCACTGCGGCCGAACTGGCCCGCATCGCGGCCATTTCCAACCTGCAGAAGGACATCACCATCCGCAAGTGGGCCTCGAAGGTCGAAGGGGTGTTCGTGCGGGAGGAACACATCCCCCCGCTCGACTCGCTCGAGCAGGAGGAGCGCTATACGGCCATACGCAACACCGGCGAGCGCTTCACCATCGTAGGGGTCACGCCCATGCACCTGCTGCTGGCCATCCAGGGGATGACCAACGAGCAAAGCGGTAGTCGGGAGCGTCTGACATCCAAACAACTGCGCAACCGCGATAATTCTCCGGACGATTGGGAACACAATGCCCTCGAGCAGTTGGAGGATGGCTCCAACATGATCACCGAGACCCTCCCGGCCAAGAACGGGCACGGCCTGATGCGCGTGATGATCCCCATGCGCATGGAGGAGGAGTGCCTCACATGCCACCGCGACACCCTCGTTCCGGTCGGTGGCCTGCGGGGGGCGGCGACCATCTCCGTCGACCTCCTCACCTACCGCAATGCCCAGGAGCCCACCTGGCGGGCGATCCAGACCTGGCATGGTGTCATCTGGATGCTTGGCGTCGCCACGCTCATGCTGCTGCACTACGTCGCGGTCAAGCGGGCGCGGGAACAGAGCCGACAGGACCAGGAACGCAGAGAGAATGAAATGGCCTTCGCCTCCATGGCGGAAGGCGCCGCCATCACCGACGCCGAGGGGACGATCCTCTGGGTCAACGATGCCTTCTGCCGAATCTCCGGCTATCAGCGCAACGAGGTCATCGGGGCCAATCCGAGGATCCTGAAATCAGGGGTGCACGATGCCGCGTTCTACATGAATCTATGGAACCAGTTGACCAGCAAAGGCTTTTGGCGTGGCGAGATCTGGAACAAGCGGCGCAATGGCGAAGTCTTTCCGGAAGAACTCTCCATCAAGGCCCTGACCGGGCCGGACGGGAAGGCATCCCGATACATTTCCATTTTTTCCGACATCACCTTGCGCAAGAAGAGCGAAATCGAACTGGCTGCCTACCGTGAGCACCTGGAGGAACTGGTGAAGCAGCGCACCGAAGAGTTGACGGTTGCACGCGACCAGGCGGAGGCCGCCAATCGCAGCAAGTCGGTATTCCTGGCCAACATGAGCCATGAATTGCGCACACCGCTTAACGCAGTTATCGGTTTCTCGCAGCTGATGGAGAAGGATCCGGCCCTTTCAAGGGAAAACCGGCGCAGCCTGGAGATCATCAATCACTCCGGCCGGCACCTGCTCACCCTGATCAACGACATCCTGGAGTTGTCGAAGATCGAATCGGGCAAGATGGAGATGCTGCCCGAAGAGGTCGATTTGCGGCAGCTGCTGGAACAGGTGGTCGAGATGATGCGCCTGCGTGCCGATGAAGTGGGACTGAAGTTGCGCCTGGTGTGTGAATCCCTGCCGGCGCTGGTCCAGCTGGACCCTGGCATGCTGCGCCAGGTGATGCTGAACCTGCTCTCCAATGCCGTCAAGTTCACGGACCATGGCGAAGTCGTGGCGCACGTGGCCGCCCATCCCACTGAACGTGGAACCGTAGAACTGCGCTTCAGCGTGCGCGACACCGGTATCGGCATCAGTCCCGAGGAGCAGGAGCAGATCTTTTCCTCGTTCGAGCAGGTGGGGCCCTCGCCCCGCGGTGGCACCGGCCTCGGCCTGACCATCAGCAGGCAGTACGTGGAGATGATGGGTGGCGAACTGCGGGTGGAGTCACGGCTGGGCCAAGGCTCCGATTTTCATTTCACCATCGAGGCACCTGTCATTGACGGCGCCGTACGCCGCATCCCGGAAGCGGTTGCCCAACCGGTGATTCGTCTCGAACAGCCGGCATCCGTTCTGGTGGTGGACGACAACCAGGAGGGCCGCCTGTTGGTGCGCTCCCTCCTGGAACCGCTCGGATTTACTGTCGAGGAAGCCTCGGGCATCGGTCAGGCACGGGCCTTCATCGAAAGCCACAGTGTCGATCTGGTGTTGATTGGGTGGTATTTGGCCGACGGCAAGGGTATCGATCTCATCCATCAATTCCATGGACGGGGACCTGCATTGGTGATGCTCACCGCGAACGCCACGGCAGAAAGCCGCGAGGCCGCCTTGGCCGCCGGCGCAGACGGTTTCCTGAGCAAACCGCTGGTGGAAGTGGACCTGCTGCGCATCATCGAGCGCATCCTTCTGCCTAAACTGGCCAGTCCTGGGCCAAGAGCGGTGCATTGCCATATTCCCCAGCTCAGGGAACTGCTGGCGCAATTGCCCGAGAGCGAGCGTGACCAGTTGGCAAAGGCAGCGATATCACTCAATCCCGTGGAAATCGAGACGGCCATCAAACACATCACCGCAAGCGCTCCGGAGCTTTCCGAACAATTGCTGTCGCTATCGAGGCGACGCTGCTACCAGGAGCTCTGGGACGTGCTCGGGCTTGAAGGGAGTGAAGCATGACGGCAGCCCCTGCACTCAATCAGGCGATTACCGAGATCCTGATCGTGGATGACACACCGGGCTCTCTGGATCTGCTGAATAACCTGCTGTCCGGTGCCGGCTACGTCGTCAGGGCGGCACAGGATGGCCGCATGGCCCTCCGTTCTGCCCGGGCACGTCCGCCGGACCTGATGCTGCTCGACATCAGGATGCCGCACATGGACGGCTATGAACTTTGCCGGCTGCTGAAGCAGGACCCCGCGACCCGGGACATCCCCGTCATCTTCCTGTCGGCGTTGCGCGAAACCGTGGACATGGTGAAGGGGTTCGCCGTTGGCGCGGTGGACTACATTGCCAAGCCCTTTCAGCCCGACGAAGTCCTGGCCCGGGTAAAGACCCACGTCGAACTGTACCAACTGCAAACGCAGCTCGAGGAAAAGGTGGAGCACCGCACCGAACAGCTGCGCCATTCCCAGAGCGAATTGAAAGCATCACAGGCGCGGTTGCAGGAATTGACACGCTTTTTGCAAACCGTGCGCGAGGATGAACGCACCTCCATCGCGCGTGAGCTGCATGACGAACTGGGACAGGCCCTGACCGTCCTGCGCATCGACTTGAGCTGGCTGCGACGGAAGTGCGGCGACCAGGACGAGATGCGGGAACATGTCGACTCCGCCCACGCCCTGGTGGAACGCACCATAGAATCGCTCAGGCGGATCTCGGAAGGCCTGCGTCCCGGAATGCTGGATGTCCTCGGCTTGACTGCCGCACTCGAACACCTGGTACACACCTTTATGAAGCGGTACGGCATCGCCTGTGAGTTCTCGGCCGACAAGGATGAGTACGACTTCGGGCCAGGTGCCGCCATCGCGGTGTTCCGGCTGGTCCAGGAGGCCCTGACCAACGTCTCACGCCATGCAGAGGCCACCCAGGTCGACATCCGTCTGCAGGAGGCCGACGGCAACCTGGTGCTGGTCATCCAGGACAACGGCACCGGTTTCGATCACACGGCACCCCGGAAGGGTTTCGGGCTGTTGGGAATGGAGGAACGCGTTTCCATGCTTGGCGGTACAATGACCATCGATGGCAGCGCGGGGACCCGGATTGTCGTTGTCTTTCCCTTGTCTTCAGGAGAGTCAAATTGATACGCATACTCATCGCCGACGACCATGACATCCTGCGTGCAGGGCTCAAGCACATCCTGAGCGACTCCGGCGATATCATCGTGGGCGGCGAGGCATCCAATGGTGCGGATGCCCTGACCCTGCTGCGCAACGGCCACTGGGACGCCATTGTCCTGGATCTGACCATGCCTGGGCGTAACGGGATAGAACTGATCAAGCAGATAAAGACCGAGTTCCCCGCGCTCCCGATCCTGATCCTCAGCATGCACAAGGAAGACATATATGCAGTAAGGGCATTGAAGGCCGGTGCCGTGGGTTACCTCTGCAAGGACAACGCGGAGTCCATGCTCGTTTCCGCCATTCGCAAAGTGGCTTCGGGCGGACTGTTCATCAACCAGAGCGTCGCCGAAAGCTTCACCCGGAACGCCCTGCAAGGGCACAACACCCAGCTTCCGCACAACAGTCTCACTGATCGCAACTACCAGATCTTCCTGATGCTCGTACAGGGTATGGGGGTATCTGAAATCGGGCGCCGCCTCAATCTCAGCGTCAAGACCGTGAGCACCCACAAGGCCAACATCATGGCCAAGATGGGCCTCAACAACACCGCCGAGATGGTACGCTACGCCATCCAGCACGACCTGATCGACGACGACCCGCCGGTCCCCTGATCGGAATATTCCTAGCCCCGATCTCCTGCTTTCTTGTTGCCAATTTGGGAACTCGTCACCTGTCGACTACTCCTTTCGGGGCGCATGATCTGCGCCAAACCACTCATAGGTGAGGCAAAGCACACAGAGTGGTTTCAGGCGTGTTCCTTGTTTGCAGGAACACAACGGCGACTCAGGGGAGGTAAGATATGAGAAGCTTGGCATTAAAGGCAGCAATGGTATTGCTGGCAGCAGGAGTGGGGGTCACTGGGGCAAATGCCGCAGAATCCCTGCAGGATGTCATGAAACGTCGGGGTCTGAGTCAACAGGACCTCATGGCGGCAGCAAAGACGTACGTACCGACGGGTAAACGTGACGAGTTTTTGGCATTCAGTTCCGGCGGTCAGTCGGGACAGGTCCTCGTCTACGGCATTCCGTCGATGCGCATCCTCAAGTACATCGGCGTCTTCACACCGGAGCCCTGGCAGGGTTATGGCTTCGACGAGGAATCCAAGAAGGTCCTCGCTCAAGGCCGCATCGATGGCATGGACATCACCTGGGGTGATACCCATCACCCGGCGTTCTCCGAAACCAACGGTGAAGCGGACGGCCAGTTCCTGTTCATCAACGACAAGGCCAACCCGCGTATCGCGGTGCTCGACCTGCGCGACTTCGAAACCAAGCAGATCGTGGTCAACCCGATCTTCAAGTCGGAGCACGGCGGCGCCTTCGTGACGCCGAACACCGACTACATCTTCGAGGCCTCACAGTACGCAGCGCCGCTGGAGAACAAGAAGTTCTATCCGCTCGAGGAGTTCAACGAGAAGTACCGCGGCGGTATGACCTACTGGAAGTTCGACCGCAAGGCCGGCAAGATCGACCCGAAGAAGTCCTTCTCCATCGAATTGCCGCCCTACTCGCAGGACCTGTCCGACGCGGGTAAGGGTCCTTCCGATGGCTGGTCGTTCACCAACTCGTTCTGCACCGAGCGTTATGTCGGCGGCATCGAGAAGGGCCGACCGCCGTATGAAGCCGGTTGCTCCGCCAAGGACACCGACTACCTGCACGTGATCAACTGGAAGAAGGCGGCTGAACTGGTGGCTGCCGGCAAGGCCAAGAAGATCAACGGCGCAGATGTGCTGACCATCGACACGGCGGTCAAGGAAGGTATTCTGTTCCTGATCCCCGAGCCGAAGAGCCCGCATGGCGTCGATGTGACCCCGGACGGCACCAAGATCGTCGTCTCCGGCAAGCTCGACACCCACGTGTCGGTCTACTCCTTCGACAAGATCATGAAGGCCATCAAGGCCAAGAAGTTCGAGTCCAAGGACCCGTACGGCATTCCGGTGATCAGCATGCAGGACACCCTGCATACTCAGGTGCAGCTTGGCCTCGGCCCCCTGCATACGCAGTTCGATTCCAAGAAGTGCGTCGCCTATACCTCCCTGTATGTGGACAGCCAGGTGGCGAAGTGGGACTTCTGCGAAGGCAAGGTGCTGGACAAGATCTCCATCCACTACAACATCGGTCACTTGATGACCATGGAAGGCGACACCGCCAAGCCCGCTGGCAAGTACCTGGTGGCGCTCAACAAGCTGTCCATCGACCGCTTCAACCCGGTGGGTCCCCTGCATCCGCAGAACCACCAGTTGATCGACATCAGCAACGACAAGATGCAGCTGCTGTATGACATGCCGCTGCCCTTGGGTGAGCCGCACTACGTCGTCGCCATCGATGCCAAGAAGCTGAAGCCCGGCGTGCGCTACAAGGTCGGCACCGATACCCGTACCGACAGCAAGCATCCGGGCGCGGTACGTGCCGGTGAAGAGCGCATCGAGCGCAACGGCAACAAGGTAACGGTGTACGGTACGCTGATTCGTTCCCACATCACGCCGGAGACCATCGAGGTCGAAGTGGGTGATGAGGTGACGATCAACCTGACCAACCTCGAGCGTGCCCAGGACGAGACCCACGGCTTCACGGTTTCCACCTACAACGTGCATGCCTCGGTGGAGCCCGGCAAGACCGCATCGGTCAAGTTCAAGGCATTCAAGGAAGGCGTCTATCCGTACTACTGCACGGAGTTCTGCTCGGCGCTGCATCTTGAGATGCAGGGTTACCTCCTGGTCAAGCCGAAGGGCTGGAAGGCGACCAAGAAGGAACTCGCCAAGGGCACCTACACCGAGGCAGAGTACCAGGCGATCCTGAAGCGCGTGGCCGATACCCAGGCGGTCATCGACTCCGTCGTGGGCTACATCACCAGCACCAACTACAAGGACTTCCCGGATGTGGTCAACCTGGTCGCGGATGCTACCGACCAGTTGGACAAGATCCCGGACGCCAAGTCCAGGCACGAGGCCGCCGCTGCCAAGAAGGATTGGGAGCAGGCCAGTCTCTGGGCTGAGCAGGTGTGGCAGTACCAGGTGAAGGCGGCCGATATCGGCCTCCGCGCCAAGACCTACCTTGAGCAGAACGGTGCCAAGGTCATCAAGTAACCTGGTTTGATGTAAATCAAACAGCTGGCGGAGGCAGGAGTGAGATCCTGCTTCCGTCAGCCTCACCAGCAACAGGAATACACCATGAAGCATCTCGTCATACCTCTGGTCGCTTCGCTCATGTGCTCAGTCGCCGTTGCCGCGCCGGACGGAGCAAAGCTTTACGCGGAAAAAACCTGTAACGCCTGCCACGGCCCGAAGGGTGACAAGCCGCTCTTGCCCAACTATCCGAAAATTGCGGGCCAGAATGCCGCCTACACCGAACAACAGATGAAAGACATCAAGAGCGGTGCTCGGAACAACGGCCAGACTGCCGCGATGAAAGGCGTCATGCATCTGGTCAGTGACGAGGAAATCAAGGCACTGAGCGAGTATCTAGAAAAGTTGAAGTGAATATTGAAACCACGACCAAAAGGAGCCGTACCATGAAAACTTCATTACTGTTGATCGGCCTGCTCAGCGCAGGCGTTGCCTTCGCCGGACCTCCGGCTCCCAAGGCCGATGGTATCGAGAGTGAGGGCTACACCTGGAACGCCCAGGAGGGCGAAAAGATCGAGGCCCTTCAGCTCACCGGTGACAAGGTGAACGGTGAAGAGGCCTATGAAATCTGTGGTGCATGCCATCTCCCGTCGGGCGCCGGCCGCCCGGATGGCACCTTCCCGCAGCTCGCCGGCCAGCATACGACCGTCCTCATCAAGCAGATGGCGGACATCCGTGCCGGCTTGCGCGACAACCCCACCATGTATCCGTTCGCCGTATCGCTGATCGACCCGCAGGAACTCGCGGACGTCGCGGCATACATCGAGGATTTGTGCATTCCGACCGAGCACGGCAAGTACGAAGGTGTGGATGCTGCGCTGCAGATCAACCGCGGCAAGCAGCTCTACGAGAAGCAATGCCTCGAATGCCACGGCAAGAACGGCGAAGGCAATAAACAGAAGTTCTACCCCGTCATCGCAGGCCAGCACTACAAGTACCTGCTGCGTCAGATGACCGAGATTCGCGACGGCAAGCGTCGCAATGCGAACCCCGACATGGTCAAGGTCATCAAACCCTACAGCGATGAAGACCTGGTGGCGATCTCCGCCTACCAGTCAAGCCTGACCATGCCTGGTTCGATGTGCAAGCCGAAGGCTGGCAAGTAACAACCTGATCGGCGGTAAGGCGCCCGCGCCAGACGCGGGCGCCGCCTTCCACTCCCCCTGACCCAACGTCACAATTTCAGAAGAGAGAACAGGCACGATGGAGAAGCAAAACAAGATTGTCGCTGGGCTCACCTTGATTGCGCTGATCGCTCTCGTCGCGGCCTATTTTTCGCCAATCTGGTGGGTATCGCTCACAGCGCCGAACTATCCCGAGGATGCCTTCCCCGACGGCATCCGTATCCATTTCCACTTCGATGGCGTATACAACGGCTGCAAGGCCGCCGGCAAAGGCTCCCAGATGGCCGACGAGATCATTCAGGGTGACCTGGATGAAACCACGGAACGCTGGAACCCGATCCTCGAGGCGCAACACGTTGAAAAAGGTGCCGAAGGTCTCGATTGTGTTCATGAGATGAACACCATCAACCATTACGTCGGCATGTTCCCCATCGCCACCGGTGCCCCGGTCGAGAAGCCTCTGGCGAAATTCTTCTTCGGTTTTTTCGCCGTGATGATGGTCGCTTTCGCGATACCTCGGAAAAGGGCGCGCCTGACAGCGCTCGTGGCGGGTTTCGCCGCCGTGGCCGCGTGGATGATTGTCGACCAGTTCGTCATGGGCCGGCTCGACGCCCATGTCCAGAATTATGTCGCCGAGGCAGGCACCTTCTTCAAGGAGCCTGAACGCATCCAGGCATGGGGTGACAATGTGCGTCTCATCAGCCAGCTCGTCATCTTCGGCCTGATCGCCATCATGGGCGTGGTGGTCGCAGGGGTCGCCAAGCTGCGTAATTTTCAGCTGCTGCTGGCGGGTGTACCGGCCCTGCTACCGGTATTCTTCCTGGTGACCTACTCCGCCTGGCTCTGGTTCTTCGGCCACAACCTGCACCCGTGGGGCGCTTTTACCGTCAAGCCGTTCATGCCCACAGTGTTCGGCGAGGGCAAGGTGGCACAGTTCTCCACCTTCTCTTATCCGTACTGGGGTTACGGCCTGCTGATGCTCATCTTTGTCTGCCTCAGCCTGGCGCTGCTGATTCGTCGCAAGCAGCTTCGTGAAAGCCCTGCAGCGGAGTGAATCGTGCCCCTATTGTCGCGTGTTCCCCGTGCTGCCCTGGTTGTTGCATTGGCACTCGCGTCGACCAGCGGTCTCACGGATGAGGCGCAGCTCGGTGCCACCGCAGACCTCAGCAATGCGCCCCGGGTCACCATCGACCGGCCCAAACCCATCTATCTGCTGATTGAGAGGGACAAGCGCATCCACGGGCTGCAACCGTTCCAGGAACTGGTCGACAAGGCCGAGCCTGGCACGGTGCTCCGGCCGCCGCCCGGCACCTACGCCGGGCCGGTGACCATCGACAAGCCGCTGACCATCGACGGCGGCGGCCAGGTCACCATCGACGCCGGCGACAAGGGTACGGTGATGTCCCTCAACGCCAATGACTCGGTCATCCGTGGACTGCGGCTCACCGGCTCCGGTGAGTCGCACGACACGGATGATTCCTGTCTCGACGTACGCGGACACAACAACCTGGTCGAGAACCTGGTGGTCGACAACTGCCTGTTCGGTATCGACCTCAAGCAGGTCAACAACAGCATCGTGCGCGGCAACCGCATCCGCTCCAAGGATGCGGAGCTCGGCACGCGCGGTGACGGCCTGCGACTCTGGTACAGCCACGACAATCTGATTGAGAACAACGAGGTCATCGACTCGCGTGACATGGTGGCGTGGTACTCCCACCGGAATGTCTACCGTGGCAACGTGGGCCGGGGCAGTCGCTACTCGATTCACTTCATGTTCGCCAATGACAACGTGGTCGATGGCAATCGTTTCTACGACAACGCCGTAGGCGTCTACTTCATGTACACGGAAGGCGGTGTTGCCCGCAACAACGTGATCTCCCATGCCACCGGTGCCACGGGCATGGGCATCGGCTTCAAGGAAGCCTCCGGGACGCTCATCGAGAACAACGAGATCATCTATTGCGGTATAGGCATTGGCTCCGACCTCTCCCCGTTCCAGCCGGACACCACCATCGAGATACGTGGCAACCGGTTTGCGTACAATGGCATCGGCATCCTGTTCAACTCGGAGACCGGCAACAACAACATGCGGGACAACATCTTCGAGGGTAATCTCACACAGGTTACTTACGGCGGCCGCAGCGACAATTCGGATCTCAATTTATGGGAAGGAAACTACTGGGACGACTATCAGGGTTTCGACCGTGATGCCGATGGCTACGGCGACCAGATTCACGAGCTCTACTCGTTTGCGGACCAGATATGGACAGAGTTCCCCATGGCCCGTTTTTTCCGCAACTCCCCTGTATTGGAGCTGCTGGACTTTCTCGAGCGCCTCGCTCCTTTTTCGGCGCCCGATCTGATTTTGCGTGACGAAAAGCCACGCTTCACCCAACCGCAGAGGGAAGCAACGTCATGACCCCCGCTACCCCCGGCAACAAAAAGAAACCCGCGCCGCGCGCGAAACTCGACAAGGCACAGAAGGCGCGGCGTCGGTTCCTGCATTCCATCGGCCTGACGGCAGGTGTCGTCGGTCTGTCCCTGCTCGGATACATTCCGGTCATCAGTGCGCGACCGGATCGGCTGCGCCCGCCAGGCGCGCTGAACGAAGACGACTTCCTGGCCTCATGCATCAAGTGCGGCCAGTGCGTTCAGGTCTGCCCGGTGCAGGCCATCGAACTGGGAGACATCGACGACGGCTTCGGGATCGGCGTTCCCTACATCGCGGCGCGTGACCAGGCCTGCGACTTTTCCTGTGATGCGGTGCAATGCATCCTCGCCTGCCCGACGGGCGCACTGACCTACACGAAACCCCCCACCCTTGAGGTGAGCAAGGGTGCCCCCCTCGCCAAGGCACCGATCCTCAAGGCCAAGGAGGATGACCCGGAACCGACGCTCAACCTGAAAGAACGCATGGGTGTGGCCCGCCTGGCCCGGCCCGAATCATGTCTCGCCCTGCATGGCCGAGGCTTCAAGGGGCAGGCCCGCGGCCCCACGTTCCAGGGGCGCATGCGCTACATGGACGTCGATCGCTGGAACCCCATTCCGGTGCGCGACCATCCCTACGATCGGGAGTTGTGCGACCTCTGCGTCACCGAGTGTCCCATAAAGGACGCCATCCGCATGGTCTCCTTTGTGAGCAAGCGGGGCGAACGGCTCAGCAGACCTGAGGTGCTTGAGCAATGTGTCGGCTGTGGCGTGTGTGAAATGATGTGCCCGGTCGAACCCGCGGCCATCGTGATAGACGCACGGGCACCCTGGAAGGAGGGCTGGGCATGAGTCGTTTCACTGAACTTCTGCTTGGCATGCTGGGTGCCACGCCCAAGAAACCCAAGCATGTTTCGGAAGCCGTGCAGAAAATAATGGTCCTCAAGTATCAGGACAAGGAACACCTGTTCAAGGAAAAGCTGCATGCCCGGGCACGCCAGCAGCCCAGCCACAAGTGGCGCAACCGGCGCTGGAAGGTACTGATTGCGGTAAACCTGCTGTTCGTCGTCTCCTTCTGGCTGGACATCCAGATCCTGGAAGGTGCACTGACCGCGTCACGCTTCGTCGGCTTCCACATGGTCGACCTCAACTCCGCGTTGCATGTGATGCTCGCGCACAAGCACATCATCGTGAACCTTTTCATCGGTACGTTCACGGTGTTCCTGCTCTGGGCGCTGATGGGTGGCCGAAGTTTCTGTTCCTGGGTGTGTCCTTATCACCTGCTTGCCGAGTGGACCGACAAACTGCACCTGATGCTGGTGAAAAAGAAGATCGTGACTGACCACACGTTTCATCGTGGTACGCGCACGGTGTTCTGGGTCCTGTTTGCCATTTTGTCCTTCGCCACGGGCTACACCATCTTCGAAACGATCTCACCCACGGGCATCCTGTCGCGTGCGCTGATCTACGGACCGGGACTGGCGTTGGGTTGGGTGGTACTCCTATTGATGTTCGAAGTGTTCTGGTCGCGACGCGCATGGTGCCGGTATGTCTGCCCGATCGGCCTTACTTATGGGGCCGTGGGGCTGATTACACCGGTGCAGGTCAGTTACAAGGTCGAGCACTGTTTCCATGAAGGGGATTGCCGCAAGGTCTGCCTGGTGCCCCATGTCCTCGACCTGACGATCAAGGGGCGGGCCAGCGAGGAAACCATGGGGCTTGGGCCTGATTGCACACGCTGTGGTTCGTGTGTGGATGCCTGCCCAACCGGGGCCTTGCAGTTCGAAATCAAGGGCCTGTCGAAACTGCTGTGAGCCGAGCGCCGGATCAAACCTGCGCCTGACCGATGGAGTACATGAGAATCCATGATTAGGTTCGAAAATCTCACCAAGACGTTCAAGCGTGCCCGCGTGCTCAACGGCCTCAATCTTGAAATTGGCCTCGGCGAACGGATTGCCTTGATCGGCTCGAACGGCGCCGGCAAGACAACCTTGATCCGCTGCCTGCTGGGCGAATATGCCTGCGATGGCCTGGTCCGCGTCGACGGCGCGGACCCGCGCAAGAATCGCACGGAGGTTCTGGAGAAGATCGGTTTCGTGCCGCAGCTCCCGCCACCGCTGAAAATGCCCATTGGTGCCTTGATCGATTTCTCCGCCTCGCTGTGCGGGACAGACCCACTTCACATCGCGGCCATTGCGGACAAGCTTGGCCTGGATATCGCGCCCATCCGCACCCGCCAGTTCGTCCGGCTCTCCGGTGGCATGAAGCAAAAGCTCCTGATCGCCATCGCGCTGGGTAGAAACGCCAAGGTGCTGGTGATGGACGAACCGGCCGCGAACCTCGACCCCGAAGCCCGCACCATCTTCTTTGAACTGCTCGCGGAACGTCTGGAGGATACGACGATGCTCATCTCCAGCCATCGCCTCGATGAGGTGTCGTCGCTGGTCAATCGCGTGATTGAAATGGACATGGGCAGGATCGTGCTTGACGACAAGGTCGCGGAAGACTTCGCGCTGACCGATATGCTGGCCTGCCGTGTGGTGCTCAAGCGCTTCGAACCGGCCTTTGCCAAGGCACTCAACGGCTGGGACCTGGCACCCGAAGCGGACAATCTCGTGTGGCAAGGCCAAGTTGCCGCACCGGACCGTTTGCGCTTTCTTGGCATCGTTTCCCGCTACACAGGTTTGGTCAGCGAGCTTTCCCTGGTTGAGCAATGACATGAGCGACACTCACCGGAAATGCCATGTCTGCGACCAGGGCGATACCGCTCTGCCGCCCCACGGCTGCCTGCCATCCCATGCTGCACCCGTGCTCGCACGTCGCGACTTCCTGGTCCGCCTCGGTGCCGGTGCCCTGCTGCTGACACCGTTTGCCACTCTGCTTTCCGGCTGCGGCAGCCGAGGCAACTGGCCGGAAGGCATGGCGGAGATCAAGTGGGACCGCGATACCTGCATTCGCTGCAGTATGGCCATCTCCGACCGACGGTTCGCCGCCGAGATGCGTGGGGGCGAAAAGGACACTGTGTTCAAATTCGATGACATCGGTTGCCTGATCTTTTGGATGAAGGAACAGGCGGAGAAATACCCCTGGATGGCCGACCCGGCGACGCGGTCCTGGGTCGCTGATTTCACCAGCAAGAGCCGTGAAGAGATGATCTGGCTCGATCCCACGCAGGCGTTCTACGTGTCCCGCACCTCACCCATGGGATACAACTTCGCGGCAGTGTCCGCACCACTGGCCGGCGCCATGACGTTTGAGGATATGCGCCAGCACACATTGGCAAAGGGCAGATGATAATGAATCAACTGTTGCTTACGGCAAAGCTCGATATTTTCGAATCACTGCGTGCGCGCTGGTTCCAGGTCTACACACTGGTCTTCGGCGGCATCGTCGCGCTGCTCTTCGTCTTCGGCCTGACGGAATCAAGGGTCCTCGGCTTCATCGGACTGTCCCGGTTGCTGGTCACCTATATCCAGCTGACCATGGCTATCCTGCCCATCTTCGTTCTGGTCACGACAGTGCGCTCGGTGGCGGGTGACCGTGAGGCCGGCGTCTTCGAATACCTGCTTTCACTGCCGGTTTCGCTGGGGGCGTGGTTTTGGGGAAAGATCCTTGGCCGCTATGTGGTGGTGTTCGCACCGGTATTCATCGCCATGTTGGGTGCCGTGATTTGGGGTCGGGCGAACGACATCGAAATCCCCTGGGGCATGTTCGGCTACTACACCGCGCTGCTCGCCACCATGGCCCTCTGCTTTCTGGGTATTGCCATGCTGCTTTCGGCCCTCGCACGCACCACCGACATGGCGCAGGGTGCCGCCTTCTCGGTGTGGCTGGTCCTGGTGCTGTTTCTGGACCTGATCCTGCTTGGCGTACTCATTCAGGAGCGGGTCGGACCGGAACTCGCCATATTGCTGGCACTTGTCAATCCCCTGCAGGTCTTCAGGACCGCAGCGCTCGCCATGTTCGACCCCCAACTGGTCGTGCTCGGACCGGCGGCCTACGTGATCCTCGACCTGTTCGGAACGACAGGCTTCCGCATCTTCGCGATCGCCTATCCGGCTGTGCTCGGTATCGTCACCGCTTTGCTTGGGTACAAGGTGTTCCGTCGGGGTGACTTGCTGTGAAACGTCTCCTTCCCTGGATACTGGTCACCGCATTCACGGCGTGGGCCGGCGTGGCATCCGCCGCGACCGATGCCCTGTTCGCGGCCACCCTCAACGGTTCGGACGATAAGCCGGTGGCACTGGAGACTTATCGCGGCAAACCCCTCCTGGTGAATTTCTGGGCGCGCTGGTGCGCGCCCTGCCGCAAGGAGATCCCGGAGCTCGTCCAACTGCAGAGCGACTATGGCAATCAGGGGCTCAATGTCGTGGGTATAGCCATCGAAGACGACACAACCGCAGTCAGGGAGTTTCTCAAGGCGTATAGCGTCACCTATCCGGTGGGCGTGAATCAGAAGAAAGGGATCTGGCTGATGCAAGGGCTGGGCAACGACAGAGCACTTCTGCCATTCACCCTTGCCATCGATCGCAAGGGCGAGATCGTCATGCGCAAGATCGGTGCCTTCAAGAAAACCGATTTCGAGCAGGTAGCTGATAAACTGCTGCAGTAACTTCGAGCTGCCCACGAACCGCGATGTCCGAGCAAGAAACACCACCCGCTACCACCACTTTCGGCCGCTTGAAGGTCTCCGCACGCGAGCGCAAGCGACGCATCCGCGGCGTGTTCACTGACATCGCACGGCGCTACGACTTGATGAACGATCTGATGAGCCTGGGCATCCATCGTTCCTGGAAGCGCACCGTGGCGCGACACTGCAGGGATTTTCCCGGGGTGGCCATCGATCTCGCGGGCGGTACCGGCGATATCGCAAGCTTGCTACGCGCCAGCGGCAGGGAAGTGATTGTCTGTGATCCATCCCTGGCGATGATGGCGATCGGACGTGAGCGCCGTAAAGGCATTCTCTGGAGCGCTGCGGAAGCAGAGCACCTGCCATTCGCCGACTGCAGCATCGATCTCCTTACCATCTCGTTCGGGTTGCGCAACGTCACCGACATGGACCAGGCGCTGCGCGAAATCCACCGCGTACTCAAGCCCGGCGGCCATTTCGTCTGCCTCGAGTTCTCGCATCCGCGGTTCTGGCTCGCGCCGTTCTACAACCTCTACTCCCGATTCGTGATCCCCACGCTGGGCGCTGCCGTTGCCGGCCAGCCCGAGGCCTACGATTACCTGATCGAATCGATCCGACGTTTTCCCGACCAAAAAACCCTGGCCGGTGCCTTGTCCGCCGCGGGTTTCGAGGCGGTACACTGGCGCGATCTCTCGTTCGGTATCGCGTGCATCCATTTCGGCAAGCGTCCGTAGCCGAAGCGCGCCTCCCGTCGGTCCGTTGCCGTTCAAGGCTCACCCACGACGGCTTGACCCATGGTGAAACGATCGGTCGCCGGCGCCCACATCGTGGGGGGCATGCCTGACGCGCCTTGCCTCGCCACGCCACTACGATGGCGGCCGATGGCAGTCTGTGCGCCTGACCAAACGCCGCGTCAGTACGAGCAGGAAGGCGATGACACCACCCACCGCGCCATAGGCGTGCGCCTCCACCACGACCGGACCACCGGCCATGCCAGCCGCGCCCGGCACGGGACCGAATACCTGTTCCCAGATGAGCTTGAGGCCGACCAGCGCCACGATGAACAGTGCATCACGCTGCCCCCCACGCCAGGCCGCCAGGCTGCCTGCCAGCAGCAGGCCGTGCAATACGCCTGACAGGCCCACGTACCACGTGAGCGACGGCATGAAGGCCAACAGCGCCAGGCCATTGAGTAGCGCCGTAACGCCAAGCACGAAGGTCCATTCCAGGGGATGCAGCGCGCGGCCTGCCAGCAGCCAGACCAGTGCCAGGCCGGCCAGGTTGAGGGCGAGATGGGACCAACCCAAGTGCGGCAGATGGCCCGTGACCACACGCCACCACTCGCCCTGCAGGATGGCATCGCGCTCATAGCGGAAGCTGTGGGTCGCATCGTCGCCGCCCAGCGCCATGGCAATCGCCAGCAGGGCCAGGATCGCGGGCAGCGACCAGGAACGCAGCACGGAGGGGGAGCTCATGGCCCGGTATAATATCGCGCCACGTACCGCCGACGGGCATGAACATGGCGCCGAAAAGACTCGCCACCGTTTTCCTGATCCTGGCCCTGGGTCTGGCCGTGCCGGCACTCGCCCAGACGCCCGTGCCGTTGGATGGGCAATTGCGCCTGCTGCTGGCCCACGCCCTGGCTGAGGAAAGCGGCCAGGGTGATCACTTCGACGCCCACGTCTGGCTCACCGACATGTCCTGGCGCTTGCGCCACAGACTTCCCGACGTGGACGAGCGTCTGGAACTGCTCAAGCAGGTGTACGTGGAAGCGAATCGCGCAGCTGTACCGCCCGAGCTGGTGCTCGCGGTCATCGACGTGGAGAGCAACTTCGATCGCTTCGCCATCTCCAGCGCCGGCGCGCAGGGTTACATGCAAATCATGCCCTTCTGGCTGAAGGAAATCGGCCGCGGCGAGGACAACCTGTTCCGCACCACCACCAACCTGCGCATGGGCTGTACCATCTTGCGCTATTACTACGACCTGGAAAACGGCCACTGGCCACGCGCCCTCGCCCGCTACAACGGCAGCCGAGGCAAGAACTGGTACCCCAACCGCGTCTTCGCCGCCCTGCGTGAGCGCTGGCAAGTTCGCTGAAAAAAAGCTCTAACCACGGGGGACACGGGGAACACGGGGGTAAATCCATCAACGGTTGTCCCCGCCCGTGGGAGCGGCCTCAGGCCGCGATTTACGTTGGATACCGCGCCAGCGCGGCGCGAGCGCCCTGCGAGCATAGCCGCACCTGCAGAAGATCGATTCCCCGTGTTCCCCGTGGTAATGCTTTTTGCCTTTTCAGTGAATCTTTTCTAAGGTACTTCGGCATGAAGGCCCACATCGGCGTGGACAGCCGAACCAAGGTCATTCACGCGGTGGTAGCGACCGCAGCCAACGTGCTTGACTCGCACTGCCTGCCCGACCTGCTGCACGGGGAAGAGACCCGCGTATGGGGCGATTCGGCCTACCAGGGCCAAGGCGAGGTCATCCGCGAGCATGCTCCGAAAGCGAAGGATTTCACCAATCGCCGATACCGCTACAAAGACCGCGAAGACGACGTCGAACGGGCGAAGAACAAAACCAAGTCCAGCGTGCGGGCGAAGGTCGAGCATCCGTTTCATGTCATCAAGCGGATATTCGGTTTCACGAAGACCCGTTACAAAGGCCTGGAGAAGAACGCGCATCGGCTGTTCGTCACCTGTGCTCTGACCAATCTGTACATGGTACGTAGGCGGCTGTTGCGCCTGTCGTGGGCGTAATGCGCCCAAAAAACGCCCGCCGGGCCGAAAACGGCCCCGTGGGCCAGGATTAACCGGCCAAACGGCCCACATGCCGCGGGAAATGCGCTCATTTTGGAATTGTGGCGCCATTGGTCGCTACTATTTCAGAGCTCCCTTTTATTGGATGCCATGCTCTCACCGCTCGATTCAGGGGACAGATTTATTTATCGGCGCTGATTTAAACCAGAAGTAACTACTCGCCCCCC
>Ga0172382_10002058_pt1 | contig 34460 bp, 36 predicted proteins | sample Leawel138RmetaG_FD_122245 | JGI IMG/M metagenome (GOLD analysis project Ga0172382, IMG submission 122245) | Leachate microbial communities from a municipal landfill in Southern Ontario, Canada - Leachate well 138R metaG | ecosystem: Engineered > Solid waste > Landfill > Unclassified | place...
AAGAAATCTTGTTCTTGTTCATAGAATTCATCTTTAGTATTTAGTGAATTACGGATTGAAACAAGGGTAATCATACTCTCGATTTCATCGTTTAAAGCAAACATCTTTTCGATAGCTTTCTCTTCGACTTCTAAAGATTCATCTTCTCCGATTTTGGCTAACAAATCTTTAGTTTTTATAATAAATTCTTCTAAATCTGGTCTTTCATACTTAAAATCTTTAAATTTCATTGTTCTACCTCTCTTTTAAATTAATATTTTTTATCTTTATTCACCGATAATCTTAATTAAAACCCGTTTTTTTCTCATGCCATCGAACTCACCATAAAAAATTTCTTCCCAAGGACCAAAATCTAACTTACCTTCGGTTATAGCACACACGACTTCTCTACCCATTATCTGTCTTTTTATATGAGCATCGGCATTATCTTCATAGCCATTGTGTTCATACATTGAATGGGGTTTTTCTGGAGCAATCTTTTCTAAGAACTTTTCAAAATCATGGTGAAGTCCAGTTTCGTTATCATTAATAAAAACTGAAGCAGTAATATGCATAGCATTAACTAATACTAAACCTTCCATTATTCCTGAAGCTTTAATTGCTTGATTAACTTTATCAGTAATCCTTATAAATTCACGTCGTTTCTTAGTTTCAAACCACAGTTCCTGTCGATAACTCTTCATTAGTATTTCTCCTTTTCTTTGCTAGAGTCAAGATCAATCCCAAAGCAATTGATAAGAAACCAGCACTTAGAATCCGGTAATTCTCAGGCAAGAGAAAAGTGATGGTATGAGCAGGAATCCAAAAACAAGGGATTGTTTTAAAAACTACGAAAGTAATAAAATTTTTAAAATCAATTGAGTCAATAACCTTCGAAATTTTTACTTTTCTAATTTGTTTGAATCTACCTTTGCCAATTTCTATGTAAGTATCGGTAACTCGGTGTAACAACATAAAAGTAGGAGCGAAGATTAAATTCATAAACATACTAGTAATAAAAGCAATATAGAGATTGTTTAAAAGCCCATCTTGGTTTAACTTTGGTAAAAGTCCAGAATCGATACTCGCTCTAACTCCTTGATCAAAGATTTTAAACACCAAGACAAATGCCATTCCTAATAATCCCCAGATGATAAAACGATAAATGAGACCATCTTTAGAAAAATAGTTTTTTGATATTAGTCTAGACGCTAACATTTCCCCCATTGTTGCTAAAATAGCAGTTTTAATAAAACCCATTAAATACGGGGAATTCGAACTGGCAGTTTCAATAAATACTCTTGTGACTGGGATTGCAAGGATAGTTATGATTATAATGAAAATCAGTATAAATAATCCGTCAATTTTCTTCATGAATAATTCTCCTGTATAAAAAAAGTAATAACTTTTATCTGCAAATAAACACTAAACTAATTATAACATATATAAGTTGATTAAAAATAGAAGTTTTTATGATAATTAGTTTAGGTGAGGTTTAAAAATTTGTTTGAATGTGTTATAATATGTAGAAAAAGAGGAGGAATGAATAATGAATCAATATCATGAACCATTTGAATTATTAGATGACGAAACCAGAGAAATAACTAGAGCAATCAAATCTTTAATTGAAGAATTTGAGGCGGTTGACTGGTATAATCAAAGAGTCAATGTTACTAAAGATGAAGAATTAAAAAAGATTTTAATTCATAACCGTGATGAAGAGATTGAACATGCTGCAATGGCATTGGAATGGCTAAGAAGAAAACTTCCTGTTTTAGATGAAGAACTAAAGGATAATCTTTTTAAAGAAGGTTCAATTACTGGACATCATCACTAAACTTTAAAAAGCACCCTATGGTGCTTTTTTAATATTATTTTAAACTTTTTTTATTTGCTTTTTAGGAGGAAATTATGCCTTATCAGAACAAATATTTAGAGCTACTTAGCTATGAATATCCCACTATTCAAATGGTAGCTTCAGAGTTAATAAATCTAAATGCAATTATGAACTTGCCTAAGGGAACAGAAATCTTTATTACTGACATACATGGTGAATATGATGCTTTTAATCATTATTTAAAAAATGCTTCAGGAATAATTCAAGAGAAGATTGAGTTAAACTTTCCTGAACTCAGTATTAAAGAGAAAAACCGTTTAGCTTTTTTCATTTATTATCCAACAGACATGTTGAATAAGTACAAACTTAAGTTATCTAAAGATGATTTTGTTGAGTTACTTCATAAAATTCTTTATGATATGATTAAACTCGCTAAGGAAATAGTGACTAAATATACTAAGAGTAAGGTTAGAAAGTCCCTACCGGAAGAGTTCTCTTATGTCATTCAAGAACTAATTTATGAATCGAGTTCTCATGAGGATAAAGAGAAGTATTATCAAGCGATAATTGAAGCAATCTTTTTAACAAAAAGAGAAAGTAAATTTATTCTACAAATGTCTAGGTTTATTCGTAAACTAGCAATTGATCAGTTGCATATTATTGGAGATATTTTTGATCGTGGTCCTAAACCACATTTGATAATGGAAAAATTAATCAATATGAATAACGTTGATATTCAATGGGGAAACCATGATATCGCTTTTTTAGGAGCAGCTAGTGGCTCTAGGGTTATGGTAGCTAACGTGATAAGGATTGCAGCAAGATATAATAATTTAGATTGTTTTGAAGATGGGTATGGTATTAATTTAATTCCTTTGGCAAGATTAGCAGAAAAGTATTATAAACATGATGATTGCCATGAGTTTCAACCTCGAGGTTTTAATAACGATTATTTTAAAAGTGAAGACCTCTCTTTCATCGCAAGAATCCATAAGGCTATAAGCGTTATTCAGTTTAAATTAGAAGCTGCATTAATTGCTAGGAAACCCGGATTTAATCTTGAAGATAGATTATTACTCGATAAGATTGATTATAATAATTATACTGTTGAGGTTGAAGGTAAAAAGTATTCATTGCTAGACCATAATTTTCCAACTATAAACCCGAAAAAACCCTATCAACTTAATAAGGATGAATTAGAAGTTATTAATCACTTAACCCAGCTGTTTTTACATAATGAAATGTTACAAAAACATGCTCGCTATTTACTTCAAAAAGGATCAATGTATTTAAAATACAATAACAATCTATTGTTTCGCGGCTATTCCTTTAACTGAGGATGGTAAGTTTGCTACTCAGGTTCTTCATGGTGAATCTTATTACGGAAAAAGTCTTTTTGATGAGTATGATCGATTGGTTAGAAGCGCATTTTTAAATCGTTATGATAAAGAAAATCATGACCGAGATTATTTCTATATCCTATGGCAAAGCGCTACATCTCCTCTTTTTGGAAAAAATTCAATGAAAACTTTTGAAAGGTATTTTATCAAAGAAAAAATAACCCATAAAGAAATCACAAATCCGTATTATCGATATCGAATTGAAGAAAACATTTTAAGAATGATCTACGATGAATTTGATTTAGATTTTAAAAAATCAAAAATAATTAATGGTCATGTTCCTTTAGATATTACCAAAGGTGAACAAGTAATATTAGCTAACAAACGCATTTATAGTATCGATGGGGGAATGAGTAAAGAATACAGTGATAGAACAAGTATCGGTGGTTATAGCATGATTTCCGATTCACACGCTTATTTCTTAGTTTCTCACGAACGCTTTGAAACCTACCAAAAATTAATTGAAACAGAACAGGATATCGTTTCGGTTACTCGTTCAGAAGAAATCAATAAAGATCGAACCTATATTTATGATACTAATAAAGGTAAAGAAATCAAAGAGAAGATTGATGATTTATTGGAATTATTAAATGCTTATCGTTCTGGACAGATTACCGAAAAAAAATAATAAATTTTTCTTAATCATACAAAATTTAGTTTTGTATGATTTTCATAAAAATAGGAGTTTTTTTTGAGGGTTTATAGTATTTATACTATATTTATGGTATAATTTACTTCAATAATTTTTTATATAAGATATTTTTTTGTTTAAATATGTAAGCGCTTAAAGTGAGGTAGTGATGATTGAAGGGGTTGTTTTAGCAGGCGGATATTCTTCACGTTTCTCCAGCAATAAACTTACCAAAGTTTATCAGGGAGAGCCTTTAATTATGCATACAATAAATTCGATGCTTAGTGTCTGTGATCGAATTGTAGTTATCAGTGGACATTATCATCAAGAGATTCTTCAAGTATTACAAGGTGTCGATAAGGTAGAAGTTATTTATAATGAACTCTATAGTCAAGGCATGTTTACCTCCGTCTTAAAAGGAGCAAACTCAATCAGCCATGATTTTTTTATCATACCTGGTGACTACCCATTTATTGGGGAAGAAGTCTATAAAGCCTTACTTAAGGGAGAAAAAGCGATAAGAGTCCCCTCTTTCAATCACCGTCTAGGCCATCCTATTTTTATCAAAGCAGAGTTGATTGAAAGTTTAAGAAATACAAAAGCAACTAACTTAAAAGATTTTAGGAACCAATATGACTATGAAATTATCAACGTAAATGATCAGTATATCTTAAAGGATATTGACACAATAGAAGATTTTAAAAGAATTTTAGAAAGGGATTGATGAAAATGGAGATTAATAATTATTTCGCTCCAAAAAAGGTAGAAGAAGCTTACGAACTCTTCATCGACAATGAAGCTAACCGATTTATTGCCGGAGGAGCATGGATGAAATTGAGTACCAAAAAAGTCAATGACTTAATCTCGCTTGATCGATTAAGATTGGATTATATTAAAGAGGAAAATGCTTTTTTTGAAATCGGAGCGATGACTTCTCTTAGAGCAATAGAAACCAATCAACAAATCAAGAGTTATTACTCGGGGATTTTGAATCAAGCAGTAAGTAAAATCATGGGAGTTTCTGTTAGAAATCTCGCTACTATAGGCGGATCGGTTATGGGGAAATTTGCTTTTTCTGATTTGCTTGGAGTATTGTTGGTCTTAGATGCAAGACTACATTTTTATAAATTAGGAGAGATTTCGATCCAAGAGTTTTTAGCGATGAAAAGACCACCTCGAGATTTACTGGTAAAAATTAGAATACCTAAGGTTTCTGGAAAAGGATATTTTAAGAAAGTCAGTAAAACACATTTGGACTTTTCAGTTATCAATCTAGCGATATTTAAAGGCGAAAATATTAAGATAGCTGTTGGATCAAGACCTTTAGCAGCTGAAATTGCTAGTAAAGCTAGTAATTTCTTAAGTTCACAATCATCAATTACTGATGAAATAATTGAAAATGCTTGTGATTTAGTAATTGAAGAATTGAAACTGAGTTCTAATTTAAGAGGTTCTAAGGAATATCGTGAGCTATTGGTTAGAACCTATCTAAAGAGAGGATTAGGGCAGGTGATGAACGATGAAAATTAATCTTAATATCAATGGAGAGAAAAAAACATTTTTGATTGAGAATAATGAATATTTGTTAGATGTTCTAAGAAGAAATAATTATAAAAGTGTTAGACGCGGTTGCGATAATACAAGTTGTGGTGTTTGCACAGTGTTATTCGATGGAAAGCCAGTTCCTTCTTGTTCTTTGTTAGCAGTCAGATGTAAAGATCACGAGATTACAACTGTTGAGGGGATTGAGAAAGAAGCGGAGAAGTTAGCTAAACATTTTGGAGATTTAGGAGCGGATCAATGTGGATATTGCAATCCTTCTATGGCGCTAACTGTCTATGCATTAAAACAGGAAAATAAAAATGCTTCATTGGAAGAAATTAAAGAATATTTAGTTGGTAATCTTTGTCGCTGCACTGGTTATATATCTCAACATGAAGCTATAAAAAGATATTTAGGTGATGAATCATGAAAGTAGTAAATAATAAAACTCATTCAATTGATGGATTGGGAATAATGAAAGGTAGAAAAGCTTTTACCGATGATTTTTCCGAAAATGATTCTTTGATTATTAAAGTATTAAGATCTCCACATGCTTATGCGAAGATTAAAACTATTAAGGATGAAAAAGCTTTAGCTCTTGAAGGCATCGAAATGGTTTTAACCCATAAAGACTTTAAACGTATTTCATTTACGCGTGCTGGGCAAGGATATCCAGAACCATCACCACATGACAAGTTTGTTTTAGATGAATATGTCCGTTATGTGGGCGATGAAGTTTTAGCTGTTGTTGGCAAGAGTGAAGATATCTGTAATAAAGCTTTAGGTTTAATCGAAGTTGAGTATGAAGTTTTAGATCCAGTTTTAGATTTTGAAAAAGCTATTGATAATAAAGTTGTAATTCATCCTGAAAAAGAAGCAAAAGAAATGTTTCCTATTGGTTTTGAACCTTTAAGAAATATTGCGGCAAGCTATAAAATGGAAGTTGGGGATGTGGAAAAGAGTTTAAAAGAATGCGATTATGTAATCAGAGAAACTTTTTACACACAAGCGCAAGCGCATGTAATGCTTGAGCCACATACTGTAAATGCGAGAATGGATTATCAAAATCGGATTTTAATTTACAGTTCCACACAAACACCTTTTCATATCAGGAGAATTATATCTCAAGGTTTAGAGATTCCATTATCTAAAATTAGAGTTATTAAACCAAGAGTTGGGGGCGGATTCGGTGGGAAACAAGCAATCCATGGAGAAATGCTTGTTGCTTATGTAACTAATAAAACTGGTAAGCCCTCTAAACTTACTTATACCCGTAAAGAAGTTTTTGAATCTTCTTATACTCGTCATCCTATGCGATTAGAAATCGCTTTAGGAGCGCTTAAATCTGGTAAGTTAAAAGCAATTGATTGCAAAGTTTTAAGTGACACTGGAGCTTATGGAGAACATGCTTTAACGGTCTTCATGGTTACGGGATCAAAAGTTTTACCATTATATAATAAAGTTGATTCAGTTAGATTTGGCGGAGATGTGGTTTATACTAATCACACGCCTGCTGGAGCTTTTAGAGGATATGGAGCAATCCAAGGTAACTTTGCTCTTGAATCAGCCGTCGATATTCTTTGTAAAGAGATGAAAATCGATCCAATTAAGTTTAGACAAATGAACATGATGAAAGAAAAAGAAACTTCACCGATATTTGAAATTATGGGTGAGGGAACTACAGGTACAGCAATGATTATGGAAACCTGTAAGTTAGAAGAATGCGTGGAAAAAGGTCTTGAGTTGATTGATTGGAAAAACAAATACCCTAAAAAAATTATGGATAATAAAATTCGTTCAGTGGGTATGGCTTTAGCGATGCAAGGTAGTGGTATTCCTTATATTGATATGGGAGCGGCAACGATAAAATTAAATGATGATGGATTTTACAATCTAATGGTTGGAGCTACCGAAATCGGTCAGGGTAGCGATACAGTTTTAACCCAAATAGCAGCCGAAGAGCTAATGACTAGTGTTGATAAGGTAGTAATCTACTCTTCAGATACCGATTTAACTCCATTCGATGTTGGAGCATATGCTTCATCGACAACTTATGTATCAGGTAATGCGGTATTTAAAGCCGCGAAAAAACTTAAAAATTCAATGATTGAAGAAGCTGCAAGAATCTTCGAAACCAAGATTGAAGATATTGATTTCGATGGTTGTAAATTTAAATGTATCAGTAAAAATGAAGAACTTTCATTAGTTGATTTTTCAAATCAAATTACTTATTCACATGAACAGAAACAACTTCAAGAAACAGCTTCATATGTTGGACATAAATCTCCACCGCCTTTCATGGCTGGTTTCGTTGAAATTGAAATTGATAAAGACACATATGAAATTGAAATATTAAATTATGTTTCAGTGGTAGACTGCGGCACAACAATTAATCCAATGCTCGCTAAAGGTCAAGTTGATGGTGCTATCGTTCAGGGATTGGGTATGGCTATGTTTGAAGATGTGATTTATTCTGCAAAAGGAAAACTCATCTCAAGTGATATGCTAAATTATAAAATTCCTACTCGTTTAGACATTAAAAATTTAACAACAGTTTTTGTTGATTCATATGAAGAAAGTGGTCCGTTTGGAGCTAAATCAGTTGGGGAAATTGGAATTGACACTCCACCAGCTGCACTTGCAAATGCTGTTTATAACGCTCTTGGCGTAAGAATTAAAGATTTACCGATTACACCAGAAAAAATATATGAAGAATTGAGGAAAAAATCATGAAAAATAATCGTTTAGAATTTGTAGTTAAAATTGTTTTCTTTGGGGCTTTATGGGGGTTAGTAGAAGCAACCCTTGGATATGCTTTGCATATATTACCAGCACTGATTGCTGGTAGTATCATGTTTCCAATTGTAATGGTGATACTATACCAAGCCTATAAAAGTTTAGACTCAAGAAAAGCAATTTTATTTGTTGGCTTTGTAGCAATCTTAATTAAATCATCAAATTTATTATTACCGTTCTTATTTCCGGCAAAAACTATCAATCCGATGATTGCGATGTTTATTCAAAGCCTGCTTGCATTTGCGTTTATTCCTAACCTTTCAAGTTCGAGTATAGTTAAGAAAATTGCGATTTTAACCGGTATTAGCCTTACTTGGCGTTTAGGGATGATTGGTTATTATGCAATTAACTACTCTTTGACTAGTTTCTTAGACTTTAGAATTGCTAATTTTGATTCAGCACTTGCTTTTGTAGTTTTTGAAGGCTTGATTTCAGGTGCTTTTGCAATAATTCTAGTCATTGGCTATGAAAAATTTAAGCTTTTGGATCGAGTAAAAACCCTAAGAATTAATCCGATTCTCTCAACCGTAGCTTTAGCCTTAGCCTTATTCTTCACTCTTTATAAGTTTTGAAAGGATAGTCAATGGATATTTTTAAATTAATCGCTGAATATAAACAAAAAAACATTACGATGATGGCGATTACGGCTGTAAAAAAAGACGGAGCTGGACCTGTAGAAGTAGGAAAAAAACTCTTGTTATTTCCTGATGGGAAAAGTATTGGTACTGTCGGAGGCGGAGCGATTGAATACTACGCACAAAAAAAAGGTTTAGAACTTTTAGAAAAAAAGCAAAGTTTGCTTGAAACCTATGTTCTCGATGAAGGTAAGGTTCTTCCTGAGACTAAAACATTACCAATGGTTTGTGGAGGAGTTGTTACGCTTTTTTATGAGTATATTGGCCCAAAAGCAACTATTTATATCTTTGGTGGCGGTCATGTTGGTCAAGCTTTGGTTAATGTTTTAAAAACTATGAATTACCACATTACCGTTATTGATGAAAGAAAGCCAATAATCGAGAAGTTTAACAACGCTGATGTCTTGGTAAATGAAGCTTTTGTTAGTTTTATCGAAAAAGACACAATTAAAGATGGTGATTATATCATCGTTTGTACCCCTAGTCATAAGTACGACTATCATGTAATAAATAAGATTCTTGAAAAAAAGCTGAAGCCAGCTTATTTAGGTATGCTTTGCTCACCGGATAAAATCAAAGGTTATTTGAAATCCACTTATGAAAAATTTGGAAAAGATATCGATTTAAGTTTCTTTTACTCACCGATTGGGTTAGATACCGGAGGTATGACTCCGGAGGAAATTGCAATCTCAATAACTGCAGAAATTTTAGCTATCACTAACAAAAAAAGCGGTCATAAACATATGCGGGAGACCTTAGATGATCAAGATCATTACTGGTAAGATAAACTCATATAAAACCACTAGACTAATTGATTATTACCAAAATTATAAACAAGGTGACGGCTTCGCTAGTTTAAAAGTTATGCATAATGATATAGTTAAGGAATATAATCTTTTACATTTATCAAAGAATAAAAAAATTCCTTATATTAAAAGAAATAATCAAGATATTACCGAACCCGTTATTTATGAAATTGGACCATATCGATTTTTAAAGAGTGCTTTTGATTATGTAGAAACTGAAATTGAGAAGATGATTGAAAAAAGAGTTGAACCAATATTTTTGGATGAGATTTCATTATTAGAACTTAAAAATCAAGGTTTTCATCAGATTCTTATTAAATTATTAGCCGCTGATTTAGATTTGATTTTAGTTATCAGAAATGATCTTCTAATTGACGTATTGGCTAAGTATCAGTTTAAGGATTATAAAATTATTAAGTAGGAAGTGAGATAATTGTTCGATAAAAGAATAATAAATGGTCAAGTTTTTTACGACGATAAGTTTCATAAAACTAACCTTTATATCAAAGGCGAAAAAATCGCCAAAATTTCTTCAGAAAATTTTAATGCTAAAGAAACGATTGACGTAAAAAATTCCCTTGTTTTACCTGGTTTAATTGACCCCCATGTTCACTTTGATCTCGACTTGGGAAAAATTCACTCGCGTGATGATTTTTATTATGGCAGTTTAGGAGCTTGTTTTGGTGGTGTAACCACTATCATTGATTTTTTAGATCCAGTTGATAAATGGGAAGATTTAGAAGCTGCTTATAAATCAAGGTTAAAAGCAGCTGAAACATCAGTAGTAGATTATCTTTTTCACGCAACAATAAAAAATCCTAAAGGGAGTTTAGAAGATTTTGTCTTAAAAATGAAAGAGTTAGGCATTAACTCGCTAAAACTTTTTACTACCTATTCTGATTCGAACCGAAGAACATATGATGAACAAATTATCGAACTTTTAAAATTATCTGAAAAATATAATTTCTTATTATTAGCGCATATCGAACATGACGATTATATTGATTTAAATCCTCACTTTAAATACCAACAATTACTAAAATCACGTCCAACTCAAGCAGAGACTAAAGAAGCTTTAAAACTAGCTGGTTATGTTGAAAAATATGGTGGTTATCTCTATATGGTTCACTTAAGCAGTGGAGAAACGCTTAGGGCTTTGAAAAGAGAGTTCCCAATGCTTTTAAACAAACGCTTTTTCATTGAGAGCTGTCCCCATTATTTTCTTTTCACCAACGATTTTTTAGAACGGTGCGATGGATTTTTATATACTTTAGCTCCACCTTTAAGAACAAGAAAAGAAAGAACGCTATTAAAGGATAGTTTTTCTGATATTTTCACTATCGGAACTGATCATTGTGCTTTTAATAGAAGTGATAAAGATCATAAATATTTAAAAGATGTTCCCTTAGGTATCGGTAGTATCGAGTATTCATTCGATGTTTTGTTTGAACTCTTTAAACATAAAGCTATTGATAAAATGAGCAAAAACATCGCGTGTCTTTATCCTTCTTTAATAGACCAAGGAGAAATTAAGGTCGGTAATAAAGCTAATATTTTTGTCTATGAACTCTATGATAATTTCATTGATTTTCATCATGGAAAAACCGATTACAACCTCTATGAAAATTTCAAACGTTCAGGAAGAGTTATGCATACATTATTAAGAGGTGAGTTTATTGTTAAAAATCAAAAATATGTCGGTCATGGAGGAAAGAAACTATGAAAGAAAGAAAAGTAAAAACATTTATTAATGCGAGAATTTACGACTATGATAAATACATTGAAAATGGCTTTATATCTTTTGATGAAAAAATCATTTCGATTGGTGATATGCAAGATTTCAAAGAAACTCAAGTAGAAGTAATTGATTTGAAAAATCAAATGGTCATTCCCAGTTTCATCAGTGGACATACCCACCTATATTCAAGTTTTGCTAGAGGAATGGCAAATGAGTTTAATCCGCAAAATTTCTTGGAAATACTTGAACAACTTTGGTGGAAACTAGATAATTTTCTTGATAAAAAGATGATTCATTTTTCCGCTTTAGTCGGCGCTATAGATCAACTGAAACACGGAACTACTACATTGATTGATCACCACGCTTCAAAAGTGATTTCAGGAAGTTTAGAACAAATAAAGTCGGCATTAAATGATAAGCTAAATTTGCGTTCAGTTTTAGCTTTTGAGACAAGTGACAGGTTTTTGATTTCTGAGGCAATCTCTGAAAATAGCGATTTTATTAAGAATAATCAATCTGAATTTATCAGTGGTTTATTCGGTGCTCACGCTTCATTATCTTTAAGTGATCAAAGTTTAAAAATGATCTCGAGAAACTTAAATGGCGCAGGAATTCATATTCATGTCGCTGAAAGCTTAATGGATGAAGAAGATTCACTTAAGAAATATAATCTAAGAGTCGTAGAGCGGTTAGAGAAATTTAACCTTCTTAATGAAAAGTCTCTCTTAGTTCACTGTACACATATTAACGATAAAGAAATGGATATCATTAAGAAGTATGGTTGTCGAGTAGCGGTAAATGTTACTTCAAATTTAAATAACGCTGTAGGGATTACCAATATTAAAAAAATGCTCAATAAGGGAATTAAAGTAATTAGCGGTAATGATGGATTAATCCAATCACAACCGATGGAGTATTTAAATATTTACTATTTATCACATCTTAAGACGCTTTCGCCAACAAATTTCTCTTTAGATGATATCTTAACGATTATTAATAACACTTATGAATATGCCAATCTAATGTTAAAGACAAATCTCGGTAAATTCAAAGTAGGTGCAGAAGCAGATTTTTTAGTTACTGACTATCAGAATTTTACACCGATAACTAAAGAAAATATCTTTTCTCATCTGTTCTTTGGAGTTTATCCTGGATTTAGAGCTAAAGATGTCTTTGTTTCCGGAAAACAAGTAATCGAAAATTATCAATTAATCAATGATTATGATTCATTATATAAAGAAGCTAAATCCCAAGCACAAAAATTATGGGATATAGTTGAAAAGGAAGGTGGAAAAATTGAATTTAACTACTAAATTTGACGGATTAGAATTTAAGAACCCTTTGATGCCAGCTGCAGGACCACTTAACGGTGATTATGAAAAATTAGAATTCTTGGTGGAACAAGACTTGGGCGGGATTGTAACTAAAACCATATCTAAAGAATTACCAAAAATACCAAAGCCTTGTATTTATGGTGATAAGACTTTTATTATGAATTCAGAACTATGGAGTGAACATAGTTATGAAACTTGGATAAATGATTTTTTACCAAAGTTTATGAAGATTAAAGATAGACCTTTGATTGTAAGTCTCGGTTATTCTAAGGAAGATATGGAATTTTTAGTTCCTAAACTTGATAAATTCGCTGATGCTTTTGAAATATCTACTCATTACGTTGGAACGAATTTAGAAGTAATCAAAGATACTGTTAAAGCTATAAGAGCTAATACAAAAAAACCGATTTACATGAAGATATCTCCACATATTCCTAATCCTGAAGGTTTTGCTAGAGCAATAAAAGAAGCTGGAGCTTCTGGAGTAGTGGCTATTAATTCTTTAGGACCAACAATGAAAATCGATTTAAAAACTAAAGCGATTATCTATAGCAATGATTCTGGTTTTGTCTGGACTAGTGGTCCAGCGATAAAACCGATTGCTTTAGCAACTGTTTATAAGATCAAACAAGCAGAGCCGACACTTACGGTAATTGGAGTTGGAGGAATTAAAACTGCCGATGATGTTTTGGAATTTTTATTGGCAGGTGCGTCTGCTGTCCAAATGTTATCAGCTGCTTTACTAACCGGTAAAGATTTATACGCAAAAATAATCAAGGATTTACCAAAAGCCTTAGAAAAATATGGATTTAATAGTATTGAAGAAGTAATTAATCATGGATTAAAAAAGGAAGTTGTGTATAAAAGAAGTCTTCCAGTCTTAGACAAAGACAAATGTATTGATTGTATGCTATGTCAAAAAATTTGTCCCTATTTTGCAATTGACTATCCGGGGGTAATTACTTTTAATCCGGATAAATGCTTTGAATGTGGACTATGTATTGCCAAATGTCCGACTGGGGCAATAAGTTTTAATGAAAGGTGATTGATATGAGAGATATTTCGCGCTCAATAAATAAAGTTGATAACGATGAAAAGATGAGTGGTAGCGCTAAATATACCGCTGATTTAAGATATGAAAATATGCAATACGCTTATACCTTAAGGTCAAATATAGCTAAGGGAGAGATTGTTAGTATTGATTACCCTAAACTTCCTGAAGGTTATTTTATCGTTGATCACTCAGATATTCCTGGTAAAAATATTGTCAAAGTTATCTATGATGACATGCCAATTTTCACTACAGGAAAAATTAGTTATTTATACGAACCAATCGCTCTTATTGTTGGACCAGATAAAGCCGTGTTGAAAAAACTTATCGAAGAAGTTAAGGTTGAATATAAAATAGAAGAACCAATCTTTGCTTGGGAAGATAGTGTAATCCACTATGAGTTTTCTAAGGGCGAAGGTAAACTTGCTTTCGATAAACTTCAAACAGTTGATTTTAATTACGAGACTTCTTATCAAGAACAAGCCTATATTGAACCACAAGGATTTGTCGCTTATATGGAAGGTGAAAAAACCACTTTGATTGGTTCAATCCAATGTCCATACTATGTGAAAAACGCTGTTATTCAAGCCTTAGGCGTTAGAGAAGATCTTGTAAGAGTTATCCAAGCTAATGTCGGCGGAGCTTTTGGTGGTAAGGAAGAGTTTCCTTCACTTTTAGCTTGTCAATTGGCAGTAGCTGTAAATAAAGTTAATAAACCAATCCAATTAATTTTTGAAAGAGAAGAAGATATCTTAGTAACAACTAAAAGACATCCAGCAAAAATTAGTTTTAGAGCCGCAATTAAAGCAGGAAAAATTTATGCTTTAAGTGTAAAGGCGGGAATTGATGGTGGAGCGACTATCGGACTTAGCGGAGTAGTTTTATCCAGAGCACTAATCGCTTGTACTGGAGCTTATACAATTGATAATCTCGATGTCAGTGGTGATGTTTATCGAACAAACACTGTACCTAATGGAGCTTTTCGAGGGTTTGGAGCGCCACAGATGTTTTTTGCGATTGATATGTTTGTTGAACACGTAGCTAAAACTTTAGGCGTTGATCCTTTAGAATTTAGGATAAAGCATTTGGCTAAACAAAATGATTTTACTTCAACAATGGGGATATTCAGAGATCCAATTTTAATGCCAGAAATGATTGATAGGGCATTAAAGGACTCAAATTATAAAGCGAAACATAAACTTTATGAAAACGATGGAAGTTACCGTGGGATTGGAATGAGTTTGTTTTTCCATGGTTGTGGTTTCACCGGTTCTGGTGAACAAAATATCATTAAAGCTAAAGTCAGACTTAAAAAGAGCGGCGACTTAGTAGAAATCTTAATCGCAGCTGTAGATATGGGTCAAGGTGTAAAAACTAGTTTTAGAAAATTAGTTGCACATATTTTACAGATTCCGATTGAACGGGTTATCTTTAATAATCCTGATACCGATTTTGTGCCTGATTCAGGGCCAACAGTAGCTTCTAGAACAATGATGATTGTTGGCGGGTTAGTCGCAAGAGCTGCTAAAGAAGTAAAATCTCGTTTTTCAGAAAGTGAATTTATCGTTGAAAGACAATATGAACAACCTGAGTATATTAAGTATGATGAAGAAAACTTTAAAGGTGACGCTTATCCAGCTTATTCATGGGGAGTAAATGTTGTTGAAGTTGAAGTTGACAAATATACCTATCAAGTAAAAGTTAAGAAAGCTTGGTCATTCTATGATGTTGGTAAGGCTATTGACGAAAGAATTGTTATTGGTCAAGCTGATGGAGGTTTAGCTCAAGGCTTAGCATATGGATATTTAGAGGTAATGCGTCATGAGTTAGGTTATATCAAGCAAAAGAACTTTACAGATTACATTATCCCTACGGCAATGGATATGCCTCCGATGGAAACTCATCTTTATGATAACCCATATGCCTTTGGTCCTTATGGAGCAAAGGGTGTCGGAGAACTATCTTTAATCGGTGGAGCTCCAGCAGTTGCTAAAGCTATAGAAAATGCAATTGGGAGAAAAGTTTTCAAAATACCAGTGACCTCAGAATATATTATGGAGTTGATAAATAATGGCGAAAATTAAATTTATTTTAAATAACCAGTCACAAGAAATTGATACGGATTTAAACCGAAGACTATTAGATGTTCTTAGAAATGACTTTAATCTTACTGGGCCAAAAGAAGGTTGTGGCGAAGGTGAGTGTGGTGCTTGTGCGGTATTACTTAATGGCAAAATTGTCAATTCTTGTTCAGTGCCTTTAGCAAATGTAGTAAGTAAAGAAATAATGACAATTGAAGGCTTTTCGCAAACAAAAAGATATGAAATAATCAAGGAAGCTTTTGCGGAAATGGGTGGTGTACAATGTGGTTTTTGTACTCCAGGAATGATTATTGCAACTGAGAGTTTATTGAGACATAATCCGCATCCAACAATTGAAGAAATAAAAATTGGTTTATCAGGAAATCTTTGTCGTTGTACCGGGTACAACTTAATTGTTAAAGCGATTCAACAAGCAGCTAAAAAAGGTGATGGACTATGGTAGAAGCATATGTGCCTAAAAACTTAAAAGCAGCTTTAGAAATGCTTCATGAGAAAAGTTTAAGGATAGTTGCGGGTGGAACAGATATGTTGATTCAAAACCGTAATCGATCTGGACTACCAATTAATTTTAAAAGTGATATATTATATGTTTTCGATTTAGAAGAGTTAAAAAGAATCGAAGAAGATAGTGAATTTTTATATATCGGAGCTAGTTGTTCTTTAGAGAGTATCTTAGAAAACAAACTCACACCCGAACTTTTAAAGATGACGATTTTAGAAATGGCATCACCAGCAATTAGAAATACCGGAACTTTAGCTGGTAATATTGCTAATGCATCACCAGCAGGGGATGGGATTGTCACTTTAGTATTGGAAGACGCGTTATTAGAAATTCAATCAATAAATCACCTGCGAAGAGAAAAAGTTCAGGATTTTATTCAAGGAGTTAGAAAGATTAACTTAAATTCTGATGAGTTAATAACTAAAATTATCATTCCTAAAGTTACATTTGATAAAGCTTATTTTAAAAAGGTTGGTCCAAGACTTAGCGACGCTATTTCTAAAGTTGCTTTTGCAGGCGCAATTAAATTTGAAGACACGATTGTTAAAGACTTTCGGATTTGTCTTGGAGCTGTAAATATCAAAATGGTTCGCGATTCAGCAATTGAAAAAAAATATATAGGAAAAACTAAAAAGGAATTGCAAGGTTTAATTTCCCAAATTTTAAATGATTATTCGCCTTTAATCAAACCAATTGATGATCAGCGTTCAAATAAAGAATATCGCAAACAAGTCAGTTTGAATTTGATTCAAGAATTTATCGAAAATTTATAGGGAATTTAGGAGGTATCTACTTGAACAAAACTAAGTTACTAAAAGTTGCTAAAGGTGAGATAAAAGCTGATATCGTGTTGAAAAATGCTCAGTTAATCAATGTCTTTACCAAAGATATTGAGAGTGGAAATTTAGCTATCTCTGATGGCATAATTATTGGGGTTGGTAACTACAAAGGCGAAATAGAATATGATTATAGTGGGTACTTTTTAGCACCTGGTTTTATCGATGGACATGTCCATATAGAATCTTCAATGTTAATCCCACCTTATTACGCTCAAGCTGTTTTACCAAGAGGAACTACTTCAGTAGTCGCAGATTGTCATGAAATAGCAAATGTTTTAGGTATTAAAGGTATTGATTTTATGTTGGAAGCTAGTGAAAACATTCCCTTAGATGTTTTTATGATGATACCTTCTTGTGTTCCTTCAACTAAATATGAAACTTCAGGGGCTGTACTTAAAGCTCAGGATTTAAAAAAATATGTTGATAATGACAGAGTCTATGGTCTAGGAGAAATGATGGATTACCCTGGAGCAATCAATGGTGAAAAGGAAGTACTAAAGAAGATTGATGCTTTTGCCCATAAAACAATTGATGGTCATGCACCATTAATCATGGAAAAAGACCTTAATGCTTATGTGTTATCCGGTGTTAAAACCGATCATGAATGCACGGTTCCAGAAGAACTTATTGAAAAGGTTAAACGAGGTATGTACATTCATTTAAGAGAAGGTTCACAGACGAAAAATATAGTTGATTTATTACCGGGTGTAAACCCTAGTATCTATCAAAGAATATTGTTTTGTTCGGATGATTTACATCCATCAGATATAAAGAAAACTGGGCATATCGACAACAATATCAATATAGCTATTAAAAGTGGTATACCGCCAGTTGAAGCGATATCAATGGCAACGATTAATATTGCTAATTGCTATAGGCTTAAAGATGTTGGAGCTATCGCTCCAGGATATAAAGCCGATTTAGTAGCTTTTAAAGATATTAATAATATTGAAATTATTGATGTCTTTAAAGCCGGTAATTTAGTCGTTAAAAATAAAAAGACTTGCTTTAAAGTAAAAGAAGTAGATACTATGAAAGTAGAAGATACGGTTAAGATAAATTTGGCTAGTGTAAATCTTGCTTTTAATTTAAAATCTAATTACATAAAAGTAATCGGTTTAATTAAAAATAATGTCACTACAAAAATGTTAGAAGAGACTGTAAAGTTAAATCAGGGTCGGTTCCTACCAAAAGAAAATCCTGGTTTACTAAAACTAGTTGTTTTAGAAAGACATAAACTAAGTGGCAATATCGGAAAAGCTATTGTGAGAGGCTATGGTTTGAAAAATGGAGCCTTAGCATTGACTATCGCTCATGACAGTCATAATTTAATCTGCATCGGTGATAATAACCCTGATATGCTCAAAGCGATCTTTACAATAAAAGACATCGGCGGAGGAATTGTGCTGGTAAGTGAAGGAAAAGTAATTGAAACTCTACCTTTAGAAGTAGGGGGATTGATGTCTAAAAAACCTCAAGAGTTTGTGATTGAAAGATTAGAAAGTCTAGAGAGCAATCTAAAAAAACTTGGAGTGAATCATGAAATTGAAGATCCGATTCTACAACTAGCATTTTTATCATTGCCAGTAATTCCCGAATTAAAGTTGACTGATATGGGTCTATTTGATGTTAGAAAATTTAAAATTACATCAATTGAGGTAGGTGAAGATTCTTGAGTTATAAATTAGCATATCGCTGCACCATATGCAATAAGAAATATCCAGTTGATAAGGAACTATATACCTGCCCCGAATGCGGAGAAACTGGAATTTTAGATATTGAATATGATTATAAAAAAATCGCTGAAGTATTCACTAAAGCAAAACTTAGTTCGTCAAAAGAATACTCTTTATGGCGTTATCTTCCCCTTTTACCAGTTGAAGAAAGTTTCACAAAGAATTCATTAAGGGTTGGCTGGACTCCGCTTTATAAATTCGCTGATTTAGCATTGAAGTATAATACTAAAGCTATATATATTAAAGATGATGGACAAAATCCTACTCAATCTTTAAAGGATAGAGCAAGCGTAGTCGCTTGCGTAAAAGCGTTGGAGTTAAATCAAAAAGTCATCTCCTGTTCCTCGACTGGAAATGCCGCTTCCTCTTTAGCGGGCAATGCCGCCAAAATGGGATTGAAAACAGTGATCTTTGTTCCGGAGCGAGCCCCAATTGGAAAATTAACCCAGATTCAAGCTTTTGGGTCTCAATTAATAAAAGTAAAAGGTGACTATAAAGCTGCTTATGAGATGTCAAAGGCGGCGATAAACCACTTCGGATTTTATAATCGTAACGCTGCTATTAACCCTAATCTAATCGAGGGAAAGAAAACTGTAGCTTTAGAAATTGCTGAACAACTTAATTTTAAGCCGACTGAGTGGATAGTTGTTTCAGTTGGAGACGGCTGCACAATTGGTGGAGTATACAAAGGGTTTTATGACCTTTTTAATTTGAATTTTATCAAAAAAATCCCTAAAATTTTAGGTGTACAAAGCAGTGGTTGTAACCCCTTTTATCAGGCATATAAAAATAATTTAGATTATTTAGAAGAAACAGATGAGCTTACAGTCGCCGACAGTATTTCTGTAGGCATACCGAGAAACCCTGTTAAGGGATTAAATGCTGTAAAAAAATCCCAAGGAGCTTTTATTGAGGTAAGCGATGAAGAGATTTTAAGCGCAATCAAAGAATTAGCTTCACAAACGGGAATTTTTGCTGAACCTGCAGCAGCAGCTAGTTTTGCTGGATTTAAGAAAGCAAGACGTAAAGCCATAATTAGTAGCGAAGAAGAAGTAACAATTATCATAACCGGTAACGGACTTAAAGACCCTAATAACGCTAGAAAAGTTCTTGAAGAACCTTTAGCAGTTGAACCAGTTTTTGAAAAAATTAAACATATTTTAAATATAGAAAGAAGGACATAATTTATGAGCAAAATACCATTTGGACCAACTTATGACGAGATGGCTAATCCCAGTCACATTGATCCTAAAATTCGTAAAAAAGCATTAGCGGGAAAACAAGATGAACTAGATCCAATTAATCTTTTCAACATCAATTGGAAAGATGATGAAAATAAGGTTCACAAAATTGTTTTACCAAAAGCACTGACAAATGTTGACAGTAATATTGTTGTATTGATTGGAAAACACTTCCCAAGTGGGTCACACAAAGTTGGGCCTGCTTATTCTACTTTAATTGAAGGCTGTGTTGATCAAACGATTCTCCCGGGAAAGCATACTATCTTAGGACCATCAACAGGAAACTTTGGTATCGGAGTATCCTATATTTGTAATTTAATGAAGTATGATTCAATTGTAATCATGCCCGATAATATGAGTAAAGAAAGATACCAAAGAATCAAAAAATATGGAGCTAAACTAGACCTTACTCCTGGTACTGAATCGGATGTTATTCTTACACTTGAAAGAACTTTTGAACTTAAAAAAGATCCTAAAAACAGATCACTTGCACAGTTTGAACTTCTACCTAATTATCGTTTCCATCGCCATGTTACTGGACAGGCTTGTGTTGAAGCAGTTAAAGGGATAGGGAACGGCCGAATAGCGTGTTTTGCATCGGCACCAGGTTCTGCGGGAACTTTAGCTGCAGGAGACCATATTAAGACAGTTTATCCAGAAGCAAAAATCGCTGCTTTAGAACCATATGAATGTTCAACTTTAATGAATGGTGGTAGAGGACAACATCGAATCGAAGGTATTGGTGATAAGATGTGTACCTTAATTCACAATGTATTAAATACTGATTTCATTGCTTTAATTAAAGATGAGGAATCTGTTCAAGGTTTAAAGATTATTCATGATGGAATGAATATATTAATTGAAAATGGAGTTGACCCATTAGTAGCTAAAGAGATGCAAGAATTATTTGGGGTTTCCGGTATCTGTAATATTATCGGTGCGATTAAAATGGCAAAATTTTTAAAACTCGGACCTGATGATAATATCGTTACTGTCGCAACTGATGGATTCGATCGTTATGAAACCGTACTTCACGATTTGAATAAACGTTATTTAGAAACAGAAGATTTTGTTTTAAGAAGATGGTTCAAGGATATCTTTGTTAAAACTGAAACTAATGATATTGCTGATTATCGACCGATTTCTCAAAAAGAAAAACTCTTTAAACAAAAAGAGAAGGATTGGTTGAAGTTCGGGTATGCTCAAGAATACCTTGATGCAATGCGAAATATGAGTTTTTGGGATCGAGAATATCAAAAGGTATTTCATTACGATGAATTAATCAAGAAGTTGAGATAGAGGTGAAATTATGATTTATGAAAAGATTTATGAACTTAGTAAAAAGTATGAAAAAGATATGACTAAATTCTTAAGGGATATGATTAGGATTCCTAGTGAGAGTTGTGGTGAAAAAGAAGTCATCCAAAGAATTAAACAAGAAATGGAAAAAGTTGGTTTCGATGAAATAAGAATTGACAAGATGGGAAACATCATCGGAAGAGTCGGTAGTGGAAAGCACTTAATTGCAATGGATGCTCATATCGATACTGTAGGAATTGGTGAAATAAAAAACTGGAAATTTGATCCTTATGAAGGTTTTGAGGATGATGAGTTAATTGGTGGTAGAGGTGGTTCTGACCAAGAAGGCGGTATGGCTTCTATGGTTTATGCCGGAAAGATAATCAAAGAGTTAAACTTGGATAAAGAGTATACACTTTTGATTACTGGAACTGTTCAAGAAGAAGATTGCGATGGTTTGTGTTGGCAATACTTAATTGAACAAGAAAATATTCGTCCAGAGTTTGTAGTTATAACTGAGCCTACTAATTTAAATATTTATCGTGGACATCGTGGAAGAATGGAAATTAAAGTTTCAACAAGTGGAATTTCTTGTCACGGAAGCGCTCCTGAAAGAGGCGACAACGCAATTTTTAAAATGGCTCCGATTCTTTTAGAACTACAAGAGCTAAACAAGCGTTTATTAGATAATGCATTTTTAGGAAAAGGCACTTTAACTGTTAGTGAAATTTTTTACTCTTCACCTTCTCGCTGTGCTGTAGCTGATGGGTGCGCCGTGTCTATTGATCGAAGATTGACTGATGGAGAAACTTATCTTAGTGCAATTAAAGAAATTGAAGAATTAGAATCAGTGAAGAAAGCCAATGCTAAAGTAGAAATGTATGAGTATGCTAGACCATCTTACACAGGTTTAGTTTATCCTACAGAAGCATATTTTCCTACTTGGGTCATTCCTGAAGATCATATAATTACAAAAACTAGTGTTGAAGCTTACCGTAGTTTATTTAATCAAGAACCTTTGGTTGATAAATGGACATTTTCAACTAACGCTGTTTCAATTATGGGACGACATAATATTCCTTGTATTGGTTTTGGCCCTGGTAAAGAAGAGCAAGCTCACGCACCAAACGAGGTAACTTATAAAGAACATTTAGTTAAAGCTTGTGCAATGTATGCTTCAATACCTTTAACTTATATAAATAATTTAAAAGAAGGAGAGAAAAAATAATGAAACCACTATTTAAAGGCAAACACTTCATTACCTTAGAGGAATGGGATAAATCAGAAATTGATAAACTCTTGGAAGTATCCAAGGAGTTTAAACGCAAATTCTATGCTAATGAAGAAACTGATTATTTAAAGAACAAAACTGCATTTTTAATGTTTTTTGAACAATCTACAAGAACAAGAAATTCAATGGAAGCTGGACTAGCGCAAATGGGCGGTCATGCAGTTTTCTTAGATACTTCAAAAATGCAAATAGCTCATGGCGAAAGCGCAAAAGATACTGCAGTAATTCTTTCATCTTATGGTCATGGAATTGCTTGTAGAAACTGTTTTTGGGGAGTAGGTAATAAGTTCTTGCGAGAAATGGCGGCTAATTCAACAGTCCCAATTATGAGTTTACAATGTGACCTTTATCATCCAATGCAAGGTTTAGCGGATTTGATGACAATTCAAGAGGTTTCTAAATCTACTAAAAACCTTAAAGTGTCAATCATATGGGCTTATGCAACGACGCATAAAAAACCAATTTCAGTACCTTTAACACAAGTTCTATTGTTTCCAAGATATGGCATGGATGTTACTATTGCTTATCCAGAAGGTTATGATTTACCTGAATGGGTTTTTGAAAAAGCGAAGAAAAATGCAATTGAAAATGGTGGTTGTTTTAAAATAACTCATAATATGGAAGAGGCTTATAAAGATGCTGATATCGTAATCCCTAAGAACTGGGGTTCATGGGTTAATAATCAATCTGACGCTGTAGTTGATGATTTATTAAAAAGTTATAAATCTTGGAAATGTACGGATGAAATGATCGCTCTAGCAAGTAAAGATGTAAAATATATGCATGCTTTACCTGCTGATAGAGGTAATGAAGTAACCGATAGTGTTATCGACGGGTCACACTCAATAGTATATCAAGAAGCAGAAAACCGGATTCATACTGCAAAAGCGGTTATGGCCATGACCATGGGTGACAAATAAACCGCTAATGAGAATTTTTATTGCGCTGTTATTTCCCGAAGCTATTAAAGAAAAGCTTTACTCAGTTATTAATGAATGTAAAGATAACTTTCCCGGAAATTATACAGCTTATAATAATTTACATCTGACCCTACATTATCTTGGAGAAGTTAGTGAAGATAAACTAAATTTACTAAAAGAAAGCATTAAGGAAATAGAATTTCCAAGTTTTACTTATACAGCAAAGAAGATTGATAGTTTCAAAAACAATAAAGCAAAAAAGATTGTACATCTAAGAGTGGAAAAATCGACATATTTAAAAATGCTTCATCAGAAAGTAATCAATCTATTGTATGGTTTAGGATTTGAATTGGAAAATACTAACTTCACTCCTCACATAACTTTAGGTAGAAAAGTAGAGGTAAGTCATGAAGATTTATTGAATATAGAGTTCAATAAATTACTTATCCCAGCGACAAGAATAAGTATTATGGAAAGTAAAAGAATTAATGACGAACTGGTTTATGAAGAGATAGAGTTTGTTGATTTGATAAAATAAAAACGCTGAATTTCAGCGTTTTTTAGTATAATTCTTTTTCTTTTTCTTGATATTCCTTAAAGAGTGTTAAGCAAGTTTCTCTTTCTTTTTCTTCTAAATCTAGTATGTTTAAATCAGAACGTTTATTTTCGATAAACTTATAGATAAAATCATCCCTAAAACCAATTTCATCAGCATCACTTTCAACACATCCGTAGTATACCTTTTTAATATTTGACCAGATAATTGCTCCTAAACACATCGGGCAGGGATAGGCTGTAGTATAGAGAGTGCAGCCACTTAAGTCGTGAGTATTTAAAGCTTTTGTTGCTTTTCTAATTGCGTTGATTTCAGCGTGTGCTGTAGGATCATGGTCTTTTAAAACCGTATTTGAAGCAATGGCGATAACTTCATTGTTTTGATTTACAACTAAAGCGCCAAAAGGACCTCCGTAGTTTAAATTCATCGTTTTTCTAGCTTCAGATACCGCTAAATCCATTAATGCTTTGTGGTCTTTACTCATATCGATAATCTCCTCTTTTCCATGTCAAGTAAACTAATTATAAAAGATAGAGTTTTTTTTGTAAACAAGTAGGGAAGAATTAAGCCTAAAGAATTAAAAATAATTCGTATATATGGTATAATTTACTTACAATTAAAAAGAAAGCGAGAGTGTAGGAATGAATTTTATTACTTGGAATGTTAATGGACTAAGAGCAGCTAGGAAAAAGGGTTTCGATGAATTCTTTAATGATTCCGCCGCTGATATCTTTGCGATTCAAGAAACAAAAATGCAAGAAGAACAAAAAGATTTTGATTTTCCGGGATACCATGAATATTGGAATTGTGCAGATAAAAAAGGTTACTCTGGAACTTTGATTTATACAAAAAAAGCACCTTTAAACGTGGTTTTTGGGATTGACGGAGAAGGGTATAACGATGAAGGTAGAATCATCACTTTAGAGTATGATAATTTCTATTTCGTCAATACCTATGTCCCTAATGCACAACCGGAACTTGCGAGACTTGATTATCGCATGAGTTTTGAAGATAACTTTAGATCATACTTAAGTAGATTAAAAGCAACTAAACCAGTTGTCCTTTGTGGAGATTTAAACGTTGCTCACAAAGAAATTGACCTAAAGAATCCTCAGTCAAATCAAAAGAACCCTGGATTCAGTATTGAAGAAAGAACTAAATTTCAAGAATTATTAGATGCTGGTTTTATCGATACTTACCGATATCTTTATCCTGATACGGTTAAATACACTTGGTGGTCATATCGATTTAACGCAAGAGCGAATAACTCAGGATGGAGAATTGACTATTTTGTAGTTTCAGAAGATTTAAAGAAAAAAGTTAAAGATGTAAAAATACTCAATGAAATTTTTGGTAGTGACCATTGCCCAGTTGAAATTGATATTGATTTGTAGGTGACTCATGAACCGTTTAACTCTAAAGATTATTGCAATTACTACTATGTTACTAGATCACATTGCTTTGATCTTTTTTGCTAGTGACGGTTGGTTGTATTTTGTTTTCAGAGGTTTAGGAAGAATAGCTTTTGTGTTATTTGCTTATTTGTTAGCTGAGGGTTTTCATCATACCAAATCAATAAAAAACTATTTGTTAAGAATTGGTATAACAACTTTAATAATTGAACTTGGTTTGTTAGGATATTACTTTATCAGTAAAGAAAACATGCTGTTGAACTTTAATATTTTTTGGACACTTCTATTCGGTTTATTTGGTTTATATTTAATCGGTAGAAAAGAAGTTTACTTAAGAATTTCAGTCATTCCTTTGATTATAGTGGCTGAATTATTACAATTTTCTTATGGAGCATATGGTGTTTTGATGATTGTAATGTTTGGCTTATATCAAAATAGATTAACAAGTTTCTTCCACCTTATTTTCCTTAACTTATTGTTTATTGATTGGCCATTATTTGAGCTTTTCAATATTAGTGAAATGGCTAAATACCCGTATTTACAGTGGTTCAGTGTCTTAGCTTTTATCCCGATTTTTCTCTATAACAAACAACTTGGCAAATACCAATTAAAATGGTTTTTCTATTTGTTTTATCCTGCACATTTACTAATCCTTTTTTTCATCAGTGATTTTCTTTAAAAGGTGGTGACTTAAGAAAATGAATTCTGTCTTTTCTACAAAAGAGTTTAGGAAAATTGAACTAGAGACAATAAAGCAAAAAAACCTAAGTGAAACTGATTTAATGTATCAGGCTGGATATATGCTTACCAAAGATTTTCTATCTCGACTTCAACCTAATGTCTTCGATGAAATTGTCATTATCAGTAACTCTGGCAATAACGGTGGAGATGCTTTAGTGATGTTTAAAGAACTTAAAACAAGAGGTTACAAAGTAAAAATCTTCTTTATTGGCCAGCCTGAAAAAGCTTCTACGGCTTATAAGCATTATTATCAAGAAATATCTTTAAAGTTAGATGATAATGAACTTTTAAAGACGCCTAATTTTGATGGGGCTAAGTATATTATTGACGGTATTTTTGGCATTGGTTTAAAGCGAGATATTAAGGGAAAATATTGTGAACTGATTAAAATTATTAATGATTCTCAATCGATAGTCTATTCAATCGATTTGCCTTCAGGGATTCATCCTGATTCTGGTAAAGCGATGAATGTAGCTGTAAAAGCTGATTACACTGGTGTTTTGGGTTATTATAAAACTGGTAATCTTCTTAGTAAAGCCCAAGATTATCATGGAGAAATCAGGCTGCTTGATATTGGATTAATAAGCAAAGATGCAAATATTTATTTAGTAGAATTAGATGACATTGACATCAAGGAAAAGCGGAACTTTGACACTCATAAATATAACTTCGGTAATATAGCTTTTGTCGGTTCTTCAAAACTTCCTGGGGCGATTAATATGTCAGCTTTAAGCGCTCTTAGAAATGGTAGTGGTTTAGCTAGTGTATATTATGATGAGGAAATAGTGAGATTTTATCCAGATTTGTTATATAAAAGTCTTGATAAAAATGAAGACTTTTCAAAATATGATGTTGTAGTTTTTGGGCCAGGAGTAAATGAGAAAAACTCTCTGTACCTAAACTTATTAAATAAAATAATTGAGAATAATAAAGTTGTGGTAGATGCCTTAAGTATCGAAATGATTGATCAAAGGAAGGATTTAAAAAACGTAATTATCACACCGCATCTAGGTGAACTTTCTAGGTTATTAAAAATTGATAAAAACTTAATCTTAGATGCTCCAATTTTTCATTTGAGAGCTTTAGCGAAAAAAGGTTTGACGATTATCTTAAAAGGCGCAACTAGCATTGTTCAATATCAGGATAATACATACCTTTTACAGTCAAGAAATCCCGGTTTAGCTAAAGCAGGAACTGGAGATGTGTTAGCTGGTTTGATTGGTAGTTTTTATCATAAAACCAATCAATTAGAAGCTTGTCTGAAAGCCTTTAAAATTCATGCTTTAGCTAGTTATCAAGCTAGAGAAAAATATAGTGAAACTGGATTTTTAGCTAGTGATTTAATTGAAGAAATCGGAAAGGTAAAAAGATAATGAAATATATATACGGTCCAATACCATCAAGAAGATTAGGTCAAAGTTTAGGTATTTCCCCAATTTCAAAAAAGACTTGTAATCTAGCTTGTGTTTATTGTATGTTAGGAAATACAGATAAAATGACAAACGATTTTGTTTATGAGTATCCGGTTAATGAGATTCTTGATGAAGTAAAAATCATGCTTAAAAAAGCAGAAATTATTGATGTAATAACGATAGTTGGTGAAGGTGAGCCCACACTATATTTAAAACTCGGTGAATTAATCACTAAGATTAAGGAGTTAACTGATATTCCAGTGGCAGTTATAACCAACGGAACTTTATTAACTGAAGACTCGGTATATCAAGCTTTGTTAAAAGCTGATATAGTTCTACCATCAATTGATGCGTATGACGAAATAAGTTTTAAACTTATTAATCGACCACATAAAGCTTTAAACTATCAAAATAGTTTAGCAGCATTAATTAAGTTTTCTCATGAATATCAAGGTCAGATTTGGTTAGAAACTATGATCATGTCAGGTTATAATGATTCTTTTGAAGCGGTTGAAGGATTTAAAAATATCTTTAAGAAAATCCGTTACGATCGTCTTTACTTAAATTCACCAGTTCGCCCCCCTGCATTATCAACTGTAAAAACTGTTGATCATGATTTAATGGATTCTTTGGCTAGAACCTTAAATGGAATTAATATTGATTTGTTAGCAGATCCAAATTTCCATTCAGAAATTGCTGATGACTATGAAGCAATTCTTTCAATTATTAAAAGACATCCGATGAATCAATTTGAAATATCTTCGTTTTTAAAGAGTCGAAAGAATTTAATGCCTGAAGCGATATTTACAAAACTTAATAAAAATTCTGATTTAATAAGAATTAACTATAAAAGTTATGACACCTACAGATTTAAATAGGAGGTAAAAAAATGAAATATAAAGATTATGAACCAAAAATCGATTCTACGGCTGTTAATCTAGGTGGAGACGTAATTGGTAATGTCACAATTAAAAAAGACGTAAATATCTGGTTTAACGCAACTATCAGAGGTGATATGGCAGGAGTAACAATCGAAGAGGGATCAAATATCCAAGATAATGTTGTAGTGCATACCAATATCAATCAACCAACCTATATTGGTAAGTATGTAACTGTTGGCCATAGCGCTATAATACATGCTTGTACGGTTAATGACTATGCATTAATCGGAATGGGATCAATTATCTTAGACAAGGCTGTCATTGGTGAAAAAGCAATGGTGGCTGCTGGTACGGTTGTGCCACCAGGTAAAATTGTCCCACCGAAAACATTAGCATTGGGAAACCCAATGAGAATAATCCGAGATTTAACTGAAAAAGAAATTGAAGCTAATATCAATAACTCAAGGGAATATATTAAATTATCCAAGGAGTATTAAGATGGAAAAACTAGTTAAGAAAGCCAAAGATTATGTAAAACAATTGCGTGATGAAGAACCCACAGGTCATGATTTCCATCACGCCTTAAGGGTATATAATAATGCATTATATTTATCTGTAGGAAAAGACGTTGATTTATTAGTGATTTCTTTAGCGGCTTTACTTCATGACCTTGATGACCCGAAGATTTCATCTAAAGATAGTCATTTAGCGGAAGATTTTTTAAAGCAAAATCTGGAAGAAAAAAAGCAAAGAGAAGTAATGGATATCATTGAAAGCATATCTTTTACCAAACAAAAACATGGTGTTTATCCTGAAAGCTTGGAAGGAAAAATTGTTCAAGATGCAGATCGATTAGATGCTTTAGGAGCTATTGGGATTGCTAGATGTTTTGCCTATACTGGTAATAAGCAAAAACTAATTTACAACGAAAGTATTGATGATGATTCAGCAATCGCACATTTTTATCAAAAATTACTTAATCTCGATATTTATATGAATACTACCGAAGCTAAGATAATCGCAGAAAATAGAATTAAGTACATGAAAAACTTTTTAGAAGTCTTCTTTAATGAATGGCGTTGAACCTAGCTTTTTTACTAGAGCTAGGTTTTTTAATTATTAAAGTATAAATCTCTTTGAACTGTAAATGTCTGGATTTATAAAATAATTTTTTGTACAATAAATAATAATAAGTGATATAATATCAATGGTGATAACATGATAAAGATTTTAAGAGAAAAAGGTACAATATTAGGAATATTTTTAGTTTATTATTACCTTATCCAAATAATTACTTTTGAATGGATTAATTTTCAATTTCTTCCTTCAAGTTTTTTTGTTGACTTTTTTATTGCATTGATGATTGGATCAGTTGTCTTTTTATTTAAGTCTAATAAACTAGCTATAGCTTATGTTACTGTGATAATTTCTATGGTTATTGCACTTTTTATGGTCAATGCTACCCTTTACAGTGTTTATCGTGATATTTTTACATTACAGCAGTTTACACTTTTGCAGGAAGCAGGAGCGGTTTTCAGGTTTGAATTTGTATCAATAAACTCTTTGATAGTTACGGTATTGATAGCTATTTCTTATTTTTTAGTTATCTATGTCGCTTGGAAAAAAATCTTAAGAACTAATAGTAGTAATTTTTATTATCCTAAAGCAGCAATTATCTTTATAAGTCTAAACTTGTTGTTGGTGAGTTTTTTTTTCAGCGACATCGAAACTTTTGATTTATATCGAGATGATAATGCAGTAACAGCTTTTAAGCGGACATCATTAAAGAAGTACGGACTATTTGGTTATTACTTTAAGGAATCAGAATTTCTAATCGGTGGTAGTCAAATTGACCCGGATATTGATATTGACGATGACTCGATAATTCCAGTTGAAAATCCTGGGTTAACCGATTATCACGGCTTCTTAGCTGGTGCTAATGTAATTACGATTCTTGTGGAAACCCTTCAACCATTTGCGGTTAATGAGGTCTTAACCCCTAATTTATATAAGCTGAATCAAGAAGGTTTGTATTTTCCAAATAACTACAGTGAAAATAAAACTAATGTTTCCGAAATGATTGCGATTACCGGTAATTATCCAACATTTTATTTTTTACCGAAAACCTATGATTATGATTTTTCCCAATCTTTACCTAGCGTTCTAAGAGAGGATAATTATCATACGGGGTATTTTCATGATAATGTTGGTAGTTTTTATAATCGCGAAAAATTCTTTGAAGATTTAGGCTTTGATGACTTATACTTTCATGAAGATCTTTTCCCTGATAAAGAAATGTGGCATTGGGGAGGGAATTATAATTTAGATAGTTTAACCGTAGAAAGTGTCATCGATAAAATCGAAACTGAAGGTAATTTCTATTACTATTGGTCAACGATGATTACTCATGGACCATATAACAATAGTTCTGAGAATATTAACTTGTTTACTGAACTAGGATATTTTGATCAAATCGATACAGCTGAAAATGATGGTCTTTGGGAAAATCCTCTTTCTGAAGTAGAAGAAGACGCTTTGAAAATCAGATATTATCAAGCAGCTGTAATGGATTTTGATAAAGCTTTAGGGAAATTATTAGACTTCTTAGAAGAAAATAACATCTTAGATGATACTATTTTAGTTTTATTTGGTGATCATAATGTCTACTATCATGATTTGAGCAAAAAGATGTATGAAGAAAGTGGTTCAGAATATTATAATTTTGAGATGTATAAGACATATCTAAATATCTATAATCCACTTTTAACCAATAAGTTTCTCGAAACAAATTCTACAAATGTAATTGAGAAGTTTGTTTCTTTATATAATATAGTTCCAACGGTTTTTGAGTTGTTAGGTTATGAGTATAATCAAAACTTTATGATGGCAGAACCTGTTTTTACAGATGCATTAGAAATTTTTTACTCACAGAAATTAACTGGTTATTTTAACGATAAGTTTTATAGTGATGATGGATTTGATGTGATTTACCAAAGTGCAGATGCTTCTGGAAGTGACTTAAATCTCTTCTTAGATAAGACTTTCATCTTGAATAATCGAATAGAAATGATTAATTACTTTTATGATGAAACAAAAAAACCGATTTAATTAGTAAAAATATGTTGAGGTGATAAATATGTGGGAAACTATTTGGGAATTTATTAGTTCCGTTCCGGTCTGGGAAGCTTTGGTGATTTTAGTTGCGAAAGTTGTTGAAGTATCTATTGGTACATTAAGAATAATTTTTATTGGTAAGGGTTTGAGAAAACCTGGTACTTTACTTGCACTTGTTGAGATATTGCTTTGGGTTTTCATTGCTTCTAGAGTTATTACTGGTTTAGCTGAGACACCATTAAAAGGAGTCTACTACAGCATCGGTTTTGCTTTAGGTGTATATCTGGGGTCAATTTTAGAAAGTCATCTAGCTGTGGGTAAAATCTTTATTCAAGCGATAATCATGAAAGATGAAGCTAATACTGTTATTAACGCTTTGAGAGAAGCCGGACATGGGGTTACAAGTATTGATGCACACGGTAAATATAAAGACCGTGAAGTGTTACTATTGTTTGCTAATCGTAAGAATAAGGAAGACATTGTAAAAATAATTTCTGAAAACGATGATGATGCTTTAGTTGTCGCTAATGAGGTTTCTTATCTGCGAGGTGGATTTGTTAGTCCATGGCGTAAATTAGCTAAATAAATCACAGTTTTTTCAAACAAAAAATTCTTAAAAAAAATAGTTGAAATTTATCTTGAAATCATTTAAAATAGATAATGCAACTAAGCAGGTGTAGTTTAATGGTAAAACCGGTGCTTGCCATGCATCTAATGGGGGTTCGATTCCCCTCGCTTGCTCCATACACTAAAAGTCGACATTTTGTATCTAATACAAGATGTCTTTTTATTTTTATTGCTTCACTGAGATGTTTCACAAGTATCTAGATGATCAGAAAAAAGTCGACAATGTCGATTAAAATATTCTAAATGTCGACATAATAAGATATAATATAGACAAAGGCGGTGACATAATGAATTACACAAAAACATTAAGAAAGTTTTGTATACAAAATCAAGGACGAATATTTGATGTTCAATATGAACAAAATCATCGGTTTTCTTTGATACCATATAAAACACTGCTTAAGATACTGAATAGATTAGAAGATGAGCAAATCCTTTCAAGTATTGCAAAAGGGGTATATATTGTCAAATCTGATCAAGATATTGACATTGATAAAGCAATCAAAGAATATTATGTGGATCATTTTAGCGGTATGATGGTTGGCAAAGCGATGTATAACTACTACGATATCGGAGATCAAGATGATGATACTATTCAGATTTATACGAACAAAATAGTATCTAACAACAAATCAATTGATAAGTACCACCTCATCAAGTTTAATACATTATTCTATGATGAAGTAGTAAGTCTAATTACTGCCTTGGAGTTAATAGAAAAAGTAAGTTCTATAAAAGATATCGATTATATTCGTTATCATGAAGAAAAAGAATCTGGGATAAAATCATATTCCGATGAGATTTTCAAAGAGATTATAACGCACCATCCCTATAAATACTCAACAGTAGCTACTCTTGATGAATTATTAAATAGATATTCAATTAAGAATGATCTCATAAACATCTACAAAGAGAATTATAAAAATGTTCTTCAGAAATAATGAAACAGATTTTTGGAAATGGTGTAGACATTATTTAAAACGAGCAAAGTATGTTATCAAATTTTATGATAATATAGAAAATACTCATTATCGTATTAAAAACATAAAACAATACAAAGATGCCAAAGAAATCATTGAACAATATGAAGTTTTAAAATATACGCTAACTGAAGAACAAAACCAGTTACTAGAAAAATCATTGATTAATAATGAAAGTTTTAAATACGATAAAAGAACATTTAATAACATTGATGAAATCATGAGAAATTGGAGTCAAATCTGTTTTCCAAAACATAAATTGAAACTCAAATCAATCTCTAAAATAGAAGTTGGTAAAGCAATAAAAAATCAAAGACTATATCATGACATGTCATTAAAGTTTGTTGCAGATTTACTTAATATTAGTCAAGCAACTCTTAAAAGTTATGAGACTGGAACTAGATTAGCAAGACTAGATGTGATATATGGATTATCTCAGATTTATAATACTACAATTGATAAGTTGATTTATTACAACATTAAAATAACTTAATTCATTTTTTACCTTTTTCTGCCTTCATTTATTGTATAGAATATTATATAATAGATGGTAAGATACTCGATAAGGAGATGATGAAATGAATGACATCAAAGAATCTGTAGACATTATTCCCGAAGATCTAGAAAATGAGTATTTGACTGAAAAAGAAGAATTACAGTTGAAAAAACTTATAAAATCTTTGTTTTTTTATACTATTTTGGTAGTCTTAACATCATTAACTTCTATAATACTAAAATTTCTTGAAGTAGAGAGAAGTGTAACATTGATATCTGGTACTATAGCAATAGTGATTATTGTTTTTATAGTTATACGAGTAACAATGATTTATAAAGAAGTTGGAAATCTAGGGAGAAAGTAATCTCGTGGTTCAAGTTTCTTTTTGACACAAAGAAATAACCACTTGAAAATTGACTTGGACTATATAGGGTAAATGCAACAGTCTTTTTGAATATCCCTTAGTAAAGCCATTTTTATAGGGGTGCGTAAAATCCCATGAAGGGTGCGTAAAAATAGGCTAGGGGTGCTAATTTGTATCAAAATAGGTAGTATTACACAT
>Ga0172382_10002062_pt1 | contig 34385 bp, 22 predicted proteins | sample Leawel138RmetaG_FD_122245 | JGI IMG/M metagenome (GOLD analysis project Ga0172382, IMG submission 122245) | Leachate microbial communities from a municipal landfill in Southern Ontario, Canada - Leachate well 138R metaG | ecosystem: Engineered > Solid waste > Landfill > Unclassified | place...
AGATCTCATCGGGGCCCGCAGTCAAGTACTGCATACAGAGGCCGGATATACGACAGACAACCTGCTCTTGTCATTGAATGTTGAAAACCTTGCAATGAGGGAGGAGACCATATACGACAACCCGGTAACGCGACCCGGCCATCTCTTAATGTTTCCTTAATCTTGCCGGACAGATCATATGGCGTGCCGATCTGATCCGCGCGCGCAAGACGCGATATCTCGCCATATCGCTCCATATCCCCTCTTCTCTTCAGTGCGGCCCCGACCATGCCCGCGGTCCCGGCAGCGCTTCAGGAGTCTATTGCATGAGTAAACGACAAACCGGGCTGGCAATTCTCGGGGCATGCCTGTTGGCCTGCAGCATCGGCCTCGCTGCCGACCCCGGCGTTGCCGATCCCGTACAAGGCCAGGCAGCTGCGGCGGTATGTGCCAGTTGTCATCAGGCCGACGGCAGTGGCATGAATATCCCCGGTGCCGAATCCTGGCCCCGCCTCGCCGGCCTGGACGCCACCTATCTGGCCAAGCAGATAGAGGATTTCAAATCGGGCCAGCGCAGCAGTCCCACCATGCAGGCATTCGCCCAGATGCTCACTGATGAGCAGATCCCCCACGTCGCCGCCTGGTTCGCCAGTCTGCCCGCGCCGAGTCTGTCATCGGCCGAACCCTATTCTCCCGAGCTGCTGGAGCGCGGCCGACTATTGGCCACCGAGGGTGACTGGGATAACTACCTGGTGCCTTGTTCCAGTTGCCATGGCCCCGACAACCTGGGTGCCGGCTCGGTGTTTCCGGCCATCGCTGGGCAACATCCGGCCTATATCCGCGATCAGCTGCTGAACTGGCAGCAGGGTAGCCGTCAGAACGATCCGCAACAGCTGATGGCCACCGTCGCTGCGCGCATGAGTGCGGACGATATCCAGGCCGTCGCGGCCTGGCTGTCGACCCAGCCGGGTACGCCCGAACAGAAACCGGAATAGGAGGTCCGCATGACTATTTTCCGACTACCTGCCACCAAGGTGCGGCATTACCTGCTGGCGACGCTGACCGGCATTCTGACTGGCGTTATCCCGCTTGCCCAGGCCGAGCTGTCCGAGGAGTCCAGACGCATTCTGGCCAACATGGCGCCTGGCGCTCCCGCACCGGTGGAAGGCGATTTCGTGCATATTCCCCCCACGCTGGACGAACTGCAGGCCTCCGCGCTACACCCGGAATTGAAGAAGGTCATCCTGCGCGGCCACGATATCTTCACCAACACCCAGCAATATCGCGGGCAATATGTGTATAACGAGCTGAACTGCGACAGCTGCCACCTTGGCGCGGGTCGGCTGCCGTTCTCCGGGCCGGTATGGCCGGCGGCGGTCACCCTGCCGGACTACCGGCCCAAGAATGATCACGTCAACAATCTCGAAGAACGCATCGCCGGCTGTTTCTCCTATTCGATGAATGGCCAGCCGCCGGCCTACGGCAGTGACGAGATGCTGGCGCTGTCCAGCTATATCCAGTGGCTGGCCAAGGGTGTACCCATGTACCAGCCGGGCGCCAGCATGTACGGCCGCGGCTACCCGCGACTGGCCGATGCCGCCGAGCAACCTGACTATCATCGCGGCGAGAGCATCTATCAGGACCGCTGTTCGGTCTGTCACGGCGACGATGGCGCTGGTCTGAACACCCGGGGCAAGGTGGTATTTCCTGCACTCTGGGGCGACGAATCCTATAACTGGGGAGCCGGCATCAGCCGGGTGTTCACGCTCGCCTCCTTCATCAGGCACAACATGCCGTTGGGCCAGCCCAACACCCTGAGCGAGCAGGAAGCCTGGGACGTGGCGTACTATGTCAATGCCCAGGAACGCCCTCAGGACCCGAGATACACCGGCGATGTGCGAGAAACCCGCGAACGTTATGGCGAAACCTTCCACAAGCACAGCCTGTATGGCCTCGAGGTGGAAGGACGACTGCTGGGCGACCATGACAATGCCGGCAACAAGGACTTTCTCAAGCCCGAGGCGCTGCGCTCACGCTCGTTCGACTGAGAGACCACGGAGCAGGGGGCGGCGGCCGCCTCCTCCTCCGTTCAGGCCATGACCCGCCACGATAACCAGTAGAATGCCATGGGCGGGGCGCGGTCCCCGGCAGCTTTCAGGATCGGGGCAGGAGTGACAATGCATGTATTGCTGATCGAAGATAACGCGCTGGTAGCCAGTGGCATCTGTGCCGGTCTCCAGTTGCATGGCTATTCGGTGACCCGGGTCCATACCGCGGGCTCTGCCGACAGCGTATTGCGCTCCACCCATGTGGACCTGGCGATTCTCGATCTGGGTCTGCCGGATGAGGATGGCCTGTCCCTGCTGCGCCGCTGGCGCGCCTCCGGGCAGGACCTGCCCATCCTCGTACTCACTGCCCGGGATGCCGTGGCCCACCGCATTCAGGGCCTGCAGGACGGCGCCGACGACTACCTGACCAAGCCCTTTGATCTGGATGAGCTGTGCGCTCGCCTGCAGGCCCTGCTGCGACGTGCCGGTGGCCGCGCCGTCCGCGAGCTGGTCTGGCGTAACGTGCGTATCCTTCCCGATCAGGGCCAGGCCTGGTGCGCGGGTATCCCCGTCAGCCTGTCGCGGCGCGAGCTCGCCCTGCTGCAGGTGTTCTGCCAGTACCCCCGGCAGATTCTCAGCAACGCCCAGCTCGAGGACAGTCTCTACGGTCTGGAGATGAACATCGAGAGCAATGCCCTGAGTGTGCATATTCATCATCTGCGCCGCAAACTGGGCCAGGACATCATCGAAACCGTTCGCGGCCAGGGCTACCGGCTGGGCACGGCGGAGCCCGGGGAATGACTCTCAGGCTGCGGTTGCTGCTCGCCATCGGCATCTCCCTCACCCTGCTATGGAGCCTGGTGGCCGGCTGGCTGTTCATGGATATGCGCCGGGAGCTGCAAGCGGTGCTGGACAACCGCTTGCAAGCCTCCGCGCGCATGGTCGCCGGCCTGATCGAACAGATGCCGGTTGACGTGCTGGATGTCGATACCAGTCAGGCGCAGATCGATATTGCCACCCTGGACGGCCTGGCCTGCGAGGTCAGCATCATGCGCGGCCAGATCACCAGCAAGACCCTGGTACGGACCCAGGGTGGCCCGGACATGAGCGATACCCAGCCCGGCTTCGGCACCTACCGGCGCAACGGCAACCTCTGGCGCGTCTATGTGCTGGAGCAGGGCGACCTGCGTATCGCCACAGCGGACCGGATGAATGTGCGCGATACCCTGCTGCAGGGCCTGGCCCTGTCCTTCGGGCTGCCATTTGCCATCGCCCTGGTGGGCAGCCTGCTATTGTCCTGGCGGGCCATCGGCAAGGGCTTGCAACCCTTCGATCGCATCCGTGCCCTGCTGGCAGGACGCGATCCGGGCGACCTTTCCCCACTGCCGACAGTCAGTGCGCCACCCGATCTGCAACCGCTGGTCGATACCATCCATGATCTGCTGCAGAGGGTGGCGGGTGCCATCCTGCGGGAACGCCAGTTCACCGACGATGCCGCCCACGAATTGCGTACTCCCCTGACTGCCATCAAGACCCACCTGCAGGTCGCCCGGCTGGCAATCGCCCAGGGCAGGGAAGGCGGTCTGGTACAGGACTCCCTGGCATCCGCCGAACAGGGTGCCGTGTATCTGCAGGAAACACTGGATCAGTTGCTGTTGCTTGCGCGCCTGGACAGCCAGCAGGAACCGACCGAGCCACAGCTCGCTGACGTGACCGCAGCCGCCAGGCAGGCCGGTGCGGAGCTGACCGCCATTGGCCTGGATGCCGATACGCGCATTCGCCTGGTCCAACGGACCAACGCTCCCTTGAGCGCTGCCATTCCCCACTCGCTGATGGTGGCCACCCTGCGCAATCTGCTCGACAACGCCCTGCGCTACTCCCCTTCCTCCACCCCGGTCGACATCGACCTGTCCCAGGATGGCGCGCACATCCGCATCGCCGTGCAGGATCAGGGCCCGGGCATTGCCGATGATCAGATAGCCAAGGTGACCGAACGCTTCTGGCGGGCACAGCGCGATGACTTCGGCAGCGGATTGGGGCTGTCCATCGTGCGCCTGATCGTGGACCGGCATCAGGGCACCCTGGCCCTGAGCAACCGCAGCGGTGGCGGACTGACAGCGGAAGTGGTCCTGCCCTGCGCGGGACCCGCGCAGCTGAACTCCCCGGGCTGACGGCCCGACAGGCGGTCACCAGCGCCTGCCGCTGGCCAGCTCAGATATGCCGCGCGCCCTGGCGCAGCATCCGGGCCAGATGGCAGTTGGGCTTGCCGTCGCAGCCCAGGCACATGCTCCGGGCCGTGCACAATTCGCGGTCGGCTGCCTGCACGGTATGGCCGGAGGTCAACAGATAGCGGACCAGCGTCATCAATCGTTTCATTATCCTGCTCCTTGGGCTGGGGTCAGTCACAGGCTAGAAGCGCATGCCCGGTGCGGCCTTGATCGGTATCAAGCAGCACCATTATCGCGACCAACGGCACACCGCAGCCAAATCCCACACGATTCGACCGGACATTATGTCGCAGGCTGAAATGATCTCGGTCAAATTCACACACCCCGATTACGCACATAATCGAGACCATCAATCGACAGTTCGATGATTGGAGAACACGATGGCTGCGGCGGTGGGTTTACTGCGCTCCGGCACCCCGGGTATGGCTGGGGCCAATACGGCATCTGGCCAGCGCTGCGCCCTGATCCTGCTGGTCTGTCTGGCCCTGCTGAGCCCCCTGCTCCAGGCCGGACCGGATGAGCAGCGCCAGCGTCAGCTCGATAACCTGCTGTTGCAGGACTGCGGCTCCTGCCACGGCCTGCGCATGACCGGCGGGCTGGGCCCGGCGCTGACCCGCCAGGCACTGGCCGACAAGCCCCGCGACAGCCTGATTGCCACCGTGGCCCATGGCCGCCCCGGTACCGCCATGCCCGGCTGGAATGCCCTGCTCGATGAGCAGGATATCGCCTGGCTGGTCGACCGCCTGCTGCAAGGATACCCCCGCCCATGAAACGCCCGCTGCTATCCCTGGCCATCGCCGCCCTGCTGCTTGGCGGCTGCGCCCACTCGCCCCAGCCCCTGCCACTGCGCGGCACCGGCGATCTGGGCGTGGTGGTGGAACGCGCCACCGGCACCCTGCAACTGATCGAAAGCAGCACCCGCACCAGCCTGGCCCGCATCGACGGGCTGGGTGACCTGTCCCACGCCTCGGTGGTGTTCTCCCGCGACCAGCGCTACGCCTATGTGTTCGGTCGCGACGGCGGTCTGACCAAGGTCGACCTGCTGCTGCAGAAGGTGGAGCAGCGGGTGATCCAGGCCGGCAACAGCATCGGCGGGGCCATCAGCAGTGACGGCTCGCTGATCGCCGTGGGCAACTATGAGCCGGGCGGGGTGCGGGTGTTCGATGCCCAAAGCCTGGAGCTGATCGCCGATATCCCCGCCACACCGCTGGCTGATGGCAGCGCCAACTCGCGGGTGGTCGGTGTCACCGACGTGCCCGGCCGGCGTTTCATCTACAGCCTGTTCGATACCGGGGAGACCTGGCTGCTGGATTTCAGCCAGGGCAACCAGCCGGCCACTACCCGCTTCGAAAACATCGGCAAGCAGCCTTATGACGCCCTGCTCACACCCGAGGGCCGCTATTACATCGCCGGGCTGTTCGGTGAGGACGGCATGGCGCTGATCGACCTCTGGCACCCGGAGCGGGGCGTGACGCGCATTCTCGACGGTTACGGCCGCGGCCAGCAGAAACTGCCGGTGTACAAGATGCCGCATCTGGAAGGCTGGACCCTGGCCGGCGACCAGGCCTTCGTGCCCGCCGTCGGTCAGCACCAGGTATTGGTGATGGACAGCAGCAACTGGCAGCAGACCGGTGCCATCGATGTCGCCGGCCAGCCGATCTTCGTCATGGCCAGACCGGATGCGCGGCAGATCTGGGTCAACTTCGCCCACCCGGACAACCATCAGGTGCAGGTGATCGATAGCGAAACCCATGAGGTCATCGCCACCCTGGAGCCGGGCCCGGCGGTATTGCACATGGAGTTCACCCCGCGTGGCGACCAGTTGTGGCTGTCGGTACGTGACGGTGGCGAAATCCAGGTATGGGATCCCTACACGCTGAAGAAGATCACCAGCCTGCCGGCCGAAAGCCCCAGCGGCATCTTCTTCAGCAGCCGCGCACATGCGACCGGCCTATAGGGAGCCGTCCAGATGATCAACATGACCAGTCACGTCCTCATCCCATCATTGCGAATCCGGACCCCGGCGAGGCAGGCAAATACCGTTCCGGCTGTACCACACCAGCGTCATTGCGAGCACAGCGCGGCAACCCAGTGGGTGCCGGATACTCCGGGTATATGGATTGCCACGCCCTGCGGGCTCGCAATGACGCTAATGGCGTACAGGACAAGAGGGGACTGACATGCAACTGAACGACCTGAGCCAGCGCCTGATCGAACGCTACCAGCACCAGCTGCCGCTGTGCGCCGAGCCCTGGCAGGCCATGGCCGAGGAACTGGGCTGCAGCGAGGCCGAGGTGCTTGATTGTCTGCGCCGACTGGATGACGGCGGGGTGCTGTCCCGGGTCGGGCCGGTATTCGAACACAGCCGCGCCGGGGCCAGTACCCTGGTGGCACTGGCGGTACCACCGGAGCGACTGGAGCAGGTAGCCGAGCTGGTCAACCGCTATCCCGAGGTCAATCACAACTACCTGCGCGAGCATGACTACAACCTGTGGTTCGTACTCACCGGCCCGGACCGGCAGGCATTGGAGCGCTGCCTGGAAGATATCCAGCACAGCACCGGCCTGGCACCACTGGACCTGCCCATGCGCCGGGCCTATCGCATCGACCTGGGCTTTCCGCTGGAGGATGCGCCATGACCGGACTCTGCGCCAGCCAGCAGCTCGCCCTGCGTCGTCAGCTGGAACGTGGCCTGCCGCTGACCACCCGCCCTTACCGGCATATAGCCGAACAGCTCGGTGCCAGCGAGCAGGCAGTACTGGATCAGGTGAACCAATGGAATACCGAGGGCCTGTTCCGCCGCTTCGGGCTGGTGGTGCACCATCGGGCGCTGGGCTTTCGTGCCAATGCCATGCTGGTGCTGGACATTCCCGATCAGGCGGTCGACGCCATCGGCGAACAGCTCAGCAGCGCACCCGGCATCAACCTGTGCTACCAGCGGCCCCGCCGTCTGCCGCACTGGCCGTTCAACCTGTTCTGCATGGTGCATGGCCGCGAGCGGGCAGCGGTGCAGGCGCATATCGAGCGCTTGCTGGAGCGCTACGAGCTGGACCATCTGCCGCACCGGCTGCTGTTCAGCACCCGCGCCTTCAAGCAGCGCGGTGGCCGCTTCACCCCGGCGGCGGAGGTGGCCCATGGATGAGCTTGACCGGCGTCTGATCAATCGCCTGCAACATGGCCTGCCATTGGTGCCACAGCCCTGGCAAACGCTGGCCGAGGAGCTGGGCAGCCGACCCGAGGCCCTGCTGGCACGTACCCAGGCACTGCTGGACGACGGCACCCTGACCCGCTTCGGCCCGATGTTCGATATCGAACGTTTGAACGGAGCCTTCACCCTGGCCGCGCTGTCGGTGCCGGAGGCGCGTTTCGAAACGGTCGCCACGCAGCTGCACGCCCTGCCCGAAGTGGCCCACAACTACCGCCGCGAGCATGACTGGAACATGTGGTTCGTACTGGCCTGTGAAAGCCCCAGGGAGATCGACGCCAGTATCCAGCGCATCGAGGCCATGACCGGCCTGCCGGTACTCAACCTGCCCAAGGAGGAGACCTACCATGTCGGCCTGCATCTGCCCGTCTGACGCCGAACTGGCCAGGCGCCTGATCGAACTCACCCAGGCCGGCCTGCCGCTGGTGGCCGAGCCCTGGGCGTGGATCGCCGAGCGTCTCGGCATCAGCACCGAAGACACCCTGGCGCTACTGCAACGATTGCAGGCGGATGGCGCCATCCGCCGCATCGCCGCGGTGCCCAACCACTACCGCCTCGGCTACCGGCACAACGGCATGACCGTATGGGATGTGGACGATGCGCACATGGATGAACTCGGCCCGCTGATCGGCGCCCAGCCCTTCGTCAGCCACTGCTACCGCCGTCCGCGCCGGGAAGGCTGGTGCTACAACCTGTTCGCCATGGTGCATGGCCGCAACGCCGAGGACATCGCCGCCGACCGCCAGCGCATCCGTGAGCTGCTCGGCGATGCCTGCCGCGCCGACGACATGCTGGTCAGCAGCCGCATATTGAAGAAAACCGGGCTGCGGCTGCAGAAAGCCGAGAACCCACCGTCCCGTCAAACCGTCGAGCCAGACCCACTGGATTCTCCGCCTTCGCGGAGAATGACGACAGTGGTGGCATCACCTCAGGAGGCATCCTCATGCTCAGAATAAGCCACTACCTGCGCGCCCTCGCCGACCCCAGATTGCGTGTGCTCGGTGCCCGCGGCACACCCGGCAGCCGCCCGCCGGTGGTGATCTGGAACCTGCTGCGGCGCTGCAACCTGACCTGCAAGCACTGCTACGCCACCTCCGCCGACAGCGAATTCCGCGACGAGCTGGACACCACCGAGGCGCTGCGGGTGATCGATGATCTGCATGAGGCCGGGGTGCGGGTGCTGATCCTGTCCGGCGGCGAGCCGCTGCTGCGCGAGGACATCTTCCAGCTGTCCAGCTACGCCCGGGAAAAAGGCTTCTTCGTCGCCCTGTCGACCAATGGCACGCTGATCAACGAAGACAATATCGAGCAGATCGTCGCTGCCCGCTACGACTATGTGGGCATCAGCATCGACGGCCTGCAGGCGGTGCATGATGAGTGGCGCCAGCTCAAGGGCAGCTTCAGCGCCTCGATGCATGCCATCGACCTGTGCCGCCAGCACCACATCCGCGTCGGTCTGCGCACCACCCTGACCCAGCATAATTACCCGCAGATGCCGGCGCTGCTGGAACTGATGCGCGAGCATGACGTGCAGAAGTTCTATCTGTCGCACCTGAACTACAGCGGTCGCGGCAAGCGCAGCCGCAAGGCCGATGCCCACCATGTGATGACCAGGGACGTACTGGATCAACTGTTCGAGCAGGCCTGGGCTGACGTACAGCAGGGCCGCGAGACCGACTTCGTCACCGGCAACAACGATGCCGATGCCATCGCCCTGCTGCAGTGGGCCCAACGGCGCATTCCCCAGCATGCGCCACGGCTGGAGCAGATGCTGCGCGCCTGGGGCGGCAACGCCTCGGGCAGTGGCATCGCCAATATCGACAACACCGGCAACGTACACCCGGATACCTACTGGTGGCAGCACAGCGTCGGCAATATCCGCCAGCGTAGTTTCAGGGATATCTGGCTGGACGCCCCCGACCCGCTGCTGCTGCAGCTGCGCCAGCATCCCCGCGCAGTGGGCGGGCGCTGCGGCCAGTGTCAGTGGCTGCCCATCTGCAACGGCAATACCCGTACCCGCGCCTGGGCCAGCGGCGATCTGTGGGGCGAGGACCCCGGCTGCTATCTGAGTGACAGGGAGATCGGCCTGCACCCGCCCCAATCCATCCCCTGCGTAATGGTGACTGACCATGCATGACCAACCTCCAGAAGGCCCGGCAGTACGCCTGACCCACGATTGCTTCCCCGCTTCGCTGGGCGCCACCCTGGCCCCAGGCGAAGTCGCCCTGGTCGGGGCCGGCCCCGGCGACCCCGGCCTGCTCACCCTGCGCGCCTGGAGCCTGTTGCAGCAGGCCGACGTGGTGGTCCATGACCGGCTGGTAAGCCCGGCGGTGCTGGAGCTGATTCCACCCCGTTGCGAACGCCGTTTCGTCGGCAAGACCAGCGGCTACCACAGCCTGCCTCAGGAACAGATCAACCAGTTGCTGGCCGAGCTGGCACTGCAGCAACACCGCGTGGTGCGACTCAAGGGCGGCGATCCGTTCATCTTCGGGCGCGGTGCCGAGGAGCTGGAACATCTGCTGGCGCACGGCATCGACTGCCAGGTGGTACCCGGCATCACCGCCGCCTCCGGCTGCAGCACCTATGCCGGCATCCCGCTGACCCACCGCGATCATGCCCAGTCCTGCCAGTTCATCACCGGCCATCTGCAACAGGACGGCGCCCTCTGCCTGCCCTGGCAGAGCCTGGCCAGCGGTGGCCAGACCCTGGTGTTCTATATGGGACTGGCCAGCCTCGGGGAGATTTCCCGGCAGTTGATCGCCGCCGGCCTGCCCGCCGACACCCCCGCCGCGCTGATCGGCAATGGTACCCGTCACGATCAGCAGGTGGTGCACGGCACTCTGCGCCAGCTCGAGCGGCTGGCCCGCGAACACCGGTTGGGCGCACCGACGCTGACCGTCATCGGCCAGGTGGTCGGACTGTTCCGGCAGCACCGGTTGAGCCATCCGGCCCGCCTCGGCGCCCAACCCGAACAGTTGCCACGGGAGGCACTGGCATGCGTCTGATCGCTTCCCTGCTGCTGGCGGCAAGCCTGCCGGTCGGGGTGCTGGCCAACGCCTCCAGCGCACCGGATGCCACAGCGCTGTACCAGGCCCAGTGCCAGAGCTGCCACGGTCTCAACCGCCTGGGTGGCACCGGCCCGGCGTTGCTTCCGGAAAGCCTCGGGCGGATCAAACCCGAGGAAGTCCGCAACGTCATCCATGATGGGCGCCCGGCCAGCCAGATGGCCGCCTATGGCGAGCTGCTCGGCAGCGATGAGATCGATGCGCTGGTCGGCTATCTGTACCGCCCGGCGGAGGTCGCACCGACCTGGAGTGAGGCCGATGTCCGCGCCAGCCACCGCATCCTGGCCGATGTCAGCCAGTTGCCGGACAGCCCACAGCATGGCGCCGATCCCCTCAACCTGTTCGTCGTGGTCGAGGCTGGCAATCACCATGTGCGCATTCTCGACGGCGACCGTTTCGAGGAACTGGCCAACTTCCCTTCGCACTTCGCCCTGCACGGCGGCCCCAAGTTCTCGCCGGATGGCCGCTTCGTCTACTTCGCCTCCCGCGATGGCTGGGTCAGCAAATACGACCTGCACAACCTGACCATGATCGCCGAGGTACGCGCCGGGTTGAACACCCGCAACCTGGCGGTCAGCAGTGATGGCCGCTGGGTGATGGTGGGCAATTACCTGCCCGGCAACCTGGTGGTGCTGGATGCCGAGGACCTGTCGCTGGTAAAACCCATCGAAGCCCTCGGCAACGATGGCACCCCGTCGCGGGTCAGCGCGGTCTATACCGCCCCTCAGCGCGACAGCTTCGTGGTGGCACTCAAGGATGTGAAAGAGGTCTGGGAGCTGTCCTGGGCCGGCACGCCGGATTTCGTACCGCGACGCATCCTGGCGGCGGACTATCTGGACGATTTCTCCTTCACCCCGGACTACCGCTACCTGCTGGCCACCTCACGCCAGGCCAAGGGTGGCCAGGTGATCGACCTGGATACCGGCGAGGCGCTCACCGATATCCCGCTGCCGGGCATGCCGCACCTGGGCTCGGGCATCTACTGGCAGCAGGACGGCCGCTGGGTGTTCGCCACACCCAATATCAGCCAGGGGCTGATCTCGGTCCTGGATCTGGCGACCTGGGAACTGGTCACGGAGATCCCTACCGAAGGGCCGGGCTTCTTCATGCGCAGCCACGAGAACTCGAAGTACGCCTGGACCGATGTGTTCTTCGGCCCCAACAACGACGCCATTCACCTGATCGACAAGCAGACCCTGAAGGTAGCCCATACCCTGCGCCCGGTGCCCGGCAAGAATGCCGCTCACGTGGAGTTCACCCAGGACGGCAGATACCTGCTGCTGAGTGTCTGGGACACCGATGGTGCGCTGCTGGTGATCGACAGCGAGACCCTGGAGGAGATCAAGCGCATCCCGATGAACAAGCCCTCGGGCAAGTACAACGTCGGCAACAAGATCGGCTTTGTGGAGGGGACATCCCATTGAACGGTAGGAAGCCCAGGGAGGCTGCAGGCCCCAAGTCGGCGAAGGCGCAACCATCCGGGAAAGTAGAAGCTCGATCACCCCGTCACATTCATATACTTCGCAGCCCAACCAATGCAGTCGTCGGGGAAGCTGTAGCGGTGCGCCAGCTCCGAGGCGTTGAGACCATTACCGTTGGCGATGCCGCGCTGCTCGCGCAGACTGTCGTAGGTGGCCTTGATCGCGGCGAAGAAGGCAGCATGGCCGTTGACCACGATACGCATGCCCAGCGCGGCCAGCTGTGCCTCATCACGTAGCTGCGGATTGCCGTAGGTGACCAGCATCAGCGGCACCTGCAGACCCTCGGCGATGGCCTCCAGATGGGCGAAATCTTCCACCCCGACCAGGCAGATGGCGTCAGCGCCGGCCTGCTGATAGGCACGGGTACGTTGGATCACGTCAGCCAGCGATTGCACTCCAGCATGCGTGCGACCGATGATCGCCAGGGCGCTGTCATCCCGCGCCTGGCGTGCCGCCTGCAACTTGCCGACACCCTCCTCCACGCTGATCAGCTCATACGATCTACGCCCGAACTGCGCCGGCAGCAGAGTGTCTTCCAGCGTCAGCGCGGCTATCCCGGCTCGCTCCAGCTCGGTCACCGTCCGCATGGCATTCAGCGCATTGCCGTAGCCGTGGTCGGCATCAGCGATCACCGGTAGCTGCGCCACCCGGCCAATACGAGTAGCCTGCTCGGCGAATTCGCTGAGGCTGATCAGTGCAATGTCCGGCGCAGCCAGCACCTGCAGTGAAGCAACCGAGCCACCGAGAATGCCGACCTCGAAACCAAGGTCAGCGGCGATGCGCGCCGAGAGAGGATCGAACACCGAGGCGGTGTGATAGCAGGCAGAGCTGGCCAGCAACGCACGGAACGCATTGCGCAGCTCATGATGAGAGGCTTTGGGCATGGTGATTCTGCTCTTTGATCGATAGCCGAAAGGTAATACGTGGCATGACCGTTTATCGACACGAACAGCGTGCCAACACCACTGTGCCGTCACGGAGCGGCGAAATATTGCAGGTGTGTCGAGGGAACTCGACACACCCAGCACAGTGGAGACTCGGTAGGTCACCGTTTACTTGATAAACCGCACCTGACTATTGATCTTCTCGATCACCGCGCCCTTGCGCTCATTGAAGCGCGCTTTGTTCTGCTCGAACAGGTTGTTGCCCTTGGTATCGATCGAGATGATCAGCGGGCCGAACTCGCGTACCCGGTTGACCCATAGGGTTTCCGGCATGCCCAGGTCCTGCCATTCGGCGCGCTCGATCTCTTCCACCTTGGTCGCCGCCAGCACCGCACAGCCACCAGGGAATACCGCATGCACCGCCTTGTTTTCCAGGCACCCGGTGGTGGTTTCCGGGCCCATGCCGCCCTTGCCGATGATCATCTTGACACCAGTTTGCTCAATGAACTCCTTCTCGAACTTCTCCATGCGCATGCTGGTGGTCGGACCGATGGAGACCATTTCGAACTCGCCATTGTCCTTCTTGCGCACGATCGGCCCGGCGTGAAAGATCGCCCCTCCACGCAGATCCACCGGCAGTTCGCGCTTGAGTTCGATCAGCCGACGGTGAGCCACATCGCGACAAGTGACCAGTTGCCCAGTCAGATAGACCACATCGCCAACGTTGAGGTTTTCCAGGTCCTCGTCCTTGATCGGGGTAGACAGAACTTTGATCACAGCACTACTCCTTCATGCGAGAGGATGTCATAGGACAGGTCGGCATTGATGCGGATCTTGCCGCGCCGATGGGCCCAACAACCGGTGGACACAGCCACACCGATGGTCGAAGGGTGCCGCGCCGAGGACTCGATATTCACCCCCATCACACTGCTGTTGCCGGTCAGGCCTTGCGGACCGATACCGATTTCGTTGAGCCCTTCTTCCAGCAGCTCTTCCATCTTCGCTGCATTTTCATTCGGGTGGGACGAATCCACCGGACGCAGGATGGCGCGCTTGGACAGGCGTGCAGCGGTTTCCACCGAGGTCGATACACCCACCCCGACCAGCAGCGGCGGGCAGGCGTTGACGCCACGCGAGGTGATCACGTCGAATACGAATTCGGTCACGCCCTCGTAGCCCTGGCCCGGCATCAGCACCTTAGCCGAGCCCGGTAAGGTGCAACCACCGCCAGCCATGTATACGTCGATCAGTGCATAGTCGGCATCGGGGATGATTTCCCAATCCAACCACGGAATCTTCGAGCCGGTGTTGGTGCCGGTGTTCTTCTCATCGAAGGTTTCCACCGCATTATGTCGCAGCGGCCCGAGGCGGGTGGCATCCAGCGTGGCATTCTCCAGAATGCCCTCCAGCTCGCCCAGCAGCGGGAAGCGCGAGCCGGCGGAAATGAAATACTGGATCACCCCAGTGTCCTGACAGCTGGGTCGATCAAGCTTGTCGGCGGCATCCTGGTTCTCGGCCATGGAATCATAAATGGCGATGGCCAGCGGGTTGGTTTCTGCGGCGCGCAACTCGGCAGTCTTCTTCTTGACGTCGGTCGGCAGGCGCTTGCCAATATAGGCAGTAAACTTGCCCAGTACATCAGTGAGGGATTCAACAGCTGCTTGGTTATCCACGGTAATCTCCTGCTAGGCGTTGTTGTTTTCTTATGGGATACAACGTGGAAACAACCTTAAGGCTTTACCGATAAGCGTGTAATACAATAAGAATAACTTCATTGTTTCCTAAAGGTTAATTATGAGCCAGGAATCGGAACTGTCGTTCTTTATTCAGCTGATCAAGTTCGGCAGCCTTGCGGCGACCGCCCGGGAACTCGACCTGACCCCACCGGCGGTATCCAAGCGGTTGGCGCGACTGGAACAGCGGCTTGGCGTGCGCCTGCTCAACCGTACCACCCGCAGCATCAGCCTGACCGCTGAGGGAGAGCTGTACCTGAGCAGCGCCCAACGTATCCTGGCCGAAATCGAGGAAATGGAGCGCCAGGTCTCCAGCAGCCGGGCCGAGCCCAGGGGCCTGTTGCGGGTCAATGCACCGCTGGGGTTCGGGCGTACCCATATCAGCCCGGCTATTTCTTCCTTTGTGCGGCGCTACCCGGAAGTCGAAGTACAGCTGCATCTGACCGACCGGCCGATGAATCTGCCGGATGATTCCATTGATGTGGCCATCCGCTTCGGCGAGTTGCCGGACTCGCGGCTGATCGCCCGCAAGATCGCCGTCAACCGCCGGCGACTATGCGCCGCACCAGCCTACCTGAAAGCCTTCGGCAAGCCGCAGACGCCAGAGCAGTTGAGTCAGCACAACTGCATAGTGCTGCGCCAGAACAACTCGGCCTTTGGCGTCTGGCGACTGAGTCAGGGCAAGAAGAGTGAATCGATCAAGGTCGGCGGCAATCTCAGTACCAACGATGGTGAAGTAGCGCTGAATTGGGCACTCGACGGCCACGGCATCCTGCTGCGTGCCGAATGGAACCTGGCCCGCTACCTGCGCTCCGGCCAACTGGTGGAAATACTCGCCGATTACCAAACACCACCAGCCGACGTGTATGCGGTCTATCTGGAACGCCTCAACCTGTCAGCCAAGGTGTCCTGCTTTATCGAGCACCTGCGCGACTTCTTCCGCGATAATATCGACCGTCCGGAGGACAGCCTCGCAGCCTGGGAGTAGGCCCAGGCTCGCGCCAACCCCAGCAGTCTGGGTGTGGCGCACCTACGTCGTACATATTCATCTCGCAACCGCACGCTACTCTCACCGCCTCCCCAGCCACTGATAACTCGAAGTTACTTATGAAGTAATTTCAGGCTAATCCTGTCCCGCCATTTACTTCATATACTCGAGACCAGCAGCCAAAACAGACCATGACAACAGCCGTCACGATTAGCCAACGGCCTGCGCTGCGCTTACAAGAACAACAGAGGATTACCTCCATGAACAACGCACTTGCCGTGCCCACCAGGGCACCCCGCGCGCGCTCCTGCGCCCAGAGCGACGGCACTTTCCGCCAGGCAGTCGGTTTTATCCTGTCACCACTACTGTTTTTGTGTCTGTATCTGACCCCGTTGGGGCTGACACCTGCCCAGCAGGCAGTAGCCGCCAGCCTGGGCGCAGTGATCGTACTATGGGTAACCGAGGCGCTGCCGATCCCGGTCAGCGGCATACTGGGTATCGCCCTGATGTCGCTACTGGGCGTGGATACCGCTGCGGTTATCGTGCGGCCCTTCGGCTCGCCCATTATCTTCCTGTTTATCGGCGTGTTCATCCTGGCCCACGCCATGATGAAGCACGGCCTGGCCAAACGTGCCGCTTTCATGATTCTGGATATCCCAGGACTGGCGACCACCACCAACCGCATCCTGATCGCCTTCGGTCTGGCTACCTGCCTGCTGTCGTTCTTTATCTCCAACACCGCCACGGTGGCGATACTACTGCCGACCGCGCTGGGCATTCTCGGGGTGATCCGCAGTTCGCTGGCCCGTTCTGGTTCTGCGGTCGCGCAGAAGAACGGCCCGCTGAAGCTGGGTATCGCGCTAATGCTGATCCTCGCCTACGGTGCCAGCGTCGGCGGCATTCTCACGCCAGTGGCAACCCCGCCGAACCTGGTAGCCCGGCAGTTCCTGGAGAACGATCTGGGCCAGAGCATCAGCATCCTCGGCTGGATGCTCTCCGCCGCGCCGCTGGCCGCCGTGCTGTTTGTGGTGCTGATACTGGTAGTGACTGCCCTCAATCGGCCGGAAACCAATCGTATCGAAGGCATCGGTGAATACATCAAGGAACAGCGCCGGGAGCTCGGCCCCCTGTCCCGGGCAGAGAAGAACACCCTGCTGGCGTTCATCTTCATGGCCGTGTTGTGGCTGGCCCCCAGCCTGCTCAAACCACTGATCGACGAAAGTTCCAGCCTCTACCTGTTCCTCAGTACCCGACTGAATGAAGGCATGGTCGCGGTACTGGGTGCCTGCCTGCTGTTCATGCTACCGACCAACTGGAACCAGCGGCAGTTCACCCTGGAATGGAAGGATGCCGCACAGATCGACTGGGGCACGGTCCTGCTGTTCGGCTCTGGACTGATCTTCGGCTCGATGATGGGCCATACCGGTCTGTCCCAAGTGATTGGCAGCTCCGCCGCCAGCATGTTCGGTCTCAGCAGCAGCGTCGCCATCACCATCTTTGCCGTTGCCCTGGCACTGGTCATCTCGGAAACCACCAGCAACACTGCCGCCGCCGCCATCATAGTACCGATCATCATCCCGATCGCCGTAGCCGCCAACGTCAGTCCGCTGTTGCCCGCCATCGCCGGCACCTTCGCCTGCTCACTGGGCGCCATGCTACCGGTCGCCACACCGCAGAACGCCATCGTCTACGGCTCCGGAGAAGTCCCACTGGGCTCGATGATCAAGACCGGCTTCTGCTTCTCGGTCTGCAGCGCCACCCTGGTCCTGCTGATCCTGCCCTGGACCATCTCGTTGATCGGCATGTGAGGCGCGGGCAGCCGGGATCATGGAAGGCCGAGTTCCAGCTCGGCCAGCCGGGGCTTCCGCCAACCCTCATGTCGAGATGGAACTCGACACTCCAGTCCCCCCGCTTGCCGACAGCCCTCAGCCAGCGCAAGCTCGCAAGCGTAGCGCAGGGTCGCTACACCCCGGCCCCTGCTATCCCAGAAACGCCCGCAAATGCCCCATGAACACCTCCGGCTGATGATGGTGCAGGTTATGCCCCGCCTTCTCTATCGTCACCACCTGCGCCTGGGCAAAGTGCCGGGCGCGGCCATCCTGTTGCGGGTTCGATGCCCAGCTTTCGGCGCCATACATCAGCAGCACCGGGCATTCGATGGCCTGCCATAGATCAGCGGGCTCGACCGAGGCCACCTCCGCCGCGCCCGAACCGCGTATGCGGTGGTCGTACTTCCAGCGCCACTGCCCATCCCCGGTGGGCTTGAGCCCATGGTGGCAGACGTATTCGGCCAGTTCCCGGTGCAGGCGCGGATCATGCTCCATCAGCCGTTGCACCGCCGCCGCCACACTGGGATAGCGGCTGGGCCCACGCTGATCCAGCTCGCGCACCTTGTCGACCCATTCGCGCAACTGCTGACGCCGCGACTTTTCATCCCGCTTGGCGCGCGCCTCGGGCGAGAACCCCAGGCCCTCGATGACGCACAGCCGGGTGACGCACTCCGGAAACAGCGCGGAGTAATGGATGGCGATATTGCCACCCAGGGAGTGTGCCACCAGGGTGGCCGGACGGTTGCCCAGCGCGGCCACCAGCGCGGCGATATCCGGCACGAAATCGGGGATGGCGTAGGCCCCGCCAGTGCTCCAGTCGCTGTCGCCATGGCCGCGCAGATCCGGCACCACGACCTGCCAATCGGCACTCAGCTGCTGCGCCAACTGATCCCAGACCCGCGCATGCTCCAGCCCGCCATGCAGCAGGATCAGCAGTGGCGCCCCGGTATTGCCCCAATCCAGATAATGCAGACGCAGCCCACGGGAATGATAGAAACGGCTCTGCGGCGTACCCAGTTCGACATCTGACATGACTATTCCTCGAACCCTTCCAGCACGATCTTGCCAATGGTATGCCCTGCGGCGATGGCCTGATGCGCCTTGCGCAGATTGGCGGCATTGATGTGGCCGTAATGCGCCGTGCCCATGGGGCGTATCGCGCCGCCATCGAGCAGCCTGGCAATCTGGTTGAGGATCTCATGCTGACGCTGCATGTCGGCGGTCTGGAACATCGAGCGGGTGAACATCGACTCCCAGTGGATGGAAATGCTCTTGGCCTTGAACGGGCGCAAGTCCAGCGGCTCCGGGTCATCGATGATACCCAGCCGACCCTGTGGCGCCATGACCTCGGCCAGCGCCGCCCACACCTCGGCACTGGTATGGGTGGAGAAGGCGAAGTCCACCGGCCCCACGCCCAGCCCATTGATCTGCGCCACCAGCGGCTTGCTGTGATCGATCACATGCTGAGCCCCCAGATCACGCACCCATTGTGCGCTCTGCTCCCGGGAGGCGCTGGCAATCACCGTGGCGCCGGCATGGCGGGCCAGTTGGATGGCGGCCGATGGCACACCACCGGCACCGCCGAGTACCAGCAGCACCGGAGCATTGTCCGGGGTTGCCGACTCGGGCATGCCGAGCCGGTCGAACAGCATCTCGAATGCGGTCAGCGTCACCAACGGTACCGATGCCGCAGCGGCATGATCCAGCTGGCGGGGCTTGTGACCGACGATACGCTCGTCCACCAGCTGGTACTGCGCATTGGAGCCCTGGCGATCCACGGCACCGGCATAGAACACCTCATCACCCGGCTTGAACAGCGTCACCTCCGGGCCCACCACCTCCACCACGCCCGAGGCGTCATAACCCAGCACCCTCGGTTGCTGTGGTGTCGCGGCAAAGCTCAGGTGGCTTTTGACATCCCGTGGGTTGACCGACACCGCTGCGATGCGTACCAGCAGATCGCGCGCGCCCGGCTCCGGTCTTGGTAGTTGCAGATCAAGCAACGCATCCGCATGCTCGATCGGCAACTGCTCGATATAGCCCACCGCTTTCATTGCACCACCTCCGTTCACATGTCGACTGAGTATAGGTCTTGAACCCTCAGGATCCCGCAGCACCGCAGATCGGTTACACTCGACCCGGCAACGGAGCAACATCCTGCCCCGACCTGTGCAGACCCGCAACGAGAATATGAAGATGATCAAGAAGAGCTTCTGCCTTACCCTGACCCTTGCCCTCGGCCTGAGCGCCGGCGCCGTCCATGCCTTCAGCCTCGGCGACGCCGCCAAGCTGACCTCGGCGATTGCCGCCCCCGACTCCGCCACTGCCCAGTCCGCCGAGCTGGTGACCCGCCTGACCGACCTCAACGTCAGCTCGGAACAGGCCGTCGGTGGCACCAGCGCCCTGCTGAACCTGGCCAAGAACCAGCTGCCCAGCACGGATTACAGCCAGTTGCTGAGCAGCGTACCGGCACTGAGTAATCTGGCCGGTAATGACCTGGGCAATCAGGTCGGAGCCGTCAGCGGTCTGCTGGGCAAGACCAACCCGCTGGCCAAAAGTGCCGCGCAGAGCGAAATGCACAGCCTGACCGACGTCGGCAACGCCTTCTCCGCACTGGGCATGGATGCCAGCATGGTCAGTCAGTTCGCCCCGACACTGCTGCAATTCATCGGCAACCAGGGTGTCGGCCAGCCGCTGCTCGGTACCCTGACCAGCCTGTGGACAGGCCAGCCCGCCGGTTGAGGATCTGAAGGGCCGGGCTCCACCCCGGCTCCAGTTTCCTCATTCCCGGCCAGGGTCAGGACGGGCACAGCCAGCCTCCGGTATAGCGCAGACGCGCGACACTTCCCCGTACACCCGACGCCGGGTTGGCGAGCGTCTGCTCGCCGACAGTGTGCCTGCCGGTAACACCACTGGCATAGCACCCGACGCGGACCGGGGCGCCACATTCCGATTCCAAGCCGCTCCACACAAAAAAACCCCGGTGGCAGAGGTTGATCTGCCAGCCGGGGTTGGAATGATGGTTCCCACGCTGAGCGTGGGAACGGTTGGGGTGGATCAGTCAATCAGGATGTTCTGCACCTCCAGCTTCACTTCGGAACCGTTGTGCATAGCGGTGTAGGTGGTGAATGCACCATTATCAACACCCGTGCCCCAATCCCCTGCAAGTCCTACCGAATCCTCCTCATCCCCGAATATCTGCAGCGTATTGCGGTCATCTGTCATGGCGAAAACATCTTCAATGCTCAGATTCTCGATTCGGTTCTCGCCGTCGATACTCAGGTCGATGATTTCGATATTGCGCAGGTGGGCGGCCAGTTCATCACCGTCCAAGCTCTCACCAAAACGCAGCTGCACGGTATCATCACCGCCACGCCCGTTGAGGACTCCCTGACCGGTCCAGAGCAGCTCATCAGCGCCCGACGTACCAAACTGGGCGGTGATGTTGGTGGTAACCGCGACCCCATCCCAGTCATCGTCAGTACCGTGCGTCCAATCCGATGGGTCGACGCCAGCAACAGGCTGGCCTGTGCTTGCATCATACTCCTCGGTCCGGGCACGTACCTGCAGGTTGTTGATATCGCCCGCTGCCTGGACGAAGCCCAGTTGGTCTATCTCATCCTGGGTAAGGCCAGTGATGGTGTAGACATCGTTCACCTCATCGTATTCGACTCGATCCATGATCAGGTCTCCACCGACGTAGATGGCAGCGTGCTCACCCAGCCCTTTCAGCTCAACCGTTGCCCGCTCTACGGACTCATCCGTAGCACCGGCCTTTCGCAGATCCTCGAAGCGGGCATTGAGGTTGAGACCGATGATCTCCCCCTCCCTGCCGAAGCTCGGCGTCGGAGCTATGGTCAGGCCATTGGCGACCGGCTCCACGGTTACGGAGAAGGTCCGTGAGTCGGCCCGCTCTTCTGACAGCGCACCTTCACCACTGATGACTACCAACTCCAGGTCCTCCAGGGTTCCGCTCCAGTTCTTCGGCGGCAGGATGGCAATGTAGTTCGGCAGATTGCCGTCATCATCCAACTCCAACAGCCAGGTGTTGGTGCCCTCTCCCCCGGCGTTGTTGGCCAGCTCTGCCAACTCCGCCGAGGCGGCATCGTCACCGACGAAGACCAGGAAGTCATTGGGCAGGTTCTTCAGCAGAACAGCCAGCACGCTTTCCGAGCCATCGTCGTCTACCAGCCCACTACCAGTGACATTCAGCTGGATAGCCTCTTCCTTGCCGCCCGCCGTGGCAGGCTCATTGCCGACCACATCCGCCACAGCAAAGTCATAGCCACTGTTGACCGGGTTGATGCTGCCATCCTGGGTGGTCGTGGTGCGGACAGTATTGTCAGCGCCGGCCTCCCGGCCGACAACAGTGGCCTCGAGGGTGATATCGCCGCTGACATGCGGACCGGCAGGACGATAGGTCAGGTCGACGGTGTTGTCGCTATCCACATCAATGACGTAGTAAATGCCATCGGGTACTCCATCGACGCCCTCCACCTGCTCGGTCGCCAGCGGATTACCATCACTGTCCAGCAACTGTCCGCCAGCCATCCCGGCTGGCTCATTCAGTGTCAGGTACAGCTTGCCGTCGATCAGCGTCCAGTTCGGATCATCCGCCGAGTTGCTGACGTCGATATGGATGGCAAGATCCTGCCCTTCCTCAACCGCATCCATGGTGATGGTGATGTCTGCCTCATCCGTCACCGGCTCCACCTCTTGTTCCACCCTGATGCTGTCCTGGGCGCGCGCACCGGATGGCGTATGGGTGGTCAGAGTGGCGTTATAGTCAAACGAGCCCTGATTATGGTTGAAGTCCGCCGGCGGTGTTACCGTGATGTTCTCCAGCAACGCCTGCAACTCGGCATCACCACCGGTACCGGACGCACTCCATACCTCCTGGCCATCGACCACGGTTCGCGTCATGCCGCTCACCTCGGTACCCGGTGGCAGGTCGGTCAGAGTGACGGTAAAGCCGCTGTCAACCACGCCCGTGTCATCGATCGAAGCCTCGATGGCCTGGTCGAGAGTGAAGGCAATATCCTCGGTCGGCTCGAAATCGGTCTGCTCCCATGTGACGATGATGGCAGGATCGTCGGGATCGCCTTCGGGGAAAGTCGTCGTCAGGGTTACATTCTGGCTTGCCCGTGTTTCCTGGCCATTACCGGCATCTTCGGTAACCACGGTGACGCCAATCTCGTGATCTTCCAATCCTCCTGCACTGCCATGCACCTGCAACCGGATATCCAGTTGCTGGGTACCATTGAAACTGCCAGCCGTAGGTATGAGTACCCAGGTGCCATCGCCAACGTAGTCAACGTCATAGTCCCCAGTAGCCACGACCACCACACCATCCGGCACGTTGTCCAGGATGACGCGGGTCAGCTGTTCACTGCCATCATAGTCACTGCCGGTATTACCGATATTGAGGTTGATGGTGGTATTGCCAGCCCCGTTCATGCTTATGTCAGCATCGGGAATGGCCAGCGTCACCTGATCGGTAATGGGGTTGACCGTGACATTGTAGGTATCACCGGTGCCCTCGCTGACATCCGCCATACCATCGTTGCCCCGATCGGTGATCACATAATGCACGCCAAACGACGCATCACCGTGCCAGTTTTCCCGGCCCTGCGCATAGATATTGTCGATGGCATCCCCGCTCAGCTTGTAGTAACCGTCCTCCAGCACGATGTGCGGGTTAGTGACATCAGCTGCCGCATCGGCCAGGGACTGGCCGCCCTGACCGTAGGTCAGGATCAGATCGTCGAGGCCGGCAAGATCGCTGGCATTGATCCACACCTCACTCAACACCTCATCAGTATCGCCATTGCGATGCTGAATACTGAAGTCCAGCCTGCTGCTGGCGTCTTCATCCAGCGAAGCACCGAGGTTGATGGTGGCCTCCGGCGACGGACTGACCCGGACCTCGACCTGGTGCTGTTTGGTCAGCGAGTCGCCGTCATTCTCCGTTGTCACCGAAGACAGCTCGAAGCTCTGGATACCATTGAAGTTGGGCGGCGTAACCAGCTTGGCGTTGGCCAACTGGTCCTTGGTCAGCGACCACTCACGGCCGGTGCCGGTACCCCCCATAAAGGTACCGCCCTCGATACTGAAGCCCTCCGGCAGACCGCTGACCTTGAAGGTCAGCACCTCGGAAGTGTCGTTATCCTTCAGTTCTGCGCTGATGATCAGGTCCGTCAGTGCAATACCGCCATTGGCATCCACATCCGCTTCGGTGAAGGGCTCGACGCCGGGGTCATCGTAATCGATGAGTTCGATTTCCGCCGGATCGGCGACACCTTTAGGTGCGACTTTGATGTCCAGCGAATGGGGATCCGATTTACTTATGTAAGGCGAATCAGGATCATCGGGCACCTCCAGCGTGTCGACCGAACGGGCTGTTACCTTCAGGTCGAACTCCTCGTTGGAATCCAACGGCGCCCGAATTTCCATGGCACCACCCTTCTCTGGATCGAAGTCGGCGAACTCAACTTTCCAGGTACCATCACCGTTATCGGTAACGGTAATACCCGCATCGATCAGGGCCTGATCATCAACGCTCTCGGCAGTAATCTCATGGCCGTCGTACCACAGGGTAGCCCCGTCCGGAATGCCATCGATATCCACCTCGAAGGTTTCCGATGGATCAGATGATTTCGGGCGGATGGACAAAGGCATGCGCTCATCCTCATTGCCTTCCACCCGCGCCGTGACGGTGGCCGTGACGGTATCGGCCTTGGGTGCGATCAGGACGTTAGTCAGCGTTGCATTCCCGCTGATCTGGACATCGGCGCGGCCTTCATCACCGGGATGATCCTCATCGTAGTCCACGGTCTTGACCTGGACCTCGATCTCGAACATGCCGGAGAAGTTGGGTGCAGCCTTGAACTGCAGGGTGTCCAAGTACTCCATGGGTACCTCGATGGGATCGCCACCAAAGGTTTCCACAACCCACTGCGAACCGTTGTGATACCGGAACTGCGAACCAATGGCAGTGCTATCGCTGCCATCGCCGGCAATCAGGCGTGGCGTCAACAGGGCGAAGGTTTCTTCACTGCCACTGCCGGCTGTACCACCATTCTCTTCGCCAGCGCCATCTTCGTTGCTCCAGCCGTCTTTCAGGTTGAACGCAGACTTGCCATTACCAGCGTCATCGGTACCCAACAGGAACCACACATCCTCTTCGCCAGCTCTGTTGTAGTCGCGGCCAGGGGTCATGGTCAGGTCATCTGTCCCATTACCGTCAGTATCGCCATTATCATCCGGGTCGGTTGGATCAGGAATGCGCTCCCCTTTGGGCGTGACCTCAACAGTGATGGTCAGTTGCTGATCCGGAACGGTATGAGCTGTGCCATTAGTATCAGTGGAGCTGACCGTCAGCTCGATATCGACATCCGCACTGCTATGGGCTGGCGGTGTGATCATGAAGCTATCCAATACTGCTTCGCGCTCAGCCTCGGTCAGACTGTTGTCGAAAGTGATGGTATAAGTACCAGTTAAGCCATCGCCCACCACACTCCAGCCACCGTCGTTGGTCGGTTCTGTCACTGTCCAACCAGTCGGAACCTCGAAGGCTACTGAGTTGATGACTTCGGTACCCGTATCCGTATCTGTAACGCGAACATGCTGTAGGAAAGCCACCGCAGTGTCTTCGTCAGTAGTGACATTGCCTGCCTCCACATCGCCGGCCACTGGAGTGACCCGCAACTCCAGATCGACGCTGATGGATTCTGTGCCCATGACAACGGTACTGTCATCATCATGATCTTTGGTGTACAGCGTGATGACAGCTTCGATTGGATCACTGTTGGAGTAGTCACCGGGCGGCGTAATGCTGAATACCGGGTTACCACCGTCGTCAGTACGCAGGTAATCTTCTTCCGGCATGGTAACCGTGCCATTACTGTCCGCTGTGTAGCTGTTACTACCGATAGTAACCACCGTACCTTCAGGCAGCCCTGTGATCTCATACCAGTAGGATTCGGAGCCATCCGTATCCTGGAAGCTCTCACCCAGTACCGCTTGCAGGTTCAGGGTAGTGTCTTCCTCTATCGTTGCAGTGATCTTGGCGTTGTCAGTCCCTGAGGCGGCAGTAACCGTCAGCGCGGTCGCCCCCGCGTCATCCGGTCGGGCCGGCGCAGTCAAGCTCAATTCGGGTGCATCGGTGACAGCATGCACATCCACGGTGATGATCTGGTTGCTTGTCGCACCGTCAATGTCGGCAATCCGCACGCCAGAGTCACCCACCTCGTAACTGGTTGCCGATACCTGCACCCGCAGATTTTCATGACGATCATCCGCCGGCTTGACCATGATGCCTTCGTACTGCATCTGCGTGAGGTAGTACACATTACCGCCCTGTGCAGGCAGGCCGCCACTCAGGTGGAGACTGGTATCGACATCCGTACCGCCTTCCGTCCCGACGATGACGATCTGGATGGCATTGTCCGTGGCAGCCAATTCCGTGCCATCAGCCAATGTAAACACCGCATCACCCGGCAAAGCGCTGTCGCCAAAGCCATTCTGCAACGTAAGCGTAATCGCTCCCAAGCGCTCCGGATGGTCGCCAACGGCTGCGCCGTTCTGGTCGGCATTGTCTGTGATGACAGGTCGTTGCAAACTCAGCCCTACCGATTGGTCTTCCGGTGTGGTCAGCGTCTTGTTGACCTCTAGTGTGGGCGCATCCGCCACCGGAATGACATTGACGATCACCTTGGTCGTCACGTTGCCGGTGTGATCTTCGGCCACCGTGACGTAGAACTCGTCCGGATTATCGTGGTTACTGTAGTCGTCCAGCGGTGTATAGGTGATCTGACCATCCTCATGGACAGTGACGGTGCCATGGCCCACGTCGTAATCTGTGTTACTGCCATTGGATGTGCCAGGAATAGCAGGCCCACCATCAGTCGTACTGATGGTGATGTTGTCCGGGCGTGCATCGGCCGAGGTGGTGAAGGGGCCATGGGACTGGTCTTCGAGCATGCTGATCTCGATTTCCGTCCGCGGGTTGTCATCCACCACTTCGACCACAAAGCTGCCACTGGCACGGTCGCCATCACCGTCGATCGCCTCGTAGTCAAAGGTCAGCTCATGATTCTGGTCAGAATCCCGGTGCAACATCGAGCCTTGCAGCTCGAAGCGGTAGCTGGCCTGACCGCTACCATCGACCGCCAGGGTAACGGTAAATATTGACTGCCCGCCACGGGTTGCGGTGATGGTGTCACCGTCGATGTCAAGATCGATATTGTCGTTGCCGCTGGCATCCAGCCAGGCGCGCAGTACCGCTTGATCAGCGGAGAATACCAGCGCGCCCTGTCCATCTGCACCGAAGTCCACATTCAGGTCGGCCTCGGCCACCGTGGAAAGGTCATCGGTCCCCTCCCCACTACCGGTCGGCAGATAGGCTTCATCTACCTCACCGGGCGCAGGTGCCGCACCGATGCTCGGACCATCATCCCTGAAACTGAAACGCCCACCGATATCCACCGAGGCAGCATCGGTATCGCCGTCACCATCAGTCGCGGTGGCGGTCAGCTTGAGGCTGCCGTCAGGCAGGCGGATTACGTCGTCATGGTCGTTCGGGTTGGTGTGGTGCAGGGGTCGAGTCTGCGTCAGGGTAACGTTGCCGTTGCCATCAACCGAGATGGTAAAGGCCGCCGGACCGATATCATCACCTACATGGCCCGTTACGGTCAGACCATCAGAGGATTCCACCAGAACAATCGGGTCACCAGTTTCGGTATCCACCAGGCCAGTTGCGGCAGTATCCACTTCCAGGGTGTAGACCAGACCATCCCCGTTATCACCATCCGCACCGAAGTGCTCGTTGAAGGCACCGGAGAAGTCAGCCGAGGCTGAAGTACCCATGCTGGTTTCATCCACCTGCACCTCGCCCAGCGCGTTACCGGTCAGGGTGACGCTGGGTATATCGTCGATGATGGTGATGATGACGGTGTTGGTGACCGTATTACCGTACTGATCTCTGGCGGTATAGGTGAATTCGTCGATTTCATCTTCGCCATCAATATCCTCGGTGCGACTAGTCAGGGTATAGCTGTAGCTGCCATCGGCATTGATGGTCAGGGTGCCAATACCGCTTGATTGATCACCTACGCTGCTCGGGTCCACAGTCCAGCCATCAGCCAGATTCAGACTGCCACCGGTGGTTTCCTTGTCCGAAGAAGAGTCGGAACCAGCGGAGAGGCCTGCTTCGTCGACAGTGCCGGTGGTATCACGCGAGATGCCGGTTACATCGTTCACATTGATGGTCAGGGTGGTCTCAACCAGATCCCCATCGGCATCACGGACGGTGTAAGTGAACACATCCTGCTCGTCGCCAGTCACTGCATTGGCGTTGGACTGATAGGTGTAGCTACCATCGGCATTGAGCGTCAGGGTACCGTAGGTCCCATTGATGGAAGTGCCCACGTTCCCGTTTTCTACCGGCCCACCCGTGCCGCTCACCACACCAACCACGGCATTGCCGTTGTCATGCCAGCCATCCGCACCGGCGTCGTCGTTGCCGAGCACATCGCCGCTTACGCTGCCTCCCTCGGTGACGGTTTCCTCGTCAGGTCGAGCGGTCGGTACGTCATCGACAATATTGATGACCAGGTTACCCGCTGGTGCCGCATCGCCATCCTGATCGGTGATTTCCACCGGGAAGCTGACCGAGGTGTTATCACCATCGGTCGTTCCTTCGAGCGTATAGCTGTAGTGGATACTGCCCTTGCCGGTGACCGGATCGTACTCGTAGCGGGCAGTCAGGCTTCCATCGGGACCTGTCGTGGAGAAGGTCTGATCGGTCTCGGTCAGGGTATGCCCACCCAGGCTGACAGTGCCGAGCCCATCCGCCGAGTTGAACTCGATGCTGCCACTGGTGGTGGCGCGACCGGGAATATTGTCCGAACCATCGGGCAGGCCGGACTCGTACACGGTGGTGCTGCCACTGCCTGCCGCGGGAATATCCACCGCAGGTGCACTGTCGGCGATGTTGATGGTCAGTTCGGCACTGGCGGTATCGCCATCGCCATCGGTGATGGTGTAGGTGAATACGTCCTGCACATCACCCGGCGTACCGGGGTTGCGCTGGTAGCTGTAGCTGCCGTCGGAATGGATGGTCAGCTTGCCGTAGTCGCCATCGATAACCAGGTTACCGGTACCCGGTACCGCTGTTTCACTGGTGTCGCTTTCATGCCCGACGCCAGTAACCCTGGCACCGTCAGCCCCCTCGGTATCGTTGGTGAGGACGTTGCCGTTCTCTACCAGCTCGAATTCACCGGCTGCGACCTCGGCGGTGTCGTTAACGGCGGTAGGCACATCATCCACTACCTGGATGGTCAGGGTGCCGTTGACGGTTTCGTTGCCGGCATCGGTGACGCTCAGCGGGATATCCAGCAGTACGTCGTCATTGCCTTGGGCACTGTGAGTACGCTCACCGGTCAGGGTGTAGGTGTATTGCAGGGTGCCGGAAGTCGGTACGCCGCCCACCAGATCACCACCGGTGAAGCCAGTCAGCACCAAGGTGCCGCCTTCGACCGGGATGGCTACCGATGGGTTGCCCACGCTCAGATCCTGCAGTTCGACCAGGGTGAAGCTCCGCCCACCAATGGTGATGCTGGCAAGACCATCATCTGCACTGATCTGGATGCTGCCGGAAGTGATATGGCTGTCATCACCCGCCGTGGAACCACCTGCCAAGCCGCTTTCCTGTACGGTGTTATGGCCGTCGATAGCACCGTTGCCGTTGTCATCCGCTGGTACAATGCTCGGTGCGCCATCGGTATGACCGTCGATGGTGATGGTCAACTTGGCGGTATCGCTGTCGCCGTCTGCATCGGTCAGGGTGTAAGTGAACTCCTCGGCCAGCGTCTGGCCGGTCTTGAGCTTGTTGACCTCGGCATTCTCGTTGTTCAGCACATACTCATAGCTGCCGTCCGGCTCGATGGTCAGGGTACCGTACTCGCCTTCGATCACCAGAACGCCGTTGGGATCACTGTCATCGACCGGGTTGCCGCTGGTGCTGCTGATATCGGTGACCGTAGCGCCATCGGCGCCTTTGGTATCGGCGACACCACCATCTGGGTCACCTTCGATAACATTACCGGTTACCGATGGGCCATCCTCGGTGATGCTGCGGGTGTCGTCATTGGCTTGCGGTACGTCATCCACGATCCGCACTGACAGGGTGTCATTGACAGAGTCACCGTCCCGGTCAGTCAGAACAACCGGGATATCGTCGAACAGCTCGGTATCGCTGCTGCTCTGGTCATGGTGTTCCCGGTCGGTCAGGGTGTATTCGTAGGTGATACGTCCAGTGGCCGGGTCGTAGCCAGTGATTTCCAGAGTATGGCCCTGCGGTGTAGTGACCGTGGTGGTGCTGGTCAGGACGCCATTGGCGATAACGGTAACGCCACCCACAGTGAGGCTACCAATGCCATCGGGCGAGCTGATAGTGAAGTCACCGGTTTTGGTCAGTTGCGCGCTGTCCGGTGCGCTGCCATCAGCCAGATGTTTCTCTTCAAAGGTCAGCTCGCCGCCATTCAGTTTCGGTGTCAGGTCGCTGATGGTCGGCGTGGCATCGCCGATATTGATGGTCAGCGTGGCGGTGTCATCGTCGCCATCACTGTCGGTCAGGGTGTAGCTGAATACATCCTGCACACCGCCGGGAGTGCCGGGGTTGCGCTGGTAGCTGTAGCTGCCGTCGGCTTCGACGGTCAGCACACCATATTGGCCATTGATGGTCGTGGTGGAGCCATCGGTCGATACCGCTACCGGTGTTCCAGCCGGCTCTCCGACAGGGGTATTGACCACGCTGGTTACCGTCGCACCATCGGCCCCCTCGGTATCCTTGCCTGCGCCACCCAGGCCGCCATTGATCAGCTCTCCGGTAACTTCGGCATAGCTGCCGGCCGGGACGCTGTTGACGTCATCCTCCGCTACCGGCGCATCGTCGATGATATTGATGGTCACGGTGTTAGTGACGGTGTTGCCATTGGCGTCCGTGGTGACATAGGTAAAGCTGTCGGTGGTGGTGTTGCCACTGGTATTGCCCGTCAGGATATAGGTGTAGCTGCCATCCTGGTCGATGGTGAAGGTGCCGTGGGTGCTGGTGCCGCTGTCAGGCACGACTTCCAGACCGGGCGGCAGGATGACCTGGCCGGTGGTGGTATGGCTGTTATCGCCCTCGGTGGAGCCGCCAGCCAGGCCGCTCTCGTTAACACTGTCGTTCGGCGTGATGATGGGTGGCAGGCTGACATCCGTTACGTTGATGGTCAGCGTGGTATGGGACAGGTCACCATCGTCGTCACGTACGGTGTAGGTAAATATATCCACTTCATCGCCAGTCACAGCGTCAGCGGTGGATATGTACTCATAGCTGCCGTCGGCATTCAGGACCAGGTAGCCATACTGGCCATCGATCCGACCACCAACGCCGCCACTGCTGTTGGCATTGGTGTTACCCGCAGCCACACCGACCACGGCACCGGTGCCGGCCCAGCCATCGGCACCGGCGGTATCGTTTGCCAGTACACCGTTGTCGGCGTCCACAGTGAGAGTCTCGCCTTCGGTAACAGTGCCGTTGTCGGGGGCGGCGGTGGGAGTATCGTCGATGATATTGATGATCAGCGTGCCATCGGCCTCATCGCCACCGGCATCGATGACGGTCAGCGGAATCTGCTCGCTGTTGTTGCGACCAACGGTCGGGTCTGCCGGATCAGCCGGGGTGTTCTGCACCTCTTCCAGCTCGTAGCTGAACTTGAGCTCACCCTCGGTCGGCACACCACCGACCCGGTCAGCCGGATCAACCACGAACTCGGTCAGGATCAGCTTGCCCTCGGGAGTGTCGATCTCGATATGGGTATCGGGATCAGCCGGGTCCAGCGCTTCCAGCTGGGCCAGGCTGACAGACGTGCCACCGATAACCAGGCTGCCCAGGCCATCGGGCGCGGTAATGGTGATGCTGCCATCGGTGATATGACTGCCGCTGCTATCCCCGTTCATCAGGCCGCGCTCGTATACGGTGGCGTGGCCGTTGGTCAGGAAGTCATTCGGATCATCATCATTGCCATCTTCCGGCGTGATGGTCGGTGCGCCATCGGTGTTGCCGTTGATGGTGATGGTCAGGGTGGTGCTATCGGCATCACCGTCACTGTCGGTGATGGTGTAGGTGAACACGTCCTGGGGCGTATCGCCATCCTTGAGCGCATTGACCTTGGCGCTGTCGTGCAGCTCGTAGGTGTAGTCCCCATTCGGCAGGATGGTCAGGGTGCCGTATTCACCGTCAATCACCAGGGTCCCGCCGGCATTGCTGGCGGTATTGCCCGGCTCGTTGTTGCTGCTGACATTGGTGACAGTGGTGATATCCGCACCGATCTCATCCTCGCCGGCACCGGGATCGGTGATCAGGTTGCCGCTCAGCGGTGAGCCATCCTCGTCGATACTGCCAATGTCCGGGTTGGCGGCGGGCGCGGTATCGGTGATGAGGATCTCCAGGTCAGACGGAGCAGAAGTATCGCCACCCCTGTCAGTCACGGTGATCGGGAAGCTGTCGGTGACGCTGTTATCACCGCCGCTGTGATCCTTGCTGTTGCCCGTCTGCTGGTATTCGTAGCTGACTTTGCCGGTGACCGGGTCATAGCCAGTCAGGGTCAGAGTGCCTTCAGCACCCGGGATGCTAACTGGTGCCGTGGTCAGGTCGGCCAGCCCGGCTTCTGTGATGGTTGTGCCAGCAACGCTGATCGACTCCAGGCCATCCGGCGCAGTGACGGTGAACTCGCCGGTCACCGGTGCGGTGGCGTCCTCGGCAATGCTGTTGTGACCGACCTCAAGACCGTTGTGATCGGTGATACTCACGCCCGGTACGCCATCGGTACGACCGTTGATGGTGATGGCCAGCTCAGCGCTGTCGCTATCGCCGTCCCCGTCAGTCAAGGTATAGGTGAACACTTCCCGCAGGTCGTCGCCATCCTTGAGACCGTTAACGTCAGGGTGGTTGTTGTCCAGCTCGTAGGTGTAGAAGCCATCCGGGCGGATGGTCAGGGTGCCGTACTGGCCTTCGATTACCAGGTCACCATTGGGCAAGGTGATCATGCTGTTGCCGGTCGCGGCGTTGCCGATCTCGGTAACCGTCGCACCGTCGGCACCTTGGGTATCAGCCTCGTCACCTGTCGAAGCACTGGGGCCACCGATGACGTTGCCGCTTACCGCAAGCTCATCTTCGGTGATGGCGTTTTCGTCATTTACTGCCACCGGCTCATCGTCGATGATCTCGATGATCACGGTGTTGGTGACGGTGTTGCCATTGGCGTCCGTACTGACGTAGGTAAAGCTGTCGGTGGTGTTATCCCCCGAGGTGTTCCCGGTCAGGGTATAGGTGTAGCTGCCATCCTGGTCGATGGTGAAGGTGCCATGCTCCGTGGTGCCGCTGCCGGGTATGACTTCCAGGCCCGGCGACAGGGTAACCTGTCCAGTGGCGATGTGATCATCATCCCCTTCGCTGGTCCCTCCCACCAGGCCACTTTCGTTGACACTGGTGGTCGTATTCTCCGGATTCAGGCTGACATCGGATACGTTGATAGTCAGCGTGGTATGGGACAGGTCACCATCACCATCACGCACGGTGTAGGTGAATACGTCCACCGCATCAGCGGTAGTCGCATCGGCGGTCGATACGTAGGCATAGCTGCCATCGGCATTCAGGATCAGATAACCATATTGGCCATCGATTCTGCCGCCGACACCGCCACTGCTGTTGGCATTGGTGTCACCCGCAGCTACACCAACCACGGCACCGGTGCCAGCCCAGCCATCGGCACCGGAGGTATCGTTATCCAATACGCCATCGGCGGCGTTCACCGTAAGGGTGGCGCCTTCGATGACATTGCCGATGTCGGCAACAGCAGTCGGTACGTCATCCATCACCTGGATGGTCAGGGTACCGTTGGCTGTTTCGTTGCCGGCATCGGTGACGCTCAGCGGAATATCCAGCAGCAGCGATTGGTCCTCACCGCCGCTGTGGGTACGCTCACCAGTCAGGGTGTAACTGTATTCCAATGTGCCGGAAGTCGGTACGCCACCCACCAGGTCACCACCGGTAAAGCCGGTCAGCACCAGGATGCCACCGTCGACCGGGATGGCTGCCGATGGGCTGGAGCTCAGATCTTGCAGTTCAGCCAGGGTGAAGCTCTGACCGCCAATGGTGATGCTGGCCAGGCCGTCACCGGCGCTGATCTGGATGGCACCATCGACGATATTGCTGTCATCACCCGCCGTGGAGCCACCTGCCAGACCGCTTTCCTGTACGGTGTTGTGGCCATTGATAGCGCCATTACCGTTGACATCATCCGGAGTGATGCTCGGCGTACCGTCGGTGTTGCCGTTGATGGTGATGGTCAGCCTGGCGGTATCGCTGTCGCCATCCGCATCGGTCAGCGTGTAGGTGAACTCCTCGGTCAGCGTCTCGCCGGCCTTGAGTTTGTTGACCTCGGCACTGTCGTTGTTCAGCTCATAGGTATAGCTGCCGTCCGGCTCGATGGTCAGAGTGCCATACTCGCCTTCGATCACCAGAATGCCGCTGGGGTCGCTGTCATCGACCGGGTTGCCGCTGGTACTGCTGATATCGGTCACCGTGGCGCCGTCGGCGCCTTCAGTATCCGCCTCATCACCTGCAGACGCACCAGAACCACCGATGACGTTGCCGCTTACCGCAAGCTCATCTTCGGTGATGGCGTTGACGTCATCCTCGGCCACCGGCACATCATCGATGATGTTGATCACCAAGTCGCCGGTACCGGTGCCACCACCGGCATCGGTAACCTCCAGCGGAATGGTCTCGGTGCTGTTGCGGCCCGCATCCGGATCAGCCGGATCGGCTGGGGTGGTCTGCACCTCTTCCAGCTCGTAGGTGAACTGCAGTTCACCCTGGGTCGGTACCCCACCCACG